>QIRE01000249.1_pt1 | contig 11541 bp, 6 predicted proteins | sample 2940141 | NCBI WGS metagenome assembly QIRE01 (sample SAMN09273532, study PRJNA473421) | Gut metagenome, whole genome shotgun sequencing project. | isolation source: gut tissue | host: Folsomia candida VU population | place: Netherlands: Amsterdam | collected 2016-03-06
CCGATCTGATATCGAGGTCGACGTCCGAGAGTGCCGCAGTGGTCGAACCCGAGTAGGTGAATCCGACGTCGGACAACTCAACGTGGCCATCGAATCCGGTGGGCGGCGGCACAGTTGTGCCCGAGTTGTCCAGCGAGCTTGGCGTGCGCAGCAGGTCGCCGATCCGGCGGAGTCCGACGGCCGCCTGCTGGTAGCCGTCGAAGACCTGGGTGAGCTGTTGGATGGGACCGAACAGCATCGTGAGATAAAGCAGGAACGCGATGAGCGCACCCGCTCCCTTGCCGTCGGAGATTTGCGACGACCCGAAGCCGATGGCCGCTGCGGCCGCCAGGTTCGACAACAGGATGATGAACGGGAAGTACAGCGACACCGCCCGCTGCGACACCATTCGAGCGCGGTACCAGTCCTGCGCGCGATCAGCGAAGCGGGCCTGTGCGTCAGGGCCGTGGCGGTACGCGCGGGTGGTCTTGATGCCAGCGATGTTTTCCTGGAAGTCGGCGTTGACGACGCTGACGAGTTCGCGTGCCTTGGTGTACGACGCCGACGACACGCGCCGGAACCAGATCGTTGTGCCAGTCAGCAACGGCAGCACTGGAATGAGAATGATCAAACCCAGCAGGGGATCGGTCAGTACCAGTGCAACGCTCACTCCGGCGAGTGTCAGAACCGCGATCACCGCCATCGCCAGACCGGTCTGCAGGAAGGTCGAGAGCGCGTCGATATCGGTCGTCATGCGCGTCATGATGCGACCCGACTGTTCACGCTCGTAGTAATCGAGGCCGAGGCGTTGCAGGTGGGCGTAACTACGGACGCGAAGGGTGAATAGCGCCCGCTCGCCAGCTCGGGTGGTCACCATCGTCAGGATCGCGCCGCTGACCCACCCGACGACGACCAGGGCCACGCCAATAACAACCGCCATAGCCAACTGCTCGGCATGATGCCCAGTCGCGGAGTCGATCGTTGTGCGAGCCAGCGTCGGAAACGCAAGTCCAGCAAGGGTATCGATGGCTACCAGTGCGACACCGAAGGCCAGGAGCCGACGAATCGGACGCAGAATCTGACCGAGCGAGAAGTGTGGATCGTCGGCTCGCGCCCGTTCCGGATCGACGCCGGGCTGCTCGGTTGCGGGCTTCAACGTTGCCAGCGTTTCGGCCACTTCCGGGGGAGCGGACATCGCTCCAAGTGCGCTTTGCTCGCCGGTCGACGTATCGGCGTCGACGTTCGGCCACAGCTGATCGGAGGTGTACGGCCGCTCATCGACAACGGTCGGATCGTCGGATTCCGACATCAGCGCGACGAAGGTGGCGCTGCGGGCGTCCAACTCTTCGACTGTCCCGACGTCGACGATCCGACCCTCTTCAAGCACCGCGACGCGGTCGGCCAACGTGAGGGTGGAACGCCGGTGGGCGAGTACGAGCATCGTTCGACGTTCGGCGCGCAGCCCAGCGAAGATCCGGGCCTCCGTCGTCGCATCGACAGCCGACGTCGCGTCGTCGAGGATGAGCACCGACGGATCGGCAAACAGCGCACGCGCCAACGCAATTCGCTGTCGTTGACCACCGGACAGGGTGAGCCCACGTTCGCCGACGACGGTGTCATAGCCGTCGGGTAGTCCGTCGATGAATTCGGCGGCGTCGGCGCGGACGGCAGCGTCGACGATGGAAGAGGACGCTCCCGGCGCCACATCGACTTGGCCCGCTCGCTCCGCTCCCGGCGCCAGCCCAATATTGGCGGCCACAGTGTCCGAATAGAGAAACGGCTCGTCGGAGACTGTGGTGACCAGGCGATGCAGGTCGTCGCCGCGCAGGTCATTGAGATTCACCGGCGTCGACGCCCCGGTCAACACGATGGCCCCCGAACTCACCCGGTAGTGACGCTCCAAGAGATTGGCCAATGTCGTCTTGCCCGATCCTGGGCCGCCGACAATGGCGACGCATTCGCCCGGTGCGATCGTCAAATCCACGTCGGACAAGACCGGTCGCGTGGACGCATTCGAGTCGAAACTGAAAGTGACGGAACGGAATTCAACACCGACGCCGTCGGCGGGATTCGGTGCGGGCGCGGGTGTCGCTGGTTCGTCGTCCAACGGTGTGTCGATGACGTCGAAAACGCGGGTTGCCGCCGCGCTCGCCAACTGGACGTTAAGGACAAAGTTGGTCAGTGCGCGCGTCGTGGCCGCCATCGTCGCCACGTAGGCGGTGAATGCAAGGAAGGTTCCCGCCGTGATGTCACCGCGGTAAGCGAGGAACCCGCCGACGGCGAGAACCGCGACGAGGCCCAGTTGCGGGATCGCCGACATCGTCGGAGCGAAGCGAGCGTTGTTGGCGCCCACTCGAATTCGTTTGGCGTACAAATCGGAGCTGGCGTCGACGAGTTCATCGACGGATCGGACTTCTTGCCCGAAGCCTTTCACCACGCGGACACCAGTCACGGTCTCTTCAACATGTGAAGCGACGTCGGCGGCGGCCTGTTGAGCCGACCACGTGGCCGCGTAGAGCTTGCGACGGCTGCGGAAGGCAACGAACCCGACGATCGGCACGATGATCAGCGCGACGACGGTTAACAACGGCGACAGGTAGCCCATGATCACGATGGCGATCACGACCTGCACCACGCCACCCAAGGAGAGTGGACCCATCGCGAGCAGTCCCTGAACCTGCTGAAGGTCGGAGATGCTGCGCGAGACCACCTGGCCCGTTCGAATCTGGTCCTGGGCGCTGCCCGGCAGATGGAGCACCGTGTGTAACAGCTTGCGGCGCAACGTGTTCTGAACCCGCAAAGCCAGCGCACCGGCACTGAGGCGACGCCCGACGTGTCCCGCGTAGACCAGCAATGCGAGCACCACCAGGACCACGACGATGACCGTGATTGACGTCGTCGCGGGACGCTCGCCGGTGGCCTGGTCGACGGCCGCGCGACTGACCAACGGGACCACGACGTCGGCGAGTACGCCGAGCAGCGTCGCGGACACCGTCAGGATCAGCAGACGTCGGTGCTCGGACACCTCCGAGAGGACGCGCCTAATGACTCCGGTAGTAGCGGTCGTTCCTGGGTTGGGACGATTCAAGACTTGGTGGGAGGCAGTTGAGTGACGTGCGACTGGTCGACGAGTTCACCGTCGAGGACCCAGAACCGCGGTGGAGGCCCAAATGCTTGCCGCGCGTTGTTGATCACGCGTTTGCCCATCGCTCGGTTGCCGACGGCGCCAATTGCCGCACCGATTCCGGCGGGGAGTAACTTGCCGACGATCACCGGAGCTTTCTTGAGGGCAAATTTGTTGATCAACTTCTTGGTTAGCGTCTTGTTCAGCGAGTTCAGGTTGGGGCCGGGAATCGCACCGCCAGCCAGCTTGCGCAGCGCGCCGCCGTTGCCGCCGACGACCTTGCCAAGCGCCAGTACGCCTTCTTCACCAAGCGCGACCGACAGGACGAGTGCCTTGCGGCGCTCCTGCTCGGCGGGCTCGATGCCGTGGACTTCGGCGATTGCCAGCGCGAGTAGCGCCGATGCCTCGATGAACAGAACCGTCTCGCCGGTGATCGCGCCGAGTGCCGCGATGGTGCCGATACCTGGCACGGCCGCGGTTGCACCGACAGCGCCGCCGCTGCCGGTGATTGCCAGGAGGTAGCGCTTCTCCAGCTTCTCGATGATCTGCGCCGGAGTGTCGTTGGGGTTGGCCTTGCGCAGGCTCGCAACGTACTTCGCGACCGCCGGCGCCTGAAGGCGCTGTGCCTTGTCGATGATGTTGCCGGTCGCATCGACCGCGGCCTTCGGCGGGATTGCCGCCTGGACCGGTACGGGGACGGGGGCATGATCGGGAGTCTTAGCCATCGGTCGGCACCCAATTCTGTGCGGGGACAACGTCGTTGCCCTGTGGCGGCGGTGGCGGAGTGCCATCACCGAACGGTCGACCACCGAGAGCCTCCCGACCGTGTGGGGTCAACCACCCGGTCAGATCGGGGCCGTCCGGAACGATGCCCGACGGATTCACGTCGCGATGAACGATGTAGTAGTGCTGTTTGATCTGCGTGAAGTCAGTCGTGTCGCCAAAGCCTGGAGTCTGGAAGAGGTCTCGGGCATACGCCCATAGAACGGGCAGTTCTGCGAGTTTGTTCCGATTGCATTTGAAATGGCCGTGATAGACGGGATCAAAGCGCGCGAGCGTCGTGAAAAGTCGCACGTCAGCCTCGGTAATGGTGTCGCCGACCAGGTAGCGCTGTGATGTCAATCGCTCCGACAGTTCGTCGAGCTTGGTGAATAGCCGCTGGTATGCGGCGTCGTACGAGGCCTGGTCGCCGGCGAACCCGCATCGGTACACACCGTTGTTCACCTCGGTGTAGACGCCGCGGTTCACCACGTCGATTTCTTCCCGGAGATGCTCCGGATACAGATCGGGTGCGCCGTCGCGGTGGAACTCGGTCCACTCGAGTTCAAAATCGATAGTGATCTGCGGGAAGTTGTTGGTGACCACCTCGCCGGTGGTCTCGTCGACGACAGCGGGAACGGTGATTCCCTTCGGATAGCCGGGGAAACGCTTCTCGTAGGCGTCCTTGAGTCGGGGGATTGCCAGAACTGGGTCGACGCCACCGGGGTCGAGGTCGAAAGTCCACGAATTCGCGTCGTGGGTTGGTCCGCACAGCCCGAGCGAGATGACGTTCTCGAGGCCAAGGAGGCGTCGAACGATCAGTGTGCGATTCGCCCACGGGCAGGCCCGCGCGGCGACCAATCGATAGCGGTTGGGTTCAACCGGGTAGCCATCGCGGCCATCCCGGGTAATCCGATCTTCGATGTAGGCCGTGTCGCGGACATAGGCCGCACCTGGTTCGACGTAGGAACCTTCACTCGAATTGCTGGTCACCTTGCCCACAGTATCGGCATTCACCGACAACTGAAGGGCGGTCAGATATTGGGCTTGCGCTCCCTACTCAAGACGCATATATTCCAACTGGAATATTTTGTCTGGGAGATTGGAAAGCTGATGTCGAGCACCACGCACAAGCCGTTGCCGCCGCTCGCGGTTGTCGTCTTGGGGCTGCTCGTCGAACGGCCCATGCATCCATACGAGATGGTCCAAACGGCCGTCGCGCGTCGAGAGGACCGGCTGGCAAACATCCGAGCCGGTTCGATGTATCACGCGGTTGGGCGCCTCGAAGCGCAAGGCCTCATCGCCGTCGAAGGGGTGCTGCGTGCTGGCAATCGTCCCGAGCGAACGGTGTACGCGATCACCGACGACGGGCGTTCGGCCTACCACGCGGCAGTGCGGACGATGCTCGTGTCGCCGTCGACCGAATATCCACAGCTATATATGGCGCTGGCGCTTGCCCACGACCTACCGCGCGACGAAGCCGTTCAACTCATCGACGAGCGGATCGCCGCAATGCGCGCCGAGTACGACGAACTCTCGCAAACGGCGTCGGAAGCCACCGAGGCGGGCGTACCCGAGATGTTCTTCCTCGACGGCGGTTGCCGACTCGCAACGTTGCGAAGCCAGATCGATTGGCTGGCCGACCTCTCCGAACGTCTGCGAAACCGGACGATGGGATGGCTCGACGATCCCGGGTTCATCGAGGATTGGCGCGCAGCCAAGGCCGCTGGTATTGCGGCACAACAGTTTTGCGCGGGCGACGTCGACGATGACGCCCCCGTGACCATGACCAAATTATCCCAAGAATCCATCCCTACAGGCAGGACACCGTAGCCATGAGTCAAACTTCTTCGACATCGACGGGGGTGAGCACCCCGGGCGGCCAGATCACCACCAGGCCATGGGCGGCAATGCTCGCACTCTGCGTTGGCTTCTTCATGATTCTCGTCGACATGACGATCGTTGCCGTTGCGCAACCGCAGATCGCAAAGGCACTGCACACTGACCTCAACGGTGTGGTGTGGGTGACTAGCGCATACCTGCTCACCTATGCGGTGCCGCTACTTGTCACCGGTCGCCTCGGTGACAAGTTCGGCCCCAAACGCGTGTATCAGGTAGGCCTCGTCGTCTTCACTGCCGCGAGTCTCTGGTGTGGGTTGTCGGGCAGTATCGGCATGCTGATCGCCGCCCGCGCCGTCCAGGGCCTGGGTGCCGCGCTGATCACTCCGCAGACGATGGCGCTGATTACCCGCATCTTCCCGGCCGAAAAGCGGGGCGCTGCAATGGGTGTGTGGGGATCGGTTGCCGGTGTCGCGACGCTGGTGGGCCCACTTTTGGGTGGCATCCTGACCGACAGCTTTGGCTGGGAGTGGATCTTCTTCGTCAATATCCCGGTCGGAATCATCGGTGTCGGACTGGCCGCGTGGTTGGTTCCCAACGTCGACACGCATGATCACCGATTCGACTGGTTCGGCGTTGTTCTTTCCGGAATCGGCTTGTCCGCGTTGGTGTTTGGCATCCAGGAGGGTGAGAAGCAGCACTGGAGCTGGTGGATTTGGACGCTGATCATCGGCGGCGTCGTGATGATGGTGCTGTTCATCGTGTGGCAGGGCAAGATGAAGGGCGAGCCGCTCTTGCCGCTGAGTCTGTTCAAGGATCGCAACTTCTCGGTGTCCAACGTCGGCATCGTGGCGATGGGCTTCGCGATCTCCGGATTAATGATTCCGGTGATGTTCTTCCTGCAATTGGTTGGTGGCATGAGTCCAACCCAGTCGGCGCTCACCATGGTGCCAATGGCTTTGATCAGTGGCTTCCTAGCGCCGGTCGTCGGCAAACTGCTCGACAAGGTTCACCCACGCAGCATCATCGCCGGCGCCCTGTTCCTCGAAGGTATCGCCATCGCCTGGGCGGGCGCGATCATGCACCCGTCGACGCCGGTCTGGCAGTTGCTGATCCCCATGTGCATCATGGGATTCGCACAGGCTGGCATCTGGGCGCCGCTCGCGGCAACCGCCACACGCAACCTGCATTGGACGAAGGCCGGTGCCGGCGCAGGTGTGTACAATACGACGCGAATGATCGGTTCCGTGATCGGTGCCGCAGCCGTCGGTGTGCTGATGCAGACTCGACTGACCGCAGAACTGGGATCCGGGGCGGGCGACCGATCGGGAGCACTTTCCGAACTGCCGCAGTTCATCAAGCCGGGCTTCGCCGACGCGATGGGGCAGTCGCTGTACCTGCCCGCAATCGTGTTGATCATCGGAGCCATCGCCGCGCTGTTCTTTGAGCGCACGCGTTCGGCGGCCGGTGCTCCGACGCCGGTTACCAAGCCGGTGGCCGATCCTAATGAGGAAAGCGACGTCGTGGTGAGCGCGACCAGCTAGCTCTACCCAACTCGACGCCGACGGGCGGGTCGCCATCTTGGCGCCCCGCCCGTTGGCGTCCCGCACCTTGTCGGTGGTTGTCCGTAATATCCGGTGGTGAAAGATCCGGTGATGAAAGATCCGTGACGGAACGCATTCGAGGAGGTGAATGATGGCGCAGCCTGATTTGCAGTGGTCGCTGTTCGACGGCGAACTTGCTGATGAATCCGCAGATGAATCCCCGTTGATTGCGGCAGTACCGCAGCGTCACGTCACCTTCCTGCACACCGCTGACTGGCAGCTCGGCATGACGCGGAAGTATCTCTCCGCCGACGCCGCGCACGCCTATGCGGCGGCCCGCCTCGACGCGGTCGAGCGAATCGGTGTGCTGGCCAACGAGGTTGGTGCGCAGTTCGTCGTCGTGTGCGGCGACGTCTTCGAAGACCACCGCGTGTCGGCGCGGCTTATCACGCAGACGCTCGACCGGTTGGGACACTTCGACGTTCCGGTTTACCTGCTTCCGGGCAATCACGATCCGCTCGACGCGACGAGCGTGTACCGGTCCACCGTGTTCCTGTCGCGGCGGCCGGACAATGTCACGGTGCTGGAGAAGCCCGGTGTCGTTCGCGTTTCCGACGACGCCGATCTGGTGGTAGCTCCGTGGAGTCACAAGGCTCCGGTCACGGACTTGGTTGGTGCCCAAGTTGATTCGCTCGATGACACGGATCGCATTCGGGTCGTCGTCGGACACGGCGGCACTGACGCGTTCCCGATGGGCACGGACCCGGCGCGGATCTCGGTCGCACCGCTGGAGTCGGCTCTGGATGACGAGCTGATCGACTACGTCGCGCTGGGAGACCGCCACTCGCTGACCGAAGTCGGCGCATCGGGCCGCGTTTGGTATCCGGGCGCACCCGAGGTGACCAACTTCGACAATGTCGAAACTGCGCCGGGAAATGTTCTGGCCGTGACGCTTTCGCGCGGATCCGGTGGTCGGACCGTCGACGTTTCGCCGCATCAGGTTGGGCAGTGGGCGTTTTCGTCGTTGCGTGCCGACGTCAATTCCGCGGCCGACGTCGAAGCACTTGCCCGAACACTCGATGCCGTTGCGGACAAGTCGCGGACGGTCCTGCAGCTCGGCCTCGTTGGAGCGCTGACACTTGCCGAGAACGCCGAGTTGGAACGACTCCTCGACGCCGCCGCCGACAGCTTTGCCGCGATCCGTCGCTGGGATGCTCACGATGACCTAGTGGTGCGCGCCGACGCCCACGAGGTCGGGGAGTGGGGTCTCGGCGGGTATGCCGCGCAAGCCGCGGAAGATCTCGCCGACCAGGCGGCCGGGGCCGACGCCCAGGCGACCGCCGCGCGCGATGCGCTCGCGCTGTTGGCACGACTGTCGGGACGAGTTGGCCAATGAAGCTACTTCGCCTACGACTCAAGGACTTTCGCGGTATCGACGACCGCGAAGTCACCTTTGCCGATAGCGGTATTACCGTGGTCACCGGTCGAAACGAGGCGGGCAAGTCGTCGATGATCGACGCTCTCGACGCTCTTCTCGAAACCTCTTCGTCGTCGAAGTCAAAGCCGATTCGGGCGCTGGCGCCGGCCGGCCGCGACGTCGGGACCGAGGTAGAAGCCGAGATCGTCGCCGGCCACTGGCATTTCACCTACTTCAAGCGCTTCAACCGCAGTGCGGCAACCGAGTTGCGTATTCACTCGCCGCACCCGGAACAGTTGACGGGTAAGGACGCGGAAACGCGGGCGAATGAAATCCTCTCCGCGTCAGCCGATCTGGCGCTGTTCAAGGCGGTCCGGCTGATGCAGTCCGACGATCCCACGCTGTCGTCACCGACCGGTAGTACCGCACTGACCCGGGCGCTCGATCGGGCAGTCGGGACTGCTGACACCGCGGACGGTGCTGATGACCTGCTTGCGCTGGTCACCGCCGAGTATGGGCGGTACTACACGCTGAAGTCGGGTCGCCCGACAGCGGAACTACAGCACGCGACCGGCAGGGTGTCAGACGCTCGATCATCCTTCGCGCGGCTAGCGCAGGGTGTTGACGCGGTTGCCGCCGACGGCGCGGTCCTCGAGGCGGCGTTGGCGGAGCGGACCAGGCTGCAGCGGTCGCACGAGCTGTGTCGTACCGAGAGTGGCGAGATCGACGAACGATTGGCGGAGGCGGCAACCGCGATCACCGCGTTCGAAAACGCAGAGAAGGCGCTCGCCGTCGCGGACAAGGCGGTCCAGTGGGCCACGCGTGAGGTTGCCGACCGCGAAGCGCGAAGCAGTCGCCTCGCGGCCCTGCGGAAGCGCGAAGTTGCCGCGCGTGAACGTCGGGACGCGGCGGTCACCCAGCTGACGCTTGCCGGGGAGCAGGCGGCGCAGGCTGAACGTGAATTGGACAGCGCGCGTGTTGAGTTCGACCAAGCGACCGCCGCGCGAGTCGCTGACATTCAGGACAAGCTGACCACCGCACAGGCGGCCGTCGATGCAAACGGGGTTGATGAGGGCGTTCTTGCGACCGCACGTACCCTCACCCATGACCTCGCGGTCGCCACGGCGCGGTGGGAGGCGGCGGCAGCGTCGTTTGCGGTTGTCGCGCTGGGGGATCGGCACGTCACCGTCGACGGCCAGGTGGTCACCGACGCCGAGTTCCGCACCGGGGCAACGGATTCCATCGTCGAAGTGGATGGACTCGCCCGCGTGACGATCCGAGCCGGCGCTGATACCTCGGAGCTGGCGCGGCGCGTCGATGAGTTGCGTGGCCATTTCGAAACCCTTTGCGGTGCACATCAGGTCGCGTCCATGGCGGAGCTCGAGTCACTGGGGCGGACGCGGGTCGAATCGGTTCGTGAGGTTGAGTCTCTCCGGTCGGAATTGACGCGTCCCGCAATGGCCGACGCAGCGGATCGAGTTACCGCGATGCGGACTGCCGTCGAAGCGAAGCGAGCGACGCAGCGCGAGCAACAGATCATCGCCGACGCGGCGGGGGCCGAATTGGCGACGCTGGCCGTTGACATCGCCGACCTTGTCGCTGGGCAGACGGCCGCGGCGTCGGAGAGCAGTGACGAACAAGCGCTCGCGGTCGTCGAAGCTGCACGGGGCGAGCGGTTGAAGGCCGGCGAGGCCGTGACGAAGCTGAAGGCAGAGCTTGACGTGCTGGCGGTTACCGACCTGGAACGCCGCCGCGCCACGCTCGATGCCGAGCTGACAAAACTGCAGCGTGCGATCTCCGCTGCCGACCATGACGCGGTTGCGGCGTCGACGCGAATTGAGGTGTGCCGCACCGACAATCGTCTCGACGAGCTGAACGACGCGAGCGCTGAACTCGCCGACGCCGAGGGCGAGGAACAGCGAGTGCAAGCGCGAGCATCGGCGGCGAAGCTACTGTTGGGCACGCTGCTGGCCAAGCGCCAAGAATCACACGCGCGCTACGCCGACCCGTTCCGACGCCGCCTCGAAGAACTCAGCGTCCCGCTGTTCGGCGCTGGCGTGCAGTTCGGCGTCGACGACGATCTGACCATCACGTCGCGGACCACCGGGGGCGTCACGGTCGGATACGACGCCTTATCGGGTGGCGCGCGCGAACAGATCGGGCTAGTCGCACGATTGGCCTGCGCCATCCTCGTCGACGAGGCCGACGGCGTGCCGGTCATCATCGATGACGCATTGGGCAACAGTGACAATGAGCGAGTCGAAGCGATGGCAGGCGTCCTTTCACAGGCTGGCGACGCCGCTCAAATCATCGTCCTCACCTGCGTTCCGGAACGGTATGAGCATGTCGACGCGAAGGCGCGCGTCGCGGTATGACACGGCGTTTTGGGTGTGGAACCGCGCGTGCGCTAGGCTAACTTCGCCTGTGAGCCCCCGTAGCTCAGGGGATAGAGCGTCCGCCTCCGGAGCGGAAGGCCGTAGGTTCGAATCCTACCGGGGGCACTCCTATTGCGGCACAGGATGTTTGCGAGTCGTCAGACACCTGAGGACGCATGGTCGTAGACTCCGGTCATGCTCATCGCCGGACTGATCTTTGCAGGCATCGCCGCCCTCATTCACGTCTACATCTTCTACCTGGAGTCGGTGGCGTGGACGACTCCCTCGGCTCGCGCGGTGTTCGGCATGAGTGAACCCGAGGCACAGGCCACGAAGCCGCTCGCCTACAACCAGGGTTTCTACAACCTCTTTTTGGCGATCATGATCGGCGTCGGCATCGTGCTGATTGCGCTTGATCAACGCGCTGTCGGTTCGACGCTGGTCTTCGCCGGCGCGGGCAGCATGGTTGCCGCGGGCCTGGTACTGCTCACCTCCGACCCCTCG
>QIRE01000250.1_pt1 | contig 11538 bp, 12 predicted proteins | sample 2940141 | NCBI WGS metagenome assembly QIRE01 (sample SAMN09273532, study PRJNA473421) | Gut metagenome, whole genome shotgun sequencing project. | isolation source: gut tissue | host: Folsomia candida VU population | place: Netherlands: Amsterdam | collected 2016-03-06
CTTTTTTGCGTCATGTAAACGGGTGTCAATTTAACGATTTACAAGGAGGATTACACCATGTTCGTGTGCAATAATAATATCTGATCCTAGGTACTTTGTTGTGCGGTAGGAGATTTTAAAAATTTTAGTTTATTACCCATCTATCTATCTACTTGCGTAGGTATTTATGTATGTACGTGGGCTTCTAGATATGTACCTGCCCGTTGACAGACATAATTATTATTTCCCTTCATCTCTTTTACTACCCAGAAGAACGAGTCAAGTGGGAATGAAAATTTTCCATATTATTCGAAATCAAATCCTGTTCCGTTTGTTGAGTGTCATTAGTATTATGCATTTAGTTTCCGTTATATACTCCTCAATTCAACGACTTTTTCCTGCTTGCCCACTACCAGCTACGACTCGTCGTCACTTGATGATGATAACCAAGAAAACAACCAACCACTGAGAAATCCAGTTAAGGAGAGGAATGAGAGAAGTGGTGGTGGTGGTGCATAGCCTTTCACCCTTTCACTCACCTTTACACCATTAAATATTACATAACTCGACCTGCTCGGCACAATTTGTTGGTCCATCGTCCGTCCTCCTCCAAGAAGAAGAAGAAGATGCGTCTGCTGACTTACATGTTGTGGTGGTGGTCATTACCCAAATGGTCCTTTATTACTGTAATTAGGAAGCTTTCTTTGCCTTATACCGTAGTGCACTCATTTGTTCAAAGATTCGAAAGTAGTGATTGTTTCCACCAACAATAAGTCCTTGATCGAGTAGTGGTAGCAAATTTGTGTATCTCATCTCATCTGTCTTTTTGTGGTCAATATCATTGTCGTGAACTTGGTAGGCAGTTTTTTTTATTTAACTTGAAATTGATGCAAGATTGGCAAATGTTACACAATGGAAAATTTTTACATGACCCGTATTATTCAATTCAAGAGTCTGTAATTTTATTTTACGATGTTTTCAATAAAGAGAGGATTTTATTGCATAGTTATTGTTTTTCGTTAAATTATTATTATGCAGACACGTCACTGACTGACGGATGAACAATGCAATTAAATAAATCCAGTAGTAATTGATTGACAAAGAAATCTAAAAATACTAGAAAATCATCCAGCTCGTTTTCTCACTCCATGTGGAACTGGGAAACTAACTAATATTTTCTATTGGTGAAGGTTATCATGCTCATAAGAAGAAAAACATAAGAAATTATCTTGGTGAAACAAAGGAATGCTGATGTGGAAAAACAACAATTAGTTGGTTGCCTGTAGAATAAATCAATTTAGGATTTTTGTCATTGAGTGTCACCAAAGTTTTTGAATTCAAAAATTGAGGAAATGGAATTATAAAGAATGAATCTGCAATAATGAGTCAAACAGTTGGATGGATTATTGTCTTCCTCTACGAGATGATAGAACAATAGCCATGCAGTTTTTGACTAACAACAAAGTTTACGTATTGACTTGACAAATAAATGAGTCTAAATATGTAGGTAAATACTATATGCGTAGACTTTTTTTTTACATATTTCGCACAAAATTTGTACATATTGATATTTAATCCCGACTGTATAATAGCACATGCACGAGGTATGGATTTTTTCCCCTAAATGTATTGTGTTTGAGCTGGAATAACAAGAAGTGTCACTACACGAATTAATTTGATGAGCAATAATGAAATATATGTCGAAGAGAGACCATGGAATTTTGTGGAAATAGAGAATGAATAGCACACGCAGACATGAGCATGAATTTGCAAAAGTTTTAATAAAAACAGAATTTGAAACAAAGTTTATTTATCATTTCCTGAATTGTGTGTAAGAGCGTCTCAATTCTCAATACAGAACAACAACCTTGACGAGGTAACATGCAACCTTCTAAAGTTCTTGCACTTTTCACAATAAAGTCGTTAAAATAGTCGTCGCATTTTGTGCACATACTTTTACGCCATTATCTATTTAAGTATTATACAAGAGAGTAATATTTCGTTTATTTTTCTCCATGTGCGTCCACCACAGAAATGTTTGAATTGACACTCACTCGAATGCTCAACAAGCGACGACAGTTAAGATCATTTCATTGCTGATACCTTTACATAAGACAAATATTCTGAGTGTGAAGGAGCGATAAAGTGACCACCAACTAACTAACTACTTCCACTGCAATGCAGTAATATAATAAAATAAGGTGATGATCATCATCATAATGATAACCAACAACTTTGTGTCTTAAACCGTGGATGACGATGAAGATGACATTATGTATTTTTGCCGACTTTGACACTGGTGGTGGGTAGGCAGGAGGACGTAGTGTTAGTTCCTGATGGCATAATGCATCAGTGCAAACAAGGATCATTAAATATTTACTAAATTTTCTTCTTCTTGGATGACAATTGATGTGCTGCACAAATGTCTCACGAAACTGGTGACACTATGATTTAATACGTACATAAGGTTGACAAATATTTGCATATTGCACCTATGTGTTCAGACATTATTACATCGCCGTTGTCACTTTTTATCATCCTTTGTCCACTGCAGACCTAATAATAATCGAGTCAAGGTGCATTATTGTGCACATGGTGGGTGGACGTGTAAATGGTTCATCTTCTTGTTTATACCTAGATGAGTCAGACAGAAATGGTGATGATGACGATGCCTATTTACAATTTTTATTCGACACACTTTAACTTTATCGATCATCACAAGTGCAACAGACGCGCAGACAGACAGACAAACCGAGAGAGAAAATTTGTAATGCAGTACTTAAAAATGGTCGTCCATGATGCACCTAGACTTTCCGAATGCAGGGCCGATGCAGAAAAAGGTATTAATGTGCAATTTTGTCTGTCTGCATAGGTCAGTTCTGGTCATAAATATTTTGCATTTAATTTATTTTCGCTGTTTCCCCTTCCTCTTTTGAAGACATCATATTGTGTGTCGGAGGTGCAACTGCAGTTGCAATTGCAAGCAGCTCTTACTTACCTAATTGAGTTTAGTGTGTATAATCTGAGAACAGTATGGTGAATATGTAAATATATTGGGTCAAATCCCTCAGACCTAAATTTTGAATTAGTTGCGGACATAATCGAAGCAACCTGGATTCGGCACCTCTCGTTGAAGAATTAAAAAAAGAGTTCCGTTGGAAAAAAGTGTGTGATGAAATATATGAGCACCGGTATTTTTATGGCCCAACGTATAGCAGCACCACACGTATGTAAGGTCAAAGAATGGTTTAAATCGTTTTATGATTCCGAAAGCCACAAGAAGGCTCAATCATATTCTTCTTTATTGCTCTCGTCTACTCTTGGCAATAAGTAAGTAATCCTATGATACGCACTGCCTATGTGCAAATTTATATGTCTACCACTGTGCTATAATAAGTAAATAAGTTCATGCTGATTAGTCGAGAAATTAAAAGGTGATATGTATTCCGAGCAAATTCGTGTCATTTTGCCGGAGTTTGAGAGCAACTTTAATTTGTGGAGCGATTTTTTATCCAAGTCGGATGTGGGTGACACGCTTTGTATAGAAAAATGGAATAAGTGCCTATTAGATTAATACCGACAATTGGGTGGGTTCAAAAAATGTTACAAATTAAAAAAATGTATATGTAAAAGTCACAGAATGCCTTTCTCAGCAAGAATCAATGTATCAATCTTGCTAAGCTTTGTATTTATTTGTTATCTTTTGATTTTGTTTTGTCGCACCGTGAGGCGCTCTTTTTTTGGTTTTTTTATAGTTTTTTGTAGTTTTTTTAAATTTTTCGGTATGCTTTTTTATTTATTTTTTATTTCTTATATTTTTAGGTAATAAATTCCAAAGACGTGTACATTCTGCACTGTAATGAAACCTAAATACTTGCTCCACGGAGCAATAATCCACAAAAAAAAATCAACTTTTACTCTCATTCTGACCCACTCGGTGAACAATTGGAGCCGAGAATTTTTCATGATAGTGTTTCAAAGTGTCAGTAGAAACATTTAGTACGTCCGTTTTTCATGGTTCGGAAGCTTTGTCGATTTTGTGACGTTTTTACTGCTTGAGACCGAATTTTGCACTGCTGTTGCCTGTCTTTCTCCAGTCTCAACCTATCCTAATTGAGACATGAAAATGAGACCGGTGTAAAATATTCTGAAAAATAATGACACTAATTTTGACATTACACATTAAAAAAGTCAGTTAAACAAGTTTTTACACAAGTCATTTTGACATTATCAAAAATGATAACATTAATAAAGACAGCATATCTTAAATTATCACTATATCTTCTCAAGCGATCTTTCCCATTTTGTAGCGCAAATTTGCATATTGCAATTTACGATCTTACTGGAAATTAAATTTCCAGCCAAAGTTTTGATATATAAATTTGCGTCACCAAATCTTATGCATTTCTTGATTATGTATCATTAACTTTTAACCATCATTAATCACAAAGGAATGCTAACGATGCATATTTCTAGTGTCTAGTAATTTGTCTAATAATTCAGACAAAGTTTAACTTTGGAATACGCTGGATTTTTTTATGACGAGATGTTTATCAATAGATTTTTATTTAATAATAAGCCAGCAAATGCACAGCTCGTATGACACGCTCCAGCAATAATGATGATTGAAATCGCTGAGGAAATACAGAAATTGTTTGATTCCTCCTGCATATCATTTCATGGCCAAAATTTCTTGGAATTCTAGTTGGCACGCTTATAATAGTATTTAATTCTAATTACTCGTCGTCGTCGTCGTCGTAGGGTTTTAGTTAGTCTGCATATTTACACATGTAAATGCATATGCATGAAATGAATACGTATGTAATAAAGACTTGGTCAGTTCCGTGGTTGATTTTAATGGCATCTTCTTCATCATTAGCAAATCTGAATAAAAATAATTTCTTTGCGACGTATCCACAAATTGTTGACCATTATCATCCCCAGCAAGCCAATAAGACAAAAGAAGACGATTCATAATAATAAATTCTGCTAATTGCACATAGAAAAAATGTCTCTCTGGAATTCGCAACTTATTAGTAAATACGAGTCTCGTTTTCACTTTGTAATACAAACTTTGTATACATGATAATATTTGCGTAATTAGGGAAACAGTAATCGACCCCGACAAAGTAAGTGGTGATACATGTACATACGTATGACGACGATGATTATAAATACCTATAGCATTTTGGACTTGTTGTATGTATGCATCCAGTAAAATCAGTGTGTGATTGAGTCACACTCCAAAATTCATGATTGCGACAGCCTTGTGGTTCAATATTCGTGACAAAACAATTGAATTGAAGAATACAGCGGAATTTGTAGGATTGCTGCGCGTCTACAGAAATAAAAGTGAGCCCATCTCATCCATCTCTCCATTTGTAAGGAATCCGTTTAATTAAGTAAGTGCCATCATCATCCAACAAACGAAGGAAAGACAGAATTATTAAGAGCCGGTATAATTTTCCCATTAAAAAATGCAGCACAATCCTCCTCCCTTGGTTGAAGGGTGTCTGATATGACGCGACTCGAGTCAATTACTAATTATTATGCTATCTATTTAGAAATTAAAAGACGGGGTACGTTGTACGTACGTGGTCATATCTTAATTAAAACTACATGTGTGTGTGTGAAGGAGACAATTATTATGATAATTGCATTATTTTCCGCAGTCGACGATACCCTGAAAAGTCGCAATAGGAATGATTTAATGTCAATAAATAACCTGATGCATGCAATGCATGCAAAATAAGCTTTAGGAAATTGAGCAATCAATAACTGATCTGATCGTCGTCACAGGATTGTCCTTTGCTTCCAAATAATATTTAAAAAAAAACAGGACTTTTCAGCAATTAAGTAAGCAGTAAAATCTAAAATGGGAGTGTATTTTTTTAATAAAGAAAAAGTTTTCTGCAAAAACTTTACCAAGTTTGATGTAATTTTGAAAGAAATGCAATTACTGCCCACACAGGCACGCACCATGATAATAATTTGAGCTTATTGCATGAAGTAGGTAATCACATATACATGTACACATTTTTTTAAAGTGCAGTTTACAGTTGAGAAAAAGTATTCACAAATTGTCTGAATGTCGGTGCTATTGATTTTATAAATTCTAGAAAACAAACTCACATGGGTTCGTTTAACGGACTCCGTTAGAACAAGTTGTTGAATTTGTTGTGGAGATATTTGCGTGTGTGGTAACATAAAATTACGATAATATTTATGTCGGTGGGATAATGCATCAAAAATTAATGGTGCTGCTTTGCTATATGAATATGTAGCATATCAATATGTAAGATTATTTCTAAGTTAATGTATGAACTCATTTTGTTAAAAATCTTGATACTTGTGACAACAATTGCATGCAAGATATGCATTAAAATGCAGATATGCAATATTAAATTGTATGTATGCAAACAAACGGAATAGAGGAGATTTTTTATTCAAAAGTATTTAAATTCTCAAATGTGAAAACTTGACCTTATATTGTCTAAATATTACATAACAAATTTTATGAAAATATTCATTTTGTAAGAACGGCGTAAAGTCCCATAGTTGCAAGACTAGTGTTAAACTAGGTAAATAAGATAACGTAGATATGATAAATCTTAGCACCAGTTTGTACTATTTGTTTTATAAGAGTATGTGTAATTCAACAATCACAATTTTTTAACTTGATGTGACATCGTCATTAATGGAATTCTTAATCTTATTGCTTTGATTTTTTTGGCGTTGGTACTGACTTGACTAAATGTTGAGGTGTGAGCTTGGGAGTTGGGCGGACGGGAAGCTCAACGGGCTTAACATGGGGAGGTAAGGTGCGTATTCCTGTCGGTTTCTTGTATCCCCCGACCCACTTGACAAAAGGTTCAATTTCTTTTACAGGAATTTGATATACACTTCCTTTCACATGAAGACCGCGGTCGTCCGTAATGAGAACAGTCCTACGATATAGTCGATAAGGGGTGTCCAGTTTCCTGGTCTCCTTATCATTGTGCTCAAGATAGATGCAAGATTCCAATATTCGGTTATCATTCCTCACTTTTGGATCAAAACTCTCATCTTGAATTTTAGTTAAGATACTTTTCACTTTGAAAATACGGCCGCGCATCGTAACCAGTTTGAAGCACTGAATATTTTTCTCGATAAGCTCCAAAGCTTCTTTGGCGTCATACCCTGTTGCATCACCTTCTTTGATTCTGTCAAGGGCTTCAGATGTGGTTTGGCCCTTATATTTTTCTTGGTATCGTGCCCTTAAACCACCCTTGGCAAGACCTTTGAGTTCTAGGACCACTGCATTAATAAATTAGATAAGGTTATAGAAAATGCTAAACTAGAATTTAGTTGTAAGAACAAAATACATTCCAATAATCTTACCTGTTACGGGAAGTAATATGGGATACGTAAATATTCGCATCAACTTCTCTACATACTTGAGTTTGTTAATGAAGCAATTCGTGTCAATGATAACTCTGCGAGTAATAATAACCATGTCGCAACGGAACCCTAGGTCGTTCATGAAGCACCATATCTGTTGAGAATAAGTCAATATAAGTAATTGGTATTTTTAAGCCTCGCAGATCAGAATTATTTGATAATGCCGATATTTGAGACCTTTCTCATTTTGTCAGTATTTAAATTAAGAACTTCTACGTATTATAAAATAACAAGTCTTAAAATTCGACATCCTAGTGTAACAACGAAATCCTGTGGAAAAGGGCATACCTTTGCTGTATCAGTGGTAGGAATGTCGTGCACTTCTGGACGAAAACTTCTGGTTACTTTCTTCTTACGGTCAATTGTTCGAGCAGAGTAGCCTGGGGGACGCTCTTTTATCGGTTCTGGTGCATTAATCCTTTGCAAATTGATGATGTGGAACACGAAGTTCCTCTGAAATTAAATACATTAACGTAGTAGGATTATAAACTATATATGTATTCATACAAGACAGTTATTTAGAATAATCACCTCGTACAATCCGCAAGAGTCTTTCAGTTCTTTAGGAATGATTAGCTTAGTATTTGAAGCGTACACTTTATTCTTAGGATTTCCGTACTGCCGCTCGACCTTCAACTTTAGTAAGCCCAACTTCCTGTAGATATACTTTACTCCAAGAGTGTGGATAAATACCAAATTGGTCATCAAAAAGGCTCGTTGCTGTATGTCATAAAGGAAAAAATGAGGAACGGGAAAGTTTATCACTTTCCCCAATTAAAGATGTTCGTTGTTCTATGGTAAAGTTATACCTTATCGTCTCGACCCATCATCCAGTATTGCTTATCGTACATACTTGCATCCACAAATGGTGGAAGTCCCTGTAAGATCAATATTTCCTCCCTTGTTGGCAGGTGGACAAATGGTTGTTCGTGTTCATCTGAAGGGTCCCTGGCAAGTATCATTGGGAAATTGCACAGTGGACGGAATTCCTGTTGGGTAACTAGTTTCTCAACTCGTGTGAGAAGCTGTGAGAACACTTCCCAAATATCATCGGTTTGGTCGTTTTTGTTCAAAAGGCGACTTTTCTCGATACGTCTACAAGTTTTCCCGGTAAGAGAAAATTGTAATTTTAAAACATATTTAAAGCTTTTCTGCAATAAAGTAACTCTTACTTACCGGATGCTAAAAATGGGTCTTACATGATCCCGGTTCCACACGGAAGTGTTTTCTATCATCCAATATAACCACACCTAAAATAACAAACCACCAATAAGAAATTATAATAATAATTTTAAACTTCAAGTGATGTACCCAAACAGCGGAGCTGAGATAATACGTTTGAGGATGGTCCCACTCCATTAAATCTATCATCTTTGATAAGCGTTCAGCAGCCAGGCTGAAGAGCTCAAGTACATAATATGAGGCTAACCTCAAGTAGTGCACCAACTGTCTTCTAGCTAGTTTATCGTTCGAAGTATCCGATTTTATCTTTTCTTTAAAGGAATAAAATTAGTCAATTTAGTTTTCAGCAATAAATAAATAATATTTAACCTAATTCAAAGTTAGCAATGGAAACAAACCTTTCATTTGATTGATAATGGATGTAGTTAAACCAACAACCTGCATCATTTTGATCAAGTTTAAACCATTAGCAGGTTGTTCTTTCCTGCTCAAAATCCCTTCAAAGTAAACTAAACTTTCTTCTGCAACCTCCTCAAATTCATCCATACTGTACAAAGTAGACAATTGGTGTCGAGAAGAATTTTAAAATTAATACGTTTGGATCAATATTTGCACACGTACCCGACCCTGGTAAATAGCTTCCCCATTACATCGGTAAAAGTGATGGAAAATCTATTGTTCAATTCATCAGTTGAGAGGGAGGCGATATGCTCTTTTTTGGTGGGAGGAGGGACTGCTGCTGGTCGAGGTTCGTCCATCTTAACGGGAAATGGATAACACATTATCCATATTTGACGCCGTTTACGATATGCTCGACGACACTGCACATTATTCTCCTTGTATTTCGAAAGAGAATACCAGTATTCCTTCCGTTTCGACTTGCGCTATGAAGAGTTAATAGAAAAATTACAATTTGGCAAATTGATTGTGTCCGAGTAACAGTTATTAAAATGAATGCTTACTTCATTGTGAGATTTGGCGTGGATTTCTAAAACTTGATCCCTTGCTCCATCCGTAGGATTCTTGGAAAAATACGCTCGTGCGAAATAAAACATGGCACTAATCACTTGATGCTAGATATATTGAAACCAAAAATCAGAATTATGAACTAATTCAATATAATAAATTAGTAAACCATGTACAAATGCTTATTACTTACTTGCATCATTGCTAAAACACCTAGCTGATAGAATGCTCGGCCATAATCTGGCCGTAAGAATCTGGCAATCTCATAATTTCTAAACATAAACGGAGAACATGTTCATAAAAGCACAATTAAATAGAGTTATTTAATACTTACATATAACTTTCAAAATATCTTGATCCCTTTGGTGGCATGTAACGTTCCATATCGCCCATGCAAATTCTTAGCCTATAGAGCAAGTCAATAAGTTGGTTCTCTGCAGTAGTGAAATTCTTTGCAAAGAAGAAAACTTGTCGACTCTTGTAGTTATGGCCAATAGAACGGTCAGCTTCCATCCCAGTAAGGATAGCTTCATTCGAGAAGAATTCATAACTCTCAATAACCTACAAATTAAATACAGAACATCTCATTCAATCCGGCAATGGTATTCCTTCATATCCAAATATATCCCCTACCTTCTTCAGAAACATTGGCAACACACAGTTTTTATTAAACATATCCCTAGGAGTCGGCCTGGAGTTCGATTTCCTCAAAATTCGTGCCACTTCTTGAACTCCATAGGTCCACATTCTTTGACCCAACTCTTCCTGATAAAATAGTTGTGGCCGCATAAACAAAATCGAAGCCGCCATCCCGACCATCATCCTCCTGAAGTGGGATAATGAAGTAATGAATTATTCCATCCATTCCTAAAAAAAGTACGAAATTGAGGATATTCAACTTACGCAGCCTCCACGATATAAGGCACTTGTGAGTAAAGAAAATTCTGATCCCTTTCGTAAAACTGTTTAACTTTTTTCATCCAATTTTCCAGCTCGACGTAGTACCGGAGAAAGTTTGGTGGCGTGCGGGTCTCTGGAGTGGGAAGGTGCTCCCTCAGCGTCCATGGGAGGAGTTCCTCGATCGTGGCGATGTCAAACTCGGCCGAGTACCAAGCCGCCATGATGGTGGGATGGATGGGTTTGTAGAAACTCAAGGGGACAGCCTCCTGAGGATCGTACATGTTCCCCCACAAGTCCTCGCTCAAATTTAGACTCATCCTCACCCAGAGATCACAGCAGCTTGACTAACTACCAACGAGACTAATGGATACTAACTCCCCCGAAAAGGAGTGAATTAACAATTAGTGTACAATTAGTAAATAAAAAATTAAATATTTGCTGATCTCGATTTGACGGACTGAACGCGAGATTCGTCCAGAAGGAAAAATGAGTTCAAACTGGCTGACTCGATCTCCCTCGCAGTCCTAATTCTGAAACGGAACGGGGCAAGTTGTAAATTCCATGAAAATTGTTTAAAATTTCATGAAAATTGTTTAAAATTTCATGAAAATTTCAGATTTTATGTGTAACACAGAATTCACTCCAAAAAGCTACATCTCGTATTAAATTGTGATTCACAATGGTAGCCAATTATAATAATGAGAGTGCGAAACAAGTTATATTCCTTCTTTATTTTTTTAAATTCATGATAAAACAGGGCATGCAAAGTCAAGGTATGTATATGTAAAACAGAATTGTAATGATAAACTAGCATTATAAATGGAGCAACTATATCTAAGGTACAAATGTGATGGACGAAAATGAGACGATTATTAATTATCAAACGAACACGAGATGAGACAAGTGACACCCCCCTTAATTCCTAAATTTACTTACTTACATACACCAGTAGAGTACTTTGTGGCCACTAAGGAGGATAAGCGTTGATAAGCATCGATAAGCAGCGTTCTGTCACCCTTCGACACCGTTGTACACCCTTGCGCCGCCTTAATACAAGTGTCTCTGAGCGTC
>QIRE01000251.1_pt1 | contig 11509 bp, 10 predicted proteins | sample 2940141 | NCBI WGS metagenome assembly QIRE01 (sample SAMN09273532, study PRJNA473421) | Gut metagenome, whole genome shotgun sequencing project. | isolation source: gut tissue | host: Folsomia candida VU population | place: Netherlands: Amsterdam | collected 2016-03-06
CGCGGTCGACCGATTTCAGACGATCCGCCTCGGCCAGAAAATGCAGGCGGCGGGTCAGGTCGCCCGCCGCAGTGGGCTGGCCGTCCAGCATTGCGCGCGCCAGATCCATCGCCTCGGGCCATTCGGCTGACAGCCGCGCCGCGCGCCCGCCATCAAGATTGGCGCGCACGATGGCCACATGATCGGCCAGCGGGACCACCGCCGACAGCACCTGAAACAGCGGCTGGCTGTGATCCATGCGCTTGGCCATCACCGCATCGGGCGTGGTCGCAGCCTCGAATTCTGACCACAGCGCGATCAGATCGCCCGCGTCAGGCGACAGGCCAAAGATGCGCTGTGCCGCCGCAGCTTCGGCCCGGGCAAGGGCTGTCGCGTCATGATCCAGATGGATCGGCTGATCGCCCACGTCGATTTCAACCAGATCATGCAGCAGCAGCATGGCAATGGCGCGGTCGCTGGCGCCAAAGACCATCGCATAAAGCGCAACGTGCCAGCTGTGTTCGGCGCTGTTTTCAGCGCGCGACAAATCCAGCAGCACATTGGCGCGGGTGACCGATTTCAGCCGGTCGGCCTCGCACAGAAAGGCAATCTGCCGGGCAATGCGGTCAGACACGCAGCCCCCTTAACGAGAGCTTTCGGTCAGACGACGACGCACATATTTCTGCACCAGGTCGATCATCGGCTTCATATGCGTCTCATCGTCGCGGAAAAAGTGGTCTGCGCCCTCAATTTCCTCATGCGTGACGGTGATGCCCTTCTGCTCGCGCAGCTTGCCGACCAGCGTGTGCGTGTCGCGCGGGGGCGCAACCCGGTCTGCCGTGCCGTTCACCACCAGACCCGATGACGGGCAGGGTGCCAGAAAGCTGAAATCATACATGTTCGCGGGCGGGGCCACGCTGATAAAGCCGGTGATTTCCGGGCGGCGCATCAGCAGTTGCATCCCGATCCACGCGCCAAAGCTGAAGCCCGCAACCCAGCAATGCTTGCTGTTGGGGTTCATCGCCTGCAGATAATCCAGCGCCGAGGCGGCGTCCGACAATTCGCCGATGCCCTGATCGAATTCGCCCTGACTGCGACCCACGCCACGGAAATTGAACCGCATCACGGTAAAGCCCATGTTGTGGAACGCATAGTGCAGGTTATAGACGACGCGATTGTTCATCGTGCCGCCATATTGCGGGTGCGGATGCAGGACGATGGCGATCGGCGCGTCGGGCTTGCCCGGTTGCGGATGATAGCGGCCTTCGAGGCGGCCTTCGGGACCGGGGAAAATCAGCTCTGGCATCGTCTTCCTTCAGGGCATTCGAGAGGTTTCTTGACGCGTCCACGCGCGGCTTCTAGACCAGCTATCTGGGAAGCCGGGTCGGAATACGCAAGAAACGGGCCGGGTTGGCATAGCGCGCGATAGCGCCAGCAGTCAATCCAGCGCCTGCCGGACAAGGGGAATACAGCGATGAAACTGTCCACCAAAGGCCGCTACGCGATTATCGCGCTGGTCGATCTGGCCACGGCCAAGGGCAGCGATCTGACATCGCTGGCTGAAATCTCGGCGCGGCAGGATATTTCGCTGCCCTATCTGGAACAGTTGTTCGTCCGTCTGCGGCGGTCCGGGCTGGTCGCATCCGTGCGCGGTCCGGGCGGCGGCTATCGGCTGGCCCGCGCGGCGGAAACCATCCGCATCGCCGATATTCTTGAGGCTGTCGATGAAACCGTCAGCGCCATGCATATCGGTGCGGGCGCATCGGGCGGCGTGTCGGGATCACGGGCGCAGACCCTGTCGAACCGCCTGTGGGAAAGCCTGTCGGCGCATGTCTATGTGTTCCTGCACAATCACACCTTGGCCGATGTGGCCAAAAACCAGCTGCTGCCCTGCCCTGCATTGCCGCAAATCCTGAACGTCGTGGACGACTGACGGCGACTGGCGCGCGGCGCGCGGCCTCGCTAACCTGCCGCCGACATGGAAATGGAGGCGGCGATGAAACTGACATGGCTTGGGCATTCCGGCTTTCGGCTGGAAATCGAAGATGCGGTCATCCTGATCGACCCGTGGATGTCGGGCAATCCGGTCTTTCCCGAAGACGCACGCGAAGCCGCCATCGCGGGCGCGACGCATGTGCTGCTGACCCACGGCCACGGCGATCACAGTGGCGACGCGCTGTCGATTGCGCGCGATCTGAAAATTCCGCTGGTGGGGATTTACGATCTGGTCAGCTTCTGGACCACGCATCATCAGATCGAAGGCATCGGCTTTAACAAGGGCGGCACCGTCGATCTGGGCGGGGCGCAGGTGACGATGGTGAATGCCAGCCATTCCAGTTCGCTGGACGGGGTCGAGGGGCCGGTCTATGCGGGCCACGAATCGGGCTATATGATCGCGGGCGATGGCCATGTGATCTATGTCTCGGGCGATACCGACATCATGGCCGACATGGGCTGGATGGGCGAATATCATCAGCCCGATATCGGCATCCTGTCGGCCGGTGGCCATTTCACCATGGACATGAAACGCGCGGCATGGGCGGCGCGCAAATATTTCGACTTCAAGACCGTGATTCCCTGCCATTACAAGACCTTCCCGTTGCTGGAACAATCGGCCGATGCGCTGCGCGAGGGGCTGCCCGGCGTTCAGGTGATCGAACCCGAAGTGATGAAGGCGATCACGCTGTGAGCTTTCAGGGTTTTGACGATCCCGCAGGCGGCAGCGATCACCCGGCCCGTCTGGCGGTTCTGCGCGACAAGCTGCGGGCCTTTGATCTGGCCGCGTTCATCGTGCCGCGCGCCGATGCCCATCAGGGCGAATATGTCGCCGATGCCGATGCGCGGCTGGCCTGGCTGACGGGGTTCACCGGCAGTGCGGGTTTTGCCATCGTGACGCCCGATCAGGCGGGCGTGTTCATCGACGGGCGTTACCGCGTGCAGGTCCGCCAACAGCTTGATCTGGCGCATTTCACGCCGGTGAACTGGCCCGAGGTTCGCCCCTCGGACTGGTTGCGGCAGGCGCTGCCCGATGGCGGGCGCGTCGGCTTTGATCCTTGGCTGCACACCCGCAAGGAAATTGAGGGGATGCACACCGCGTTAGAGGGCAGCGGCATCGGCCTGATCGCGGTCGATGCCAGTCCGCTGGATGCCGTCTGGGCCAACCGCCCCGCCCCGCCCGTCGGCGCGGCGCGGGCGCATGATGATGGCGTCGCGGGCGAAACCGCTGCGCAAAAACGCGCCCGTCTGGCCGCCGATCTGCGCGATGCGGGGCAGGCGACCGCTTTCCTGTCGCTGCCGGATTCGATTTCGTGGCTGCTGAACATCCGCGGCAGCGATGTGCCCAAGAACCCGATCGTGCAAAGTTTCGCGGTTCTGTCGGATGACGGCCACGTCGCGCTGTTTGCGGACCCGGCCAAGTTCGACGATGCCCTGCGCGCCAAGCTGGGCAATGAGGTGTCGATCCTGCACCCAGAAGGCTTGCCGCCCGCGCTGCTGGATCTGGAAGGCCCGGTCCGCATCGACCCCGCCACCGCGCCCGAGGCCGCGTTCCGCCTGCTGGAACAGGCGGGCACGCAGATCGCGCGCGCAACCGACCCCGCGATCCTGCCCAAGGCCCGCAAGAACGCCGCAGAACTTGATGGAATGCGCGCGGCCCATCTGCGCGACGGCGTGGCGATGGTGCGCCTGCTGGCATGGATGGACCGGCAAGACCCGGCCTCGCTAACGGAAATCGACGTGGTGCAACAGCTTGAATCGCTGCGCGTGGATGCAGGCGCCCGCGATATCAGCTTTGACACGATCATGGGCGCGGGGCCGAACGGCGCCATCGTGCATTACCGCGTGACGCAGGCCAGCAACCGCCGCCTTGCTGCGGGCGATATGCTGCTGATCGATTCGGGCGGGCAGTATGACGACGGCACCACCGATATCACCCGCACGCTGCCGCTTGGCGCGCCGCCTGCGGATGCGGTTGCCCCCTATACGGCGGTGCTGCGCGGGATGATCGCGCTTAGCCGCGCGCGCTTTCCCAAGGGCGTGTCGGGCGGGCATCTTGATGCGCTGGCGCGTCAGTTTCTGTGGGCTGCGGGGCTGGATTATGACCACGGCACCGGCCACGGCGTCGGCGCGGCGCTGTGCGTGCATGAAGGCCCGGTCCGCATCAGCCGCGCCAGCGACATTGCGTTGCAGGCGGGCATGATCCTGTCGAACGAACCGGGCTATTACCGCGAAGGCGCGTTCGGCATCCGCATCGAAAACCTGATCGTGGTCACGCCCGCGGATGCCGAACCGGGGCGCGACATGCTGGGCTTTGAAACGCTGACCCTGTGCCCGATTGATCGGCGCGCAATTGATGTGGCGGCGATGGCGCCGGACGATATCGCGTGGCTGGACGCCTATCATGCGCAGGTGCGGGACGCGCTGTCACCGCATCTGGATCAGGCGGATCGCGACTGGCTGATGGCCGCGACCGCGCCCTTGTAACGCAACGGGGTCAGCCTGCGGGCTGGCCCCAGCCGACCTCTTGCATCTCGCGCAGGCGGCTGGCGGTGCGTTCGAATTCAAAGGTGCCCTCGCCCTCGTTATACAGGCGCTCGGGTTCGTCGGCGGCGCTGGCGATCAGGCGGACATGCGCCTCGTACAGGGCATCGACAAGGGTCACGAAGCGCTTGGCCTCGTTGTAATTCGACATCGACAGGCGCGGAATGGCGTCGATGATCAGGGTGTCGGCCTGTTGGGCGATGGCCAGATAATCCGCCGGGCCAAGCGGGCGCCCGCACAGATCCCAGAACCCGCAACGGATCACGCCCCCCGCGCACAGCGGCAGATCAACGGCCCGGTTGCCGACCATGATTTGACAGGGTGCCCCCTGCGCGCCGCCTGTCAGATCGTCCCAGATGCTGTCCATCGCCCCGCGTGCCGCCGCATCGGCGGGCGTGAACCAGACCTGACTGCCGGTGACGCGCCCTTGCCGGTGATCGGTCTGGCTGTCCAGACACACGACCTGCATCCGGTCACGGATCAGCGCGATGAAGGGCAGAAACAACTGCCTGTTCAGGCCATTCTTATACAGCTCTTCCGGTTCCCGGTTCGAGGTGGTGACGACTGTCACCCCCTGTTCAAACAGCACCTGAAACAGCCGCCCAACGATCATCGCATCGGCAATATCGGTGATCTGCATTTCGTCGAAACACAGCAACCGCACCTGACGCGCGACATCAATTGCGACGGGGCGGACGGCATCGGCGTCACCCCGGATCCGGGCCTGATTCAACCCGCGCTGAATTTCCTGCATGAATTCATGAAAATGCACGCGGCGGGCGGGAACGGGCGACGCCTCGGCCATCAGGTCCATCAGCATCGACTTGCCGCGCCCGACGCCGCCCCACAGATACAGCCCGCGCCCGGCAGGCCCCGGCGCCGCGTCGGGGTTGCCCACACCCAGAAAAGCCCGCCACGCGGATCGCGGCTTGGCCGGGGTGGCGGGCGCTGCGGCCAGATCGTCCAGAACCCGGTCCATATGCGGCAACACGGCCTGCTGCGCCGCGTCCGGTTCCAGCAGCCCTGCGGCCACGCGCTGATGATATACGTCGCTGATCTTGCCCATGCATCGCACCTGACACATTGGCCGCCGCCTGTGCAAGTCCCGCCGCTTGACCGTGGCCTGCACCCATGCCACGCCAGACAAAAAGGGGACCGCATGTCACGCATCGAACCAGATCAGATCGCCGGCCAGCCCGTGCTGTTCGTCATGGCCGCCGCTGCGGAATACGGCCCCGCCCTGCGCGCGCGGATCACGCCGCTGATCACCGGCATCGGCCCGGTCGAGGGCGCGGTCCAGCTGACCGCCGCGCTGGCCGCGATGGCTGTGCTGCCCCGGCTGGTGGTGTCGCTTGGGTCGGCCGGATCGCCCCGCCTGCGCCAGACCGAAGTGTATCAGGCGTCCGCCGTCGCCTATCGCGACATGGATGCCTCGGCCCTTGGGTTTGAAAAGGGCTGCACGCCGCTGCTGGACCTGCCTGCGGTTCTGCCGATGACGCACGTGATCCCTGGCGTGCCGCAAGCCACGCTGTCCACCGGCGCCAATATCGTCAGCGGCGCAGCCTATGACGATATCGCGCAGGATATGGTGGATATGGAGACATTTGCCCATCTGCGCGCGTGCCAGCATTTCGGCCTGCCGCTGATCGGGTTGCGGGGCATTTCCGACGGGCCGCAGGAATTGCAGACCCTGTCCGACTGGACCCAGTATCTGCATATCATCGACGAGAAACTGGCGCTGACCGTCGATCTGCTGGAACGCGCGCTGACCGACGGAAGTCTGGTGCCCTAGGCCCCGCGCTTGTCCTTGCCCGCCGCAGGCCCTACACCCCCGACGCGGCAGAGAGACAAAAAGGCACCCATGGCACGCGGCACCCAATTTGTTCACGACCGTCCGACCAGCAAGCGCATCGGCGCGCTGCGGGCGCTTTTGCCGTTCCTGCGGCCCTATCGCGCGATGGCGGCGCTGGCGTTTGTGGCGCTGGTCGCGACCTCGGCCATCAGCCTGATCCTGCCTTTGGCCGCGCGACGGGTGGTGGATAATTTCGACGATGGCGCGGGCCTCTTGGACGAATATTTCGCCGCTGCGCTGATCTTTATCGCGCTGTTGGCGGTGGGCACGGCGGCGCGGTATTATTTCGTCACGCGACTTGGCGAACGCGTTGTGGCCGACATTCGCAAAGCGGTGTTCGCGCGCGTCGTCAGCCTTAGCCCCGGTTTTTTCGAACGCGTCATGACCGGCGAGATTTTGTCGCGCATCACCACCGACACCACGCTGATTCAGTCGGTGATCGGATCGTCCCTGTCGATCGCGCTGCGAAACATGCTGATTCTGGCGGGCGGGCTGGCGATGCTGGCCTTTACCTCGGTCAAACTGACGGGGCTGGTGCTGCTGATCGTGCCGGCGATTCTGATCCCGATCATCGTGCTGGGCCGCAAGCTGCGGCACTTGTCGCGTGCCAATCAGGACTGGATCGCGGCATCCTCGGGCACCGCGTCGGAAACGCTGTTGGCGGCGCAGACCGTGCAGGCCTACACGCACGAGGCGCGCAGCAGCGCCCAGTTCGACCGCGTGACCGAACAATCCTTTGATGTCGCGCTGACCCGCGTGCGCACCCGCGCAGTCATGACCGCCATCGTGATTTTCCTGATCTTTGCCGGTGTGATCGGCGTTTTGTGGATCGGCGCGCGGGATGTGCGGACCGGGGTGATGACGGCGGGCCAACTGGTCCAATTCGTGATCTATGCGGTGCTGGTCGCCGGATCGACCGGCGCATTGTCCGAAATCTGGGGCGAAATTCAACGCGCCGCCGGGGCGACCGAACGTCTGGGCGAATTGCTGGCGGCCGAGGATGCGCTGTGCGACCCGGTCACGCCCACCGCCCTGCCCCGCCCGGTGCGCGGCCATATCGCGCTGCACGGCGTCAGCTTTCACTATCCCACCCGCCCGGATGTGTCCGCGCTGGAAGGTATCGACCTGGTGATCCAGCCCGGCGAAACCGTGGCGCTGGTCGGCCCGTCAGGTGCGGGGAAAACCACCGTGATCCAGATGATCGAACGGTTCTGGGATCCGGCCACGGGGCGTGTCACGCTGGACGGGATCGACCTGCGCGACATGGCGCGGGCCGATTTCCGGCAGGCGATGGCGCTGGTGCCGCAAGACCCGGTGATCTTTGCGACCACGGCCCGCGACAATATCCGCCTTGGCCGACCCGATGCGTCGGATGCACAGGTTCACGATGCCGCCCGCGCCGCCCATGCGCATGATTTCATCACCGCGCTGCCGCAGGGCTATGACACCGCGCTTGGCGAACGGGGCGTCATGCTGTCGGGCGGTCAGCGTCAGCGGATCGCAATTGCCCGCGCCATCCTGCGCGATGCACCCGTCCTGCTGCTGGACGAGGCGACCAGCGCGCTGGACGCGGAATCGGAATCGCTGGTGCAGGCTGCCGTTGCGCGCCTGTCCGAAGGACGCACCACCATCGTCGTCGCCCACCGCCTTGCGACCGTGAAAAAGGCCGACCGGATCGTCGTGTTCGATCATGGCCGCATCGTGGCGCAGGGCACGCATGATGCGCTGGTGGCGCAGGGCGGGCTTTATGCGCGGCTGGCCCGGATGCAGTTCACCGACATCGCGCCCGATATCAGCGCCGCCGCGGAATAGGCCGGTCAGGATTTCGGCGCCGCATAGACCGCCGCCCAGAACCGGGTCCGGCCATCGGCGGCAATCGCCTGCCCGATGCCATAATCCGACACCTGCGGGATCAGGATATTGTCGCGATGCCCGTCCGAGGCGTTCCATTCATGCAGCACCCGCGGCAGGCTGAACGGCCCCGCCGCGATATTTTCCGCCGTCACCATCGGCGCATAACCCGCCGCCTTTACACGCGGCCCCGGCCCTGCGGTCGTGCTGCCCTTATGCGTCATCAGCCCGCGTCGCGCCATGTCACAGGCATGATCTGCCGCCACCTCTGCCAGCAGCATATTGGCGCGCACCGGCGGCAGCCCGGCATTGCGGCGCATTGAATTCGTGGCCGATGCACCGGTCTGATTTTCATGGCCCTTGGTCACGATGCACATCGCCGCACCGGCTGCCGTGGCCTGAACGGCATGAATGTCGGGCTTTCCGGATTTACCGTCTGTGATTGGCTGTTTCGCGCAAGCTGATAGCGCAAGCAAGAAAACCAGAAGTAATCCGTTATATGTCATTGCTTTATGTTCTATCAGGTTTCGCGCCTTGCGCATTAAGGGTGAAGCAATACAAAAATAACATCTTTAGATTGCAATTTTGTTAACACGGAACAGTCCAGTTTGGAACCCCTTGCCCTTTTGGGGAATTTTGGATCAGTCTGTTGATAGACACCGAAAAGGAACGACAATGGCCATCTGGGATTTCGTGAAGGATGCGGGCAAATCCGTCTTCGGCAAAGCCGAAGCGGCGACACCTGCGCCGCCTGCAGCAGCAGCACCGGCAACCCCCGCCCAAGACCCCGAGGTGACGCGCAAGGTTGCCGCGCTGAAGGCGGAACTGCGGGCGCTGAACCTTGACAAGGATGACGTGCATCTGTCGCTGCGCGGCGATACCGTCAAGGTGACAAGCCTTGGTGCCGACCGTGAGACGCTGGAAAAGCTGATCCTGGCGGTGGGCAATATAGAAGGCATCGCCAAGGTCGAGGCTGATCTGCCCGAAGCCCCCGCCGGTGCCGCGCAGGAACCCGTGTTCCACACCGTCAAGAAGGGCGAAACCCTGTCGGCGATTGCGAAAACCCATCTGGGCAGCGCCAATAAATACAATGCCATCTTCGAGGCCAACCGCCCGATGCTGTCGCACCCGGACAAGATTTATCCGGGTCAGGTTTTGCGCATTCCGCAAGGCGATTGATGCTTCTGACGCGGCGTCGGTTCGGTCTGACGCCGCGTTTCAGCCGACCACGCCGCGCTTGCCTCTTGCCCCGTTTGACCGCCTTGCCGCATGTTGGACAGCAAGGCGGGACCAGGGGGAAGGAACCGCAGGGGGGAAGACGGATGAGCCGATTTATCAGCTATGACGAACGCAACGCGATCGAGGCCGCAGGGCCTTATGCCGCCCGCGATCTGCCAAAATCTATCTATGCATTCCTGACGCAAACCGCGCAGAAATTCGCGGATCGCCCCGCGATCAGCTTTCAGCTTTTGTCGGGCGCAGACGCCCCTGCCGTCACGCTGACATGGTCTGATCTGCATCAGCGCGTCACCGAAACCGCCAACCTGTTCCGCAGTCTTGGCGTCGGGCCGCAAGATACCGTCGCCTATCTACTGCCCAACAGCATCGAAACGCCGGTGGTGTTGCTGGCCGGTGCAACGGCGGGAATCGTCAATCCGATCAACCCCTTGCTGGATGCCAGCCAGATTGCGGGCATTCTGCGCGAAACCGGCGCCAAGGTGCTGGTGACCCTGAAGGCGTTCCCCAAAACCGATGTGGCGCAAAAGGCTGCGGATGCCGTGGCGCAGGCGCCCGGTGTGACGCATGTGGTGGAAATCGACCTGAACCGGCATCTGCACGGCGTCAAACACTGGATCGTTCCGTTGATCCGGCCCAAGGTCAAGACACGCCACCACGCCAAAGTGCTGGACTTTGAGGCCGCAACCAGCGCGCAGAAACACACCCGTCTGGATTTCGACGATCCACAGCAGGATCGCGTTGCCGCCTATTTCCATACCGGCGGAACCACCGGCACGCCCAAGGTCGCGCAGCACAAATATTCGGGCATGATCTATAACGGCTGGCTGGGTGGATCACTGCTGTTCGATGAAAATGACGTGCTGATGTGTCCGCTGCCGATGTTTCACGTCTTTGCGGCCTATCCTGTGCTGATGTCCTGCATCGCATCGGGCGCACATGTGGTCATGCCGACCCCCGCAGGCTATCGCGGCGAGGGGGTGTTCGATAACTTCTGGAAGCTGATCGAGCGTTGGCAGGCGACATTCCTGATCACCGTGCCCACCGCCATTGCCGCGCTGATGCAGCGCCCGGTGGACGCCAATGTCAGTTCGTTGAAAACCGCGATCTCGGGATCGGCCCCCCTGCCGGTAGAGCTTTACAACCGCTTCAAGGCCGCGACCGGCGTGGAAATCGCCGAAGGCTATGGCCTGACCGAGGCGACCTGTCTGGTCAGCTGCAACCCTCCATCCGGGATCAAGAAGGTCGGCTCTGTCGGGATTCCGCTGCCCTATACGCAGATACGCATCCTAAGCATTGATGCGGCAGGCCAGATCCGCGACTGTGCCCCCGATGAAGTGGGCGAAATCTGCATCGCCAGCCCCGGCGTCTTTCCCGGCTCGACCTATACAGAGGTGGATAAGAACCACAAACTGTTCGCCGATGGTATCTATCTGCGCACCGGCGATCTGGGCCGGTTGGACGCCGATGGCTATCTGTGGATCACCGGGCGCGCCAAGGATCTGATCATTCGCGGCGGCCACAACATCGACCCGGCCGAGATCGAGGACGGGCTGATGTCGCACCCGGCCGTGGCCTTTGTCGGCGCCATCGGTCAGCCCGATGCCTTTGCGGGCGAACTGCCCTGCGCCTATGTCGAGCTGGTCGAAGGCGCGACGGTGACTGTCGATGAACTGGCCGTTCATGCGCGCAACCATATCCACGAACGCGCCGCGATCCCGAAATTCATAGAAATCCTGCCCGAATTACCGAAGACCGCCGTCGGGAAAATCTTCAAGCCCGACCTGCGCAAGGCCGCGATCCACCGCATCTACGATGAGGTGTTGCAGGGCACCGGCGCCCATGTCGTCGAGGTGGTCGATGACAAGAAACACGGGCTGACGGCGCGGCTGGCCGTGGCGCCCGACACCGACCGTAACGTGATCCGCGAAAAGCTGGGCAGCTTTACGACACCGTGGGACATCATCTGAATGCAGACGGGCAGCTTTATCTTGCACCAATAAGTGGTTATTCAGACCCTGTAACCCGCGTTACGGTTGCCGGTCGAACAGC
>QIRE01000252.1_pt1 | contig 11500 bp, 10 predicted proteins | sample 2940141 | NCBI WGS metagenome assembly QIRE01 (sample SAMN09273532, study PRJNA473421) | Gut metagenome, whole genome shotgun sequencing project. | isolation source: gut tissue | host: Folsomia candida VU population | place: Netherlands: Amsterdam | collected 2016-03-06
ATCTACGGTTAGAAACCACCGCAACAGCCGAGGCCGGAACATCCGGTCCGCGCTTGTTAAGGCGCAACACCGCATTGACACCCTTGGGCTGCAGCTTCAGCTCCGACACACGGCCAACCGGCACACCCTGATAGGTGACCTCCGCGTTGGTGAAGATGCCACCCGACTCGGGCAACTGCGCGGTGACGGTGTACTCGCTCAGGCCGGTCAGCTGATCGACCTTCGCGTACTTTCCCGCGACATAAACCAGGGTCACCAGACCGATGATCACGAATGCGATGAGCTGGATTTTCACCAAGCGAGTGAGAATCATCGGTTCGCTCCGATCATGGCAAACGGACCATCCAGGTAGGTCTGGCCGGGTACCGGCGGAGGCAGCAACGCGTACTGCTGATTCTTCGGCTTACTGTTCGGCTTCTTTGTCTTCGACGCCGGGTAACGACCACCCGACGGCGGCGTGTTCGGTCCTGGTCGAGAGTTGGTTGCCGGCGGCAACAGACTGATCGTCGGCCATCCCCAGCGCGCCCCCTTACCCTTCTGGTACGGGTTGTTCGGATCGACGGGGACGTTCTTGGCCTTCGGCGGCGAATAGACCGGCTCACCCTGGCCGACGCCGAGCGCCTCCAGCTGGTTGAGCAGACGCAGGTCGAGGGTCATGAAGAGGTTCGTCGAGTCGCCGTGGGCGGCAGGAATGAGCCAGTCCGGGAACGGCACCGTCAGCATCAATGGCGCAGCGGTGATCAGATCCGGTGCCGACTTAGTCAGCGAGGACAGAATCGGCCGCAACGCCTTGAGGTCGGTGATCATCGCGTCCCGCGACTTGCCGAGAACGTCGGTGCCGACTTGCCCCAGCTTGTCCAGCTTGGTCAGTAGATCCACAAACTGCGGCCGCTGATCTTCCAGCACCTGCACGCCAGCGGGAAGCTGTTCGAGAATGCGGTTGATCTGTTCCTTCTGTGCCGCCGCGCGGGACGACAGCTTATCTAGGCCGTCGATGGCCGAGACGATGTCGTCACGCTGCTTGTTCAGGCCCGCGATCAGTTTGTCAGCCTGCTTGATCAGGCTGTGAACCTGACCTGTGCGACCGTCGAGCGCTTTGTTGAGCTCGCTGACAATCGGCTGCAGTTGGTTCAGTCCACCACCATTGAGCAGCATCGACAGCGCGCCGAGAACCTGCTCGATGTCGGTTGCGGTACGGGTGCGCGGATTGCCCTTTGAGTCGACGCCGGTAATCGGGGTCGATTCGTCCTGGCGTGGCGATCCGGATGAACCGTCGGGATCGGACAGTCCCACGAACTTCTCACCCAGCAGCGCGGTCTGCTGAATCGCAGCATGCGACTGGTTGGAGAGGTTCACCGAGTTCTTGACTTCGATCTTGACGACGGCCTGCCACTGATCTTTGGGGATCGAGATGTCGACGATCCGACCAACGGTTACACCGTTCGATTTGACCGTTGACTGCGGCACCAGGTCAAGCACATCGTCGAACTTGATCAGGTAGGTGCGCGGATTGCTACCGGTGTCGACGCCACCGGGCAGCGGCATCGACTGCACACCGCCGCAGCCGGTTGCGACGATCGCCATAGTTGTCAGTGCGCCAATCAGCGCGAGCAGGCGAGCACGAGTACGCATCAGTTTCCACCTCGCGGCTTCGGCGTGGTCGACGGCTTAACACCGGGGCCAACCTTGAGCTTGGGATCCGGATTGGAGCCGCGAGTACCCGGTACCGGGTAACGCTGCGTCTTGTCGTTGCTCATGATGCCGAACGGCAGCACTGGGAGCAGCGGCTCCAGCACACCCTTCTTGATCTGCATGCCAAGCGCCTCACACTGCGAGACCAACGGCCGCATTACGTTGCTGAACTGCACGAACGCTGGATTGCCCGGCATCAGTTTGCCAAGGTCGAGCATGCGGCACTGCGCACCGATGAGATCCTGCAGGTCGGTAAGCGTCAGGCGCATCGCGAGCGTGCCCGACTCGGCGTCGTAGGCATTGATCAGGTTATTAATCGTCACCGGCAGAACGGTGAAGATTTCCTTCAACTGTTCCTTGTTGTCGGCCAGCGCCTTGGTGGTCGGCTGCAGGGAGCGAACAGTGTCGCCGAGCGCCTGCTGATTGTCTTCGACGAACCCGGCGACATCACCGAGAGCGATCGACAGCTTGTTCAGCGACAGACCGAGCTGGGTGCGCTCTCCCGCGAGGAAGTTATTGAACGACGCCATCTGAGTGTTGAACTGTCGGACCTGGCTGTCGTTCTCACGCAGCGCTCCAACGAACACATTCAGGTTCTTGATGGTGTCGACCAGGTTCCCGCGCGAATCCGACAGCGTAGTGCTTGCCTTCGATAGGTTGGTGATCGCGTTACCGAGGTTTTCGCCGTTGCCGTTGAGGTTGTCGGCGGCGGTCTTCACGAATGCGTTGACCGCACCGTTCTTGTTGACGCCGTCGGGACCGAGCGAACGCGACAGCTTCTGCAGGTTCGCGTACAGATCGTCGACCTCAACCGGGGTCATCGTCTTGTCGACGCCCAGGTTGATTTCGCCACTGGCCTGCTCACCACCGGAGAACGCCGGGGTGAGCTGAACGAACCGGTCCGCGACGATCGATGGCACTACCTGCACCGCACGGACGTCGGCGGGTAGCTTCACACCGCGCTGCACGTGCATCTTCACGTGGACCTTGTCACCGTCCGGGGTGACCTTGTCGACCTTGCCAACGGCAACGCCAAGGACTCGGACGTCGGAGCCCTCGTAGATGCCAACGCCACGCTTGAAGGTTGCGTTGACCTTCGTCGCGCCGAGGCCGGAGAACAGCCACCACAGGACCGATCCCACGAGCAGGGCCAACACGAGACCAATTACCAATCCCACGATGTGCCGTGGGGTAAACCAGCGGCCCGGACCCGTGGTTCCAGTCAGATCGGGAGTCGTCATCATCCGGCCGCCGTTCCACCGTTGTTTTGCTGAGCTGCGCCCGACTTATTCATGTTCGGCGGCCGCGTGGTGTTCTGCTGCGGCAACGCCGGCGGCAGAAGGTTGGTCACCGCGGACTCGAACCAACGACCGTTGCCAAGCACGTTGGCGTACAGCCGATAGAACGGCGCCATGTTCTGAATTGTCTTGCGCAGGTTTGTGTTCTGCTTCGTCAGGATCGACGCGACTTCCCGCACCGACGCCAACGCCGGTCCGATCTGTGCCTGGTTTTCCTTAACGATCCCCGACAGTGCCGTACTCAACGTGGTCGTCGAGGTGAGCAGTGCCGAGATCGACTTCTGTCGATTGTTGAGCTCGTCGAGGAGTTGACCCGCACCAGCGATGAGGCGAGTGAACTCCTCGTTGCGGTCGGACAGAATCTTCGAGGTGTTCTTAGTAGCTCCGAGAAGCTTCTGAACTTCTTGATCGCGGCTCGCGATGGTCTGCGACAGTCGGCTGATGCCCTTAAGAGAGGCGGACATGTCACCGGAGGTTCCGGAGAAGGCATCCGACAGCGTCGCCAACGACGTGGCGACCTTGTCGGTGTCGAGGTCCTGGATCTGGTTCGACGCGTCGGAGAACGCCTGGATGACGTCGTACGGCGAGACCGTGTCGGTAAGCGGTACGTCGGGATCGGCTTCGGTCGATCCACGCGGCACCAGACCGAGGTACTTCTGACCAAGGACCGTCTTGATCTGGATCGACGCCTGCGTCTGGTCGCCGATCCACGTGTTGGAGACGCGGAACTTCACATCGACCTTGTCACCGTTGAGCGACACGCTCTCCACGTTGCCGACCTTGATACCCGCGACGCGAACCTCGTTGCCCTCCTTGAGGCCAGCGGCCTCGGCGAACTTCGCGGTGTAGCGTGCGCCAGCACCGATAAGCGGCAGCTGAGTTAGGTAGAACGACGAGAGCGCCAGCATCAGCAGGATCATGATGCCCATCGCGCCGATACTCACCGGACTACGACGTCCGCCGAACCGACGGCTCTTGTGCTGCTTCGTCGGTTGTGCCGGTAGGGCATCCGCAGACTTCTCCGCGGAAGTGTTCTCGGCCGAAATCTTCGGAATCTGCTGAGTCGCGTCGTCGGACGAAGGTGTGTTGTCAGTCATCTGTCACCCTCCGGGACGGTCGTTGTTACGCCAGCAGCGGGTAGCCGCACTGGTGTACATGACGTGGTTGATATCGGGTAGCGGGACCAGCGGTTGCGTGAGGAGCGTGGACTTGCCGTTACCGGCAACCACATCGAGTCCACACAGGTAGAACTGGAACCACGAACCGAAGGTTGCTGCGCGACCGATCTTTTCGAGCTTCACCGGCAAGTTGGTAAGGATCGCCTCGACGTCCTTGTCCCGCGCGGTGATCTGATCGGACAGCGACTTGAGGCCCGCGATATCGCCCTGGATGGCCGGACGCGTTTTGGACAGAATGTCGCCGGTAACGGTCGTCAGGTTCGACACCGACGAGATTGCCGAGCCAACCGAACCGCGTTGCGCGGCAAGGCCGGTCACCAACTTCGACGTGTTGGTCAGCAACTGACTGAACTGGTCGTCGTGCTCATTGACGGTCTGCAGCACCGTGGTCAGGTTGGTGATCAAATCGCCGATCACCTTGTCCTTGTCGGCGAGCGTGTTGGTGAGCTCAGCGGTGTTGGAGACGAGTGAGCTGATCGATCCGCTCGTATTGTCACCCTGGAAGACCTGGATGATCTCTCCAGCGAGCTTGTTCACGTCGGCCGGTGTCAACTGGACGAATAGCGGCTTGAAACCGTTGAACAGCTCGGTGAGGTTCACCGCCGGATGCGTGTCGGTCTCACCAGGCAGTGCGCCGAACGTGTGACCGGTAGGAATGGTCTTGGTGGCATCCCCGGCACCGCGTTCCAGTGCGACGTACCGCAGACCGGTGAGGTTCCGGTAGCGGATGTACACCTGGGTGCCTTCGGGCAGGTTGTTGCGGTCGACGCTGAACGACACCAGCGCACGACTGCGGTCGTAGATCGACACATCGTTGACCTGGCCGACCCGGACACCCGCAATACGGACTTCGTCGCCCGGATTCAGCATCGCGGCGTCGGAAAAGACCGCCTTGTAGTCGTTGTCACCGCCGGAACCGGCGTTGGCGATGGTGAGTGCGAGCGCACCCGTCGTCAACACCGTGACCACAGCGAACGTGATCAGCTTGGCGATTGGCCAAAAGAGGGACTTCATTTGATAGTGACCTGCGCTCCCTGCAGAGCCGTGCCGCCGAGAAGCGTGACCCACGAAGGAACCTTGCCCGGCTCGACGCCGGTAGCTCCGCCGTAGATCACCTGCAGCTGGGCACGGTAATCCGGGTCGTCGAACGGACTGGTGGCCTTGATGTTTCCGGTCGGCGCCGTTGAGAACTGTGCCCGCGGCATGCTCGGAATGTCACGCGGTCCAGCGTTGCGCGACGGCGGCTGGTACGAGCCGTCGGCGAGGCCGCCGCCCGGGTATTGCGGGAACGGACGCCCATTGGTCGGCGGCTTGTAGCAAATCGGCCCACGGTTGACCTCGAAGTTGCGTGGCTCATCCTGGTTCGGCAGGTAGCGACCACGCGGGTTCACGAACTGCAGACCCACGCGAACACCGGGGTTGGGGGTTCCCTCACCGACGATCTTGCGTGACTCCGGGACCAGTGCGGCGAAGTTCTTAAACGTGCAGCCGAATACCGGCGACTGGTTCGCGAGACCCCACAGGTAATCCTTCGACCCGACGAACAGGTCAATTAGGTCGGCCTTGTTGGTCCGAAGGAAGGCCGTGGTGTCGGTCGATGCGGTACCGAGCGTCGAGATCAGAGTGCTCAGATCACCCTTCTTCTCCACTAGCGTGTTGCCGGTGATTCGAAGGTTGTCCAGAGCGTCGATGACGTCCGGCAGAGCCTTGGAGTACGTCTGCGAGAAGCTCGACAGGCCACGCAGGGTGCCCTGGAGTTCCGGCATATTGGCGTTGACCTTGGTGAAGATCGTGTTGAGATCCTCGAGCGTCGCACCAAGTTGCTCACCACGACCCTGCAACGCCTGCGACAGCGAGGTGAGAGTCACGTTCAAATCCTGCGGCGGAACGGCCTGCAGGACCGGCAGCAGACGATCGAACAGATCCTGGACTTCCTTCGCGTTGCCGCTTGAGTCGGTCTTGATCTGCGAGCCCGACTCTAGGGCAACGGTCGACGTCGGGTTCTCGGGAACCTGCAACGCAACGTAGCGCTCGCCAAACAGCGTTTTCGGCAGGATTCGGCCGGTGGTATCTGACGGAAGCATGCTGATCTTGTCGGGTTCGATGCCAAGCACCACGTCAACCGAGCCGTCGTCGGCTGGCTTGATCGACTTGACGGTGCCAACCACCATGCCGCGTGCCTTAACGTCGGCGTGCGCCGACAGCGAATTACCGGCCGAGTCGGTCTTGAGGGTTACCTCGTCGATGTCACTGAATACTCCCTGGAACTTCATGATCGTTCCGCCCAAGAACAGCGCAATAACCACGAAGAACGCAAGGCCCAAGAGTCTGCGTCGCAATGTGCCCATAGATCAGCCCGCCACCCGCACTGTCGTCGAAGTGCCCCAAATAGCGAGGCCGAGGAAGAAGTCGAGGACCGCGATCAGCACCAAGGCCGCGCGCACCGCGTGACCAACGGCCACGCCGACGCCAGCGGGTCCACCCGTAGCGAAGTAGCCGTAGTAGCAGTGCACCAGGATGATGACGAACGCGAATATGAGGACCTTGCCGAAGGACCATAAGACGTCCTCCGGTGGCAAGAACAGGTTGAAGTAGTGATCGTAGGACCCACTCGATTGCCCGTTAAACACCGTATTAATCGTCCGCGACGCCAGATAGGCGGCCAGTAGACCGAGCACATACAGCGGGATGACCGCGATGAAGCCCGCGATGACACGCGTGGTCACCAGGTAGGGCACCGACGGCACAGCCATCGTCTCGAGCGCGTCGATCTCTTCCGAGATGCGCATGGCACCAAGCTGCGCGGTGAAGCCACAGCCCACCGTCGCCGATAGCGACAAGCCAGCGACCAGCGGCGCGACTTCACGGGTGTTGACGTACGCGGAGAGGAAGCCGGTCAGCGCTTGCGAACCGAGCTGGTCCAGAGCTGCGTAACCCTGAAGACCAACCACGACGCCGGTGAAGCCCGACATCAACACCATCACGCCGACGGTGCCACCGATAACGGCCAGACCACCCGAACCGAAGGCGACCTCGGCCAGCAGGCGGAGAACCTCGCGATAGTAGTGGGTGATAGTTCGCGGAATCCACAGCAGAGCACGTCCATAGAACGACATCTGCTCACCGGCGCCATCGAGAACCTTCAATGGCTTACCGATTTGCTTACGAGCCTCGTACGCGTAGTACTCCGAACGAGACTTGGCGATTGTTGCGCCTCCGGTCATACCTCTACCCTCCCTTCGGCGGGATAATCTGCAGGTAGACCGCAGTAATGATCAGGTTGGCGAAGAACAGCAGCAGGAAGGTAATGACAACGCTCTGGTTCACCGCGTCGCCGACGCCCTTCGGACCACCCTTGGGGTTGAGGCCCTTGTAGGCGGCGATGACACCGGCGATCACACCAAAGACGGCGGCCTTGAACGTCGAGATATACAGGTCCGGCAGCTGCGCGAGCGAACCGAACGAAGCAAGGTAGGCGCCCGGGGTACCACCCTGGACAACCACGTTGAAGAAGTAGCCACCGCCGATACCGACAACGGCGACCAAGCCGTTGAGCAGGACGGCGACGAGCACCATGGCCAACACGCGCGGTACAACCAAGCGTTGAATCGGGTTGATACCGAGAACTTCCATCGCGTCGATCTCTTCGCGAATGGTTCGCGAACCGAGGTCGGCGGCAACCGCCGACCCGGCCGCGCCGGCGACCAGCAATGACGTCACCAGCGGAGAACCCTGCTGGATGACGACGAGCACGCTGGCTGCGCCGGTGTAAGACTCGGCACCGATTTGCTTGATGAGCGAACCAGTCTGCAACGACACGATCGCGCCAAACGGGATGGCGATGAGCGCAGTCGGCAGGATCGTCACACTGGCGATGAACCAGGCCTGCTGAATGAACTCTCGCCACTGGAATGGGCGCACGGCGGACTGACGTATGACATCGACAAACAACTGGACTATGTTGCCGGTCTGTTCAAGCGCCCCCGTACCCGCTTTTGCGACCTTGTCGATACCACGCGTGGTGGCATTGGTCATCCTTGCGTTCCCCCAGAATCCTTGGTCGTGGAGATGGGCTGCGTGGGTGAGTCATTGCCTGCCGGGGTAACCCACTCGGTGGACTGTTCAGCAGCCCGCTCCGCACTCGGGGTGACGGCAGCGGTAGCCGCTGCGTGCGCTGGCACCTGGTGCGGGACAGTGGTCTCGACGGAATTGCCGGTGACCGTCATCGGCGCGCCGTCGAAGCCGCCGTATTCGGCGAAGCCGTTACGCGCCGCCTCGACGGCCGCGATCGTCGTATCCGAGGCGTTGCCTTCGGCGATGTCGCGCTCGTCCTGCGCAAAATTGTTGCGGATTGCGACCTGGGCACTCGTCGGCAGCGTGTGGAGAATCTGCTCGACGTTGCGACGGTGCCGGATTGCGGCCTTGCGGACGGGCATGCCCGGGTTCGGCTGAACCTGCGCGATGATCTCGGAGAAGTCGTCCTTGGTGCCACCACCGGAGATACCAGCGGCCTGCATTTCGGCTTCAGCCTTTGCGACGGCCTCGTCCTTCTCCTCCGACATACCGATCGGACCGAAGCGGTCGCCGGCCAGGAATTGCTTGACGACCGGCTGCTCCGAGGTCAGCAGGACCTCGCGAGGACCGAACATGACCAGTTCCTTACGGAAGAGCATGCCGATGTTGTCGGGGATGGTACGGGCGATGTTGATGTTGTGCGTCACGATGAGGATCGTCGCGTCGATGTTCGCGTTGATGTCGATGAGCAACTGCGAGATGTAGGCGGTACGCACCGGGTCCAGACCTGAGTCCGGCTCGTCGCAGAGGATGATCTGCGGGTCGAGGACGAGCGCGCGGGCGAGGCCGGCACGCTTACGCATACCACCGGAGATTTCACCGGGCAGCTTGTCTTCCGCACCCAGGAGGCCGACCATCTCGACCTTCTCCATCACGATGCGACGGATTTCGGATTCCTTCTTCTTCGTGTGCTCACGAAGCGGGAACGCGATGTTGTCGTAAAGGCTCATCGAACCGAAGAGCGCGCCGTCCTGGAAGAGGACACCGAACAGCTTGCGGATCTCATACAGCTCGCGAGCCGAGCACTGTGTGATGTCGGTGCCGTCGATGATGACGGACCCCTGCTCGGGGTGCAACAGACCGATGAGGGTCTTCAGGAACACCGATTTACCGGTACCTGACGGTCCCAGCAGCGAGTTGACCTCCCCCGCAGGCAACGTCAGCGAGACATCTCGCCAAATGTTCTGCGAACCGAAGGACTTGGTAAGTCCACTTACGCTGACCTCTACACCCACTGCTGTTCCCTCCAGACGAAATCCCCAGAACAGGCGTCCTGGGATGGCGCACATTGCAAATTGGTCTAAATGTGGTTGGAGTCACTTTAGCCCACGGGTGCGCCTCGCCAAACTTCACAAGGGCAAATCTCGAAAGTAGAGGTCCTAATGGACCCTACTCGCGAGTAGCACCTTAACGTCGCATAAGACTAGCCTATGGCGCACCCCACATCCAACCGGTGTCGCAAAACACAAACGCCCCATGTGAACCAGGGTTCACATGGGGCGTTGAGCAGGCGTTATGCCGCCAAATTGCGCCTAATTGCTAGGCGCGTCATCTCACTTGAGCGAGATGGTGGCGCCAGCCTCTTCGAGCTTGGCCTTGGCAGCCTCGGCGGAGTCCTTGTCGACCTTCTCCAGAAGAGCCTTCGGAGCACCCTCGACGAGGTCCTTGGCTTCCTTCAGGCCGAGGCCGGCGACAACTTCGCGCACAACCTTGATGACCTGGATCTTCTTGTCGCCAGCCGACTCGAGCACGACGTCGAACTCGTCCTGCTCAGCAGCAGCTTCAGCGGCAGCCGGAGCGCCTGCAGCAGCAACGGCGACCGGAGCGGCCGCGGTGACCTCGAAGACATCTTCGAACTTCTTCACGAAATCGCTGAGCTCCAGCAGGGTCAGTTCCTTGAACTGGTCAATGAGCTCGTCAGCGGTGAGCTTCGCCATGGTGGCGTCCTTCCGTTAGTGCCCCAACAGGGCGTGTGGTGGTCCCCGTGTTGGGGATCATCCCCATGCGGGGATGGTGGGTATTAATAAAGCCGAGCGAAAAAGGAGATTTACTCCTCGCCCGCCGCGGCCTTCTTGTCTTGCAGGGCCGCAGCGAGACGCGCGACCTGCGATGCAGGCTGGTTGAACAGCCCTGCGGCCTTTGCCAAGTTGCCCTTCATGGCACCGGCGAGCTTTGCCAGCAGAACCTCACGGGTCTCCAGGTCGGCAATCTGCTCAACTTCGGCGACGGACAGCGCACGGCCGTCCATGTAACCGCCCTTGATGACCAGAGCCTTGTTCTCCTTGGCGAAATTCTTCATCGCCTTGGCAGCCAAAACCGGTTCGCCATCGATGAAGGCAATCGCGGTCGGGCCAACGAACAGCTCGTCGAGTCCCTCCACGCCCGCTTCAGCAGCGGCACGCTTGGTGAGGGTGTTCTTGGCGACGGAGTAGGTTGTGCCCTCGCCGAGTGCTCGACGCAGCTCAGAGATCTGGGTGACGGACAGACCACGGTATTCCGTGATGACCGCAGCCGACGCTCCCTTGAACTGATCGGTGATCTCCGCAACTGCGGCGACCTTCTCAGGATTAGCCATACTTCGCCTCCTCTCGTGTGTCGAAAAAGTGGTGTGAACTCTTCCGACCGTCAGCGTCGAGGCGAGAGAAAACAAAACGCCCCATGCAGCACGGCACGGGGCGTAAACGCGGCGATATGAATCGAACCGCTATCCTCGTCCATCCTGCGTGGGTCGTCGGCTTTCGCCGCACCTTCGATCGATCCGCACTAGCGCGCGAGTCGATGACCAACGGTCTTCGGTGAACCTTCTGTCGCATAGAAGTACACAACAGACACCCCGTAGGCTACCTGTACATGGGAACCGGATCCAAATCGTCGCAGACGCCCCTCACTCCCAACGAGCGCGCCGCGCTGGCGCAAGGGTCGATCGTCGACCGAAACCTGGCGCGCGCCTTCGGTTTACCTATGACTCGCATCAGTCGAGTCGCGTGGCCGATCCCGAAGCTCCGACATCGGGGCGGGTTATGGCACTACTGGTGGCAGGCACATCTCACCGACCTGTTGATCGACGCCGCCCTGCACCGCCGGACTCCTGATTCGGCCGTAACAATCAATCAGATGCTGCGCGGCATTCGGCTGCGCAACCTCGGCCGGTGGACCAACGGCTACTACGACGACATGGCCTGGCTCGGCCTCGCCGCCGAACGTGGTGAGCGGCACTTCCATCTCGGTCGCGCCGGCGCCGTCGCGACGTTGACCAAG
>QIRE01000253.1_pt1 | contig 11469 bp, 10 predicted proteins | sample 2940141 | NCBI WGS metagenome assembly QIRE01 (sample SAMN09273532, study PRJNA473421) | Gut metagenome, whole genome shotgun sequencing project. | isolation source: gut tissue | host: Folsomia candida VU population | place: Netherlands: Amsterdam | collected 2016-03-06
ATGGATATGATTATGAATATGATTATGGATATGATTATGAATATGATTATGGGTATGATTGAGAACATGATTATGGATATGATTATGAATATGATTATGAATATAATTATGCAACGTAAACAAATTTCCTTAGCAACGTAAAAAAACTACCTTAGCAACGTAAACAAATTTCCATAGCAACGTTAAAAAATTTCCTTAGTAACGTCAAAAAAATCGTTAGAAACATAAAGAAAATTCCTTAGGAACATAAAAAAATTTCGTTACCAACATAAAAAAGTTTCCTTAGCAAGATACAAAAATTTCTTAGCAACATACAAAAGTTTCTTAGCAACATAAAAAAATTTCTTTAGCAACGTAAAAAAATACTTTTTACACGAAATGTTTGTGTAAAATTTGAAATGTGGCCTGTCTTAACTATTTGTTTCATCTATATTATAATTTCTAAAAGTCCGTCCCGTGAAATTTTCCGTGACATCCCTGCATTCTGATTGGCTGCCAGCTTTCTGGGTGAACCAATCAGGGAAGAGATAAGAATTCGGATTATGATTATTATGAATATGATTATGAATATGATCATGGATATGATTATGAATATGATTATGGATATGATTACGAATATGATTATGGATATGATTATGAATATGATTATAAATATGATTATGAATATAATTATGCAACATAAAAAAATTTGCTTAGCAACGTAAAAAAATTTGCATAGCAACGTAAAAAAATTGCTTAGCAACGTAAAAAAATGTCCTTAGGAACGTAAAAAAATCCTTAGCAACGTAAAATAATTTCCTTAACAACGTAATATAAATACTTTTTACACGAAATGTTCGTGTAAAATTTGAAATGTGGCCCGTCTTGAAGACGGGCTTATAGGCTAGTTTTTTATAATGCTGTAACTTTTCGAATTTTCACCCGATTTAAAAAATAAGCCCAAATTGTGTTCAGAATTACATCCCTGAAAATATAAAAATTCATTGTTAAAAAACTTTTAATTAGAAAAAAAATTATCGTTTTTTTGGGTTTCTAAGGATTCAGAAATGGCATGAAAATATCAAATTTTAAAAATTTAAAAAAATGAATTGTTATATTTTCGGGGATTTAGTTCTGAACACAAAATGGGTTTATTTTTTTAAATCGGGTTAAAATTCGAAAAGTTACAGCATTTTTAAAAATCCTGATTGTGGCTGTATTTTTTTGAATATTCCGCCAAGGGCGTAAATATGCCCATTCAGGAAAATGAAAAAATTCGGGTCGGCTTATTTCTGGGCCTGAACAATTTAAAATTACTCCGGTCTCGATCCGTGATAACCACCTCACACCATCGCATCATCGTGAGTGTAAAAATACATACCTTGTCCCAACATTCGCAAAAATGTGTACTCCCCGTGAGTTGGTTTTCATGCCGGACGCACACGGCTGTCCTGCCCAGGGCCCGGCACACCTCGACCTGCACGATGCTGCACGCTACGTTATACGAACTCGGAATACACTGCGACAAATTGTTGCACTCCTTGTTAGACATCTTTTTAACTAAAAACCTCATTTATAAAGTTACCTGGCCAATAATGTCCAAAAGTAAATCTTGAATCTGTCCGTTGGTTTGGGAACATGTAAGAAGTAGGGCACCCAGTAAAGTTGGAAGAAACCGTAGTAACGTTAGAAGTAGCTCACCCTGTCATAATGATTTAGACAGAACTTTGCACTGAAGGTGCGGAATAAGCCAACAAAATAGATCACAACTCTTATACATATATTCATATATATATGCCGTTTATGGTGCAAGAAAGACGCAGGCCATGGCACCATTAGTGCAGCATTAGCGACCATCCGGGAAACATAATTTTGAAAACCTTGTCAAAATTGTATGATCATTTCTCCCGGATATTCTGCACTATTGGTGCGTTTTGCATCCCATCCCCCAATTATTTCGCATCATTTTGTGTTACCGATTATTAGATACAAACCGTGCTATTTATTTACTAAAAAATTCTGTTCGGTTTGTTCAATACCAATGGTGCGCCTAACTTATTCTTAATAATGGTCAAGGGGATTTTTAATTAGCATCAATTCATGCAAAAAACTCGTTAACAGACAGACGGACAGACAGACGGACGGACAGACAGACGGACGGACATGAGGAATTCAATAGCTCCCGTGCTACGCAGGGTGAGCTAATAATTCTCATCGTGACGGAAATTTTAGCGGGGTTGAAAAAATTGGCTTGAAAATTGCGTTTTAGTTCTTCAATAAGTGTGGAGTGGAGATTGCTGAGGTTGAGAAGTAAATGGTGCCAGGGTTCAATGAACGAAGGGTTTTTTAATCCCGGAGTAGACTACCCTTTTTATACAAAGGCTAATTTTAGAAGAACATTTCTTCAGGTAGGTTCGTACATAAATGGAAATTGTCGAATATTTAGTTTGTATCGTTAAGCACAATGGCATTCCAGGTGTGGAAAATAACCACATGTACTTGGTTATTTTAGAAATGTACGTAGAGGATAGCGTTAAAAGTGATGAAAAACGAAGGCAAGTGTTCAGTGTTTCTTTTTGTGCACTCGAAATTATTTTTATGCGTGCATGGTGCATAAAAATGCACATAAATGCATAAAAATGCTCAAAAATGCATAAAAATGCACAAAAATTCGTAAGAATGCACACAAATGAACGAAAATGTTTAAACATGCATAATAATAAATGAAATGCAATTTATGCAGGGAATTTCATATTTTCAAGAAATAATATATTTTGCTACCCTATAGAATGGGGTAAGATTAAGTTATCTACCTGGTTTGAAACTTTACCTCAATTTCTAGCCTGAGTCAGGGCTTACATACGTATGTAATTAAATATGAGAAATAGTTTTACACTAAAATATTAAAACGCCGCTGAAAATATTGTACAGTAGCACAATGATTTCCCAATTGATCGAATATTTCGAAAAATAACATTATTCTAATATTATTTGCACGTAAATGATTTTCGTGCATTTCGTGCATTTTCATACACTTTTCGGGATTTTTGATGGGTGTTATTAAACGTTTAAAAACATTTTTATGCACTAATTTCGTTCAGGTGTTTTTTACAGCAGAAACACTGCAAGTGTGTCCTACTCACTTCAAAATCATACATTTGGATACAACCACGTCCGTCCCTATCTTTCCTCACTCCCTGTAAATGCAAGACTATTTAACGAAGAATTAAATCGAAATAAATAATTAAATTATTAAATTTTTAAATAATTAAATTGTTAATTCTTCAACAAGTGTGGACTGAAACGTTAACGTGTATCCAGCAAAATAGTACACCTCCTCCAGCTCCTTTCCTGGAGGAAGTGTACCTAGCATATTTTGATGTTGTTTCCATGGATCTCTGTAATTTCTTTTGCTGGTGAGGATGAGTTTACGAAATAATAACTTGCCCAATTTCTGGACAGATTTGCGAAAAAATACCGTGCTTTTCCAGGAAAAGCCTCGCAAAAGATGTGTTTCTGTGCTCAAATTTACGAGATATTCGACACGTGCGAAGGTTGACGTGAGTTGGCTCCTTGTGAATTGCCTCTTTACATTTTGGTGGCAATACTGAGGAAATTTACAGGAACAAACTATGTATGTAGAATTATTCTCGTTTCCTGTTTATTTGCACATTTGAAAGAATTAAATCGTTACCATTCAATACTGTATTGAACGGTAACGATTTTTTTTAAATTTCCAATTAATTAGCCAATCTAATTAATTATCTAAGTAACTAACATGTTTGAACTAATTATTAATTACCAATTAACCTTACTTAGTACTACCGAAGCTAATTATAATTGCTAATTAATTGTTATCAACCCCAAAAATGGTAAATTACTTGATAAATTTTCCAGTTAATTAGCTAATTAATTGGCTTAATTTACAACCTCCGTCGAATTACTAATTACCAATTGATTAAACAAAATATTTTCTTGCTAATTACCAATTAATAAGAAATGTGGCTAATTATAAAGCTCTGTCAATACTGACATGTAAACAAACATTATATTTTTCCATCTTCAGGTACCCACCGCTTCCAAGTCCCTGTACCCAGTCCGCTTTTCTCCCTGGAAAAGGTCATCTTGCTGTCCATCGTTCACATTTTTGCGGCCTACTTTCCCCTCCTGCTGGCCTCCAACATGTTGATGCACTTGGACTCTTTGCACCCCATGGTGACGGACATCTCCTCCTTTCTACGGCTCACCTTTCCTGCCATGCTGGCCCTGCATGTCCTCCGATTTATCCTCCTTGCCATCAACATTTTCGAAACTTGTTCCATTTTCTCCCTCGTGATTCTATTTTTCCTCTCAGGATTGCACGCAATGGACAAAATCCTCTCGACTCTGGTCGAGCAAGCGAAGCGAATTGTTCATCAAGGCGATCCCATGAACAAGATCGGATCCTTGTTAAGGACACATGTCCACTAGGGCATCCAGAATCGGAAAACTTTCGTAAAACCGGTTTTCGATTTTTCTAGTTTTTTAAATTTTCGTAAAACCGGTTTTCGATTTTACCCAAAACCGGGTTTAAACCGTTTTTTAAACCGGGTTTCTACAAAATTTTAAAAATGTGTTATATATACCTTATATGTTACAATTTAAAGTTGAACAAACTTTGGGCATTAATTTGGAAAAAAATATTTCAGAACAATTTATTTTTGCATGAAAAACAAGAAATGACTCTTTTGTAGTTCTAAAACAATTTTTATCAAAAATCGAAAACCGGTTTTCGAGTGTGATAAAACCGGTTTTTTTACAAAACCGTTTTTTCAGAAAATTATATTTAAAACCGGTTTTCGGCTAAATCGAAAACCCGTTTTTCAAAATCGGAAAAACAGGTTTTGGATGCCCTAATGTCCACCTCCAATTAGCGTTCCAACCAATCGCGCGATACCAGGAGTTGGGAACCATCGCGCTAATGCTGGTAGGGCTGGTGGTCTTCATACCTTTGAATTTTGCGACGCTACGTTTCTACAAGTTGTTGCCCTTCATGGTGTTTGCCTTTTACCCATCGGCGTCGGCAGTGGTTGAGGTAATTGTAAATCTGGCGTTGCCCTACACCCATAAATTATTTGAGGATTCGGTGGAAGTATTGAGATTGTTGGGGGGAGGATGTGGCGTAGGGTTGAGGGGGGAAGTGAGTTTTCTTAAGAGGCAGATTAGGTCGGTGAGGCCACACAGGTTGTATGGTGGGATTGGGGGGAATAATATATTTTGCTTGGATAAGGAAACCAAAGCGCATTACTTGCAATACGTGATTTATTATACGATAACATTATTGATAAGTGTGCCGAATAGTGGGATAGTGAAAGGTGGGGCGTGACATATTTAGTTTAGGTATTGGAAATAAGTATGTACATAGTTTATACATCTATTACAGGTAACGATTAAATGAAAACATTAGCGAATTTGCGGGTCAGGTTGAACTGAATTAACTTCCTATAAATGAAGAAGATTGGTTAAAAAAATGAGAATTCTTTATAGTGGGGAAGGTTCCTAAAATCACAAATTACTGACAAATTTAAGGAGCGGCAAGTTTTAAAGGGTAATTATTGGGGATCGTCACCCAATAATTATTTTCAGGGAAAAATACAATTATTTGACAGTTATTGATACACTTATTACGTTATTTTTATGTTACAATTATTTTTCTCTACTAATAATTGTATTTTTCCCTGGAAAAAAAATTGTTCGGTGACGATTCCCCGTACCTTTTTGAACTTGCCGCTCCTCAAAAAGTGGTTACGCGCTCCGGCGCTCGAAGAAATTGAGCTGTAGCCACTTTAAAAATCAACTAGTTCAAAAATCAAAAATTTGGCATACACTACTGAGGTATGAGCTACAAAAAACGGGTAATCACAAAAAAATATCTGGTCTGCCCATTCGTGTGGCAGCCCCCAAAGTGATAAGGCTCGTAAAAAAAGAAATCTGCACTGTCGGAGTGTGATTCGATTCCATAATTGAAGTTATCACCTAACATAATATATTATTTTAAAGCTTATTAGTTGGGTATCAAATCCTACAAGGTTTTGTAAGCTTATAAATGCAGTGAAGAGTAAAAAAATAACAAACCAGATGACAGAAAAAAGACTCGACCTGAAGTGTCCTGAAGTCATCAAAATTAGACTTCCCGTACAACACGGTTTACAGCCAAGATTATCAAAATGATTTTATTTGCAGATAGTACAACTTTCCCACCTTCAAGATAACCATGCAAGCAAAACTAGGAAATAAATTTAAGCAAAAATATCCCACTCCGCCTGTAAACGGGTCAAATGCAATTAACATGGTTGAGGCCAACCACGTCCCCAAATGTAACTTTTTTTGTTCTAAAGCTAAGTATTCACCTCATGCTTTTCGCGTGAAAACACACTTTTCGGGCGAAAAGTGAAAAAATTTCGCCCCCATTTCGCCTCATGGTATTCACCTCAGAAAATATTTCGGGCGAAAACTTGGAACGGTTTTTCGCCCGACTGAAATTTAGTTGATTTTTTCGGCTGAAGTGAGCCGAAAAAGTTGACAATCTGGAAGTTTTTAGTTGCTTTTTTGTGTAAAATACTCGGCAAGTTATTCTGGTGTAGCTTGAAAAAAGGTTGCATTACTGCTACAGATAAATTTTAAGGAGGAGGGACAATTAATTTGTTAAAAATTTAACGTAATATTTCATTCGCATACATAGTGTGCTCAATAATTTCGAGAATTTTTTGCCGCGTTCATATCACGATAACCAGTTAAGATACAAATTAAGTTGAATTCAAACTATGTAGAAAGTAATTTTGTCAATAACTATGTACATGCTATGTTTTTATGGGTTGCGTAGTTTCCGTAATATCGGACTGCGGATAATCTGACATTGCACAAAAATAGAACTAATACAAAGTATGTATTCATACACATGTATTAGTTAGTTAGTGTACATACTCAATGCGTATATACACTCATGTTAAATATTAGCCTTTTTTTATCAAGGTCGCTTCATGACTCATGAATCATGAGTGTAAACTTTCGAAGGGATGGTTAGGTTAAGAACCTGGCTATTTTTCACTTAGTTGCTTCAGAAACTTATTAGGAAATTGCGTCAAACGTGGTAAAAAAAAACTAGGCAAATGTACAAATGTATCCTTCTCATGAACATTGGTTTAGGGATGCAGGAATCCAAGCAGGTTGAGGGGATTCTTCTCCAGAAAAAGAGATGACACACTTTATTCCAGATCCAACTAATCTCACCTTGTTTTACTTAACTGTTGAAGGCGTTCATATAATTAGCTGTAAGAAAATGCTTTAATTGCTTTAATTTATTTTAATTTAACGTAAGTAAGCTGTAGTCATATGATACAGCATTTTGAATTGTTTTAATAAAACGAAAAACTGAAAGATCCAAAATTTTAGGCTGGATTTGTTTTACCACTCGCTTACATACTTAGCTTTCGGGTGTCTGTAGATTGAAGAGATTCTGTTAAATCTACATACACTTCAATCTTCTGTTGAACGCAAGTCTCATTGATGTGGGTCAGATAGATCAAAAAGTAAACAAGTAGAATATGCAACATGGTAACAATTAATTTATCAGCAACTTGAGGCAACATTAAACCCATGAAGAATTGGGATAAAAATTTTAACGGCAAAGTAACGTGGATCATATATACATACATAAATTTAATTTAGTCGTGAGCAACCTGGCTCTTCTGGATGTTATAATACATGCTCATGAAAATCCTGACGACGCGACAGAAACAAAGTATTACATAAATTGTCCAGTATGCAAAATAGCCAAGTGTTGAGACCGGATGGAGAATGGCAAACCAGACAGTTTCAGGTTACGGGATCAGTTTGGAGCTGACCCCCATATCTTACGACCCAGCAAACTCGACTATTTACACTTAAAACACTGTATGATTATGTGACTCATTTATGTTAAAGTCTGATGTCGTATTTAGTAGCAATTATGTGCCATATAAGAAGGGAGAGTGGAAAGAAAGAGATTATTAAGAGATTGGAGGGGAAAGAGAGAGGAATAAAGTAACGGGACTCAAGTCGTACACACACCAGAATATTTGCTGTTTTTCGCACACTGTTATTATTGCATTGCTTAACAAATCATGCAAGTTACTACATTTTTAACCAGATTAATTAGTAAAAGTCATCTCACATTTTCCAATCACATCATTCACACAAACGACAAATATGCCAGCACAAAAATTAACCCAACTTTACACAGTTGGCTGACAATATATACATGCATAAATTTAATTTAGTCCCACACTAGCAAATATTGACGGATTTTACACCCTGAAATTCGAGAATGATTTGAGACAATAGATTTACATTTTTCCATATGTACATATGTATGTATGTGCTGTTGTAAAACACAGGGTGGAATGCTTAGTGATATACTCTGAACAACGGTGTTACCCTTTAGAAATTAAATTCGCTCCGATATTATTTAAACTGTGCTAAATAAATCCAGTGTGTGTAAAGTATATTTAAGTATATTGATCAAATTAATGCTCTTGAATACAGAGTGTGATCGCTAAACCAGACACAAAACATATTTTCTATCTTGTATCTTGTGTATCGTTAATTTATCTCGGCCAACCGTGCTGTGTACATTTAACTGTTTTGCGTCACTTGTTTCTCACGAACACATTTACAAAATAAGATAAGTAAACACCACCGACCGAATTTCAGTGTTTACCTTTCCGCAAAACAATGTACCTGGATGTGTACTATTTACTTAAAATTATATTAGCTTTGCGACACTAAACTAACAAGGGAACCTGAAGTACTGTTCGACCTGGATTTTGCCGTCAGTGACCCAAAAATACATTGAAGTTTTTCAAAGTTATTTTCCGTGTAAGAAAAATAATCAATCTGGATGCAAAGAAAGCGATACAATTCACGTAACCTATCACGTTGAAAGTTTCAGTTTCAAGAAATAATCTGTTGGAAGAGATACATTTCCAGGTTAGACACTACTTACAAGGGAAAATGCTAAAACTATCTGAAAAATCAGCTAAAGAATAGCAACTTGATGTGTATGTGTGTATCTGCTTTTTTGACTCCCGCAAGATTGGGGGCAAGTTAAGATTGGCCGACGGGCTTATAAAAGTGGTTCGCAGATGCGAGCTAAACTACTCGTTATAAATGTTTATTAGGTTGGCTACTTGTTTCTATAAAATTTCTACTTTTGTGATAATTTAAGCAGAAGAATTTAAAATTCCGACTTAAACTGTAATAGTTACGGGGTTTTAAATTGGTTGGAAACGCAGATTTTTAAGCTTGGCGCCACGCTGCGGCACGGAATATGAGTTTTACTGGGAAATATGAACGAATCCTTCATCTGGGGTCGTATTAGATATTAAAAACATTTTCTACCCTGGACACGAGTAGCAGTCGGGAACCTTCCCTTGTGAGGAGATACATATGTACGTGTGTTAAGTAAATTCCCTTGTTAGTGGTCCCCGTAAGTCAGACATTTACGCTACGCACGGACGTCACATTCTTGCCTGACTTCCTGTTAATCCACGACTGTTGAACGTGCATCCAGAAAACTGGATATTTCTCGAAAATATTGGAAACTATTATTCTCCAAGGGGAATTTTTTAACCAAAATTAAATCTCTAGCTGCCAATAAATTAGACTTGATTGGTTACAATACTCAGGAGAATATATATTTCAAACAGCGTCGCACCACTTACAGCTGGATAAAGCTCGGCATCTATGTTGCCACAGTGACGTCAATCCCGTTAAATGGTTTCTACTCGATTTTGTTCAACCGGACGACGATATTGACGACGATGTCGACTCTGATCTTTTCAATCGGCATTTCGGTCGTGGCCCTGTGCTCATTACCAATACTCACGCGAAGAGATGATTTCATGTCCTTGTTAAACGGAAGGAAGAAATTTGAACTTCAAAATTTCCGTGGGAGTTTATTAGGTGAGTTGACCGTTGTTAATGATTTAACCAGTATGGTTGACTACAGGAAAATTCATTATTTCGTTACAAGAATGTTGTACTGACGATATGGGAGGAGGAATTAAGTAGTTTTAACATAACAAAAAATATGAAAGACTCAAAACATTACGCTGTATCTGGAAATGTCTAAATTGTCGGCAAGAAATTGCTCAATTTCAACATTTGGCTGGCATCGAAGACTTCTCTAAAATTTCGACAGATTTTATGTTAGGTTTGAATCCTAGTTTTTTGAACCTTGAATTTATTCGAGGCCCAACTACCCAGATTTTCAAGCAATAGATCAGATCCTTCACATATTTCAGGTATTTCTTGATGGCAAATCGTCCAAATTAATAAACATATCGGATAATCGGATACACATGTGTAACATGATACTGTCAACAACTATTCAAATTGTTGCAAGTTAAATATGCACATATGTAGCTACGTAAAACAACATTAACTAGTAGCGTATAATTTTTTACAGCTGAGGGCTAAGATTTTCACCTGTTTGTTCCCATTTAGACCCTTCTTCAAATTTAACTGCGAAATGGGATCTCATCTATAAGCTTGACAAAATCTTCTGCTACGCAAGCACCGGCGCGGCGGCAACATTAATCGTGTTCCAAACGATCTTCGAACCTGGGAAGCAACCCTTTCTTGCATCGAGATTGCCACCATGGAACAATTTCTCGTCCCCCATTGACAAACTGGGTCATTTCTCCGTATTCATGGTGCAGGCGTGGGCAACATTTTGCTTGTTCGTGTTGACATTGTTCTTCCTGTTTCCTGTCCTCTGTGAATCGCTGCATTGTATTGCGGAACATCTCTGCTATCTCAAGAGGTAAATGATCTACTTGGTAATTACATATTTATCCCAAGTAAGATTAATTTGGTTCTGTGTATGTAACTGGAAACACAAGCCAACGACTATCCTTGACAATTATGTGTGAACAAAATTGCTTGAAATGGAAGGTTTTTTCATGGATTATCTACCAAGTTATGTTAAATCATTGAATTACAAGACACTTTTGTTTCCGTGTGAAGGCCCCTTTAAAGAAAAATATTAGTAGCAATGTGTTATGATAATTGCCACTGGTTATAAAATTTCCACGCGCTTTATTCCCGGGGTAAGGTGGACGTGTGAAAGTTTTATAGCAATATTTATTTTAAAAGGGGCCATTCAACTGAAAGTTAATTGGTGCATACATAAGTCGATGTTTTGATATAACTTAATTAATTATTGATTTAAAATACAATTCTGATATGACACTCGTCCAAAAGTATATTTACATGTAATCACTATTCCGAATGGTGACAATTTGTCAAATACCCAGACAACTAATGTACATAAAGGGTGTTAATAAAGTCCGATCCCATGCATTTTTTGGAGCGTGGTTGTTACAAATTCAGCTGGAACTTTTGAACCAGTGAAGTTATTTATTTCAAATTTTTACCATGGGAGGAACAACTAAACGTGTAAGTCATGAG
>QIRE01000254.1_pt1 | contig 11426 bp, 10 predicted proteins | sample 2940141 | NCBI WGS metagenome assembly QIRE01 (sample SAMN09273532, study PRJNA473421) | Gut metagenome, whole genome shotgun sequencing project. | isolation source: gut tissue | host: Folsomia candida VU population | place: Netherlands: Amsterdam | collected 2016-03-06
CGATCTGCGTTCGGCCAACGCTTCCTCGAGCACGAGGGCGGCGTCTTCATCCTCGCCGGGGAGCACACGATCCCGGCTGGAGACCATTGTCACCTTCACGCCCAGCTCGGTGTAGGCGTGAACAAACTCGGCACCGGTGACGCCCGACCCGACGACGACAAGGTGCTCGGGTAGCTCGGTCAGGTCGTACAGCTGGCGCCAGGTGAGAATGCGCTCACCGTCGGGCTGAGCGTCGGGCAGGATGCGTGGGCGGGCACCGGTCGAGACCAGGACGACGTCGGCGTCGAAGGTTTCCTCTGCGCCGTCGGTGGTACGCGCGACGACCGTGTGGTGCGAGACACCGACCTGCGAATCGGCGATCCGTCCGACGCCGGAAACAAGCTTGATACCTTCGCTGACCAGGCGGGACCGGATGTCGGCCGACTGCGCGAACGCGAGGTCGCGGACGCGCTGATGGATTTGCGGCAAGCTGACCAGCGCACCTTCGGGACGAAGGTTGATGCCGAGGTCCACCGCGCGCCGGACGTCGGTCCGAATGCCCGTCGAGGCAATAAATGTCTTCGACGGCACACAGTCGTAGAGGACGCAGGCGCCGCCGACACCGTCGGCGTCGATCAGAGTGATATCGGCGCCATAGGCTGCTGCCGCGAGTGCTGCTTCATATCCTGCGGGGCCGCCGCCGATGATCACGATCTTGGTCATGGGTATCAACCTAGTGGGTATCGGTACACCCCACCACTTCCACACGCGCTTGCATGTGAACTAGGCTTTCGCCGTGCCAATTTATGCCGCGTACGGGTCGAACATGCATCCCGACCAGATGGCCGAGCGTGCCCCGCACTCGCCGATGTCGGGGACCGGGTGGCTGCACGGATGGCGGCTGACGTTCGCCGGAGGCGACATTGGCTGGGAAGGGTCGCTCGCGACCGTGACCGAGGACCGCGTCGATCCCGGGGCGAAGGTCTTTGTGGTGCTCTACGACGTCCCAACCGAGGATGAAGGCAACCTCGACCGTTGGGAAGGTTCCGAACTAGGAATCCACCGAAAGGTTCGGGCGCGCGTGATAACCGCGACGGGGCCCGTGTTGGCCTGGCTCTACGTCATGGACGACTTTGAAGGCGGCCTCCCGTCCGCTCGGTACCTCGGGGTGATGGCCGACGCCGCCGAAATCGCCGGTGCCCCAGCCGAATACGTTCAAGATCTTCGGCTGCGAGACGCGCGTAACGTCGGGCCGGGTCCCGGACCGATCGAGTAAGCAGGTTCTAGCGCGGCATCTTGTCGATGGTTGCGCGTGTGAAAGCTATTGCGCGAGAGCAGATTTCGTCGATGGGTGGGGCGGGGGTTGAAGTGAACTGGACCAGAGTGGTGACCCCAGCGCGTTCGACTTGGACGTAGGTTCCGCAGTCGCTGGCGGACATCTCGAACACCCCAAGCTTGCGATCGCCGATCGCGAGCTGAGGTCGCCAGCGAAATGTTGACTGATTGGCCACGAAGTCTGCGAGCGAGTCGCTATCGGCCACGGCCTGCGATACGAACCAGTCGCGTGCCGTCGGATCACTGAGGCGCCAGACACATCCTCGGGCGGTTTGACCACCTTGAACTGCAACATCCTTCACGCTCGCCGGATCGATGCCAACGCTTAGTAGCTCTTCAGTCGAAGGGGCGTCGCAAGGTTCGTAGGTTGTGCCGTCGTTACCAGCGTTCAACCGATTCGGCGCGCCCGCTCGTACTGAAGGAGTCTGGTATGTCGACTTCGACTCTGTCGATTGCATCTTTGGCAATGCACCACAGCCCATTGTCGAAACTCCGATTGTGAGTGTGAGAATGACGAGCTTCCAACTAGGTTGCAATGGTTCCGGCTCTTTCCAAGCTTGACGAGGCGGCAGAATCTGACTCAGAAAGCGCTTTAGCAGCGCCGGTGGATGCCTTCGCCAGAGTGTCAGCAGCGGCGATTTGTAACGCCAAATCAGTCTTCCACCCACCAGTGCCGTTGAGCGCGGCTTTGAGTGCTTCGAAGACGGAGTCTCCCTCGGCGCAGCCCCTGCCAAAGTAGTTGGTCAACAGCACTTGACCGACCACTCGGCTACATTCGCGCAATTCCTCGGCCGCCCAATTCGCGGCCTCTGCCCTCGCCTCCCACGCGCCCTGTTCCACCTGCACGACTGACGCCGTCGATGACCCTGTCCCGACGTTGGCGTCGCCCGCACCCGACCTTGGCGTGCTGACCCCAGGCATCGACGAGCGACCGCCGAGCGGCACAAAGTCCCCCGGATTTGGTTGTGTCACCCTGCCTCCCTTGCCACGGCCGTGAATGCAGCGATCCTATGTTGGACGCACGCGAACCGCGTTTGGTTCCATCTATTTTTCGTGCTGGCCAAAGTCATAGGGCGGTGTTACGTTCGCGTCATGACGCCAGGGGGAGGGCGGACGGACTGGGATTCCCATTCCATTGCCGACATTATCGCCAAAGTCCAAAGCATGGATTCCGCGCAAGCCGCAGCCGACGCTGCCGCACTCGCCTCGGCCGTGACGTCGGCACAAGCCGTTGCTACGAGGCTGAGCTCGGTGTTTAGCTCGACGTCGCCGTTTCTTAAGGGCGCGGCCGCAACCGCCGGAGACATCTCAGCCACGACGGTCGCCTCCGACATCTCAAATTGCGCGGCCAGTGCATCGCAAGCCATTGCCGCGCTCACCAATGCCGGAGGAACGCTCGCGCTCGCGCGGGCCACCGAGCTGGTGCTGTCCGCGTTTCAGGGTCAGATGGTCGCCGACCCGAAGAATGCCGCACAGCTCAAGTCCGCTGTCACCGCCATGATGAACAGCCACTACAGCGATCCGATGAGCGGCACCAATGTCCCGGAAGGTGCTACCTCCGGAACAGCGGCAGGCGGACGCGGCACCGGAAGTGCTTCTGGCCCCGACGTTTCCGCCGCGAACGGCGGCCAAGGGTCCGTTCAACCATCTGCCTCGACAATTGGTTCGTCACCGGGAGCGTCCCCGGGTGCATCCCCAAACACCGGCACCCCAGCGCCGTCGAACGCGATCGCGCATACGTCGACAGCGAGGCAGCCCAATACAGTCAACACTGGCGCCAAGAGTGCAAACAACAACGGGGGCAACAACAATGCCAACGGTCGAGACAACTCCGGCCGCTCAGGTGCCGACAACGGCGGAAACCACAACGGCGCCAACAACTCCGGCCGCACCATACCGACCGGCGCGGCGCCAGATCGCGATAAGCCTTTTACCCTGGTCCCGACGCCTGGCGGACACGATGCAGCGCGAGGAAATGTCGGCCGCGTCGGAGCGTCACCGGCGCCGACGCTCGTTCCGCGTCGACTCGGCGGTGCGTCGCTCGTCCCGACTGCGGCCTCGCCAACGACCAACTCGCCGACGGCCGCAGGTCAACAGTCCGGTCGATCGTCGAGCGCGCCATACGCGCCGCATGCCAGTCGGTCGCGTGGAGGTTCGGATGGAAAGCATTCGGCCGCACCGTATTTGAGCACCAAAGAACATGGTGAAGAAGTGGTTGGATCGCTGCCATTAGTTGGACCACCGGTACTTGGTGATTGGATGGCGGAGCCACCCAACCCCGACGAACCCGCCCCGAACAAGACAGATCCGAACCGATCAGAATGACGACTCAACTCCATCGTCTCCACACCGTGTCGACAGAGCTTGTGGATTTCGTCGATGCCATCGCTGCGGGCGACGAACCACGGCGTTTGCTCCTAATCGCCGTCGCGAGTGTTGACGCGACGGGAGTCGGGGCCGACCAGGATGTCGCAGAACTGTTGGCGCAGTGGCGAAATGCTGGTTGCGTCGAGGAGCGACTTCGGCGTCGAATCATCCAAAAGGCCGAACGAGCCGAAGCCGAGGCGATCGACGATCAACTGTCCGACGCGGAACAGGATCGAGCGTTCAATCGAGCGCGCGCGTTCGGTTGCATCCATTTCGCGACGTCGACGAACACGGATCGGTTGCGCGAGACAGCCTATGAGGCGTCGTTTGCGCTACAGGGGCCGCAGGGCGTCGAGCAGATCCTGCGTGGGTACAGCGGATAAGTCCGCTAACTCAGGTCATAGCTGTGCTCGACGGCCCGATTCCAGTTGGCGTACAAGTCATCTCGCCATTCGCTATCCCGTTTGGGGAGCCACGTCCGATCCTGCGCCCAATTGTTGCGGATGTCTTCCTCGCCATCCCAGTATCCGACGGCCAGGCCGGCGGCGTACGCCGCACCGAGCGCCGTCGTTTCGTTCACCACCGGGCGGACCACGGGAACTCCGAGCAGATCCGCCTGGAACTGCATGAGCAGTTCGTTCACGACCATCCCGCCGTCGACCTTCAACGTCGACAGCGTGACACCCGAGTCGGCCTGCATGGCTTCGATTACTTCGCGAGTCTGAAAGGCGCTGGCCTCCAACGCCGCTCGCGCGAGATGCCCCTTGTTCACATACCGCGTGAGGCCGACAATGACACCGCGCGCATCGGGGCGCCAGCGTGGTGCGAACAGTCCAGAGAAGGCGGGGACGAAATATGCGCCGCCGTTGTCGTCAACCGTCGCGGCCAGCGCCTCAATCTCGCTCGCGTCGGAGATCAATCCGAGGTTGTCGCGCAGCCACTGGATCAATGAACCGGTAACGGCAATCGATCCTTCTAGAGCGAAATGCGCTGGGGTGTCGCCGATTTGGTAGCAAACGGTAGTCAGCAAACCGTGGTCGCTGAACACCGGCGCGGTACCTGTGTTGAGCAGCAGGAAGTTGCCGGTGCCGTAGGTGTTCTTCGCCTCGCCGGGGGATAGGCAGGCTTGCCCGAAGGTGGCGGCCTGCTGGTCGCCCAGGATGCCGGCGAGGGGAACGCCCGCAAAAGAACCCTTATCGCGAAGCGGTCCGTAATTCTCGGAACTGCTGCGAATCTCCGGCAGGAGCGACATCGGGATGCCGAAGTCAGCGCAGATCTCCGGATCCCAGGACAGGGTCGAGAGATCCATCAACATGGTGCGCGACGCGTTGGTGACGTCGGTGATGTGCTGTCCACCCGTCACGCCGCCGGTCATATTCCATGCGCACCACGTGTCCATCGTTCCGAAGCACAGGTCACCGGCGTCGGCACGCGCGCGTAGGCCGGGAACGTTTTCCAGCAGCCACACGATCTTCGGTCCGGCGAAATAGGTCGAAAGCGGTAGTCCGGTTCGACGTCGATACCGGTCGACGCCAACGGAACCGGCGAGGCGCTCACAAAGTTCGGCGGTTCGGGTGTCCTGCCAGACGATCGCGTTGTGGACGGGCTCTCCGGTGTTGCGGTCCCAGATGACCGTGGTCTCGCGTTGATTGGTGATTCCGCAGGCCGCCAGGTCCGACGCTTTCAGATCAACCGACGCCAAAGCCGCAGCCGCAACTCGACGTGTGTTCACCCAGATTTCGGCGGCATCGTGCTCAACCCAACCGGGCCGCGGGAAGATCTGCCGATGCTCCAATTGCTCGGAGCTCACCACCTGGCCCCGGCGATTGAAGATCATCGCTCTGGTCGACGTTGTGCCCTGATCGATTGCCGCCACATACTTGCCGCTGCTCGCGCCCGAGTTCGCCACGACGCCCATCCTCGCATGAGTTGCGCGCCGTCAAGCGTGCATGGCGAGGTAGGCGGTAACATTTCCGATCGTGGCGACTGACTTCAATCCCGATCGACCAGCGGATATGGGCCCTGCCTACCGAGACGAGGCGTGGCGACGACTGTCAGCCGAACAGTTCGACATCGTGGTCATCGGGGGTGGAGTCGTTGGTGTCGGCGCCGCCCTCGACGCCGCGACGCGCGGCCTGCGTGTTGCGCTCGTCGAGGCACGCGACATCGCGTCGGGGACCTCGAGCCGGTCGTCGAAGATGTTCCACGGTGGCCTGCGCTACCTCGAACAACTCGAGTTCGGACTCGTGCGCGAGGCCCTGCATGAGCGCGAGCTTTCGTTGCGCCTCTTGGCTCCGCACCTGGTCAAGCCGCTGCCGTTCCTCTATCCGCTGACGCAGCGCTTCTGGGAGCGGCCATATGTGTCGGCTGGCCTGTTCCTCTACGACCGCATGGGTGGAGCGAAGTCGGTTCCCGGCCAGCGGCACGTCAGCCGTCTCGGCGCGCTACGCGTCGCACCGGCACTGAAGCGAAACTCTCTGGTCGGAGGCATCCGCTATTACGACACCGTCGTCGACGATGCGCGCCATAGCCTGACCGTCGCGCGAACCGCGTCGCAGTACGGCGCGGTCGTGCGGACGTCGACGCAGGTCGTCGGATTCATGAAGGAAGCCGACCGGGTCCTTGGTGTCATGGTTCGCGACACCGAAACCGGCGACACCGCCGAGGTGCGTGCGCATTGCGTCATCAATGCGGCGGGCGTGTGGACCGACGAAGTGCAGGCGCTGTCCAAGCAGCGCGGACATTTCCGGGTGCGGGCGTCGAAGGGCGTGCATATCGTGGTGCCGCGCGACCGGATCGTGAGCGAAACCGCGATTATTCTGCGCACCGCCAACTCGGTGCTGTTCGTGATCCCGTGGGAGACGCACTGGATCATCGGAACCACCGACACCGACTGGAACCTCGACCTCGCGCACCCGGCGGCGACGCGCGCCGACATCGACTACATCCTCAATCGCGTCAACGAAGTGCTCGTTTCACCGCTTACCCACGACGACATCGAAGGTGTGTACGCGGGGCTGCGGCCACTGCTGGCCGGTGAGGACGATGAGTCGTCGAGTCTGTCGCGAGAGCATGCCGTCGCGGCGGTGGCACCAGGGCTGATCTCGATCGCGGGTGGAAAATACACCACCTACCGGGTCATGGCCGCTGACGCCGTCGACGCATGCAACGACTACATTCCGACCCGCGTCGCACCGTCGATCACCGAACGTGTGCCGCTGCTCGGCGCCGACGGCTACTTCGCGCTGATCAATCAGTGCGAACACATCGGACAGCGATTCGGCCTGCACCCGTACCGGATCCGACGTCTCCTCAATCGGTATGGGTCGCTGATCGACGACGTTCTGTACTACGCCGACGACGATCCGTCGCTGCTGGAACCGTTGGCCGCTGCACCGCAGTACCTGCGGGTCGAAATCGTGTATGCGGCGCGATCCGAAGCTGCTCTGCACCTGGAAGATCTGCTTGCGCGCCGGACCCGCATCTCCATCGAATACTCGCATCGCGGCGTCGACTGCGCGCAGGAAGTAGCCACGCTCGTCGCACCGATTCTCGGTTGGGACGACGACCGAACCGCATTCGAGGTGGCGAACTACGTCGCCCGGACCGAGGCCGAGATCGACTCGCAGCGTCAACCCGACGACGCGTCGGCGGACGCCTTGCGCGCTGCCGCACCGGAGTCGCGGCGCGAGATCCTGGAGCCGGTGCCGGTTCCCGAGTGATCGGACTGCTCAGCTGCAAACCCAACTTGAAGGCCCAGATTCGACACCATGACTGTGTCGGGTCTGGGCCTTCAAGTCGGGTTTGCGATGGGCTTACTGACGCGCGCGCATACCCGCGCGGACAGTCAGCGCGAAATCGGTCAAGTCGTCCACCAGTTGATTGACGTCTGCACTGCTCGGTGCGTAATTGCTGCGGTCGAGGAGGTCGCTGAACTGGTCGAACAAGCCGCCGATGACAGCGATCGCCATCGACTCTGCGTTCTTGGCCGGGCGACGACCGTCGTAGTGCTGCCAGAACGACATGACTATCCCTGCGCCCTGTCGACGGTTGGCGCGGCGCTGCCGTTCGATAGTCGGCGAGATGCCGCCGGCCTGCCCAAATGTGACAGCGGCGATTCGAGGGTCGTCGACGACCGCGGTTGTGAATGCGGCGACGGCCGCACGAGTGCCGGCATCCTCGTCGTCCGGCAAGTGTCCTAGAGCTTCGGTCACCTTCTCTACGACCGTGTGCGTATTACGTTGCAGCAGTTCGAGATAGCACGCCTCCTTAGTTGAGAAGTGCTCGTAGAACGCCTTGTTGCCGACATAGGCGCGCTGACACATCGCCTCGATTGACGTGCCGGCATAGCCCTCGCTCGCAAAGAGTTCAAGGGCCGCATCTAGCAGCAGATCCCGCCGCTGGGCAGCGCGCTCGTCGGCATCTAGTCCTCTGATCCGCCGGCCCTTGGTGGGTGCGGGTGCGGTGCGGTCGGCAGCCATGCGCACAATCGTACTACTGATTATGAACAAGACGTCTTGTTTTGATTGCGGCAATGTGTTGTACTGCCGGTAACATCAAAATTTAGGGGTCGACCACATGGCGTCACGGGGAATGCTGGCAAGTCTGATCGTTGGGCTATGCGCCTCTCTGATTGCACTCAATCCGACACCGGCGTGGGCTGACCCGGGCTTCCCCTCGACGTTCCCACCGAATCAGAACCAGCTGCCGCAACTTCCTCGCGAGCCGGACATCTACAAAATGCTGCCGATTCCTACTCCCGATAAGGACTCGTGGTACCGCGCCCCAGCGGATCTGGCGAAATATCGTGCCGGGCAGGTCATTCGGTCACGAGTCGTGCAGACCCGAATCGTGGGGATTCCATTCCCGGTGTTCACTAAGCAGCTGTTGTACCGGTCGAACAACGTTCATATGAAGCCCATTGCGACCGCGACCACTGTGATCGTGCCGGGCATCCCGTGGACCGGTAGTCCGCGGCCGGTCGTGTCATTCCAAGAGGCGATCGATTCAACCAACTCGGCTTGCAACCCGTCGCACACCTTGCAGGTCGGCACTTTCAAAGAGGCGACGCTGGCAACCTATTGGCTAGCACAGGGTTTCGCGATCAACGTCCCCGACTTCGACGGCCAGTTCAACACCTTTAACACCTGGGACGAGGGCTATATGGTCCTCGATAGTCTGCGGGCGATCAAGAATGACAAGTCCTTGGGGATGCGTCGTTCCGGGTTCGCGCTCTACGGCTATTCCGGGGGTGGATCAGGGTCGATCCGCGCCGCAGGCCTGCGGAAGACCTATGCTCCCGATGTTCGGCTGCTCGGGACCGCGGTTGGCGGAACGCCGGGTGACCTTGTCGCACAGGCGAAGTACGCGACGACGCAGCAGCCCGGAGTCACCGGGATTAGCAACTTCACGATGTGGCTGGGCTTTGCCGGTCTCTCACGCAACTATCCCGACGTGTTCGATCCGAAGAAGTTACTTACGCCGGCTGGGCAGAAGATTGTCGCTGACTTGCAGTCTCGCTGCGTTTACACCGCTGCCCTGACCGGGATGTGGCGACCGATTGACGAGTACCTGAAACCTGGAACGAGTCTGCAGACCAATCCGGCCGTGATGAAAGTGCTCCGAGAGATCAGCCTCGACAACCACGTTCCCGACTCGCCTCTGTTGTGGTTCCACGGCATCTGGGACGAGTTGATCCCGCCGTCGGTGGTGGTGCCCACCGCTCGCAAATATTGGAAAGCAGGCGCGGACCTACGGTTCATCACCTCGCCGTTGCCCGAACACATCACCAACGCGGTAGTCGGCTGGCTACCGGCGCAGGCATGGATCAGTGCAGTGCTGCGCGGTATCTCGCCGGGGCCGAAATTCATGCTCGACTATCCGGCGCCCCTGCCGACCGGATTCCCTGGGACCTGACCATGCCGATAACAACAATTTTCCGCGCCGCCTCCACCGCTGCTCGGCAGGTCGCTGTCCTGCATGGGGCGGGACTCATCGATCTGCACCGCCCCGACCTGATCTGGTATGCCGCACGCGGCACTCGCCAGTTTGGCCCGATCGCCGGCTCGGTCCGCACGTCTGCCCGACGCTTCCCGAACCGAATCGCGATCATGGACAACGATCGGCAACTGACCTATCGGGAATTGAACCGGTCAACCGATGCGCTGGCTCAGTCATGGTTGGACCTCGGTGTGACGGCGGATTCGACGATTGCGGTGTTGTGCCGTGACCACGTCGGTCTGGTGGAAGCGATGGTGTCCGCGGCGAAGGTCGGCGCGCGGCTTGTACTGATGAATACCGGGTTCGCGGGCGTTCAGCTGGCGGATGTCGCTGAGCGCGAAGGAATTGATGCCATCGTCGCCGATGCTGAATTCGATTCCGCGACAAGCAGACTCCCCGCCTCGGTACGGCAACTGAGTGCGGAGACCGCGACGCTGACGTGGCGAGGACCGGTGACTCCGCCGAAGCAGGGCGGCTTCGTGATTCTCACCGGCGGCACGACCGGGACGCCAAAGGGAGTGCCGCGGCGAGTGCAATCGCCGCTCGCCGCCGCGCAGTTCTTCGACAAGGTCCCGCTGCGTCCGGGCGGCACGACCTTATTGTGTGCGCCCCTGTTTCACGGAACGGCCCTATCGCAGTTCATCCTCTCGTTGAGTCTTGGCTGTACCAACGTCCTGCAAGGTCGTTTCGAAGCGACCCGGGCCCTGGAACTAGTCGAAGAGCACAACGTCACCGCGATGGTGGTGGTGCCGACCATGCTGCGACGCATCCTCGGCCTGGGTCGCGAGGAAATTGCCCGGCATCGCACTGATAGCTTGCGGGTCGTGTTCTCGGCCGGCGCCGCGCTGCCGTCGTCGCTCGGCTCGGCGGTCATCGACCAGTTCGGACCCGTTCTCTACAACTTCTATGGCTGCACCGAGACTGGAACGGCGACGATCGCGACTCCGGAAGACTGGATCGCGGCACCGGGAACCGTTGGCCGTCCGCCGATCGGGATCACGGTGCAGTTGTATGCGGACAACCAGCACCTGGTCGGTGAACCCGACGTCAAGGGGACGGTATACGTCGGCAATTCGATTGCCTTCCAGGGTTATTCGGGTGGCGGCGGTAAGAAGATCATCGACGGCCTGATGAGCACCGGTGACGTCGGGCATTGGGATGCAGGCGGTCGACTATTCATCGACGGTCGCGATGACGACATGATCGTTTCCGGCGGCGAGAATGTGTTTCCCGGCGAGATTGAAGACTTGCTCTACCGGCATGAGCAAATCGCGGAGGCCGCCGTGATCGGTGTTCCGGACGAGGAATTCGGTCAACGGCTCGCCGCTTTTGTCATCCGCACCAACGAACTGTCCGCCGACGACGTGCGGCAATACGTTCGTGACAACCTCGCGCGCTACAAGGTTCCACGCGACATTCATTTCATTGACGAACTGCCTCGCACAACCACCGGCAAAGTCTCCCGCGCCGGACTGATGGCGCTGCACAACCCGAACGCGGAGGAACTCGCATGACCGAAACGAGACGCTGGATCGTCGGAACCATTCTGACGTTGTGCGCCGCGCTGGTGATGATCGGTCCGGCGTCCGCGATGGGTGCTCCTTCATTTCCACGGACATTCCCATCCAATCAGAACCAGCTGCCACAGCTGCCGCGTGAACCGGACATCTACCACGCGCTACCAGTGCCCAGTCCCGACCGCGATCCGTGGTACAACGATCCGCCAAATCTGGCAAAGCTGAAGC
>QIRE01000255.1_pt1 | contig 11415 bp, 8 predicted proteins | sample 2940141 | NCBI WGS metagenome assembly QIRE01 (sample SAMN09273532, study PRJNA473421) | Gut metagenome, whole genome shotgun sequencing project. | isolation source: gut tissue | host: Folsomia candida VU population | place: Netherlands: Amsterdam | collected 2016-03-06
AGAGTATTCAAACTTATGCCAGTTTACAAAGATCTATCACAAAAATCTGAATACGCAGTAGTCTTACAATTATGGTCCCTAGCCTTAAAAGAAAATTCGCAGAAAATCATAGGAAAAAAAGAGACCGCAGCAAAATTTTATAAATAAAAAATCCCCTCAAGCTCGTTGCCTGAGGGTAAGGTCCCTAAAATTGCGGCCACATTCCCACGCTGCACTGCTATACTCATTCGTTGTATGAGGTAGGACTTGGCACGCCCTTCCCCCGTAGATACGGCGACTCTCTCGCCAATTGCCTCCATAAGGCGTAGACCCTCCCTCCCCCAGACCCCCGTGGTCTCCATGGCGACGGGGACAAAAAAATACCGGTTGCGAAGGAAGTCGTACCTCTTGTACTTCCTCTCCTGTGCTGCTTCGGCGGCTGCTCCGGGCCGAGTCGACCTGGAAGAAAGGTAGGAGGGGGCGAAGGTGTCCACACACGTAAAGTCCCACACAAGGTGCTTCCCTCTTGCCCATATGACCAAGGACAATCCGTCGGGACGTTTACCGTCGGATGTTGAGCATCCGGGTGGCTCTGGTAGGCAGGGAACTTCTGCAGATCGGAGGGCGCGAGCGATGACGTCGTTCGCCGCGGCGTGGCGCGAATGTCGCCCGGCGCTCTTCCTACATTTGAGGCCGTGGTAGCCTCTCGCGGTGACCTCACCGCCGCAGGGACACTTGTGTGGAACGCAAATATCACATCCAAGAGTCACCATAAATCATACATGATTTATATATTACATTAAAACACACATGTGTGTTTTAATGTAATATTGACGTAAAAATAATATATACTTATTCCATTAATTTCCATATAAAAGTTGAATATAACTACATAATTTTATATGTCGCAATATGTCAACTATTATTTAAAAAATATTTTTGTATACGAACTGGCTCATGGAGTTCCTTTAATAATTACATTGAGGGAATTTATTCCTAAAATGGGAGAATTTTTTTATCCAAATGCTAAAGAAAATAGAGTGGATGCATAAAGTTGTCCAACTGTAATTTTATTTTAATTATGTATCCCGTCTAAAACTAAACAAGCACCTACTGACACCAAACTAATAAAACATCTTTACTATCCATATTATTACCTATTTTTCAAGACATAGGACGCGGTTAGATAATTATTAAAATCAAATATAACTGAATCATAATTTGAATGTCATATACGTGTAGACGTATTGTGTAAATGTAAACCTTCATTATCCATCATTTCATAAAACATACACTCTCAGCAAAATGGTAGCAAAATTGCTACCGGGCGGTGTCTATATATGACCTCACCAGTTTGGTAGCGATTTGCTACGGAATTGTAATTAATTTGCTACCGCATTATTACTAACCGTAACAGCGTGGTTGTGATACACTGCCAGTCTGGTTGCAAATTACTACAATTCCGTGACAAATAGCTACCAATCTGGTGAGGTCATATATAGACACCGCCATTTAGCAATTTTTCTCTGAGTGTAGGTATGTATATTAAACATTTTCTATTTGTATATACCAAGACTAATTTCTAACAACAAAATTCTTAACTTGCCCCTAACCCCCTGCTGGTTTATATTATTTGCTCTGTTTCTCATAGAAATCAGCCTTTCCCCTTAGGTTGTGATACATTGTTGTCGTAAAATTTTCTCCCTCTTTTCTATACACAGGCTGATGGTTTTTCTTCACTTTTTCAAAAATTTATTTGAAAGCCAGCCTCACCTCGGGACCGGCTTGGTACTGTATCCCAATCTAATTCTTCATATTGTGCAGCATCTCATTTCTAAACTCCATCTCGGGTTTGTACTCCAGTGTTATATACCATACAACATATATAGATATTATGTATATGTATACATATAGGCATTATTCATCATAGGCTAGATATTATGTACCTATATGATTTTGCCATGAAATCAACACGTGCAAGTAATAATAATATGTAGTAATAGGGCACGCTCAAGTCACATGCAACTCAAGGACTCGAGGACCTTTAGGACCCCAAGCCGTATAAAAAGGGCAGCAGTGTCCAGTAAGAATGGTCATTCAGATTTTTGGGCTTGTGAAAGACCATTAAACTTGTCCAATTCATAAATTTCATCAAATTGCATTCACACAGATTTCATTCCGATTTCCCGAGTTCCCACCCGGAACGGGTCAACTTATTTTCCCCTGAGGAAGAGGACCATCCATCCAATACAACCATCCATCCAATACAACCATCCATCCAATACAAACATCAATCCATCTAACCATCTGTCCAATTCAGCCGGCCATCCATCCAAATAATAATTACATACATAAGCAGTGACACACCTTCTAGATAGTAGTGATTTTTAGTAAATATAAAATTAATTAAATACACATATAGCACTGAAGAATATATTTACAAATCGTCCTTATAGATCGATAAATAACTATTTCATTTTTCAAGAATCCTAAATCTGAGTCGTTATGACGGAAGAGGACAATAACATTTTGGCGCCCAACGTTAGTGGCAATTCCGTCGCCAATAAGGTTAGATAAAAAATTCAAGTTCCAGTTTTTAGCAGTCTCAAATATTCTAAAAAAAATCTAACACATTTTATTATTTCAATATTCCTATTCAATATTTCCATATTTTAAAATAAAACTACACATACATATATATCCCACTTTATTTTTCTACTGAAATCCGAAAAACCACCATTTTTCACGCTATCCACCATTTCTGCTTGCCAGAATGAACTCTTCTCCGAAAAACTTATCCATCCCTTCCACTCCTTTTTTGTCTGAATCGACTCTCCCAGAAAAGTTTTTTTTTCTCGCCAATGGAGACCAGCACTCACTTAATTTTTTTCCCGATAGATAGCAGCATATAGATTTCTGACTGTACCAATTGAGATTTTTTGTTTTACCATGTTCTCTAAATTCCGAAAATCAGCCAGTACAAACAAAGCCAAAACTAAGGAGACCATAGTTATTGATGTTCAAGATAAAACTGCTTATGCTAAAGATGGCTACGATAAAGTAGAAGTCGTTTTCACCTCATGATCAGAAGCACAAAAAAACGTGAAGGTTATTTATTGCTCGTAAATAATATGTACAAATACCTAAAACATTTTTTGGTCTCTGCCACCGCGTGATATTACTTCTTCTCAATATTAACAACATCTCTCATCTTATAATCTTATAAATAGGATAGGATAGACTATTCCGCTCAGGAGACAGTGATTCAGGAGACACTATCCTTGTGATTCAGCGACTAATGCGCGAACCATTTTGTCAGCCTTTTCGACAATTTTATACACGGTCTTGCATGGAATGAATAATCCGCCACGATCATTACGAATGGTGAGGTGTTTTTAATGCTCGTCAGGTTGGTCTTCCTCACAATCCAACAGTGCTACACCGCATGCTTCACATTTGCTTTTCGTTCCAACAACCTTGATTACATTCCCACTGATATATGCAATTCAGTTCTTGGTGAACTCAGAGAGTATTCTTGATTTAAGCAAGCACTTAGATCGATGTCATCAAGCGTTAGCAATTCTTCACATTCCATTACATTTTTCAGGCTTACATTACCGTGTTAAATTACCTCTAAATTCAGAAAATTGCTAGAATTTCATCTAATATTGTATCGAGCCTTTTACTCATTACAAATTAAATTATACTAATAATTTTCAATTACTCAGAAATTGCTAAAATTTTTCACGTGAAAAATTCCTCCTAAGTACGAGGCTTAATGTTGACTCATTTTAAAAATCTAAGGCGAATTTATTTTATTTCTTAGTTTTACATATATGATGATAAGATGAAGTTTGTGATGTACAATAGTGACGAAATCTTAATTGTAAAAAGTTTTTATTTATTCAGAAAAAATATCATGTGAACCAAAACTTGCCGAGATTTGCATACATCTTTAGCTGCACCGCCCAATAATGAAAAATTTGGTGAGTATCGTGGTAGCAAACACGTTTTGTAAAAATTTTGTAAAAAAATGTTAATAATTTGAAAAAGCACATGAAAGCGTAAAAATAGATTTTCGAAGTCATAAGAACATGCTGCAGTTATTAAAAAAAATTAAAATAACTCACGGAAGTTATGTTCCCCACCGGAAAAGTCGTTTTGACCTGTCCAAAATAATTACTCCTTGGAAAACAAATAAAAAAGTTAATTTATACTTTTCAAATGTATGAAGTATTTACTTACCTTACATGGAGCAGCATTCCCGTGCTTGGTAGCAAGTAAGGAAGTAGCAGAGGAGAAACTACTGTCAAGAAAGCAGCAAATTGGAGAAAGCGCCGAGGAATACGTGTATAGCATGAAGTTCAAATCAGATACATTATTCGGGGACTTCGACCAACTTATTTGAAAAAAATAAACCTTCTAAACCGCACAACCATTTCAGGAATTCTTACTGCAATCCGGAAAATTTCTGAAACTCAATTTCTCCTAGCTTAACAAGGTGAAGCCACCTTTGCAACTCAAATCTCTCCAGCCAATCCCGTTGACCAAATCTCGTAAAGCAGAACGAATTTTTCTTGAATGCTCAAACTGAAGCATTAAAGAAAATCTGGGCACCGAAAAAAGATAAAAATCCAAATCAAAATCCCCCACAGCCCAATCAATTTCCGACCATGCACCAACAATACCAGCAGCAGTTTATGCAACCACCATCTTATTATCAGCCACCGTACCAACCTCTATATCCACCAACTCCACAACAGCAAACATTTCACCACTCAACCAAATCAACCCCAAGCTCAAACACAACAATATCAGCAAGCACAACACCAAGGTCAACAACAACGAAATGGTCCTCTGACACAATTTAAACAACGGAATTCAAATTATGAAAAATTCTGTAGGTACTGCAAAAAAATAGGTCATACCATTGACCAATGTCGCAAACCAGCATGGCGCAATCAACTCCTCCAGACCGTGAATCAACAAAACCAGGGAAACTTAGAGGGGCGGAACCAATATCCCCATCAAGGTCCACCGCCCAATCAACTAACTCAATCTCAAACTCCCCATCTCTATCAATAACTTGTGCATTACACAATAACACACCAATCCAGGGACTTTCCAGAATTCAGGGACTTATTAATAGCATACCAGCGACAACTTTATTAGATAGTTGTTCTTTTATCTCTATTGTAAATTCTAAATTCATCCTCTTTCTTGGAGACCTCAGCTCATATCCCAGATATTTTGCTGAGAAGAGAATATTCAGAAGAGCTAATGATACCAATAATAAACTCAACTTCTTGCCGAATAAAATTATAAAAATATACAGAAGTACCCAATATTATTCAACTCCGAATTGAGGAAGTTGATTTAAAAAGTAACCGACCTTGGCCAGAAGACGTGGCGTAATTTTGAATTAAAATATTTATAAAACTTCAAATTAAGTTACACATTGGATAATAAGTTAATATTCGAAAGAAATTGGGTTAAATGTAATAAACAACTTTTCATTTTAATCACAAGCCAAAATAATTGCTAATGGAGCGCACATAAAATGAAACATACCAATGCATAGGAAAAATTGTGATCCCAATATTTTTCAGTTGTTCAGTAGACTGTTGGATAGCTTCGTCCCGTCACCCATGTTTTATCTAGTTTTAGTGCCTTTTCAAAACCTCAAATTTCGAGATGTTTGACAAAAAAGTTTTCGAATATTTTGATCGCCTTATGTTATTTTGCCGCAAGTTAGGTGCTAGCCCATTCCACTGGGATGGAAAGACTGGAGAACTTCTCTCCACAAAGAAATATACACGCAAGGCCAGATATGGATTTTGCGTCCAAATCACGTACATAATATATTGTGTCACCAAAGCCATCTTGTTACGCAGCAATTTGAATTATTTCAACATTTGTCTAGCCTTTGCTTATGCGTTCTGCCTAAATTGTTTGATTTCGATGCCCGCCACAATCTTTGAAAAAGATTTAGCAGCCTTTGTGAATTGTAGTTATCGGTTAATACTCCAATATCAAGGTATAGAAATGATTTGGAAGCCTTCGAAATCAAAAATCGAACTCTTCGAAATGGAAAATCGAAATGAAAATAGTTTATGAATTTGCAGAGAGGTGGTACGACCTGCGGGACCGATACCTTTCGAAATTGAATAAATTCATGATACAGAGCTTTCAGGCTTCCGTAATTTCACTCAGCTTGGCTTGGGCTTGTGCCATGTGGATGTATCTGTTGTCCCCGTTAACGCCGCCATTACCTTATGAAGGTTTACCATTATTCCTTCAAGGTTGGATTTCCTATCTGGTGGTTGGATATTGGTATTGCTTCTTTATAATGAAGGCTTCGGCAACGTTTCTCTTGATCACGGTTATTTGTCTGATCTACGTAATTGGCGTATTTCCAATAATCACGAACCACATGAGTTGTCCAGGAAATTGGAGGAACTACGAAATCCCTCAAATCTAAGTTTGGTATATCGATGTGTAGAAATTTGGCATGGTGTGTTCCTAGAGAATTGTGGGTATCTCTTAATACCGATACAATTCTTGGTAGGACAATTTGCCCTGTTGATAAGCTATTCGGTAATCACGAAATGGAACGTGATGCAAGGTCCGGCAAAGTTTTGTATGATGTTTACCTCATTTATTGTTCAATGTGCGTGGCTAGGCTTCACAACTTTTGGGGCGTGGTTTTGTGATAATACTATAAAAGTGTTGCAGTCGTGGAAAAAATTACCGGGTAGTAGTAGAGAGGAAATGAAATACATGGGCAAGTTTAGAAAGTCGTGTCGCCCACTATATCTTGGATACCCGGGAGTTTTTAGGATCACGAGGGCCACGGTGTTGATATATATTCAGGGAGTTTCGAGGGGAACATTTAGGGTACTGCTTGGCCTAGAAGATGCTTAAGTTTGGGGGAAATTGCAAATACTGAATAAAAAGTTAACTGGCGATAATGTTTGCATCTATTACATAACTGGCTAAAAATTCTAGCATTTGGTTTATGATGTTTATCATTGTCGTTCTCTACAAATGTAAATGCTAAATCTTTGGTGATGGAGTTATTCATATTGTGGGATAGCTAGGTCTAGCTGAATATAAGATCCCAGGTACCTCAAGTAAGAAAACATTCTTGGATAAGGTGAGCGGTGCTTAATTGTAATGAATTAACTACAAATATATATGACCTGTATTTTCTCCTATGAATTACGACGGACGAAGCTAAATTACAGATACCAACAGTGCTCTAAGTAACCAACCAACTTTTATTAAATTTTGAAAGACATATAATTATGAGATAAATAGACAGGTCTTAGATAGATATTTTATTGCGTATTAGACCCTCGCAAGTAAAGGACATATAACTAAATACTGTACATACATATTGACATATATATATGCTCACATGAATGTATGTGCACAGGTGCAGGCGAATAAAAAAACATTTATGTAGAAACCATGAAATTATTGGGTCAAATCAATTATCAAATCATCAAAACCAGTAAATTACAAAGCTAATTGACATTTACTCAAAATACCTCTATTTCTCCTAGTTCTGAGGAAAATGGTTTAATTGCACATACAAAATTCGCAACCGCCCGCCACCGTGCAAGTTCCTCCAGTACTACCACCAATTTGGCAACCATTATTACAAGCCGTCCCAGACATTTGACACAGACGCGTGCCAATGGTTAGACGACCGAACACGCTGAATAAAGTCCCTAAATTAAGTAAATCAGGCATTTTAGAAATTACATGATTAGTAGGTGAATTTTTGAAGGTTTCATTTGGTCAAGCGAGCATACAAGGTTAGCCGCAAGTGTTTGTAAAATGTTTATGTTACCATTCATGTGCAGACAGTCTTATAAACTGCGCTCAAAATATCGTAAAGTATCAGAATATCTAAATTCAAAAAGATATATTGACGAATAACAAATATATCTCGTATTGTCCATCGTTTGCCCAAAGAATAGTAACCCTGTGGATACGTGTGCTTTATGTAGCGTAAGGAATATTTACAGCTTTTGTGTCGTTAATGGAATACGGTACGGAATTTATGCATAGTGTTTCAATAGGAAAATCTGGACAAGGTTGAGACATAAGAGACCCCAATGTGGGCGTGTTTTGCAAAAGTAAAGAGTTAATACCAATGAGGATATTTTTAGCACTTTGATTCCTTCATCAAATTTAGATAAGCTCATCTTTAGACAACCGACCTAAGAAAAACTTATAAAAAAAATTCCCAGAGTTTCCCTAACTTAACTTAAGAGCCCTAAGCTAGAGTGTATACCAAATAATTTTGGAAGAACAATTTGGAGCTGCACACTTAACTAAACTTACTGAAGAAACAAGAGACGCATTTTTTGTACATATTCAAAACCAATTGGAAAGCATTTCGCAAATTAAAATTTGACAAAAGTTTCTGACTCATTTGACAAAACAGACTCTTTGTATAAGTCCGTAATTTCAAACAACCTGAACAAGCAAAGCCAACCAGTCCTGGGAGAATTATATTTACGAAAACCTCGACACAAAATATTATACTTCCAGTCAACTCTAATCCTAATGCAAGGACAAATATCGGCAACAAATTTTCCATTCGGATAAAAGACTTATTTGCAGCTCGTCTATTAATTGTTTTTATTTGTTGCTCTGTTATGCTTTTCATTCTTCTTTTATATTCGGAATCCCAAAAGGAGACAAATCCCGTTTCTGCAAGCGCACCGTAAAACTTTAAATTTTCTTCCCTCAACCCATGATTTAGTAAAGAGACGACGATGGACGGACGAAATTCTTGCCTTGCCATGTGGCACCGCTGTTTTGGGGCCCGTTTTTGAATAACGCTCCAAGTGTAGAGAGACGCAAATTGATCGCACGTACACATAAGTGCCACCGGCTTGTTGGCTCTGTTAAAAAGATTTTCATCTTGGTTCATCTCAACCAATGAATTATAAAGTAGGATGATTTCTTTTTTAAATCGATATTCTGTCGTGACCTCCTTTTCAAAATAGTTGTTCAATTCTTTAAACAATGCATCTCCAAAAGACGTGGCGGCCGCAATTTTATATCCTGCTAATACCAAGGACAATAAGTCCGGTTGGATTGGGTCTGACTGTGGAGAAATAAGTTCAGACGTGATAAACGTCTCATACCCAGTTGTCGTGACGATTGCGACAACACAAAATATTGTGAGGAGAAGATTTTTCGTGCTTAGGTTTTGTCTCAGGGAAATTCGAAGGATTTGGGCAGAATTGGAAATCAAGGTTTTCTTAGAAAATTGTAAACCTTCTTGCCACACTAGAGTTGCGATTGTCACGAGCGAGGCAAGAGACAGGAGTAAAAGTACCCAAAATATCGTAGGGTATGGATTGTACCAAACTTCCAGCTTGAGTTTGAAGTTGGCAGATGAGAAATCACAATAAATGAATTTGGAACCTAACATCCCGTAGTAAATGATGTGCTGATGGGCATATCCGACATACCCAGAATATTTGATGTAGGGTATAATATATCCTAAATCTCGACCCTTTGTTTTCTTGGTGTGCCCAGTGTGTAGGATGGTAACGTTAAAAGTTTGTCCAAAGTTTTCTATCCAGACATCGCTTACTTTACATATTTCGTAGCGACTTAACGCCGATCCGCGAGTGGACTGGGTTTTCCAAGGATTTAGGCATACCAAAGGACTAGCAGTCTTTTGATGTCTTGCTATAACATTTTCGTTTTTGCCTGCGAAATCGCTTTGGAAATGTTTTAAGATATTTGGAATGAATAAGGAGGTTGTTTTATGCCATGGGTTTTTGCAAACATTACAGAATGATAGGGCTGGAAAAAGGGATGAGTTTGAATTTACGAAATGTAGGAATAAGCGATGTTTTAGGGTACGATGGCCATGGTGTAAATTTCTATGATTGGAGTGTCGTAGAATTATAAAAATTGAGTTTAGCCAGGAGTGTTCGGTATACCTGGTGTCTATCATGTAGGATAAAAGATTCGTTGGTTCAGGTTTTTCACCCTCAATTGTGCAACGTTCAACAAAATGTATTGTGGGAATTGGATAGGAGTTTTCGTCATTGGGCCAAATGGTGAACAGAAATTTACCTCTGTTCCCAGAAATAACTTAAGCCAGGAGAAATAAACTTTGGGAATCGTTGGCCAAGTTTTTTACATGGATTGTGCAAACAGAATTTGAGATTATGGTGGGGAGATCTAAAATTAGATTAAATGTGTTCGGTAAATGTGTTTTTACTGTTCGATAAAGCAATAAAAGAATCAAATACTTCAGAAAGCAAAAATTGTATGCAAGGATATTGTGCACGATTTTTAAAAAACGACTTCGTGTTGAGTATGAATTCTGGTTTAAAATTAAAATCCCGTTTGCCAAGAGTTTAAAGCTTCATACACTCATACGACCGGAAATGTCGTGACAAAGTTAATCGCTCGTGATAAGTTTTATAAGGACAGTAAGTCAAGGTTGTCATGTGCAAAGTATTCTAAAAAAATATGTACCTGAGATAAGCAGGAAGAGGAAGGTAAATATCTCGACTGGTAATAAATATTTAATTTATTGTGGTAACACATTTACCAAGATTATTACGTGGAAATACACCATAAATCAGGGTTCGCAAAAACCCCTGCCCCTGGGTTTTTGGGGGTTTTTGTAGGATTTTGGGGCAGGTTGAAACAATTTTTTTAAATTGAATATCTAGAATAAGACTATTCGAATTCAACATGAAATTTTGAATATTTTCGTGTGTGACTTGAACTTCTATGTCAATACTCCATCTTTAACATGGTTAACATAGAAAACTAGACCAAACATGGTATTGGCAGGTAGAATTTCAAGTCACACATAAAAATGTCCAGAATTTCATGCTGAATTCGAATATATAATTTTTATTTATTTATAATCAGAAAATCATACTAAAACCCAGCAAAAACTCCACAAAAACCCACAAAAACCCTCAAAAACCCCGATTAAACATGGGACTTATGGGGGGTTTTTCCCAGGTTTGATACCCACAAAAACCCCAAAAACCCACAAAAACCCGAGGTGGCGAAACCTGCCATAAATACGTACATTTATTTAAAAAGACACGAAATATCACTTCCTCCTCTTATTTGATTCCCTATAAATAAATAAATATGCATTAAGGGGAATACAGAAATCTTGCATTTATTAAAATTTGTCTAAGTAAATATTTATTTATTTAAGTCATACCACAGGATTTTTAATGTTGGCATTATAGAAAAATATGCTAAATCTTGGATGCTAGTATTTTGTTACACTCTAAATAAAATTGAGTAAAATTTGAGATGACACAACAGTTGGGTAAAATTTGTCCAACGTTGTACAATTAATACTCAACGTTGTATAAATTTTACTCCAAGTTGGATAAATTTTACTCAACTGTTGTGTCATCT
>QIRE01000256.1_pt1 | contig 11392 bp, 11 predicted proteins | sample 2940141 | NCBI WGS metagenome assembly QIRE01 (sample SAMN09273532, study PRJNA473421) | Gut metagenome, whole genome shotgun sequencing project. | isolation source: gut tissue | host: Folsomia candida VU population | place: Netherlands: Amsterdam | collected 2016-03-06
ATCTCCTCGATCGAGATGTTGGCGCCGGTCTCCTCGGTGATGCCGTTGATCGTCTTGCCCTTGGGGCCGATCAGCTCGCCGATCTTGTCCATCGGAATCTTGATGGTGGTGATCCGCGGTGCGTACGGGCTCATCTCGTCGGGCTCGTCGATGGCCTCGGCCATGACGTCGAGGATGGTCAGACGCGCGTCGCGGGCCTGGCTCAACGCACCGGCCAACACCTTCGACGGAATGCCGTCGAGCTTGGTGTCGAGCTGTAGGGCGGTGACGAAGTCCTTGGTACCTGCGACCTTGAAGTCCATGTCGCCGAAGGCATCTTCGGCGCCGAGGATATCGGTCAGTGCGACGTAGCGGGTCTGGCCGTCGACCTCATCGGAGACGAGGCCCATGGCAATACCGGCAACCGGCGCCTTCAGCGGAACGCCAGCGTTGAGCAGCGAGATGGTCGATGCGCAGACCGAGCCCATCGACGTCGAACCGTTGGAGCTGAGAGCCTCAGACACCTGACGGATCGCGTACGGGAACTCGTCGACGCTCGGCAGCACCGGCACCAACGCACGCTCGGCGAGCGCACCGTGGCCGATTTCGCGACGCTTGGGCGAACCAACGCGACCGGTCTCACCGGTCGAGTACGGCGGGAAGTTGTAGTGATGCATGTAGCGCTTGGACGTCTCGGGTCCCAGCGAGTCGATCTGCTGAGCCATCTTGACCATGTCGAGGGTGGTGACGCCCATGATCTGGGTTTCGCCACGCTCGAAGAGCGCACTGCCGTGTGCACGCGGAATGACCGCGACCTCGGCCGACAGCGACCGAATGTCGGTGATGCCACGGCCGTCGATGCGGAAGTGGTCGGTGAGGATGCGCTTGCGGACCAGCTTCTTGGTCAGCGAGCGGTATGCGGCACCGATCTCCTTTTCGCGACCCTCGAACTGCTCGGCGAGCGACGTAAGCAGCTCACCCTTCAGTTCGTCAGTAGCGTTGTCGCGCTCCTGCTTGCCCGCGATGGTGAGGATCTGCGCCAGCTTCTCCGACGCAGCGCCCTCAACAGCGGCGTAAGCATCGTCGGCGTACGGCGGGAACAGCGGGAATTCGCCGGTCTCCTTGGCAGCCTTCGCGGCAAGACTCTTCTGAGCCTCACACAGGACGGCGATGAACGGCTTGGCGGCCTCGAGGCCCTCGGCGACGATTGCTTCGGTGGGAGCCTGAGCGCCCTCGGCGATGCGCGCGAGAACGTTCTCGGTTGCCTCGGCTTCGACCATCATGATCGCGACGTCGGCGTTGGCGCCTTCACCGGACACAACGCGGCCCGCGACGACCATGTCGAAAACTGCGCCTTCGAGCTGCTCGACGGTCGGGAACGCAACCCACTGACCGGCCTTGTTCTCATCGGTCGGGATGAGTGCCACACGCACGCCACCAACCGGGCCGGAGAACGGCAGGCCGGCAATCTGCGTCGACGCCGATGCCGCGTTGATCGCGACCACGTCGTACAGGTCGTTCGGGTTCAGCGAGAGAACGGTCTCGATGACCTGAATCTCGTTACGCAGGCCGTCCACGAACGACGGGCGCAGCGGCCGGTCAATCAGGCGGCAGGTCAGGATGGCGTCGGTCGACGGACGACCTTCGCGGCGGAAGAACGATCCGGGGATGCGACCCGCGGCATACATGCGCTCTTCGACGTCGACGGTCAGCGGGAAGAAGTCGAAATGGTCCTTCGGTGCCTTCGACGCGGACGTCGTCGACAGGATCATGGTCTCTTCGTCGAGGTAAGCCACGACGGCGCCAGCGGCCTGCTGAGCAAGGCGGCCGGTCTCGAATCGGATCGTGCGAGTTCCGAAGGTGCCGTTGTCGATGACCGCGGTGGCTTCGGTGACGTCGTCGTCGTACTCGACGTCGGTGTTGACTTCAGTAGTCATAGGTATGGGTATGTCCCTTTCGATGCGGCGGACCGCTCATCGGTACCGCCGATTGGTTATGCGTACTCGACGACACCGCAGGTAGCGCCCATTTGAGTGGGCACACGCGGCGGCGTCGGAAACACAGCAAGAATGCGAGAAGTCGCACAGAGAGTCGGCGTGCATGCTTCCATCAGCATGCGATTGCAGACGGCCTTCGATCGAAGCGGCCGGAACGTGAACTGTTTCCGGCTGCCACTACCGAGGACCGATCTGACTCGAACCACCGAACTTTCACCTGTTGACAACTGCAACTGGCGATGTTCCGAAGCTGAGTTTATCACTTGACAGTGTTCTGGCCGGTATTCCAGGTCGGCCGGCCACCGCGGTCGACACAGTTGTGGTTTCAGTCGACCGACTCCCCGAGCCCCGCCAATTGTCGTTTCCACCACTCGGCGAATCGCAATGAGAATACGTCCAACGGAAAGCCATGTCGCACGACGTTTCCCGAATCAATTCGATCCCAACCGAAGTGCTCGACAGTGACCCGGGTCTGCACCGGCGGACCGTCGAGCTGGTCGAAACGGACATGCAATTCAGTGTCGACGTCGGACGGAAACCCGGCCTGGCGCCACCCGACGACCAATTTCGACGGCGGCTCCCACACACTGATCTCCCCGATCACGAACAGTGAACCGTCGTCATAGCGTTCGACGAGACGCCCACCGGGCCCAGGCTCGAACGCGAGCGTTCCCGCTTTGCCGGGCGTGAACTCGAATAACTGATCACGAACCCACCACCGCGCTATGTGATCGGTGAACGCGGCGAACGCGCGATCGGCCGGAGCGTCGACACGTAGTGCGACCAGCACGCGGGAGCCGTCAGTCATGCACCGTCTCCCCGAAATCGCCCGTCTCCACGAAATCGGCGAACGCCGACAACTGCGCCGTCCATCCCTGTTCCGCAGCAGCCAACCACGCTCTCAACTCTGCCATCGGAGCCGACCTCAATGCGTAGATCCGCACCCGCGCGTCGAACTCCGGATGCGACTCCTCGACGAGCCCCCGCTGTCGCAGCACCCTCAGGTGTTTGCTGAGCGACGACGCGCTGGCCCCGACCGCCTCCGCTAGCTCGCCTGGCCGCATCGGACGCTGTGCGAGCAATTCGACGACCTGCCTACGTACCGGGTCCGCGAGGGCGCCAATCGTCGCATCAACGTCGCTCACTCCCAGCTCGACGACGTGATCTTCTGGCCGATGGCGGCCTCGGCCTGCGCTCTGCTGACGTCGCGAACATGTTGCGCGAAGGTCCAGCGGTGACCTTCCGGGTCGACCGCGCGGTAGGTCCGATCACCGTAAAACTGCTCTTCTGGTTCGGCCGCGATCACCGCGCCAGCCGCACGCGCCCGTTCGCAGTGCGTGTCGGCATCCTCGGAGATCTGGACGTGCAGCGACTGCGTATTCGCACCATCGACGCTCGCGGGGCTTCGCGTCCAGTCGTCCCATTGGCCGCCGATCATGATCCGCCCGCCAGCCGGCCCTGCCATTTCGTAGTGGCCCATTTCCGGAGAACCGGGTGGCCCGTCGATCGCCATAGTCGTCTCGAAGCCAAACGCTTCACTCAACCAGGCGAGCGCAGCTACCGGATCGCGATAGAACAGTGCCGAGGCAAATACATTGTCGTCCATATGGACAATTATTGCTCCAAACGGAAACTAAAACAAGACCCTAGACAACCAAAACGAGCCGAACAAAACGGCCGCGTCACCGAAACGGTGACGCGGCCGAAATGGATGAGTTCTAGCTCAGCGACGCAGGCCGAGACGCTCGATCAGCGTGCGGTAGCGGTTGATGTCGACGCTGGCGACGTACTTCAGCAGACGACGGCGACGGCCGACGAGCAGCAACAGGCCACGACGGCTGTGGTGGTCATGCTTGTGCTGCTTGAGGTGCTCGGTGAGGTCGGTGATGCGCTTGGTCAGCATCGCAACCTGTGCCTCAGGCGAACCGGTATCGGTCTCGTGCAGGCCGTACTCGGTGAGAATTTCCTTCTTCTGCTCAGTGGTCAAAGCCATGGCAGTGCTCCTTATTTCAGTTCCGCGTCAAAGATTCGCAGGTGGCCACCGCGGACTGCAGCAACACCGAGGAGGAAGGTTACCAGCGGGCAGGGAGTCCACCCAAATCGTCAGTCCTCGCTCGCACCGAGAATCGTGCGAGTGCGTTCAACGTCGCCGGCGATGGCGTCGACGAGATTGTCGATCGAGTCGAAGGGCTCCATCGGACGTATGTGCGCGACAAAGTCGACGGCAACATGCTGTCCATAGAGGTCGGCGCTGGCGTCGAGGACGAACGCCTCGACCGTCCGGGTTCGACCGGAGAAGGTTGGATTTGTCCCCACTGACACCGCCGCCTGATAGCGAGCTCCTGGTTCCACCTGTCCGACAACGGGTCCAGCGCCAAGGACCGTGAACCAGGCGGCATAGACGCCGTCAGCCGGAATAGCCGAATGCATTGGCGGCGCCACATTTGCGGTGGGATAACCGAGTTCCCGACCACGGCCGTCGCCGCGCACCACCACCCCCTCGACCCGATGCGGGCGCCCGAGGGCTTCGGCCGCCGATTCGACGTCGCCGGCAGCAACACACGAGCGAATGTAGGTGGATGAGAACGTCACCGCATGCTCACCGAACAGTGAAATCGCCTGTACCTCAAAGCCGAAGCGGTGGCCGGATTCACTCAGCTTCTCGACGTTGCCAGCGGCCTTGCGTCCGTACGTGAAGTTGTCTCCGACGACGACCTCGGCCGCGTGCAACCGCTCGACCAGTACTTCGTGCACAAAGTCCTTGGGCGACTGAGCCGCCAATACCGGGGTGAACGGCATGACGCAGAAAACGTCGATCCCCATTTCCTCGGCGAGCTCCGCACGGCGCGTCAGCGTCGTCAGCTGCGGCGGATGGGTCCCCGGTCGGACCACCTCGGCGGGATGTGGATCGAATGTCATCAGCACCGACGGAACGCCGCGCTTTGCGGCCGCAGTCGTTGCCGCACTTATCAATTGAGCGTGACCGCGGTGCACACCGTCGAATACACCAATGGTGACTACGCACCTACCCCAGTCCGCGGGAATGTCGTCGAGCCCTCGCCAACGCAGCACGCACGTAAGCCTACAGGCAGTTGCGTTGCACGCCAGCGCTGAGCGTCATCACCTCGCCGTGCTCGGGTGTCGCGAGGGCATCGTTGGTAAGTCCCGCCTAAACTGTTATCTATGCCTAACCGGTCAACATCGTCGATGCCCCGCAGCGGCGACTCATCGGCGGACCACGGAGAAACCGGAGTTTCCGAGCTTTCCACCGTCACACAGGACTACCTGAAAGTCATCTGGACGTCGCGCGAATGGGCCGACGTCAAGGTCACCACCAAGATGCTCGCCGAGAAGTTGGGGGTTTCGCCCTCGACGGCATCGGAGTCGATTCGCAAGCTCGCTGACCAGGGACTTGTGTCGCACGAGAAGTACGGCGCGGTGAGTTTGACCGACGCCGGGCAAACCGCGGCGATCAGCATGGTTCGACGCCACCGCCTCCTCGAAACCTTCCTGGTATCCGAGCTCGGCTACGGCTGGGACGAAGTCCACGACGAGGCCGAGATTCTCGAACATGCGGTGTCGGACCGACTAATGGCTCGCATCGACGCCCGCCTCGGTTATCCCGAACGCGACCCGCACGGTGACCCCATTCCCGCGCTAGACGGGTCGATGGCCCTGCCGTCGGCAACTCGACTAGCCGATCTATCCGTGGGCGATTCTGGTACCGTCGCGCGCATCTCAGACACCGACCCCGACATGCTGCGCTACTTCGAAGAGGTAGGAGTGGCGCTCGACTGCGTGCTGACCGTCAAGGAGAAGCGCCCGTTCGCCGGCACCACCAGCATTGCCGTCGCGGGTGGCACCACGCTTGATCTCGGCGATATCGCAACGCACGCAATCTATTTGGCGCCGCACCACAAGTAGCACGGCCACCCAGCCTTACCCTGTCGGAGTTGGAGTAGGGGTGGCGCTCGGCGTTGCGCCGCCGGCACCCGGGAGCGACTGGCTCGGATCGATCCGGCCGTCACGGCTTCCCGGCGGACCGTCGAACTTCGACACCAGCCACTTGCCATCGACCTTGCTCAGATCGAGGCGGAACACCATCAGGTTTGCCGCCCCAGACGGCAAGGTCGCACTCGTTCCGGTGACCTCGGCCATCACCAACGACTTCGCGTTCTTGGTGTCGAACGACTCGACCGCGGACACCAAGACCTTCGACGTGACCTTCAGTTTCAGGTCGGAGACGCTCTTCTCGGTATCTTTGCGCTCCTGCGACATGCGATTGTGCAGGTCACCGGTGGTCAGCGGACCGAGAATATCTTTGGTGTTTCCGGTGTTTTCGCTGTTCATTGTGCTGACCAGCGCAGTGACGAAGGTGTTCGACGACGACTGCACATCGTCGAACGCGGATAGCTGTCGACTCTTGTCGATCCATTGCCAGATTCCGACGCCAATGAGGGCAATCAACGCAACCGCCACGACGACGGCGACGATCTTCTTGAGCAGCGCCTTGGACACCGTCAGCGAAACTTGCCCCGACTCCGGCGATGTGGCCGCCGAATCCTCGGCAGCCTCCGCTGCCTGGGACTCCTCCCCCGCGGTGTTCGTCGAAACATCGTTGATATTGCTGTCTTCAGAATTGCTCGGCATATGCGCTTTCTTTGCGAAAAATGGCTACCGGGACCTACTTGTCCAACGGCACCGTTCGTGCGTTCGGATCGAAATTCGGCGGCGGACCGGCGGTGTCGTCACCGGCTGGTCGCGGCGCATTGGCCGATCCGCGAATCTGCTGATTCTTGTCTTGCGTCACACAGTACAGATTCACCGGCACCGTCATTTCGAGCACCTTGGTGGGGCGAGTCGGGGTAACCGCGTAGTTGCAGTGCGGCCTCGGGTACAGCGACGCCAACGCCCACCAGGCACCGTCGTGGAACATCCGCATACTCTGCACCGAACCGTCGCGAATCGAAGGCAACAGCGCGGCGAGCGCTGGCGCGCGTAACGCGCCTTGATGAGCGACGTCCCGAAACTCCTTCAATAGATCCGAGACCGGGTCGCGCATCTGATTCAACGAGCCCGTCAGGCTGGTCAACTGATTCGGTGTCTGCCCGAGCATCGTCCGGATTTCCTTGTCCGACGCCACTAACGAATTGATCACCTGCTGGCCACCCGACACCAATGTGGCGAGGTCGGGCTGGATATCAGCTGTCGTCTTGAGGATGGTGCCGGTGTTGTTGATCAACTTGGTGGTATCCGGCAGGGCGCGATAGAGATCGGCGAAAATGGTGCCGCCCGCATCGAACAGCGTTTTCAGATCGTTGTTGCCATGATTGAGCGCAACGTCCAACTCATTGACGATCGACTGCAATTTGACGGGGTCAACCTGGTCCACAACGTTCAGCGTCGACTCGAGCATCGATGAGAACGGAACTGTCACCTTGGTCTGCTTCGCACTGATCGTGTCGCCGTCACTGAGGTACGGTCCGTCCGAGGTCGACGGTTGGAAATCGACGTATTGTTCGCCAGCCGCCGACAGGCCAAGAGCCGCGACGATCGCGTTGCGGTTGATATTGACGTCGTCCTCAATCCGCACCTTGACGTCGACCGACGTCGGGGTGGTTTGAATCGAGTCGACGTGGCCAATCCGCGCGCCACGCAGCGTCACTTCAGACGTATTCTGCAGCCCACCGGAGTTCGGGAACTGGACGGTCACGTGATAGTTACCCTTAAGCGGCTGCCACCGCAGCGTGCCGAACCCCAAATACGCGAAGCCGACCAGCATCACGGCGACCAAGCCGAGGTTGCCGATCATGACCTTGCGCTTGCGGATCCACGCCAACGCGCCAGTGCCCCTCGAACGCGCACTCATCCGCAACATCCCTTCGTTCCCGACAACCGCGCGAGCAGACGAGTCAACGTCTGTTGCAGACTCTTCGAACCTTCATCGACGTCCTGCAACTCCGGGAGCCGTGTCGCGGTGTCGAATCCGACGCCCGGCGACAACCAGTACACCTTGGCGGCAACCGCGGCGGCGCTACCTGGCGTCGCCTTGTTGGCCCACTTGGGAGTGAGGATCGCCAAGTTGTCCGACAACGGACCAAGCTGCTTCGCCGCATCACGCAGGCCGACAAAGGCCGTCGCGAGATTGGCAATCAAATCGACTGTGTTCTGCTTGTTGGTGGCGAGGAAGTCCGACGTCGCCGCCGTCACCCGGTTGGTTTTGTCCAAGGTCGTCAGGATGCTCGACATCTGGCCATTGATCACGTCGATCGCGGCGGGCAGTTTCGCCACGGCAGCCAATATTTGGGCCCGACCGGTGGACAACTGAGCCGTCAGTTGACGCGTGTTCGCCATCGCGACGTCGACTTGGCCAGCGTTCTTATTGAAGCGGGAAATGGCGGTGGTGAATCCGGTGATCGCGCCGGATAGTTCATTTCCATTGCCCGACACCGCGTTCGACAATTCCGTCAGCACTGTCTGCAGGGAACCGAGCGAACCGCCGTCGACGACGGCGGCCGCCGACACGAGCAAATCTTCGACAGTCGCAGCTGCGGTCCGGGGGCCTTCGAGGGTTCCACCGTCGCCGACAAACGACGTCGGGGATCCCTTCGGAACCAGTAATGCCACGAACACGTCGCCCAGCGGCGTCGCCTGTCGTAGCTCGGCACCGGTCCCGACCGGCACCTTGATGGCCTTCGAAATGTCCATCTGGACGTGCGCCTTGTAGTTCTCGGCGGCGATGTCGGTGACCATTCCGACGTCGGTGCCGTTCAATTTGACCTTGGCACGCGTCGGCAGGTTCAGCGCGTTGTCAAAGACGGCGTTCACCGAGATGGCCTCACCAATACCGCCCGGTGCGGGCAGCGGAATTTGTTCGACGGTCAAGCTCGGCAGCAAGCTGCAGCCCGACAGCATGACCGCAGCAGTGGCCAACGATGCCGCCAGCACGCCCGCGCGACGCGCACGTCCGGGACGTGTGCGAGCGCTCCCCGCGCGACGTCGAATCCGCTTCCGATTACCCACCACTGTCTGCTCGCTCATTTGGTCATCTCCAATAGTGCGGAGAACACGCCCAGGTCGGGACCGAAGTCCTTGAGTTGACCGGTTCGACAGCCGTCCTTGTGCAAATTGATGGCTTCACAGAACCGCGACAACATCTCGTTGTCCATCAGCGACTTGTCCAACAGCACCTGCGCCCGCCACGCGCCCTGCTCAGCGGAAATCGAGTTACTCAAATTCTGGAACAGCAGCGGGCCGACGTCGATGGTCTCGACGACCTGTCGTGAGTAGTCGCTGAGGTTCTCAGCCAGTGCGGCAAGTCGAGCGGACTCGGTTCCGATCGTTCCGACATTTGCCGACAAGAACTGAGTGGTGTTGGTCAGTGTCTGATTGAGATTCGCCAAGGTGGCCAACAGGCCCGGTGACTGCTGCTGCAGCATGGCCGTCACCTGGGTGAAGGTGTTCGAGAACGCCTTCATCTTTGGGTAACCCGCGACGAGCTTGGTGGTCAGCTCGTTGACCGACTTCAGGATCTCGACTATCGCATCACCATTGTCGGCGCCGATTTGGCCTGACTGCGCAAGCTGGTTGACTGCCTTGCGCAGGCGCTCACCGTTGTCCTTGGTGACGCCGTATTGGATGTCGAGTAGGTCGGCGACCGGGCCTTCACCCTTGGTGTCCCCGGACAGCGCGACAACGAGCTTGTCGATCGAATCAATCAGCTGCCCAACTTCGACGGGCGACTTGGTGTGTTTGATAACCGCACCGTCGCCGGCTTTCGGACCCGACGAATAGGCGGGCGACAATTCGATGTGGCGCGTCGTCACGATCGAGGTGTTGACGATGGCCGCGGTGGCGTCGGCCGGAATGTCGATGTTCTTATCGACGGTAAATGTCACCTTGACCCGACTACCTCGCGGCTCAACCGAAGTCACCTGGCCAACGGGCATTCCGAGCACCGCGACGTCGTTGCTGTTGTACAGACCGGCAACGCTGTCGAAGTAGGCGGTCATCTCGTGGGCGGCACCGAAAGTGGCCTTCCAACTCGCCGGAATCAGCGAACACCCCGACAGAGTGACGACCGACAGTACCGTGATCGCCGCGAATGCGGCTGTTCTACGCAAGCTCAGCATCCGTCCACCACCCGTGCCGTGCAGAGCCAGTTGTCGGGGAACAGTCCCCACGGCAGATAGCCATTCGCGTATGGGCCGTCGCCGATCGCGTTGTTTGTGACACGCGCGGTAATTGGCAAGATTTCCAACAACTTTCGTAGGTTGGCGCGGTTTTTCTCCAGGCCCTGCGAGATGGTGTTGATGTTCGCGATGATCGGCGCGAACTGGTTGGCGTTCTCCGCCGCGACCGCTTTCGCCTGTTCGGTGATCTGCGCGATGCCGTCGAGCAGTTTGGTGACAAGTGCCTCGCGCGCAACGATTTTGCCCGCCAATTGCTGGCCCTGCCCGATGATGATCGCAAGTTGGGTCTGACGATCATCGATGACGCCGATAACCGACTTACTGTCCTTCACCAACTGGTTGATCTCGTCGCGGCGGTTGGTCAGCACCTTCGACATCGCGGTCAGGCCATCCAGCGTCGACGTCATGACGGCCGGCGTGCCCGCCAACTGCTTGTTGAGCGAGCGCAACCCGTTTGCGAACTCCTCGCTGTTCACACCGGCAAGAATCGGAGCTCCCTGCTCAATGGTCTTCTGCAGGTCGTATGGCACCGACGTTTTGGGAATGCGTTGACCGTTGAGCTTGTCTTTCGAATCGCCAAGCGAAATGTCGACGTAGCGCTGGCCCAGGAGGGTCGACAACTTGATCTCGGCGGATCCGTTGGCGGTGACTTCGACGTCGTTGTCGACCTTCATCGAAATCTTGATGTGGTCGCGATCGAGTTTTGTGGAGCTGACTTCGCCGACATTGATACCGGCGACGCGAACCTTGTCACCCGGTCGAATTCCACCTGCCTGCTCGAAATCTCCGTAGTACGTGGTCTTTCCGATGCCCGCCGAGGAAATCCCCAGGATCCCGACTAGCAAAAGGACGATGACACCGGTTCCGATCAGGCCGTACCAGACCCGACGGTTGTTATCGAAGTTCTTGCGTAGACGACTCATCGGCACACCACCGAGTGCGCGGTGCCGCCGACTTTGTTGAATATCCCCGGTGGCAGCAGCACGTTGCCAAAGGAGACGTCGAGCTCACAGGCATAGATGCTGAGGTACGCGCCCTGCCCGAGAACATTCGGGAAGTGACCAAGGAACACCGGCAGGTCCCGGGCAGTCTGGTCCAACTTCGCACCGGAGCCGATCAGGGTCGACGTCGCAAGGCGTGCGTCGGTGCCCGCGCTACGCAGCGTCGATCGCGAATTCAACAGGACGTCGGCGAAACCGCCCGCCGTTTGTCCAACCTGGGCGA
>QIRE01000257.1_pt1 | contig 11362 bp, 10 predicted proteins | sample 2940141 | NCBI WGS metagenome assembly QIRE01 (sample SAMN09273532, study PRJNA473421) | Gut metagenome, whole genome shotgun sequencing project. | isolation source: gut tissue | host: Folsomia candida VU population | place: Netherlands: Amsterdam | collected 2016-03-06
TCTGCACAGGAACCGAAAACGGTGCCCGAAGGGATGCCCGTCGTCGACGGTGCCCCGATCATCGTGTGGGCTGGTTTCGAGTGCAAACACGTAGGCGTCACTGCAACCGAAATTGAGCAGTACGCCCGCACTAAACTCGCGATCAGTGAAGGCCCATTCATTGAGCGTGAAATGTGGGCCAACGCCACCACCCCGCTCATGGAGTTGACTACGCCAACCCCGGCAGGCACTACCGCGCTCCCGCTGCTGGATGCGGTGGGTGCGCTTGAAGGCTGGTTGTGGGACAACTATGGCGGCACCGGCGTCCTGCACGTCGGTAGGGATTGGGCGCCGTACCTGTTTGACGCGAAGCAAGTCGAAATCACCAGCGGTCGAGTCACCACCAAACTCGGCACGAGCGTGTCGTTCGGTTCCTACCCTGGGACCGGCCCCGACGGCACCCCCGCAGCGGGGGGGCAGTCGTGGATTGTGGCGACCGGGCAGGTGCAGGCGCGCCGCGACGACGTACGGGTGCATACCGCCCAGTCGGCGGGCGCCTACTTCGACACCACCACCAACACTGTGCTCGGCCTCGCTGAGCGCACCTATGTCCTCACCTGGGATGCCGTACGTGCGGCTGTCCTCGTCGACTGGAAGGCGTAACCGTAATGCCCACAATCGTTCCTGAACCCGGCAAAGGCCCCGAGGTTGCTCGGAAACTGCTCGAAGCGGCAGGCGACCAACCCGAACGCGTCAAAACCGTAACCACCGGGGCGGGGCTAGCGTTCGACGTCGACGACGACCTCGCCAAAGCGATCGGCGCCGGCGCGAAGACCACCCCGGCGAAGAAGGCGCCCACCAAGAAAGCGGAGCCAACTCCGTCCGACTAGAAGCATCGCTCCCTCGTCTCATGCACGTCGAGGGTTATCCTGAACACAATCTCGCTGCTGGCGTGTGGGCCGGGCACCTCCTCCAATTGGAAGGGCCTGACCGATGACCAATGTTCCCTGGAACTCCATCCACGCCAAGAAGATGCGTCTCACCAAACTCGACGAATGCGGTGTCCCCGTAATCGGAGCGAAGTCGACGCTGGTGACTTCCGGCATCGTCAAGATCAGCCTGTCGGCTGAGTACGAGGATGGCGAAGAAACCACGAAGAAAAACGGCAACGGCGACATCTGTGTGCAGCACAAGGACGCCGACCAGTACAAGTATCTGTCGCCGGAAATCGAGTTTTGTGGCGTCGACCCCGAAGCGTGGAATCTCATCACGGGTATGCCACTGATCACTGACGGTGCGACGACCCCGAACACTGTCGGTATCAAGTTTGGTTCGTACAAGGTCGACGCCAACTTCGCGTTGGAGGTGTGGACCGACATTCCCGACGCCGCCTGCGGTGCGGGTGCTAAGCCGTACGGCTACTTCTGCCTCCCGTTCGTCGGCTCGGGGCGTCTCGGTGACATCGACTTGGAGGTTGCGGTCGCCAACTTCACCCTGACCGCGCAAACGAAGGGTGGCAGTGGTTGGGGTTCGGGACCATACGATGTGCAGATGTCGGCTGGTGCAACTCCGGCACCCGGTCCGCTGCTCGACCCGTTGACGGGGCAGGACCACATTGCGGCGTTCCAGACGACCGTGGCACCGCCTGCGGATACCGCTGGCGCGGTCGCATTGCCGACGCCGTAATCGGATTGTTGATCATGTCGCGGGCCGTCGGCCTCTGGTTTCAGGGGTCGACGGCCCGCGTCTTGCATTCTGTGGAAGGAGCGCGACGTGGGGTTCTGTAGCTGGCCGGTCACCATCCCTGACGACATGAGCGTCGAGTGGGCTGCGTTCGACGTCGCGGTCCGTGAACGTGCCGAGTTGCTTGCTGGGCGGGTGCTTTGGACGTTGACGGGGCAGGTGTTCGGGTTGTGCCCGACGAAGCTACGTCCGTGCTGGCAGCCCGACATGACGGTGTCGACGTACGGGCGTCCCGGCCGTGCCGGCGCGTACTGGTCGGGGCTCCTCAACACTGCGGATTCGACTGGACGGTGCAGTTGCTCCACCGATTGCCGGTTTGTTGGAGTCGACCGGGTGGCTCTACCTGGCCCGGTGTCGTCGATCATCGAGGTCACGATCAACGGGGTCGTGGTCGCGCCATCGGCCTACCGAGTGCAGAACCGGCGTTGGCTACGCCGTGTCGACGGCCAGTGGTGGCCGCAACACCAAGACCTCAATCTTGCCGATGATGCTGTCGGCGCGTTCGCTATCACCTATCAGCGGGGTATCGCGGTCCCGGCCGAAGGGCAGTTGGTGGCGGGGATCCTCGCGATGGAGTTTGCGCGCGGTCTACTCGGCAGGCAGTGCAGTTTGCCGACGGGTGCGACGTCGGTGTCGCGGCAAGGTATCAGCGTGGAATTGGCCGACATGCGGGAATGGTTTACCAATGGGCTCACAGGAATCGAGCCGGTCGACTTGTGGATCATGGCTGTGAATCCGTACAAGTCGAAGCGTCCCGCCAAGATCATTTCGCCGGACATGCCACGATCGGCAGGATTCCGATGACCTTGACGTGCTCGCCGTACGGTATTGCGTCCGCGTTCCTGGTCGGCTTTCAGCAATCGTTGGCGTTGACACGCGCAGGAGTACCGCAACGCATGGCGGTCTATCCGCACACTGCGCCAGCGTTCGAGTTTTGCAATATGGGCTGGGTGGGATTCGGGTCGATCAGCCCCGACCAGCCTGTCGGCCGCGGCCGTTGCGGTGTCGCCACATGGAAACTGACGATCGTATTCGGCGTTGTCCGCTGTTATCCGGTGATGGAAAAGAATGAGGCCCCACCCGAGGCGTACGTCGACAGTGCTGCACGCGACGTCGCAGACGACTTCGAGGCCATGCGCCGCGCTGTGACCAGCGTTTCCGCAGAACTCGACCTCGAACCAACATTCTCGACGTGGACGCCGATCAACCCACAGGGCGGCGCACACGGTTCGAGGTTTGAAGTGTCGGTGTCACCGACATTGGGACAGTTCTCCGATGAGGTTCGGCCGATGCTGCCGGGCGATCCGCGGGGCTAGTCACCTGCGCTGTTTACCCTTCGCCGCATGAGTGAAGTCACAGTTCGGGCCGAGCAGCCCGTCATGAATCTGCCTGAGGGTGCGGTCGTCACTGTGGAACGTACTGGTCGCGTCGACGGCGCGATCCGCGCCGGGCAACTCACTGTCGTCAGCGAACCGGCTCCCGACCCCGTCGCGCCGGACACTGGCGATGCCACGGAGACGGAAACCACCACCGACGACACCAGTGATGACAGCGTCGACGACGGCGCCGATGCGAAGTCGACGACCTCGTCGAAGCGGCGTCGCTCCTCGTAATGGCTGGCTACGTCGAAAGGCACCAGTCGACGATCGACGCACAGCTACGCGAAAGCGGGCTGCGGTGGGCTCACCGCATCGGTCAGCGCGTGACCAGCGAAGCGAAAGACAGGTGCCCCGTCGACGAGGGCACACTCCGCGCCAGTATCGACTACGTCGTGTCAGCCGACTCGAAGTCAGCTAAGGCCGTCGTCGGATCACCACTCGACTACGCCGAGTATTTCCACACCGGCACCGGCATCTACGGGCCGAAGGGCACACCGATCACCCCGGTCAGCAAGAAAGCGTTGAAGTTCAAGTGGGAACCGACTGGCGGTGGCCCGAAAACGAAGTCGAAAGACAAACGCGGCGTGTACTTCTTCGCTTCCGTGAAGGGTATGCCCGCTAACCCGTTCCTCATTGACGCGCTGCAGGCCGTGATGGGCAAACTGCAGTCACGTCGCCGCAAATAAGGGAGAACAGAATGGCTACACCAGCAAAGAAAACGCCCGCTAAGCGTGCCCCCGCTAAGGCCGCACCGAAGCAGGCCGCACCAACATCGCCTGACCCGTTGGCCGACATTCCTGTCGAGCTACAGTTCTCGTCCGATTCCGGTAACCGCCGCGACCCCGAAATAATGGAAGTCGGTATCGACGGGCAGGTGTTCACCCTCACTCAGCCGTCGACCGCCCTCATGCACTTGTTGGCGGGCGCGTTCTCGGTGGGTGCCGACGATTCGGAACGGGTCCGCGCCATGATGCAACTCGTCAACGTGTCGATTGATGCTGGCGGCCGCCTGTATTTGAATCATGCGATGTCGGCGCAGGACAACAGCTTCGATGACGGGTTGCTTGGCGACCTGACCGCGACGATCCTCAACCGGTGGGCACCGACTCTCGCGGAGGAAGCGGAACAGCTGAAACGTGCCACCCCGAACCGTGCCGGCCGCCGACAGGCAGCACGAAAGTAGATCCCTGTGCCACTGGGTGCGCCGTGGGCGCCGACACCGAGCCGATGGGCGATGGAACGCTATCCGTTGCGGGTAGCGGAACCGTCGACCCTCGACTTTGTGCGGTCGCTGGTCATCCCTGACACCGCGGCCGGAATGTGGTTGACGTTGACGATGACCGACGTCGCCGATCGGTCAGTGGTCTATACGCGGATCTCTGATCCCGACTGGCCTCCCGTGTGGGTTGAGGACTTCGACGACATCGCCGACTTTCTGTGCGAGCGGGTGACGGGCTGGTTTCGGTGGGAAGCCGAACACGTGTGGCGTCAGACGCTGGGTGCGTGGGCTGTCATCGACGGTGACTTGCAGGCCGCCGGAGTGGATTTGCTGGCCCTACCGCCGTCGCGGGCGACGAACACTGCGTTCGCGTGGTGGCGACGCAACCTCGGCGACAACGCAGCGGAGTGGAAAAAGTGGACGCGCGAGATGGACCGCAAACCGCGTCGCATCATCATCAAGGACGCCGACCAGCCGATGTCGGTGGCTGAGATGGCATCCCTGCAGGCTCTCATTGGTGGTGGGGCTGGCAGGACACCTGTGGAGGCGACACCTGATTCCACGGTGACATTGCCCTAACCCGATACCATTTGTTTTAGGAAAGACACATTTCAGCTGCTGGCGTGTGGGCCGAGCGAATCAAACGGTTCGTGAGGAGTCAGCAGCGTGACCGCACCCTGGGCAACCGCGCATGTCGATGCTGAACTCGACTGGAACAACATCGACGACCAGCTTGTCCGTCGGCTGGAACGGTCCACGAAGATCGCGTCGCGTGCGGCGCAAAAGAACTTCAACGATTTAGAGAAGTCGGCTGGCCGCTCGTTTAGCCGTATGGCGGGTCAGTTCGATCAGGCGATGGCGCGTATGCGGTCCGACTCGACCGTGAAAGTTGATGTCGAGGTTGGCGTCGACGGCAAAGCGGCCCGTACGGCGAAGCGGCAAATCACCTTGGAAATGGAGGCGGCACCGCCCGTCGTCAAACCGGAAGTCGACGACACGAAAGCGTTAGCGCAGGCCCGCACCAGTCGGGCACGGATGCAGGCGCTCCTCGGGACGATCAAAACGCGCATCGAGGTCGACAAAAACTCCGACAAGGCGTTCTCCAACCTGGGGCGGTCGGTCGGTTCAGCTACAGGCACTCTCGCGAAGTGGGGGGCGGTCGCGGGTACCGCCGCGCTAGCGGTGGGGTCGTTGCTTCCGGCGACGGTCGCGTTGGGGGCGGCACTCGCTACCGTCGGTGCGGCCGCGGGTGGCGTCATGGTGGCCGGCCTAGCAACTATGGGCGTCGTTATGGCGTCGTTGAAAGTGGCGACCGCCGGCATGGGCGATGCCCTCAAAAATGCGTTCGACCCGACGAAAGCCGCCGAATACGAGCAGGCTCTCGCGAAACTGACTCCCGCCGCACAGGCGACGGTTGTGGCGATCAAAAGTCTCGGCGACCAGTTCACCGCATCCGGTGCTAAGGCCGCGGTGCAGACCGCATTGTTTGCGGGGGTGGGTGCGCAGCTGGCCCGGTTGAACCAGTTCCTTCCGGCGGTCAAGGCGGCGATGGTTGGGGTGGCGGAAGGGTTCAACCAGGGTGCCCGTAGCGCGTTGACGTTTGTTAATTCGGCGGCGGGGGTGCGGTCGGTGTCGTCGATCCTGGGCGACACGTCAGCGATGGGGGCAACCCTCGGCAAAAGTATCGGCAACCTCGTACCGGGTTTGTTGGCGCTCGCTCAGGGTGCGGCGTCCGCGTTCCGGCCGTTCACGACTGGTGTTGAGGGCAGCGCTAAAGCGTTGTCCGACATGTTGGTGAAGGCGCAGCAGTCCGGCAAGATTACGGCGTTCTTTGCGGGTGCTATCCAGACGGCGAAACAGTTCTGGCAGATTCTGACGACTCTCGGCTCCGCGTTGGGTGGTGTGTTTAAGGCGGCAGCGGCGGCGGGTGGCGGTAACCCGTTGGGTGGCATCCTGCAATCGTTGGCGCAGGTGTCGGCGTGGACGAACTCGATGCAAGGGCAGAACGCGCTCACCACGTTTTTTACGTCGGCGCGGGAGGCGATGGGCGCGATAGTGCCTGTGTTCCTACAGATCGCGCAGGTCATCGGTACAACGGTCGCCCCAATCATCTCCGACCTCGCGCAACGTCTCGGACCGGTACTTGTGCCGGCGGTACGGGCGATTGGTGAGGGAATCCGGCAGGCGGCCCCGCAGATCGCGTTCTTCGGGGAAGCGTTGGCGCACATCATCCAATGGATCACGCCGCTACTGCCAATGCTGGTGCGAATGGCCCCGACAATCCTGCTGGCGGTCGGCGCCTTCAAGGCGGCGTCGGCGGCGTCGAAGGCTTGGACGGCCGCACAGCTGATACTCAACAATTCGGCGATAGGCCGGTCGATTGTGCTGACCATTCAGATGACCGGGCACATTATTCGGTACCGGGCCGCACAGGTTGCGGCGGCGGCGGGAACGAAACTATGGACCGCGGCCACCAAGGCGGGCGCTGTCGCGATGCGACTGTTCGGTGTCGCGCTGCGGTTCGCGATGGGGCCGATTGGGTTAATCATCACTGCCGTCGCGCTGATAGCTACCGCCATATGGGCGTTCTTCACCAAGACCGACACCGGCCGCAAACTGTGGGACAAAATCTGGAACGGCATCAAGGCGACTGTCGCCGCGGTATGGAACTGGCTCAAACCCGTGTTTGAGGGCATCAAAAACACGTTCACCACCGTCGTCGACTGGATCAAGTCGAAGTGGGAACCAATCAAGGCCGTGTTCGCGTCGGTCGTCAACTTTATCCGCGACCACTGGCGGATGATCCTGCCGTTCATTATGGGGCCGCTGGGCATCGTGATCGGCCTGGTCACCAAGTATTGGGATCAGATCAAAAACGTCATCAGCATCGCGTGGAACAGCTTCATCAAACCGGCGTTCGGTTTCTTCATGGATGGGCTACGTGTCCTCGGCAACGTCGTGATGTGGCTGTGGCAGACAGTCATCCAGCCCGCATTCAACGCTATCGGCACCGTCATTAGCTGGGTGTGGAACAACATCATCAAACCGGCGTGGGATGCATTCAAATTCGGGTTGCAGATTCTAGGCAACGTCGTGATGTGGTTGTGGAACAACGTCATCACCCCGGCCTGGAATGCGATTGGTTCGATCATTTCGACGGTCTGGAACAACGTCATCAGCCCGATCTGGAACGCGTTCAAAGCTGGGATCGACCTCGTGGGTCAGGCCGCGATGTGGTTGTGGCAGAACGTGATTGTTCCGGCCTGGAACGGTATTCGTGACGCGATCAGTTTCGCGTGGAACAACGTCATCAGCCCCATTTGGGACAAGTTTAAGGCGGGCCTCGACCTGGTTGGGTCTGCGGCGGGCACCTTCAAAGACATTCTTGTCGGCGCCTGGAACTCGGTTAAAGATGCGGTGTCGTCGGTGTGGAACTTCATCTCGGGGGTGCTCAGCAAAATCGAGTCGGGCATGAGCAAAGTCGGCAACGTCCTGTCGAAGCTCAACCCGTTCGGCGGAAAGGCCGATGGTGGGCCGGTCGTCGGCTACGAGACCGGTGGGCCGGTGGTTAATGCTCTCGCTAGTGGTGGGCAGCCGCGGCGCGCCCGCGCGAAAGTGTCGGGGGCGGGCGGTCCCCGCGACGACAAGATTCTGTCGTGGCTATCGAACGGCGAGTTTGTGGAACCGGCACGCGCCGTCAACTCGAAAACACTCCCACTCCTCGAAGCACTCCGACGTGGCTGGGTGCCGTCGGCAGAGTTCCTGTCGGCCATGTACAACGACGGCCAAGGCAAGAAGGGTGACAGCGCAGGCGAGATACCCCGGTTCGCTGGTGGCGGTGCGGTGTCGACTAAACAGCTCATCGACTTCGCGCGCGGCCTCGAAGGGAAACCGTATGTGTGGGGCGGCGTCAACTGGGGTGACTGCTCGGGCGCCATGTCGGCGCTCGCCAACTACGCAACCGGGCAAGATCCGTTCTCGTCGCGGTTCGCTACCGGCAGCGAAAAGGCGGAACTCGAAAAGCGTGGGTTTAAGCCGGGGCTTGGCCCGTCGGGCAGCTTCAACATCGGCTGGTTTAACGGCGGCCCGTACGGCGGTCACACCGCAGGCACCCTGCCGGACGGCACGAACGTCGAGATGGGCGGCAACCGCGGCAACGGCCAGTTTGGTGGACAGGCAGCGGGGGCGGGGGACAGCGAGTTCACCGATCACGCGCATTTGCCGCCGGAGTTTTTCACCGGCCTCGACGCAGGATCGAAAACGTCGGGCAGTGTCGCGCCGACGTCGGGCGGCGGTACCCCGATTGGATCGGGCATCGGCGGGTCGGGTGGCAGCTCGGGATCGTCTAGCCCGTCGTGGGGCAACTCGGGTGGCGGGTCGAAAGCTAACAGCGCGTCCGAAGCGAAAACGAAGGGCCTCACCCCGGTATGGGTGGAAAACTGGCCCGCCTCAATAGGCGGCGGTAGTGGTAGTTCGAGCACGTCGATCAGCCCCACCTCGGGTAACAATGCGTCGATCAGTCCGACGTCGGGTGGTGCAACCGCGTCGAAGGATTTGCGGAAGGGTGCGTCGAAAGAGGACATCGCGGCGGCGATTGTTGCCGAAGGGAAACGCCGCAACCTGTCCGACGATGACATCAAGTCGGCGGTAGCTACGGGCATCGTCGAAACGGGGTTGAAGAACTACGCCAACAGCAATGTTGCCGACAGCCTCAACTTGCCGCACGACAAGGTGGGCTCCGACCACGACAGCGTGGGTGTCTTCCAGCAACGCCAGACGTGGGGCAAAACCGAAGACCTGATGGACCCGACGAAGGCGGCCGGCAAGTATTACGACGCTCTCACGAAGGTTCAGGGCAAAGACTCGATGACGGTGGGGCAGCGGGCGCAGGCGGTGCAACGCAGCGCGTTCCCCGACCGCTACGACCAGAAGGCCGACGAGGCGCAAGCCCTCATCGACAAGGTCAGTAAGTCGTCGGCGGTGCCGGTGACGTCACAGGGCACGGTCCCCGTCACGATCCAGCCGACGTCGGGCAACACCGCTAACACCGCAGCAACCGCAGCGCCGACAGCTAGCACCGCGGCAACCGCGGCCCCGACGACGGGCGCCAAAACGACGGCAAAGAAGTCGGCGTCAATGCCGTACGGCGTTAACCGGGCGAACACCTACTGGTCGGAGAACGACTACAACGGGCAGCTACGCGACGTTGGTGTGAGCGGGTTGAAGTCGTTTGGCGGCGAAATTGCTGACGAGTTCGGACTTAAATCGTCGTTCGAGTCGGGATTCGATCAGATGGTCGACTACCTGAAAACCATTGCCGCGCAACAGCTGACGGCAACCCCGATTGTCAATGTGGCGGTCAATGGGCAGCAGGCGACGAAGGTTGCCGAGAAGAAATCGAAGACCGGCATGAACGCCGTCACGCAAACGTATAGGCAGGGCTAACCAATGGGCTGTATTGGCATCTCGAATCCTGGTCGGGTCGCGCAGCTAATTTTGCGGTCCCCGGCCGGAGAGGACTTCATCATCCTCGACATTCTGCCGAAGCACTGCACCGACGTCACGCAGGGCATCATCTTGGGTACCGACATCGAAGATTTGTATGCGGTGCCGTTTGAGACGCCGCTGAAAAGTTGGGCGTACCAGGAGGGTTGTACCCCGTCGGAGTTCCCGCGGAAGAAGGAACGCCGCCCCAAAGTCACGTTGATTACGAAGGCCGCGACGCAGCAGGCGTGGGAGCAGATCGAAACACTGTTGTGGTCGGTGCTCGACAACCGCTGGGATTGTTTTCTGCGGCTCTACGACGCGGACAGCAATTGGCGTGAACTGCGGGTCAGGCTGTTAGAGGCACCACCGTCGGCGTCTCCGCTGGTGTATGGGGCGCGCACGTTTCATGTGTGGGAAGGCATTTCGTTACTCGCCTATGACCCGTTCTGGTATTCGGAACCGTACACGGTCGCGTTCACCCGCGCCGACATGACCGACGACGGCGCCGGCGGATGGTTGATGGACGTCCCGATTAGCAACGAAACCGACCAGCTGGGGTTCCTCGAATGGAACAGCGGAGAGTTGACCGCGACACCAGAAACGTGGTCGTTTCAGGATGGCGAATCACTCACCGAGACAGGCGAACCCGCCATGATTCCGTTGCCCGAACTTGCAGGGGCGAACAAATCGTTTTGGGTGCAAACCAAACCGATGATGTATCAGCTATGGGTTAAAGACCAGGGCCAAGACTGGGCGCGGATGCGGTCACGCACATTCACGAAAGCTATCGCCGCGAACACTCCCGACGTCCGCACCATACGGGTACAGCTGTCGGGCGGGCACGCCGAGTCGTCGATGATGTTGACGATCCCGCGGCGCTGGGATCGCCCATACGGTGGGCAACTGCCGATTGTGGCGCAAATGCTGGTGGGTGCCTGATGCCACTCAAAACACCGCAGCAGATGCGGCAGGAACTCAATCAGGACTTCACGCTCTGGTTGCAGGAGATGCGGTCCCGCCCGATTGTCGAGCTGTATGACAAAAACTGGGAAAACTCGGTACCCATCGTCAACGAATCCCAGGCGACGTTCCTCAACAAACTGAACGAGTCGGGCGAAGGAAGCCTCGTTATTTGGGGTGACGAACAAGCCAGGCAGTGGGTTGTCGATGAGCTAGGGGAGCTAGAAGACCTTCACATTCGGGTGCGGTCGGGTGCGATGCAGTGGACCGGGAAAGCCACCGAAATCGAGTACGAGGGCGACGAAGAAGGTTTCGAGTATGTGTCGCTGAAATTCATTCACGAATTTGAGCACACCAAGAAGGTTATTTGTTACTGCAATCCGTTCTTTCCTGCGGAACTGCAATGGCCGAAAATATGGGCGTACGCTGGGCCGTCGCTCACAGGGATCACGATTCTGTTGTGGCTAAACCTGATGCGCCGGTTTAGCTTGCCGTGGACGATGAGCGACAACCTGTTCGATCCGGCGTCGTGGTTGGCGAACTTCGATCCGGCGGAATGGCCGATAGTGCCCGTCCCGTCGAACGTCCTGGGCGA
>QIRE01000258.1_pt1 | contig 11312 bp, 7 predicted proteins | sample 2940141 | NCBI WGS metagenome assembly QIRE01 (sample SAMN09273532, study PRJNA473421) | Gut metagenome, whole genome shotgun sequencing project. | isolation source: gut tissue | host: Folsomia candida VU population | place: Netherlands: Amsterdam | collected 2016-03-06
CGATCTCGCCCGTGACGACGGTGAAACGCCGGTCGCCCGGCTCAGCAACATCTGCGAGGCCATCGTCCTGTTCGCGACGATGCGACGCGACTTAGCTCGGATTGTCGTGAACGAGGCCCGCAACGTCGACGCGCCGGACAGTAGTCGGGTGCAGAAGTTCACCGACGACCTGATCGCACAGGTGCGCGCCGAAATCGACGCGGGCATCAGCGGTGGTGCGCTGAGCACCGACGACCCGGCGGCAGCTGCGCGAGCCGCGCTCGCTCTGAGTTTGAGTGTCTGCCAATGGGATTCGACCGATGTCGAGCCAACCAAGGTTGCGCGACAATACTCACGGTTCGCGGTAAACCTGGTGCGTTGATTAGACGCGGCTACGCTCCCGCCACCGCCTCATCGCGCAACGTCCGACGCAAGATCTTGCCGGTCGTCGTCTTGGGCAGAGCGTCGATGATGATCACCTCACGCGGGTACTTGTAGGCAGCCATTTGTTTCTTGGCGAACTCGACGATCTCATCCGGTGTCGCGGTCCTACCCGGCTGCAGTGATACGTACGCACGAACACTCTCGCCGCGGTACTCGTCGGGAACACCAATAACGGCGGCTTCCAGAATCGCGGGATGGCCGTACAACACGTCCTCGACCTCGCGTGGCCACACTTTGTACCCGGATGCGTTGATCATGTCTTTCTTACGATCGACCAGATAGAACCAGCCGTCGTGATCCATGAATCCGACGTCTCCGGTACGTAGTTCGCCACCCGGTATCGACTCTTCGGTCGCCTCCGGCTTGTTCCAGTATCCCGGCACCACCTGCGGTCCCGACGTCGCGAATTCTCCGACTTCGCCGACGGCAACTTCGTCACCGTTGTCGTCGAGCACTCGCACCACGGTGTTGAAAACCGGCACACCGACCGATAGCGCACCCGACTCCGTGTCGACCGGAGCCTTGACCCCGTAGGGCACACCGTGGGAAGGCGAATTGGTCTCAGTCAGTCCGTAAATGTTGTGGATGTACGTACCGAAGACACCCTCTAGGCGATCCGCCACAGCAGGTGCGATCGGCGCACCGCCCGAGTACAACGCACGCAATGATGCGAAGTCGTCGGTGCTTGCGCCGTCGGCGTCAGCGAGCGCGATGTAGGCAGTGATCGCCCCGACCGTGAATGTCGGACGATGCTCTCGAATCATCTCGAGCATGACGTCGGGCATGAACCGATGGGCCAACACCAGTGGCGCGCGCACCAGCAGCGAAATCATGACGTGCGCGACCAGCCCGGTGATGTGAAACAGCGGCGCGATACCCAGCACTGTGTCATCGGCGGTCAGGCCAATCCAGTCCCGATAAGTCTGGGCGTTGAAGGCCAGGTTTCCGTGCGTGTTAATCGCCCCCTTGGGCTTTCCGGTCGTACCCGACGTGTAGCTCAACACTGCGAGATCATCGTTGGCGAGATTGGTGCGCGGCGGCTTGGTGCCGTCGTGATCCGCGATAATGTCGGCGAGTGAGATCGTCCCGGCCGGTGTGTCCTGCCGCGGCGAGTCGAACAGTCGCCCGTCGTGCCTCGACTGTCCGTCCAGGGCGGACACGGTGATCGTCGTACGCACCACGACGCCGTCGACGCCGGCTTTCACGACGCCGTTGGCAACCTCGTCGTAGAGAGCGTCGAGCGACAGCAAGGCCACGGCCCCCGAGTCGCCGAGCAGATACGTAAGTTCACGCTCCTTATTCATTGGATTGATCGCGACGGCAGCACCGCCCGCCTTCCATGCCGCGAGAAGTCCGATGACGAATGCCGGGTTGTTTTGTACGTACAGGGCAAGTCGGTCGCCCTTCGAAAATCCCTCGGCAACAAGGCGATTCGCCAGCGCGTCCGACGCAGCATCGAGATCGGCGAACGTCATGACACCGTCGAAGTATTTGATTGCCGGCGAGTCTGCCGCAGCAACAACGGCGGCGTCGAAGAGTTCCAACGCCGTCGAGAATTCCGGGGTGATATCAGGCGCGCGGCCCTCGCTGTAAAGCGAAAGCCACGGCCTATCGGAGTATGTCGTCGTCACTTGATTGCCACCGGATTCACTGGCGCACCCGTTGCTTCGCTGATCTTCAACGGCGCCGCAACATAGAAGCAGCTGTAGCGGCCATCGGCCGCGCAGTCGGCGGCCAACTTCTCCAGGTCACAGATCTCGGTGAATGCGATGCCCAGATTGCGCATCAACGCGTTGTGGAGGACCAGCGCCACACCATTGTGCGGGTCGAAGGTCACCTCGTTTGCGATGGTGTCAGTCACCAGGTTGGGGATCTCCATATCCTGGAACCATTGCACAAGCTCGGGCGAGTACTCCAGACCTGACTCGCAGAAGTCCTCGTAGAAGCTGTCGCCCTTTTCGAAGAACAACTGCAGGTGATTGGTCCGGATCAACAGGATGTCCCGCTTCTCGATCGGAGTCCCCTGCTTCTCGGCGCAGGCGACGAGATCCTCATGGGTGTAGGTCTCGTACGGATCGAGATAGTCCTTGCCGCGGTAGCGTGCCATGTCCAGGAGCACCGCACGACCTGCAACACCGCGCTCGGCAATCGGCGCAACGCTGGCCTTGGACAGTCCACCAATGGTTGTTCGAGCGTCGAATCCATTCCAGATCTTGCCGTCGTACCAAACGTGGCCGAGTGCGTCGTACTGTGTCGACCCCTGGAGGAATGCGTAGATCTTGTCGTCGGCGTAGTGCAGTCCACCTGGGAACGCCGGTCCGTCGCCACCTTCGTCCCAGTGCGACTCGTCGAGGATCATCTCGCGGGTCGCCGGGCTGCGGCCGGGCCACACCGGATCGCCATTGGGGTCACCGATCAAGCGCTGCAAGGTGAACAGCTCGCCCTTCTGAATTTGGCGAGCCCCTGCCACAACCTGTGCCGCGGTGAGATAATTAAGACTGCCAACCTCGTCGTCGGGACCCCACTTTCCCCAATTGGTCGGAGAATCGGCGAGCATTTCGGTCAATTGCGGGACTACGGTTTCGGTCATCGGGAGCACCCTCCCTTGGGAACATCTGAACGCTACCTAGCGAGCGTTCACTCGTTGTTCAACGTGATTAGGGTCACCCGTTCGAGCGCATTTGTCAACCCATAGCCCGACGCTCGGATTGCCGCCTTAGACGCTGGCCCCGAAGAAGGGCACGACGATCTCACACGGAACCGCACGATCCCCGTCGTCGAGGGCGTTGAGGACCATGAGCGACGCGCGTCGCGACCCGCAGATCGCCAAGTGGTCGCTTCGATCGCGTGAACAGTCTTGCTGCACAACGATATTGGTGACCGCATCGGCGGGACCGCCGGGCACTTGGCCGCTGGTATACGGCCGAACCACCTCATCGCGCGAGGTGGATATGTTGGTGTACTCGATACCCGGAACATACGGGCCGCCACCGGAATTCAGCTTCGCGATGAAATCTGAACCGACCAGCATTTGGGTTGCCGAGTAACACGGCAGCGCGAGTCGGAAGCCTAACCGCGACGCCACTTCGCCGTACAGCGTGTGTGTCCGCAAGAGAGTCTCGGTCCCGTTCCACAGGGGCGCGAGCGAGACATAGCGTCGAATGCGGTCGGCTCCACCGAGGAACTTCGCCCAATAGTTCGGCACAATCGTGCCTTGCGAGTGTCCGACGACATCGACCTGCGACGCTCCCGTCGCGGCGAGGACCTTCTCAACGAAGTGGCCGAATTGCACTGCACTGTCTTCGATTCGCTTCATCCCGCCCAATGCCGACAGCGGCCACATGACGTGATCGAGCGCCCCGTAGGTCATCGTGAAGACGCTGAAGCCCTCATTCGTTAGCAGTGGAACGTAGGTGCCCCAATTTGTTTGGGCGCCACCCGCGGTGCCATGCATAAGGATGACGGGCGTTGGATGCTCCGACGCCGGCGGGACATCCCACCGGTTTGCCCCCGGCAACGCGCCACCCGGATGACGCAGCTCGGGGCCGACCCCAGAGAAGAAGTCGTAAGGCACCTTCAGTGGCCCGGCGACTTCGGCCGTTCGTTTCACCCCGACATCGTGACACATCCTCCCCCGCACCCCAGGCGTTAAGGAAGAGGGCGCGGGAGAGGATGTGATTGTCTCGTTGCCAGATCTAGGAATTCGCGGGTTCGCGGTCTGCGTCGACGGTCACGGCGGCGTCGGAGTCCGACCGCAGCGCCCATGCGGCGAGGACCGCCGTGGCGATCAATACTGCGGCACCAACCCACGCAGCCGCCGACAGTCCCGAGACGAACGACTCGCGAGCAATAGCGACCAGGACCGATCCTTGCTGTGCGGGTAGGTGCGCGGCCGTGGCTAGGGCACCCGAAAGACTCTCTCCCGCAGGGGTTCCGACAAACGTCGGGTTATTGAACGAGTTCCGGAACACGACATTGAGGACGCTGCCCAGGATAGCGATTCCGAGAGCGCCACCCAGCTCGCTCGACGTCTCCAGCAGACTCGACGTTGCGCCCGCACGGTCGGCCGGAGCGACGCCGACGACGTAGTCGGCGATCACCGATGCCACCGCAACTGTGCCAGCGGCGAGCAGCGTTGCGCCGATAAGAACCGTCACCATTGAGTGCGTGCCCACCAGGGTCGCCAGCACTATGAACCCTGTTGCCGCGCACAGGAGTCCGGCGACGATCACTGCCGGACGGCCAAAGCGTCCCGCGGCTGCGGCGGCTAGCGGAGCCGCAGCACCGACGAACACTGACGGCAGCAGGCTCCACAGGGCGGCGGTCAGCGGTGAGTATCCGAGCACCGACTGCAGGTACTGAGTCATCATGATCGCGTTGCCGAGAATGGCGAACATTCCGATGACGTTGATCCAGATCGATGTCGAGAAGCGGCGGTCAGCGAACAGCGAAACATCCACCAGCGGATGGTCAATGCGGCGCTGACGCCATACGAAGAGGGCGGCAACCGCGAGTCCGGCGGCGATAAGTGCGATCCAGGCGACCGACCAACCGTCGGCGGCCAGCTTCTTGATGCCTTCGATCATCGGAAGGATAGCTCCGAGTGCGAGCAGCGCACTGATGACATCAACCCGACGGGCGGAATCAGACGTGTTACCCGGCAACACAATTGGAGCGGCGATCAGCAAGGCGACCATCACCGGGACATTGATCAGAAATACCGAGCCCCACCAGAAGTGCTCCAGCAACAGTCCGCTGATGATCGGGCCGACCGCGACGCCACCGGTCAGAACAGCACTCCAGATCGCAACCGCCTTTGCCCGGGCGGCCGGGTCATCAAAGAGGAAGCGAATCAATGCGAGCGTCGACGGCATGAGCGTCGCACCGCCGACGGCGAGCAACGCTCGCGCCGCGATGAGCATCGGCGCGGAGGTCGCCAACGCGGCCCCGATCGACGCCACGCTGAACGCGACCGCACCAATCATGAGTAGGCGACGGTGGCCGATCCGATCCGCGATCGAACCCATGGTCAGTAGCAGGCCGGCAAGCACGAAGCCGTAGACATCGAAGATCCAGAGCTGCTGTTCGGGCGAGGCGTCGAGGTCGGCTGCGATGAACGGTGCGGCAAAGAACAACACCGACACATCCATCGAAACGATAAGCATCGGTAGGCAGAGCGCCACCATCCCGATCCAGGGTGAACGTCGCTGGCTCATCTCGTTTCCTATCTGTTTATGATGCATACTGTTTATGTCTAACGCAGATGTTAGCGCCATACTGTGTACACCGCAAGCAGAAACTGAGATAGGGTGCAATTCATGAGTACCGAGCCCGTCGAGCTATCTCGTCACCTGCAACTTCTTTGGGGAATCGACGATGGTGGTCGACGCGGACCTAAACCGAAACTGACTGTCACCGACATTGGTGATGCCGCAGTGGCCGTCGCCGACGCGGACGGACTCGATGCCGTGTCAATGAAGGCCATCGCCCAACGGCTCGGTCTGACCACGATGTCGCTCTACCGGTACGTCGAATCTAAAGAAGACGTCTACGAACTGATGCTCGACATGGCCTACGGCCACCCCGACCCTGACCTGACCGCCGAGGGATCTTGGCGCCACCGCATCACCGCGTGGGCACATGCGATCTCCGACCGCCTACGCGCGCGCCCGTGGCTTACCCGCATTCCGATGACACGCCCGCCCGCCGGGCCACGCACGCTGGCCTGGACGGAAGCTGGCATCCGGTCCTACGACGACACTCCCCTCACTCACCAGGAGAAGCTGTCGTCACTACTGGTCGTCGACGGTTTCGTCCGCAACTTCGTTCGGATGGCCTCCGACCTCGGCGAGCTCGCGCCAGCGGACCAATCGCGCGGCACCGATCAGTACAGCTATGTGCTCGGGCAGGTCCTCGACGAAGCGACTTATCCACGCCTGGTGGCGGCAGTGCGATCCGAAACGCTCGGCGATGACGATGACTTCTACACGACCGAACTCGAGTTCGGGCTGGACATCATCCTCGATGGCATCGGGGCACGGATCAGCGCGAAAACTACCTAGCGCAAGGCGGCGAACAAACCGGAATTGAACTCGAACGCGCGGACCGCCTCGGCAGTCAGTCGGTCAACACCAGCGACGTCGAGGTCGAGAGCATCGAGTTTCGCGCGGTAGGCATCCTTGTAGCGTTTCAGCTTGTCGATGGCATCGAAACGGAAGAATGTCAGCGCCGCGGGCCCTAGACCGTAATGCTCGCGCAGCCGGTGGGCGACGACCTGGCCACCGGACAAATCACCGAGGTAGCGGGTGTAGTGATGCGCCACATACGACCCCGGATCAGTTGCGCTCGCCTCGATCGCGTCGACATAGGCGACGGTCGCGGGCAATGGCTCTACGTCATCAACGTCCAGCCCCAACACCGCGAGATCCGATCGCAACGACGGAAGGCGTCGCAACTTCTCGTCGTGAAACGCACCAGCTATCGGATCGGTACGTAACTCGTCGCCGACGGCCTCGAGCGCACGGTAGACAAAGAACAACTGGCCGGCGAGTCGACCGTATGCCGCAACATCCAGCTCGCCGGACATCAACGCCTCGACAAATGTCGAACGCTCGGCATCTTCATGCGCGACGGCGGTTGCGCCGCGGAGCCGATCGGAAACTGTTGTGGCTGTGGTCATAATGCATTCAGGATAGCGGCCCGACCTACGCTCCAAACACCCTGGTAACCACGGCTTTGGCTCGTCGGGTCACACGCAGATAGTTCTCCAGAAACTCTGCAGCCTCATCCTCCGGCCAGCCTGCCGCATACGCCACCGCCCGCAGCGCGCCGCCCGGACCCGGCAACTCATCAACGGGTTTGCCGCGCACCAGGACGAGCGCGTTGCGCGCGTTGGTCGCCGTCAGCCACGCGTCGGACAGCAGTGCCACATCGTCCGCCGCCAGCAGATCTTCGGCGGCGATCGCCTCAAGCGACTGCAGTGTTGACGTGTTATGTAGTGACTTGTACTCGTGCGCGTACCGCAGTTGCGTCAGCTGAACGGTCCACTCGACGTCGGCGAGACCGCCGCGGCCCAGCTTGGTGTGCAGCGCTGGGTCTGCACCGCGCGGAAGTCGTTCCGCGTCGACGCGCGCCTTGATCCGCCGAATCTCGCGAACCGCCTCGTTGGATACGCCGCCCTCGGGGTATCGAATCCGGTCGGCCATTAGCAAGAACTCGATGCCGAGGTCGTTGTCGCCCGACACTTGGTGCGCACGCAGAAGCGCCTGGATCTCCCACGGCTGGGCCCACTGGTCGTAATACGCGGCGTAGGCGGCAAGTGTCCGCACCACCGGGCCATTGCGGCCCTCGGGCCGCAGCCCGGTATCGACTTCCAGTGGCGGGTCAGCACTTGGCGAGCCAAGCATGTTCCGAACGCGTTCCGCGATGACCTGCGACCACTTCACCGCCTCGGCTTCATCGGCGCCCTCGACGGGGTCGCAAACGAACAGCACGTCGGCGTCGGATCCATAGCCGAGTTCGCCACCGCCAAGCCGCCCCATGCCGATGACGGCGATCCGGGCGGGCGCAGGCTTGCGCCGCTGCTCTTCCGATTCGGCGATGACCACCGACAATGCCGCGCTCAGCACCGCCGCCCACACGCTGGACAACGCGGCACACACCTGGGGCACGTCCATCATGCCGAGGACATCGGCTGACGCGATACGCGCCAGTTCGGCCCGACGATGGGAACGGGCAACGGCGACAGCCTGTTTCAGATCCCGACGTCGAACGGTCGACGCAATCAATCCGTTCGCCACGTCGGCCAACTCGACGCCGGTGAGCTTGGGTCCGTCGGAACCATCGGAGTACAGCTGAATGACTTCCGGCGACCGCATCAGCAACTCGGCGATGTACGCCGACGTACCGAGCACCTTCATCAATCGTTCCGCGACGACACCATCGTCACGCAGCAACCGCAGGAACCACTCGGCGCCGACGAGCTCGTCGCACAGCCTGCGGTAGTTGAGGAGACCGGCGTCGGGGTCAGGGGTGCGACCAATCCACTCCAGCAGCGACGGGAGGATGAGCAGCTGAATCTGCCCCCGACGTCCAGCCGTGCTGGCCAGTGCACGGATATGGCTCAGTGCGCGTTCGGGTTTCGCGTATCCGAGTGCCGACAGGCGACGCTCGGCCGACTTGTCCGACAGTGTGAGTTCATCGGCGTTGAACCGGGTGACCGCTTCCAGCAGGGGTCGGTAGAAGAGCTTCTCGTGGAGTCGTCGGACCCGGAGGGCGTGGCGACGAATCTCGGCTACTAGCGCCCCGCGGGCATCCAGGTCTCCGTCGGGCCGAATGTGTGCGGCTCGGGCGAGCCAGCGCATTCCGGCATCGTCGTCGAACGCTGGCAGCAGGTGGGTCCGCGACATTCGTTGGAGCTGTAAGCGATGCTCAAGCATGCGGAGGAACTCGTACGACGCCGCGAGGTTGGCGCCGTCGTCGCGTCCGACGTACCCACCGGCGGTGAGGACCGCTAGCGCGTCGACGGTCGGGAGCACCCGCAACGACTCGTCGACGCGCCCGTGGACCATCTGCAGCAGCTGTACCGCAAACTCGACATCGCGAAGTCCACCGCTGCCCAATTTTAGGTTGCGCTCTTTAAGTCCGTCCGGGACAAGCGATTCCACGCGTCGTCGCATGGCCTGGACTTCCGGAACAAAGTCTTCGCGTTCGGCAGCGGTCCACACCATCGGATTCACCGCGTCGATGTAGTCGCGGGCTAGGGCCATGTCGCCGGCCATCGGTCGGGCCTTGAGCAATGCCTGGAACTCCCAGGTCTTGGCCCAGCGCTTGTAGTACGCCACGTGCGATTCGAGTGTGCGGGTCAGCGCCCCCGCCTTGCCTTCGGGTCGCAGCGCGGCGTCCACCTCGAAGAACGCGAGTGAGCCGATTCGCATCATTTCCCCGGCGATGCGCGACGCGGCACTGTCGGCGGGCTCAGCTACAAACACAACGTCCACGTCGGAGACGTAATTCAGTTCGCGCGCACCACATTTGCCCATTGCGAGCACGGAGATTCGATTGGCCAGTGGCTGATCACCACAGATTTCCGCGATCGCGACCGACAACGCTGCGGTCAACGCGGCATCGGCAAGGTCCGAGAGGTAGCGACCGATTTCCCGCAGACGGTAGACCGGTTCGTCGGCCACGGTTGCGGCCAAATCATGAGCGGCTAACTGCAACACCAGGTTTCGATACGCGAGTCGGAGTTTCGCGACGGCACCGGGCCCTGTTTCGGTAGCGCGGTAGATCTGATCGGTCGCGTCGGTGCCCGGTTCACGCTGCGCGCCAACCGATTCGAGCATCCGATCAAAAGCGACGTCGGTGCTGAGCAACTCGTCGGGCAGCAGCAGCTTCCACGCGTCCCGCTCGGCCACCAGATGATCGCCGAGCGCGTCCGACGACCCGAGCACCGATAGGAGACGCCCTCGGAAATGGGTGTTCTCATGCAGCAGCTGGTCGACTTTTGGCCAGTCGTCGTCCAGGCTCGAACGTAATCGAATCAGCGCGCGTAGCGCCAAATCAGCGTCGGGCGCGCGCGACAGCGCCCACAACAAACCGACGGACTCGTTTGAACTCCAACCGAGCGAGTCCAGATTCTCCCGCGCGGCGGGATCCAACAGACCTAGTCGGCCCGTACTCGGGACACCTCCGCGTGTACTCACAGAAGCATTCTTACCGTGTGAGGTCACAGGTCGTCGGAAGTGGGCCACGAGTTAGTTACAGCGGCAGGTAGCTCTTCAGCTCGTACGGCGTCACCAAGCTGCGGTAGTTGGTCCACTCCGCCCACTTGTTTCGGAGGAAGTAGTCGAAGACATGCTCACCGAGCGCTTCGGCAACGAGCTCCGAGTTCTCCATCTCACGCAGCGCTTCCGCCAAGCTGCCCGGCAATTCCCGGTAGCCCATCGCACGACGCTCGGCCGGCGTCAGCGCCCAGACATCGTCCTCGGCCTCATCGGGCAGTTCGTAGCCTTCGGAAACGCCCTTGAGACCTGCCGCGAGCATCACTGCGAAGGTCAGATACGGGTTGCAAGCCGAGTCGGGGCTGCGCACCTCGATGCGACGCGACGACGCCTTGTTGGGCGTGTACAGCGGTAGTCGGACCAACGCCGAGCGGTTGGCCCCACCCCAGGTCGCGGCTGTAGGGGCCTCGCCACCGTGGATTAGTCGCTTGTAGCTGTTGACCCACTGGTTAGTCACCGCGCTGATCTCGCTGGCGTGATGCAAGATGCCAGCGATGAACCGCTTGCCAGTCTCAGACAACTGTTGCGGATCGTCGGGGTTGTGGAAAGCGTTGGTGTCACCCTCGAACAGGCTCAGGTGCGTGTGCATCGCCGAGCCGGGGAAGTCGCTGAACGGCTTCGGCATGAAGGTTGCCCACACGCCTTCCCCGATCGCGACCTGCTTGACCACGTAGCGGAACGTCATCACGTTGTCGGCCATCGAGAGGGCGTCGGCGTAGCGAAGATCAATTTCCTGCTGGCCAGGAGCGCCTTCGTGGTGACTGAACTCGACGGAGATGCCCATTGACTCGAGCGCGTCGATGGCATGCCGACGGAAGTTGGGCGCCGAGTCGTGGACCGACTGATCGAAGTAGCCGCCGGAGTCAGCCGGAGTCGGGACCGTGCCGTCGAGTGGCGCGTCCTTGAGGAGGAAGAACTCGATCTCCGGGTGGACGTAGCAGCTGAAACCCTGGTCAGCGGCCTTGTTCAGCTGGCGACGCAGCACATGGCGCGAGTCGGCCCAGCTTGGCGTGCCGTCGGGCATGGCAATGTCGCAGAACATGCGAGCCGAATGGTGGCGGCCCGCCGACGTGGTCCACGGCAGAACCTGGAAGGTCGAGGGATCGG
>QIRE01000259.1_pt1 | contig 11281 bp, 10 predicted proteins | sample 2940141 | NCBI WGS metagenome assembly QIRE01 (sample SAMN09273532, study PRJNA473421) | Gut metagenome, whole genome shotgun sequencing project. | isolation source: gut tissue | host: Folsomia candida VU population | place: Netherlands: Amsterdam | collected 2016-03-06
CGACGTTTTCAAAGCTATTGCCGAGGACAAAGACGTTGCCGCCTGCGACCTCGGCGTTGTTCGAAAAGGACAGAACGTTGATGTTGCGCGGCTGCATCGCGTTGCCGACGGCATTCGCCCCTTCGGCAAACAGTGGGCCAAGGATGATCTTCGCGCCCGCATCCGCGGCGGCATTGGCTTGTGCCACGGCCTGTTCGGTGCTGGTGCCGCTGTCATAGATCATCAGGTCGATGCTGGCGCCCTGCGCGTCGCCCGCCGCCAGCCGTGCTGCATTTTTCAGGCTGCGTGACAGCCATTCCAAATCCTGCGAACCGCTGCCACCCGGTGCCAGCAGGGCGATCTTGACCGGCTGGCTGGGGTCGATCATCTGCCCGGTAGAGGCACCCGACACGGTGTCGCCACTGATCGGCTCGCACGCGGCGACCACAAAGGCTGATACGACAAGGGCGGAACAACGGGCCAGCAGACGGCCAAGGCCCGGCAGAGTCCGGGTTGTGGCAGAGGCGAACATGTGAAACTTCCTAACTAATGGCAATGTGTCGGCGGTCTGGCGCAGCCTAGGGCGGATGCCCCGAATTGGCAATCAGTCGAAACCAGCCGCGGCAAGGAGACATGAACATGAGCGAGGATCGCAGCACAGTCGGCAAGGGCCTCGCGGTCGAACCTGCAAAACGCCTGCAAATGCATGTCGAGACGCCGCGCCTTGAGGCGGGCTTGTATCTGGTTGCAACCCCCATCGGCACCGCCCGCGACATCACGCTGCGCGCGCTGGATGTGCTGAATGCGGCCGATGTTCTGGCGGCCGAGGATACGCGGGTGATGCGCCATCTGATGGATATTCACGGCATCCCGCTGCGCGGGCGGCGGATCCTGTCCTATCATGACCATAACGCGGATCGCGCGCGTCCGGCCCTGTTGGCGGCGCTGGCTGATGGGGCCAGCGTGGCCTATGCCTCGGATGCGGGGACGCCGATGGTGGCGGATCCGGGGTTCAGGCTGGCGCGCGATGCGGCCGGGGCGGGCGCGCGTATCCACGCCCTGCCGGGGGCATCCGCGCCGCTGGTCGCGCTTAGCCTGTCGGGCCTGCCCAGTGACCGGTTCATGTTCGTGGGCTTTCCGCCGCCGACCAAGGGCGCGCGCCTGCGGTGGCTGGCAGATTGCCTGAAGGTGGACGCGACGCTGATCATGTTCGAAAGCCCGAAGCGCGTTAACCAAACATTGCAAGAGTTGTGCGAGATTGATGCGAATCGAATTACAGTGGTGGCAAGGGAACTGACCAAGAAATTCGAAGAGGTGGTGCGCGGGACAGCCGCGGAACTGGCAAGCGACCCCCGTTTCGCAACCCTGCGAGGCGAAGTGGTGATGCTGGTCGACCGTGCAGGTGCGGTTGTTGCGGATGATGATGCCATCCGGGCGGCGCTGTCGGCACGGCTTGGCCGGATGACCGTCAAGGACGCGGCGCGCGAAGTCGCCCTGGAAATGGGGCTGCCGCGTCGCGATGTGTATCAGATTGCGCTGTCCCTTGCGGATGGGGCGGAAAACTAAGGGCGCAGGATGGCTGTTGCGGTTGCGGAAAGACGGATCGAACGCGCGTCGGCGCCGGCATGGGTTTCGCCACAGCGTCGGGCGCGGGGACGGACCAATCATATTGCCGGCCTGATGGCCGAAGACAGTGTTGTGCGCCTCTATGAGGCGCGGGGGCTGACGGTCTTGTCACAACGCTGGCGCGGCAAGGCTGGTGAAATCGACGTGATCTGTCGCGATGGTGCCTGTCTTGTTTTTGTCGAGGTCAAGAAAGCTGCAAGCCATGGTGATGCGGCATGGCGTCTGGGCGCCGCGCAGCAGCGTCGTATCTGCAATGCCGCGCTGGAATATTGCGCCAGCCAGAACCTTGGGTCGTTGACCGAGATGCGCTTTGATGCTGCACTGGTCGATGGCGTTGGCCGGGTCGAGGTGCTTGAAAACGCCTTTGGCGACTGCATGGCATAGGCTGTGCGCAGGGCCGCTTGCATCCTGTGGCTGGACGGGTGACAAGACGGCTGATCGCCTTTGGAGAACCCGATGAGCCTGTATGTCGCCTTGCAGATGGACCCGGTCGAGCATGTCTCGATCCATGCAGACAGCACCTTTCGCATCGGGCTAGAGGCTGAGGCCCGGGGGCATCGCCTGTTTCAATACACTGTTGATCAGCTGCGTTACGATGAAGGCCGCGTGATCGCACGGGGTCGGCCCGTGACCCTGCGGCGTGAGCAGGGCAACCATGTCACATTCGGCGAATGGGCCGAGGTTGATCTGTCTGATTTCGATGTGGTCTGGCTGCGGCAGGACCCGCCCTTTGATATGGCCTATGTGACATCGACGCATTTGCTGGAACGTGTGCATCCGGACACCTTGGTCGTGAATGATCCGTTCTGGGTGCGCAATTGCCCCGAGAAGCTGATGGTGCTGGATTTTCCGGACCTGACGCCGCCCACCATGATTTCGCGTGATCCGGCTGCGTTTCGTGCCTTTCGCGCCCGTCATGGCGAAATCATCGTCAAGCCGCTTTACGGCAATGGTGGGGCAGGGGTGTTCCATCTGAAGCCGGGCGATCCGAACCTGTCGTCGCTGCTGGAAACATTTGCGGGCATCAATCGTGAACCGATGATTGCGCAGAAATACCTACCCGCCGTTGTGCAGGGGGATAAGCGGATCATTCTTGTCGACGGTGAGCCTGTCGGCGCGATCAACCGTGTTCCGCAGGAAGGTGAGGCACGGTCGAACATGCATGTCGGCGGGCGGGCCGAGCAGGTTGGCCTGACCGCGCGCGAGCATGAGATTTGTGCAAAGATCGGGCCGGTGCTGCGGGAAAAGGGGCTGATTTTTGTGGGCATCGATGTCATCGACGGATGGCTGACCGAGATCAACGTGACCTCGCCCACCGGCATCCAAGAGCTTGAGCGTTTTGACGGCATCAATGCGGCCGAAGCGATCTGGATCGCGATCGAGGCGCGGCTTGCCAGCAAGTCGGCCTAAGGCGATCTGCGAAAAAGAACCGGCGCCGTGGCGCCGGTCAAGTTAGCCAAGATCCTGATATCACCAGTCGAAATCGTCGCTGCTTAGCTGGCTTAGGCGGGTGTTTTCGATCACCAACTGGTCGGCGCCTGATTTGATCACCACATGGTTGCCCGACTGCGAGGCCGCGCCGCGAATGTCGGACCAGCTGTCCAGACGCGAATAATAGGACAGGTCGATCACGTCCTCATCGCGTTCGAAATCGGTGATCCGGTCCTTGCCGCCGTTCCAGATAAAGCTGTCCGCGCCTTCGCCGCCGGTCATGGTGTCGTTGCCCGTGCCGCCGTTCAGCGTGTCATTGCCTTCATGGGCGGTGATCCGGTCATTGCCTGCCTCGCCCAGCAACAGATCATCGCCCTCACCTCCGGTGATGATGTCGTTGCCCGCGCCTGCGCGGATGGTGTCATTGCCCTCACCGCCCGAGACGGTATCGCGGCCCGCGCCGCTGATCGACAGGTCGTTGCCTTCGCCAAGCGTGATGTGGTTGTTGCCGGCGCCCGCGCGCACGATGTCATTGCCGTCGCCCGCATTGATGGTGTCGTTGCCGGTGCCTGCGTCGATGGTGTCGTTGCCTTCGCCGCCGATCACGCGATTATGGCCGCTGCCGGCATTGATCCGGTCGTTGCCCTCACCGCCGTCAACGGTGTCATTGCCGTTATAGGACAGGATGTTGTCATCGCCCGACCTGCCCCAGATATAGTCGGCAAGGTTGGTGCCTTTCAGGAAATTATCGTCGTCGTTTCCGCGAATATTTGCCATGGTCGTTCTCCGTCCGTCGATGTGACCGGCTTGGGGTGGATGCAGGCATCAGCCGTTATCCGCGCCGTGGGCTGCCGGTTCGGCCCAGGGCAAAAGCTGCGATCAGACGCGCGGAAAGGTCGGGATTGCGAACCTGTTCTGCTGTCTGATGGGCTTACGTCCCGTGGGGCGCAGCTATTCCCTGCGCGACGAAAAAAATCCTTGGCGATTGTCTTATTGCGGCCCCGCAAAACGAAACTGCCCCGTCGCAGCGATGCGCGGGGCAGGTCTGGATGTTGATTTCGCGGGGTCAGTCGCGCAGGGCCTGCGCCTCATCTTCCGGGGTCAGAGGCTGGCCCGCGCCAAGATCGGCCAAGGCCTGATCCATCGTGCCCTCGCCCGAGGCCGGGCGGTAATCCTGCCCGCCATCTTGGGACATCGCCGCAAAGCGTTCGGTCCACGCGCCATCCTGACGGCAGGCCAGAACCGCGCGCAGATTCTGCCCCTGCGCGGTTTCGAATTCACGACAGAACGCGCCGTCCGCCAACCGGAATGACGCGATCATTGCCAGATCTGTCCCCGGTTCCAGCGTCTGCACCTGACCGGATGGCAGGGCATCCAGCGCGGCCAGTTCGGCGGCGCTGAAGCCCCCCGGCGCGGGGCTGCCGGACAGGTTCCACCACCCCAGACCAAGCGCCACCACCGCGACCGAGGCCGCCGCAGCCAGCCACGGGCGACGGTTCAGGTTGGCGGGGGGTGGGGGCGTCACGCGGGCCGCGTCGGCAGGTTTGACCGACGCGCGGATCATCGCGGCCAACGGGTCGGCGCTGCCGTCCTGCGGCGCGGTCTGGCGCAACTGGCCCAGCCGCCGCCGGGTTTCCTGAAACTGATGCAGCCGGGCCTGCAACGCGGGGTCGGCGGCGATGGCGCGGCGCAGATCGTCGGCCCGTAGCGGGTCGATTTCGCCATCGGCAAGTGCCATCAGGGTTTCGTCGTCAATCTGCACGGGCGCCATCCTTCTTGCCGGGTTCATCCGCATACGCAGCCCCGCCTGTTTTATTCCCGATCGGTCGGTCTGTGGTCATGGCAACCCCAGCTTTTCCGACAGGGCCAGCCGCGCGCGGGACAGGCGGCTCATGACGGTGCCTTGCGGGATGTCCAGAATGCGCGCGGTTTCAGCATAGGTCATTTCCTCGACACAGACGAGCAGCAGCACCTCACGCTGTTCGGAGGGCAGGTCGGTCATCGCCAGCTCGACGCTGCGCAGCATCAGGCGGGCCTCCATCCCCGGGCGGGGATCGGTGGGCAGGGCCTCGGGTATGTCGTGAACATCGACCTGCGTTCCGGCGCTGCGCTGGCGCCGGGTGTGGTCGATGAAACCATTGCGCATGATGCGGAATAGCCATGGTTCCAGCTTTTGCGCGCGATCAAAGCTGGCCGAATTCGCAATGGCGCGTTCGACCGTCTGCTGGACCAGATCATCGGCCTGATCGGCCCGCCGCGTCAGCGACAGGGCATAGCGTCGCAGATTGGGCAACAGGGCGATCATCGCCTCGCCAAAAGCCGCGTCCATGGATTCTCCTTTGTCGCAGCAAATTGACGAAACCGAGGAATAATAGAATGTGTGCGGCGTAGAATGTCCAGAAACCATCTGGGAGGAGATGAGACCGATGAAAGCCGTGCTGTTGACATGCCTGTGTCTGGCCATGCTGTGTGTCGATTTTCGTCCTGATCTGAACGGGTTCGGCCCTGCGGTTGCTTGGGCCGATGACGACGATGACGACGATGATGACGACGACGATGATGATGATGACGATGACGCCCCGGTGCGCCGTCGGGCGCCCGCGCCGCAACCTGTGGCCCGCGCCCAGCCTTTGCCCACACGGGTCCCCGATGAGGTGATTGCCCGCGGGCTGTCGGCGGATGATCTGCAAACGCTGCTTGATCGTGGCTTTGCGGTGGTGCGTGATGTGACGCTGACATCCGGCGACGTGATGCACCGGCTGCGCAAGCCGCGTGACATGACGATGCAGGCAGCGCGGCAGATGGTGCGCGACCTGGCGTCCACCAATGCGGCGGATTTCAACCATTATTATCGCCCCGGCAATGCGCCTGCCCCCGGCTGCGCAGGGGCCGAATGTCCGGCACGGCAGATGATCGACTGGCCCGCCGACACGTCGCAATGTGGTGGCCCGGTGCGCATCGGCATGGTCGATACCGGGCTGAACGGGGATCATGCGGTGCTGAAGGATGCGCAGATCACAGTTCACAGCATCGACCCGGACAAGGGGATGGTGGCGTCGGATGCGCTGCACGGCACGGCGGTTGCCGCGCTGTTGGTTGGCAAGGCCGACAGCCGCACGCCGGGGCTGGTGCCGCAGGCGGAACTGATCGCGGTCGATGCCTTTCACAAGCGCCGCGACGATGAACGCGCCCATGCCTTTGCGCTGATAGAGGCGCTGGATTATCTGGCCGCCCGCGATGTTGATATCGTCAACCTGTCGCTGGCCGGGCCGCACAATCAGACCCTTGCCCGGCAGATCAGGCGGATGGAGGGGCAGGGGATCGTGCTGGTCGCGGCCGCCGGAAATGGCGGGCCGGCGGCCAAGCCCGCCTATCCGGCCGCCTATGGGCCGGTGATCGCGGTCACGGCGGTGGATCGCCGCTCGCAGGTCTATCGCCGCGCGAACCGGGGCGATCATATCGACCTTGCGGCGCCGGGGGTCGATATCTGGACCGCCGCATCCATCAGCGGCGCACGGACCAAGACGGGCACGTCATTCGCGGCGCCCTTTGTCACGGCGACAGTGGCGGTTCTTCTGCAATCCGAACCAGACCTGACACCTGCCCAGATTCGCGACCGTTTGCAGGCATCAGCGCAGGATTTGGGCGATGCAGGTCAGGATGCGGTGTTCGGGCACGGGCTGGTGCGTCCGGTGGCTCATTGCCGCACCGGCGCGGCCAGCCGCGATCAGATCGCGTCGCCCTGACGCTTGCCGTCGGCGTCAAGCCACCAGCAGACCACCCTGCCTTCGGGCAGGGCGCGATCTTCGTCAGACGGTGCGGGCACGATCCATTCGCGGTGACAGGTCAGCCCGCCGATCTGCATCTGGCCAAAGCCTGCATGGCCAAGATGGGCCGCAATCACCTTGTCGATCAGATAGGGCGTGATTTCATCCGCGCGGGCGCAGCCGGGATCGCGGGTGATCTGGTAGATGCGGGCGCGGCGCGCGTCCTCGGCGGCCAAGATGGCGGCAACATCGGCGCGAAACGCGGCTTCGGTCGCGATATAGGCATCCAGCGCGGGCAAGCGGCTGGCGGCGGGTTTTTTCAGCTTCAGATGCCCGCCGTCATGCAGCGCCTTTAACATCCGCCCCCCGATGGGCGAGATCAGCGGCACCTGCGCATCGTAAAAGGCCAGCTCTTTGTCTTCGGGCGACAGGCGCAGGGTGGCGGGGCGTCCCTCGATCACCGCGCGGCGCAGTGCGGCCAGCGCGGGCGTGCGATGGACATTCGGGATCAGGTCGATGACCGACAACGCGGGCTTCATCCGCGCCCTGATATCCCACAGCATATCGCCCCCATGCCTGCCCGAAATCTGCGCCCTTCTTAGGCGCGTGGCCCCGGCGCGTCCAGCATCGTGCCTTTGTGCCACGCCCGTGCCATATTCGCGAAACCGGGGCTTGCATCAATGCGATCTCGGGCAGATGGAGGGGGCGTGGACAATTCATCAGATCAGACCCCGGCCGATCTTGCCGCCCTTGGCTGGACGGCATTCTTTGCCGATCAGGTGCAGGGCGATCAGGCACATCTGGCGCCGATGCGCATCGCCACCGTGCATCGCGCGCGGATGACGGCGCAATCCGTGCAGGGTGCGGTGCGGCTGGTGCTGGCGCCGCTGACGAATACGGCGGAATACGCGGTGGGCGATTGGGTGCTGGTCGATCCCGACAGCCACGCCCCCGTTCACCGGCTGGACCGCAACACGCTGCTGCAACGCCGGACCGAAGGGTCGCGCGTGCCGCAGCTGATCGCGGCCAATGTGGACACGCTGTTCATCGTCACATCGTGTAACGAAGACCTAAATCCGGCGCGGTTGGAACGCTATCTTGCCGTCGCGAATGAGGCAGGGACAACCCCTGTGATCGTCCTGACCAAGGCCGATCAGGTGCCAGATCCGTCGATCTATCGCGATCAGATCATTGATCTGCAACGCGATTTGCAGGTGGTCACGCTGAACGCCAAATCGCCCGACGCCAAGGCGGTGCTGGCGCCGTGGTGCGGTGCGGGGCAGACGGTCGCGCTGGTGGGGTCGTCCGGCGTGGGCAAATCGTCCTTGCTGAACACGCTGGCCGAAAAGACCGGCGATGATGCGCAGCTGACCGGAACCATCCGCGAAGATGATGCCAAGGGCCGCCACACGACGACATCGCGGTCGTTGCACGCGATTGCGGGCGGGGGCTGGGTGATCGACACGCCGGGCATCCGCACCCTGCATGTCAGCGATATTTCGGTCGGGCTTGATGTGCTGTTTGCCGAAATCGCGGAACTTGCGCCGCAGTGCCGCTTTCGCAATTGCACCCATGCCCATGAACCCGGCTGCGCGGTGCAGGCGGCGATGCAAACCGGGGTGCTGGATCGGGCGCGGGTCGAACGCTGGCGCAAGTTGCAGGACGAAAACGCCAGCAATACCCCGGTCACGACCGGCCCGCGCGGCAATCGCATCACCCGACCACAGGGTAAGCGTCGGTAACGGTTGCCGCATTCCCCTTGCGATGCGGGGCGACGCTGCCTATCAAATCCCTATGGATCCCACCGCGCGCAGCCTGGCCTTGGTGAACCTTGTGCGGCCGGCGCGGTCCGGCACGACAGCGCGTCCTGATGCGCGATCCAACAAATGACACCCGGCCTGCACATCGGGACCGGGGCAAAAGCAGGGGAAAGCCATGACGACATTCACCTCATATCTGCTGGATCAGGCCGCTCGCGGCCGGTTGGGGCGGCGCGAATTTCTGGGCCGTGCAATGGCGGCGGGGATGACGCTGGTTGCGGCCAACACGCTGTATTCCGGCAGCGCAGCCGCGCAGGAACCCAAGCGCGGCGGCCATCTGAAGGTCGGCATCGGGGGCGGCGCGTCAACTGATTCTCTGGACCCGGCAACCTACAGCGGATCGTTCAATTTTCTGGTCGGCCACAGCTGGGGCGACACGCTGGTCGAAACCCATCCCGAAACCGGCGATGCCGTCCCAAGTCTGGCCGAGGCGTGGGAGCCGTCGCCCGATGCGACCGTCTGGCGTTTCAAGATCCGGCAGGGCGTCAAGTTCCATGACGGCACGCCCTTGACCGTGGCCGATTGCGTCGCAACCCTGCGCCGCCATGGCGACGAGGCATCGCAATCCGGCGCGGCGGGGCTTTTGACATCCTTCAAGACGGTCGAGGAACAGGGCGGCGATCTGGTCATCACGCTGGATGCGGCCAATGCCGATCTGCCCTTGATCCTGACCGATTATCACCTGCTGATCCAACCCAAGGGCGGGGCCGAGGCGCCGCTGGCCGCCATCGGGACCGGCCCATATAAGTTGACCGATTATCAGGCGGGTGTGCGCGCGGCGTTTGAAAAGAATGCCGACGACTGGCGCAGCGACCGCGGCTTTGTCGATACCTTTGAAATGCTGGCGATGAACGACGCGACTGCACGCGTAGCGGCGCTGTCGTCGGGTCAGCTTGATTTCGTCGATATGGTGGACAGCAAGACCGTGGCCCTGCTGCAACGCGCGCCGAATATCCAGATCCTGACATCCAAGGGTAAGGGTTTCTATACCTTTCTGATGCATTGTGACACCGCGCCCTTTGACAACAACGACCTGCGTCTGGCGTTGAAATACGCCATCGACCGCGAGGCGATGTTGCAGCAGGTTCTGGGCGGCTATGGATCAATCGGCAACGATTTCCCGGTGAATGCCGCCTATGCCCTGTTCCCCGAAGGGATAGAGCAGCGCGTCTATGACCCAGAAAAGGCCAAGTTCCATTACGAAAAATCCGGCCATTCCGGCCCGATTGAGCTGCGCAGCGCCAATGCCGCCTTTCCCGGTGCGGTCGATGCGGCGGTGCTGTTTCAGCAGAACGCCGCTGCGGCGGGCATCCAACTGGACGTGCGGCGCGAACCCGATGATGGCTACTGGACGAATGTGTGGAACGTGCAGCCCTTTTGCGCATCCTATTGGGGCGGGCGCCCGACGCAGGATTCGCGTTATTCCACCAACTACATTTCCAGCGCGGAATGGAACGACACCCGCTTCAAGCGCGACGATTTCGACAAGCTGGTCCTGCAAGCGCGGGGCGAGTTGGACACCGAAATCCGCAAGGATCTGTATCGCCAGATCGCGATGATCCAGCGCGATGAGGGTGGCTCGATCCTGCCGGTGTTCAACGATTACATCAACGCGGGCAGCAAGCGGCTGATGGGGTTTGTGCCCGATATCGGCAACGATCTGTCGAACGGCAAACTGGCCAGCCGCGTTTGGCTGGACGCATGACCATGACCGGGGCAGGGCGCGGGCGACCGCGTCCGGCCCGACGGGGACGCCGATCATGATCCACACCCTACGCCGCGTCGCGGCCCGTTATCCGTTGCCCGCGCTGATCCTGCGCCGGCTGTGCCTTAGCCTGATCCTGCTGGTGGCGGTGTCGCTGATGATCTTTGTCGGCGTCGAGGCGCTGCCCGGCGATTTCGCCAGCACCTATCTTGGACAGGCGGCGACCCCGCAGGCGGTGGCGAATATTCAGGCGCAGCTTGGCCTGGATCAGCCATTGTTCACGCGCTATCTGCAATGGCTGGGCGGCGCGCTGACCGGCGATTTCGGCACCTCATGGGCCAGCCGGATGCCCGTTGCCGACCAGATCGCGGGCCGGATGGGCAATTCGCTGTTTCTGGCGGGCGTTGCAGCCATCATCGCCATTCCGCTGGCGATCCTGCTGGGGCTGTTGGCGGTGCTGACCCGCGACACGCTGGCCGACCGGGCCATCAACGTGGTGACACTGGCGGCGATTTCGCTGCCAGAGTTCTTTGTAGGCTATCTGCTGATCCTTGTTTTTGCAGTAAATTTCGGCATCGCGACATTTCCTTCGACGATTTTCGCGGGCATGACACTGGGCGCAAAGCTGCAAGCCATCGCGCTGCCTGTGGCCACGCTGGTGCTGGTGGTGCTGGCGCATATGATGCGGATGACGCGGGCGGCGATCATATCGGTCCTGTCGTCGGCCTATATGGAAACGGCCCAGCTTAAGGGGCTTGGCGCGTGGCGCGCCATCGTCCGCCATGCGGCACCCAATGCCATCGCGCCGATCATCAACGTCGTGGCGCTGAACCTTGCCTATCTGATCGTCGGCGTCGTCGTGGTCGAGGTGGTCTTCGTCTATCCCGGCATGGGGCAGTATATGGTCGATGCCGTGACCGTCCGCGACATGCCGGTGGTGCAGGCCTGCGGGC
>QIRE01000260.1_pt1 | contig 11280 bp, 8 predicted proteins | sample 2940141 | NCBI WGS metagenome assembly QIRE01 (sample SAMN09273532, study PRJNA473421) | Gut metagenome, whole genome shotgun sequencing project. | isolation source: gut tissue | host: Folsomia candida VU population | place: Netherlands: Amsterdam | collected 2016-03-06
TCGAATATATTTTCATTATATTTTGGTTGCGCTTACATATCGATATAATCATTTTCCTCTACTAGTGGAACAGAAACATTTATTTATATTAATATGCAAAATACAAATAATCGTAGTATAATGCTTTTTATATTGTTTTATAAATCTTATTGTTTACATATGTTTTATTGTGTTTAAGGAGAGCGAATTAAAAATGGAAAATCATGAGTTACAAAGAAGTATGTCAAATCGGCATATTCAGTTAATTGCTATTGGTGGCGCGATTGGTACCGGTCTTTTTCTTGGGGCTGGTAAGAGTATTTCACTAGCGGGTCCATCTATTTTATTAGTTTATATTATTATTGGTTTTTTCTTATTTATTATGATGAGAGCTTTAGGGGAATTATTACTTTCAAATAGTAACTACAATTCTTTCATTGATATTGCTGAACATTATTTAGGTCCTTTATTCGGATTTTTAACTGGATGGACGTATTGGTTTTGTTGGGTAGCGACAGGAATCGCCGATATTACAGCTGTAGCTAAATATATTCAATTTTGGAATCCAGACATTCCCTCTTATGTATCAGCAATAGCCACAGTAGTTATTTTATTAGGTTTAAATTTAATGACAGTGAAACTATTTGGTGAAGTAGAGTTTTGGTTTGCCCTCATAAAAATTATTGCGATCGTCTTATTGATTGTTATCGGTTTATGGATGATTTTTAATGGTTTTAAATCAAGTAATGGTGCTCAATCAGGATTCCATAATTTATATTCACACGGTGGCGTCTTCCCGAATGGTGCGATGGGCTTCTTACTCGCTTTCCAAATGGCAGTGTTTAGTTTTGTTGGGATCGAACTAGTCGGCGTAACTGCTCGTGAAACAAAAGATCCTGAAAAGAACTTACCTAAAGCAGTCAATTCTATCGGATATAGAATATTAATATTTTATGTATTGAGTTTATTAATTATCATGAGTATTACACCATGGAATAAAATCGATCCAGCAGAAAGTCCATTTGTTAGCTTATTTGTATTAGCTGGAATCCCCGCAGCAGCAGGTATTGTAAACTTTGTTGTGTTAACATCTGCTGCAAGTGCTGCAAACAGTGGATTATTTAGTAACAGTAGAATGGTTTATGGATTAGGACAAACTGGTCACGCACCAAAAGGATTAAGTAAAACGAATAAAAGAGGTGTGCCATATCCAGCACTTATCTTCTCAGGCGTCGTACTGTTCTTTGCAGCGATATTAAATTATTTCATACCTGATGATGTGTTCACACTTGTAACAACACTAGCAACAATATTCTTTATCTTTATCTGGTCTATTATTTTAATTTGTTATATCAAGTACAGAAAAGAAGATGCAGATTTACATAAAAAATCTAAATTTAAAAATCCATTTGGTTTAATTGGTTCTTATGTATCATTAGTGTTCTTCGCATTCGTACTCGTGATGTTGTTCTTTGCAGAAGACACACGTACAGCATTAATGTTTTCACCATTATGGATTATCCTGTTGTTAGCTGCTTATTATATAAATAAAAGTAGACAATCAACAGCACATTAATATTTTAATATGAGTATGAGAATGAGATTTCATCCCGATACTTAAAGCAACTCTCCCAAACCGTTGAACATAAATACGGATTGAGAGAGTTTTATTTTTGTGGAATATTATAGAGGTGACTTTAGATTGCGCTTACTGGCAGAATTCTGAATTGTGCTCCTTAGATTGTTCTTACTGGCAGAATTCTGAATTGTGCTCCTTACACTATTTCTTACGGACATTTCTCAGAATTATGTCCCTTAGCACCCTTCTTACGGACATTTCTCGGAATTATGTCCCTTACAGCACCTCTTACGGACATTTCTCAGAATTATGTCCCTTACAGCACCTCTTACGGACATTTCTCAGAATTATGTCCCTTACAGCACCTCTTACGCTTATTATTTTTATAAAAAGCTCCAATCATAAAATTCCTAATGCAATATTTTCATTCTAAAAATATATGGCTGGAACTTATTTGTGTAATATTTATCTATATATTCAAAATATTTTGAATATAGTATTAACTATTGCATTTTTATGTGCTAAGGTTTTCTTATTAACTTAAAAAGGGAGTGAACGCTAATGGTTAGTGAACCGCTTATTTCCGCTACTATACTATTTGCATTAATTGTTCTAGGTGAAGTTATTTCTTATGTTACAAAGGCTCGTGTTCCAATGTTATTAACTGCTATGGTCAGTTATTTACTCTTATCTTGGGCAGGTGTTTTACCAGCAAAAATACTTGATAATGCAATTTTACCTTCACTAGGTGCACTTGTTATTGCGCCAGTTATTATGCATATGGGTACTATGATGCCGCTTCATATACTTAAGTCTCAATGGAAAGCGGTTGTTATTTCAATTTTTGGGATTATTGGTTCTACTACTTTAATTTTAATTTTCGTTACACTCCTGTTTGATTTCCGTACAGCAGCTTCTGGTGTCGGTCCTATTGCGGGTGGTATTGTTGCACTTCTTATTACTGTAGAGAAACTTCAAGATTTAGGATTGGCTAATTTAATTGTTTTACCTGCTATTGTTCAGGCTTTGCAAGGTGTTATTGGCATGCCTCTTAGTTCAATACTTATGAAACGTTATTCAAAATATTATCTTGCAAATAGAGCGCACGATAAGAACGTTGCGAATATCTCTAATAAAAATGAAGATAAAAAAGAAACGATTTTTAGTAAAAGTCCATTACTTCAAAATAATGTTATTAGACTCTTTATTATGTTTTTATTAGCAAGTTTTGCTTTTATTATTGGAGAATTTACTGGCATTCATTACACACTACTTAGTTTATTATTTGGTGTAATTGGATTGAAGATTGGTTTGTTCGAACAAAAAGAAATGGAACGCAACCAATCATTCACAATTATGATGGTTATTATTATTCTCATCGTAATCGGTTCTATGGGCGGTATTAAACCTCACGACTTATGGGAATACTTACCTGCAATATTATCTATTCTTGTTATTGGTACAATCGGCATTTTAATAGGAGGCTTTGTTGGCGCGAAATTAATCGGTTGGAGACCTACTAAAGCTTTACCTGTTGCATTAACTGCACTATATGGTTTCCCAGGTGATTTTATATTATGCGAAGAAGTCAGTCGTTCGGTCACAGACAACGAAGAAGATAGAGAAGATGTATTTAATGAATTACTAAGTCCAATGATTATCGGTGGATTTACAACTGTAACAGTAGCATCTGTTATTTTAACAACTATTTTAATGAATTTTATTAAATAACGTAGGAGGAAGTTAACTTGATTTTAAAAAATATAAATTTAATAGATGGAACTGGTAATGATATTCAAAAAAACATAGATATTAAAATCGAAAATAATGTTATTGCTGAAATAGGCAAGAATTTAAATGGTGATGATGTTATAGAAGGAAATGGACAATATTTACTTCCTGGTATGATTGACAGCCATGTGCACGTAATGTTGGAAATGGAACCGTTAGAAAATCGCTTATCTACGCCTTTTTCATATAATTTTTATAAAGCTATTGATCATTTAAAACGAACAGTCGATGCTGGCGTTACAACTGTTAGAGATGCTTTAGGTGCAGATTTAGGATTAAAAGAAGCTGTAAATGACGGAATTGTACTAGGTCCACGTTTACAAATTAGTATAAACGCATTAACAATCACAGGTGGACATGGAGATAGCTATACAAAGTCCGGAATTCATTTACCACTTTTACAAGATGGTTATCCCGGTATGCCGAGTGGATTATGCGATGGCGTCAACGAAGTCCGAAAAAAAGCGCGTGAAATGCTTAGAGCTGGTGCGGATGTATTAAAAGTTCATGCAACTGGTGGTGTTACCAGTGCAACTGACCATCCAGACTACACACAATTTTCAGTAGAAGAATTAAAAGTAATTGTCGAAGAAGCACAATTTAGAAATAATCGTAAAGTAATGGCACACGCACAAGGTTTACAAGGTGTAAAACAATGTATAGAAGCTGGCATTCATTCAATCGAACACGGTATATATTTAGACGATGAAGCTGTAAAATTGATGAAAGAAAAAGATATGTATTTAGTACCTACACTTCTTGCACCATTGTCCGTTATAGAATTCGCTGCCGAATTAGGAATGAGCGAAAATTCTATAAATAAATCCAAACAAGTCATGCAAGATCATATCGAAAGCTTTAAGAAAGCCCACCAAGCAGGTGTGAAAATAGCAATGGGTACAGATGCAGGCGTATTCAAACACGGTACTAACTTAAGAGAGTTGGAACTTATGGTTGAACACGGTATGACAGAAATGGAAGCAATCGTTTCATCAACAAAGACTGCAGCAGAATGTTTAGGTTACGATGAAGAACTCGGTACTATCGAAGAAGGTAAAAAAGCAGACTTTATTTTACTAGAACAAAATCCATTAGATGATATCGCAGTATTAAGAGATCCAAACAAGATTAAAGTCGTAGCTATAGACGGTAAAATCGTAAAAGACATTAGGTAAATACGAATCATCGACTATGATAGAGAATAATATTGCACTTATTACAAAGAGAAAAATAGTTAAAGCAGAGACAGTTAAAACTTCAAGAATAATTAACTTTTTGTTTTTCATTGATTACCACTTAAACTCATTATTACATTATTTTTAGACTAATTCTGTGACATCCATCACAGTAATTCCTTTAAAATTTGATAAAATTTTTTTAAAGGAGATGGTAATATGACTAATGGATTAGAAGTTTTAATATGGAAACAAAATAAAGTTGCTAAGAAGTTTATAGACGAGCAAGCTACTTCACCTCAATCTGCCAAAACTTATGAAAACTTAAATATTAAATACAACAGAACATTTACAAACTTATATAAAAAAGGGATTATTAAAAAAAGTGGGAAGAAATACTTTCTTGATAATGAAGAATGGAAGAAATTCAAAAAATCTTATAAGAGAATATTTTTACTTTAAAAATACAATCGAGTATATTTTAAGAATATAAGAATTTAAAACTGGATCAAGCAAGCTAATTATAATGAAATTCGTAGCACTTTGAGTTTTAGATATACACCCTTCAAAGTAGACATTTTAACAATGAAAACTTTGAAGGGCGTTTTTCTTTAATTAGAAAGTTAGAAGTTAAATATTTGCTGAGATTATATCAACTTATCAAACATTGATATATTTATGAAAAGTAATCACATTAAAAATGACTGACCTCATAAATTATATGAAATCAGCCTAGTAAGATATTGTTTTTTAGTTGTCTTCTTAATTTTATATTCAGATTACATATTACCTATTGATAAATATTTCGTTTCTAAATATGGCTCTATTCCTTCTATACCGCCTTCTCGACCGTAACCACTTTCTTTATAGCCTCCGAATGGTGCATGTGCTGCTGATGGTGCGCCATCGTTCCAGCCTATTACGCCATAATCAAGCTTTCTATATATATCAAAGCCTGTTCTATAATCATTAGTGAAGAAGTAAGCTGCTAATCCATATTCTGTATCATTTGCTACTTTAATGATGTCTTCTAAATGATCATATGTCATAACTGCTGCGATTGGTCCGAATGTTTCTTCATGCATCACTTTCATTTCAAGATTTGCATGACGAATGACTACTGGCTTCAAGAAGTTTCCGCCTATTTTCAATTGTTCGATTGGTAATGATAGTTCTCCACCGTGTTCGACTGCATCTTCTATTTGATCTAATACTTTTTCTACTGCATTTTGATTAATTAACGGTCCCATATCTATATCTTGTTCTAAACCATTTCCTACATTCAAAGCATTTACTTTTTTAGTTAATAATTCTGTATAAGCTTGTTCAATGTCTTTATGAACAAAAATTCTATTTGCACTAATACATGTTTGACCTGAATTTCTAAATTTAGTAGCAATTGTTTGGTTAACAGCTAGTTCTAAATCAGCATCTTTATGTACAATTACTGGAGCTAATCCGCCTAATTCCATTGTTACATTTTTAACACTGTCTGAAGATGCTTTTATTAACTGTTTACCTACTGGCGTAGACCCTGTAAATGTGATTTTTTGAATAATTGGGCTTTCTGTAAAAATTCTTCCAGCATCTCGACCACTTAAAACGACATATTGTATCGCATCTTCTGGTATGCCCGCTTCATGTGCCAGTTCAACCATGCGTATCGTCGTTAATGGTGTTTCTAAGGCAGGCTTACAAACTATCGTACAACCCGCTGCTAACGCTGGTGCCATTTTTCTAGCAATCATAGCTGCTGGGAAATTCCAAGGAGTGATAGCACCCACAACACCAACTGGAAATGAGTCTGTAATAATTTTTTTGCCTTTTTGATTAGCAGGTATCGTTTTTCCATAAATACGTTTCGCTTCTTCTTGATACCATTGTATATAACTATTAGCGTAGGCAACTTCACCTAAAGCTTCTTTATAAGGCTTTCCATTTTCTAAAGTTATTAGTTCTGCTAATTCTTCTTTATGTTCATCAATTAATTGATACCATTTTAATAAAAGTGCAGAACGATCATGAGCATCTCTTTCACGCCAAGATTCATATGCTTCTTGTGCATTACTTATTTGTTGCGTTGCTTCTTCTTCAGAAGTGTATTTAATTGTCTTTACGACTTCATTCGTTGCTGGATTGTATACTTTGAGCTCTTTCAAAAGTCTCAACCTCCTTAGATTTCGTTAAATATAGAACAACTGCAATACCATACCAAACACATACGATAATCCATTCATTTGGCCATATAAGTGATGAAGGCATTCCTGGTAAATAAATTACTATAAATGCGATGCTTAAAATAACAGCCGTCCAACCTACAAACTTGCCACTTTTAATACGATACGGTCTTTCTAAATTAGGTTCACTTTTTCTTAACTTCAAGAAAGAGAATGCAACTAGTAAATAACCTAATACAACACCAATTCCACCTGCATCAACGATCCATACGAGTGCCGGACGTCCAAGCAGTGGTGCAACAAATGCTAGTAGACCTAGGAATAAAATACCATGTGTCGGCGTTTTATATTTAGGATGAATAAATGCAAACCATTTAGGAATCATATTATTTTTAGCCATAGCATATAGAATACGACTACCACCAATAATAAAAGCATTCCAGCTTGTTATAATACCTGCAACGCCACCTAATACAAGTAATACACCAAATCCACTAGATCCAAATAAATTGACCATAGCATCCGCTGTAGCTAATTCACTTGAGCCTAATTGACTAGGTGTTAACCCTGTCGCTACACCAAATACAATTAATAGGTAAAATATAACTGAAGCAATGATTGAAATAATAAGTATGCTACCAATCTTTTTAGATGGTGCTTTAACTTCTTCAGCTATTTGAGGTATAACATCAAACCCTACAAATAGAAATGGAATCATGATGAGAACTGACATTGTTCCTCCAACACCATGGCTGAATAATGGTTTAAGTTGAGTAAATTCACCATTAAAGCTCGCTCCAAAAAATAATAACAATCCTACGCCTACAATAAATATAGTAAACACTGTTTGCATAATAGCAGCTGGCTTAACGCCAAAGTAATTTAGTGAAGTTAAGATAACACTGCCAATAGATCCTATTAGAACCCATGTTAAGTATACGTCCCAACCTGCTAAGTTCCACAACAATCCTGTATGTTCAAAAGGTAAAACGTAATCTATAACTGTCGGTAATGCAACAGCTTCAAATGTAATGACTGATACATATCCAAATAATACTGACCAACCTGAGAAGAAAGCTACACCTGGACTGAACGCTTTCTTAACAAAGACGAATCCGCCTCCTGTTTCAGGTATTGCAGATGCTAGCTCTGCATACGTCAATCCTATGAATATTACTAATAAACCACCTATTACAAAAGCTATGATACTTCCTAAAAATCCTGCTTCAGAAATCCATTCTCCCGAAAGTACAACCCAGCCCCATCCAAGCATGGCTCCAATCGCGAGAAACAATACATCTGCTATGTTCATTGTTTTATTAAATTGAGAATTCATATTTATACCCCATTTTCATTAGTCCTATTTATTAAAGACTGGATTCTAAAATCGATAAACCTTTGTTTAGTTCTTCGTCTGTAATGACTAAAGGTGCTAAAAATCTAATCACGTTACCGTTTATACCAGCTGATAATAATAATAACCCATTATCGTTAGCTGTCTTCACAATTTCTGATGTTTTTAGCTTATTTGGTGCGTTTGTTTCTGGATCTACAATTTCCATTGCGACCATTGCACCTAATCTACGAATGTCTCCAATAAAATTATGTTCTAATTTAAATGATTGTAATGTTGTTTCTAGAGTTGCGCCAAGTTGCTCAGCTTTAGCATTCAAGTTTTCTTCTTCTATAATTTCTATAACTTTAAGTGCAGCTTCACAAGCTAGAGGATTTCCGGCATATGTACCACCAATCTCACCTGGGTTTGGACTATCTATAATTTCACTTCTACCTACAACACCGCTTAATGGAAAACCTGCTGCAAGAGATTTAGATACCGTCATTAAATCAGGTACAACATCAAAATGCTCTATCGCGAATGTCTTTCCTGTTCGAGCAAATCCAGTTTGTATTTCATCTGCAATAAATACAATTCCATGTTCTTCACAAATATCTTTTAATGCATGAATGAATTTTTTGTCGGGGATAATAAATCCGCCTTCACCTTGTACTGGTTCAATAACGACACAAGCAACTTCAGTAGGATCAACTGTAGCTATAAAGAAGTTCTTTAAATCTTTAATGACTGAGTCGATATACGCTTCATCACTCAAACCTTCTGGCTTATCAGCTAAATAAGGATAAGGTGCTTGATATACTTCTGGTGCGAAAGGTCCAAAACCAAATTTATATGGTCTAACTTTACTAGTCATAGACATTGTTAAATTTGTTCTTCCGTGGAAACCTCTAATGAAAGATACAACTTGTTGTCTTCCTGTATATTTACGAGCTATTTTTACTGCATTTTCTACAGCTTCAGCTCCTGAATTAAGTAATACTGTTTTCTTTTTATGATCTCCTGGTGTAATCTCAGCTAATTTTTCAGCTAACTTAATATAGCTTTCATACATAATGACATTAAATCCAGGTAATATAAATCGTTCTAATTCATTTTTTAGATGTTCAGTAATTTTCGGATGTGAATGACCTACATTTAATGTACCAATTGCGCCTGCAAAGTCTATCCATTCTTGTCCCTCATTATCTGTAACAGTTGCCCCTTTAGCAAAGTCAGCTATATGTGTATTTCCATTACTGACACCTCTTGCTACATATTCGTTACGTAGAGATACTAATTCTTCTTGAGTCTTACCCATCTAAAATCCCTCCTATTGTTTATTTAATACATATTAAAAAATTATTGGTATAATGAAAAGTACCAGTTTTTATTAATTTATAGTACCAGAGGGGTGAAAAGTATGACTCAAACTTACAAATATAGAGAAATTTATCTCAAAATAAAACAAGATATTCTCTCGCAACAATATAATAGTCACGAAAAACTACCTTCAAAAAGACAACTTGCAAATGATCAAAGTGTAAGTATAAATACTGTTAAAAATGCTTATGAACAACTTTTTGCGGAAGGTTACATTTATACGAAGGAAAGACAGGGGTATTTTGTTGAAGCGTTAAACAAACTGATTATACAAGATCATCACATTTCACAACCTTTAAACAATAGTCCAACTCAAATTAAATCATCATTTCGCTATTCTTTATCTCATATGACGACAGATATCTCACAATTTCCAATTGATTTGTGGTCTAAACATGTCAAAGAAGCTTTTTCTACCTTCAAAAATGAAATGTCAGAAATACCTATTTACAAAGGACCTTTAGAACTTAGAAAATCTATTGCACAACTCATCTCATATAAAAGAGGTGTATCCTGTTATCCTGAACAAATCATAGTAAGCTCAGGTACAGCTAATTTATTAAGTACGTTATTTAAGACACTATCCGACAATCAAAAAATCGCAATTGAAAATCCCGGATATTCACGTATGAGAAAACTGTTTATAGATATGGGGCAAGAAGTCGTAAACATACCACTTGATCATAAAGGATTATCGGTTAATACATTAAAGACAGAAAAACCAGATTTCGTTGTGACGACACCTTCTCACCAATTTCCTACTGGAACAATTATGCCTATATCTAGAAGAATAGAATTATTAAATTGGGTGACTGAACAAAATAAATACATTATAGAAGACGATTACGATAGTGAGTACAAATACGGAACAGACAATATCCCCTCATTATATAGTTTAGATAAAAATGACCGAGTCATATATTTAGGAACATTCTCAAAAACTTTAATGCCAAGCTTAAGAGTGAGTTATATGGTATTACCATATCCACTACTTTATAAATTTGATTTAGCAACAGAGACTTCAATTACCGATTTAAGTTCAATTAATGCCTATGCACTACACCTTTTTATCAAATCAGGAAATTACGAGAAATATATTCGAAAAATGCATCACATATATACAGAAAAAAGAGAGCTATTCTTAAAAATATTATCAAAAGAATTTAAAGAAGATATCACGATTTATGATATGCAAGCAGGTCTTCATTTCTTATTAAATATAAAAACCACACTGAGTTATAAAGAAATAGAACAAAAAGCACATGACAATAGTATAGAACTCTATACATTAAGAAGATTTATGGTTGAAGAACCAGCAAATTCATCAATCAAAACGTTGATCATAGGATTCGCAAAAATAGAACTAGAAGATATCGAACCTGCAATATTAAAATTAAAAGAAATCATTTATAACTAATATAGGCTTAAGCAGATTTTAGGCGATTTGAACCGAATCGCACGATATCTCGAAAGTCTTCGTGCGTTTTGAACGGATTTGAGCCGAATCGCACGATATCTTTCTTCTTACTTATCTTTAGTTTTAATTTGGTAACTTGTTTCACTACTAAATGTTTTGCCATTTCTTAAAATAGAAGGTGCACTATCACCTAACAAATGTATATCATCAGGTATAGATTGTGTTTCTAAAGTAAAACCGCCGTGCTCTTGAATTGTGTGATCATGGTCGTTCCAATCTACATCATTCAAAGTGAAAATAACTACATGGTCTTGATCAGTTTTCATTTCAATTTCCAATTCGTCATTTGAAACTGTAAATGACTCATCTCCTAATTTAACGGGATGATCTATTCCGTTAAATTGCTTAATTTGTTCCAAGCCGCTCTCAAAAATATCTCTAAAAGT
>QIRE01000261.1_pt1 | contig 11221 bp, 10 predicted proteins | sample 2940141 | NCBI WGS metagenome assembly QIRE01 (sample SAMN09273532, study PRJNA473421) | Gut metagenome, whole genome shotgun sequencing project. | isolation source: gut tissue | host: Folsomia candida VU population | place: Netherlands: Amsterdam | collected 2016-03-06
CCGGGACGTGGTCCATGTTATCGATGGACCCGGAAACCGGGCGTCCGACCTATAACATGGACCACGTCCCGGCGACCGGAAAGACGGTCGATTACTGTCCCAGCCTTTGGGGTGGCAAGAACTGGCCCTATGAAGCCTATAACCCGAAAACCGGCATGGTTTACATCCCCGCCAACGACAACATCTGCAATACGTGGACGGGGTTGTTGCAAGAGGATGTCGATCCGGCCTCGGGTGAATGGTGGGCTGGCATGGATCTGGCCGATCTTAAGGTCTACATGAAAGACCCCACCAAAAGCGTCGGCAAGCTTGAGGCATGGAACGTCAACACCCGTGAAGTCGCGTGGAGCCATGAATTCGGCAAGACCATGGATTGGGGTCCGGTCCTGACCACGGCAGGCGGCATCGTGTTCAATGCGGGCACGAATGATCGCAAGCTGCGGGCCTTTGATGCGGAAACCGGCGATGTGCTGTGGGAGTTCCCGCTGAACTCTGTCTCTATCGCGCCGCCTGTCACCTATGAGGTCGATGGCAAGCAGTATCTTGCGGTCGTGTCGGGCTATGGCGTGGATGCGCAATGGACCAATGGCGTTCTGGCCGCGTCCGATCCGTCGGGTGAATGGAATGCCGACGTGCCGGTGGGCGGTGCCATCTGGGTGTTCGCCCTTCCTGACGCAAGCTGATCAAGGAAACAGATGGGGCATCCGCGCGTGGGTGCCCCAACCCGGAACGCGCCACCTTCGGGCGCGCGCGTGACCGACTGACCCTGAATGGAAGCAAGCCATGTCTGATGAAAAGCAACCTGCCTGCGGCTGCGGCTGTGGTGATCCTGACCCCGAAAACTCGCGTCGTGGGTTTCTTGGCAAAGTGGCGATGATGGCCGCATCGGTGCCACTTGTTCTGCGCGGACAGCAGGCGCGTGCCGATGACGCCGCCAGCAAGGCGCCGCCGCAGGCCGGGGATTTCCTGACCTTTCAATCCAAATCCAAGCAAGGCCCGCACCTGACGCCGGATGACCTGAAGGTCGGCGCGAAGCAGATCGTGGCAGTGCCGGTCGATCCGGTCAGCGGCACCGTGCGCGACGGATCGCGCTTTAACCGGATCATGCTGACGCGTCTGGACGTGGCCGAACTGACGGACGAAACCGCAGCCCGGTCTGCCGAAGGTGTCGTCGCCTATTCGTCGATCTGCACGCATGACGGATGCGCGGTGTCATCCTGGGATGGGGCCAAACAGCAATATGTCTGCCCCTGCCATCAAAGCATGTTTGATCCGAAGGCGGGTGGAGTTCTGGTCAGCGGCCCGGCCTATCGCCCGCTGCCCGCGCTGCCGTTGAAGGTCGAGGGCGGCAAGCTGGTCGTCGCCGCCGCCTTTACCGCGCGCGTCGGCGGGGGGCGGTGATGGTCATGCGCATGATCCCTGCGTTGCTGGCCGTGGCGATTGGCGGGGTGGTTGCCCCGCCCGCCGTTCACGCCGCGCGCCCGATCATCGGGATAAGCTGCGGCGGCGGCTTTTTTGTCCGCCACAGGCAGGATGTCTATTGGGTCAACGAGGCGGACAAGACCCGGACCCAGGTTCATGACGGCACCGGCGATCTGCTGGCCATGGCCGAATGCGGCAGTGGCGTGGTGTCGGTCATGTCGGGCGCGACCGAGACTGATCCGCTGCGTGTGCTGTTCAGCCCCGATTGCCAGAACCTGTCCCAACCCAAAGGTGCGACGACCCAGCTTTACAGCGCGGATGGCGGGCTGAAAGCCTTTGCCGTCACCGATGCCGGCATCGCTGTCACGCTGTCATCGGGTCAGCAATTCACCAGCCAGATTTGCACCCGCCCCTGACGGTCCGCCCATCACGAACACAAGAAATGAGACCCTCGATGAAAGATGTTCTGCTAACATTTCCGCAAATGCTGGAAGCACATGCGCGAATGTCTCCTGACCGGCTGGCAGCGCGCGATCTGGAACGCGCGCTGACCTTTGCGCAATGGAACAGGCGGACCAATCAGCTGGCGAATGCGCTGATGGGACTTGGTCTGGCCAAGGGCGCGCGTGTCGGTGTGCTGGCATTCAACTGTCTGGAATGGGCTGAAATCTATGCCGCGACCGGGCGCGCAGGCATCATCGCCGTGCCGCTGAATTTCCGCATGAACAGCAGCGAACTGCGTTTCATCCTGCAAGACGCCGATGTCGACGCGCTGATCGTGCAGGACGGGCTGTGCGGCGTGATCGAAGATATCCGCGACGATCTGGGGGTGCCGGCGACCTGCATGATCGCCTTTGGGGCGACCATCCCGGCAGGCTGGACCGCCTATGAGGATCTGATCGGCAATGCATCCGACAGCCGCCCCGATGTCGTTGTCGGGCCGTCCGATCCGTGGACGCTGCTTTACACATCCGGCACGACCGGCCTGCCCAAGGGCGTGCTGCGCAGCCATCGCGGCATGGTGATGCTGTCCCTGGTGACAGAGATTGAGGTCGGCATCCACCGCGAAGATGACGCCCTGTTGGTCATGCCGATGTGCCACGCCAACTCGCTGAATTTCTTTTGTTCCTACAGCTATTGCGGCGGCTGCGTGACGATCTATTCCCGCGCCAGCTTTGACGCGGCCGAGGCACTGGACGTGCTGGCGCGCAGCGGCTGCACCTTCACGTCGCTGGTGCCGACGCATTACATCATGATGCTGGGCGTATCGGACCGCGAAAAACGTGACGTTGATCTGGGCCGGATGAAAAAGATGATGATCTCATCCGCGCCCGCCCGCGCCGAAACCAAGCGCGAAGTCATGCAGATGTTCCCGAATTCGGGGTTGTTCGAACTTTACGGATCATCCGAAGCCGGATGGGTCACGATGCTGCATCCCGATGAACAGTTCAGCCATCTGGGATCGGTTGGGCGCGAATGCATCGGATCGGGTCCGATCCGTTTGCTGGATGATGCGGGCAATGAGGTGCCCGACGGCACGCCGGGAGAGCTGTTTTCCAATACGCCCTATGCGTTCGACGAATACTGGAAACAGCCCGAAAAGACGGTTGAGGCATTTCGCGGTGACTGTCTGTCTGTCGGCGACATGGCGGTGCGTGATGAAACCGGTTTCATCCGGCTGGTCGATCGCAAAAAGAACATGATCATCTCGGGCGGTGAAAACATCTACCCGTCTGAAATCGAGGCGGTTCTGGGCGCCTGCCCGCAGGTTCAGGATGTGGCCGTCATCGGGCTGCCCGACCTGAAATGGGGCGAAAAGGTCCATGCCGTGATCGTCGTCAAACGCGGGCAGACCTTGGACGAGGCGACCGCATTGGCGTGGTGCGAAGGGCGGCTGTCGTCGTTCAAGCGCCCGCGATCCGTCAGTTTTCTGACCGAAGATCAGATGCCGCGCACCGCCACCGGCAAGGTGCTGCACCGCGTCTTGCGCGAACAAATCGGCGCGCAGCGGTCCGCGTGAATTCAAGGAAAGGTAACAGCATGTCCCAGATCAACACGGCGCGCCTGATCGCGCAGACATTGCGCGCGCGCGGGGTGGAACGTGTCTTTGCGCTGTGCGGCGGTCACATCATGCCGATGTGGATGGCGCTGGATGCCGAAGGGATCGACATTATCGACGTGCGCGACGAACGGTCCGCCGTGCTGATGGCGCACGCCGCCGCGGCGGTCAGCGGCAAGCTGGGCGTAGCGATGGTGACGGCGGGGCCGGGCGTCACGAACGCGATGACCGGCATCGCCAATGCACATGTGTCACGCATCCCGGTGCTGGTGCTGTCTGGCGTGCCACCTCGCCCGCAGGAAAACCGGGGCGCGTTGCAGGATATGGTGCATGTCGATCTGCTGCGGCCGCTGACCCGCTATGCCCGGACGGTGCGTCATGTCACCGCCGTGCCGCGCGAACTGGACGCGGCGATTGCAGCGGCGCTTGGCCACGGGGCCGAGGCCGGGCCCGCATATCTGGACTTCCCGATTGATCTGCAACGCGAAATCGTGCCTGCGGTGCTGACCACGGGCGATCATCTGCGCGGCGTGTCGCGCCCGCGGGTGCAGCCGCTGGCCGCCGATCTGGACGCCGCAGCCGCGATCATCGCGGGCGCCAGCCGCGTTCTGGTGATTTCGGGGCGTGGGGCGAATGCGGCGGCGGGCGAACTGGCCGAATTTCTGACCGCCGCGCAGGCCGCCTATCTGGACACGGGCGAATCCAAGGGCATCGTGCCGCCCGATCATCCCAGCCATATCGCGGCCATGCGCGGCGCGGCGATGGCACAGGCCGATCTGGTCATCACCATCGGGCGCAAGCTGGACTTCCAACTGGCTTACGGATCAGCTGCGGTATTCGGCGATGCGCGGTTTCTGCGGATTTCGGATCAGGCTGCGGAACTGTCCGACAACCGTCTTGGCGATCCCGGCCTGTTGGGCGATGTCGCGACGGTGCTGTCGGAATTGACCGCGCGCCTGGGTAAGACCGGGCTGACCGGCAGTCGCGACTGGCTGGCCCAGATGGTCGCGGGCCATCACAGCCGCGCGCAGGCGATGCAGGACCGGCTGGACAATGCCGCCCCCGGTCAGGACGGGCGCATCAACCCCAACCGCCTGCTGGCCGAGATTCGGCGGCGGCTGGACCCCGACAGCATCGTCATCGCGGATGGCGGTGACATTCTGTCATTCGCGCGCGTCGCGCTGGAGGGGCGGACCTATCTGGATCCCGGCCCCTTGGGCTGTATCGGCATCGCCACGCCCTTTGCCGTTGGCGCCGCCAAGGCCGCGCCGGGGCGGCAGGTCGTGGCCGTCACCGGCGACGGATCATTCGGTTTCACCGCGATGGAGATCGACACCGCCGTCCGTCACAACGCCCCCGCGCTGATCGTGATCAGCAACAACGGATCATGGGCCATTGAGGTGCGCGACCAGACCGAAAGCTTTGGCCGCGTGGTGGGCACCCGCCTGCAATATGCCGATCACGCCGCGATGGCGCGCGCCTTTGGGATGCAGGCATGGCGGGTGACAACGCATGACGACATCGGCCCGGCGCTGGATCAGGCACTGGCCGTGGTGCGGGGTGGTGCGCCCGCGCTGATCGACGCTGTGACCAGCCCCGACATCGCGTCATCCGACAGCAAGTCGGGGCTGGCATGGGTGCCCGATCATCAGGCGTTGCAGGCGTGGGATCATGCCGAACGCGACTGGCTGGATGGGCGCGACTGACGCCCGCGAAAAATCGTAAAAAAGGGGAGGATGACATGAACATCAACAAGGGTTTTTACCGCGCCGCCGCGCTGGCCATTGCCATGGCGCTGCCGCTGACTGCCGCCGCGCAGGATGCGAAACTGCGGCTGGCGCATGTGTTTCCCGAACACAGCTCTGTCGGTGAGGCGGCGAATATGTTCGCCGAACTGGCGCGCGAACGCAGCGATGGCCGGATAGAGGTGTCGGTCTTTCCCGCCGGTCAGCTGGGCGGGGATGAGGCGATCGGTCGCGAACTGTCGCGCGGCACGATCCAGCTTGCGCTGATCAACCCGAATTCGATGGTGGGCATCGACCCGCTGTTCGATTTCCACATCCTGCCTTTTATCGCGCAGGATTACGAACAGGCCGACCGGATCTTTTACGGCGAACCCAACGTCCTGCACCGCACCTTGAATGAGACGCTGAACAAGCACGGCATCGTCAATCTGGGCTATTTCGAAAATGATTTCCGCGCCATTTCAAATTCGCGCCATGCGGTGAATTCGGTCGGCGATCTGGACGGTCTGAAGCTGCGCGTCGTGCCGTCGCAATCGCTGAAGATGCTGTTTGAAAAGGCGGGCGCGCAGGTCATCACGCTGCCTTTCCCGGAAATCTTTACCGCGCTGCAACAGGGCACGGTCGATGGGCAGGAAAACGGCGTGATCCTTGTCGATCAGGCCCGCTTTTTCGAGGCGCAGAAACACGTCACCCTGTCGAACCATTCCTATGTCATGTCCAGCATCGCCGCCAGCCAGCGCGCCTTGGACAAACTGTCCGATGACGACCGCGCCCTGCTGGCGCAGATCGGGGACGAGGTGGGCAAATGGCAGGTGCAAAAAAACCGCGCCAATGTCGCAAGCGCCTTGGACAACATCAAGAACAGCGGGCTTGAGGTTGTCGAACTGTCGCCCGAAGCCGTGGCCGAGTTCCGCGCCGTCGCCGATCAGGTCTGGACCGAGCTGACCCCGGTTTACGGCGAAGACCGCGTGGCCGAACTGCGCGCGCTGATCAATGCCGAAGGATGATGCCGTGACCTTATCCATGACGCAAAGCGCAGGCCCGGCGTGGTTTTCCCGCCTGCGCAGCATCGAAGGCGCGATCGCCAAGGGCGAAAAGATGTTCTTCGGTCTGCTGATGCTGGTGATGGCATTGGCGACGGTGGCATCGGTCGTGGTGCGCAGCCTTGGCCTGCATCTGCCCAACTATTCGGAAATCGGGCTGGCGGCACTTGCGCCGCTGACCCTGATCGGGGGCGGGCTCTGCACCTATCTGGGCAGCCATATCGCGGTCGAGATCATTCAGGTCACACCCTCGCGACTTGTGCGGCGGGCGGCGCAGGTCGCTTCGGCCATCGCGGTGTTGACCTTTGCAGCCATCTATTTCCGCAGCGGCATGATCCTGGTCGAGGAATTCCTGCTGACGGGGGACAAGCTGCTGGACCTGAACACGCCGCTTTGGATTCTGGCGCTGATGTTTCCGGTGGGAATGGCGCTGATGGCGTTTCACACGGTGATGAACCTGCTGGGCATGGCTGTCGGGTCGCCCGCAACGGCAGGGGGCGCGGCATGATCATCTATCTGATTGCGCTTTTGCTGATCGGGATGCCGGTCGGCATCGCATTTTCGCTGTTCATCCTGCTGCGGGCGGATCGCTGGAACGTGTCGCTGGATTATGCGGCGCAGACCACGCTTGACGCGCTGCTGAACTATCCTTTCCTTGCCATCCCCCTGTTCATGCTGGGCGGAGAGCTGATGACGCAGGGCGGCCTGACCCGTCAGCTGGTCGCCATCAGCAAACGGGTGCTGGGCGGGGTGCCTGCATCGATGGGCCATATCATGATCGGGGCCAGCGCCATGATGGGGGCCGTGACCGGATCGTCGGTGGCTGCTGTGGCGGCCATCGGTCGCGCCATCGGGCCGGAAATGCTGCAACGCGGATACAAGCCCGGCTATGTCGGCGCGCTGAACGCGACATCGGGCCTGTTGGGCGTTCTGTTGCCGCCGTCTATCCCGCTGATCCTCTATGGCTCGGCTGTGGGGGCTTCTATCACGCAGCTGTTTCTGGCGACTTTGCTGCCGGGTGTCCTGTTCATCGGGCTGTTCATGGCGGTCCACGCGCTGCGCGCGCCGCATGTGCTGGACGGTGGCAAGGAACGCGACATCGCGCCCGATGGCCCGCAGCGCAGCTTTGCGGCGGAAATCGCGGCAGCCGCGCCCGCGCTGATCATGCCGGTGATGATCCTTGGTGGCATCTATTCGGGCATGTTCACCCCGACCGAGGCCGCGGGCGTCGCGGCGGTCTATGCGCTGCTATACATCCTTGTGTCGCGTGTGGCGGGCATGGATAAGATCTCGGATGCCTTTGCGCGCGCCGCGATCAGCGCCGCCGCTGTCATGTTCATCATCGGCTTTACCACCATCTTCAGCCGCGCCATGACGCTTGAACAGATCCCGCAGGATATTGCCAGCTTTGCCATCCAGCTGACGCAGAACCCGTTGCTGTTTCTGCTGCTGGTGAATCTGTCGCTGTTGCTGATCGGCATGTTCATGGAAACCAGCGCGGCCATTCTGCTGATGGCGCCGCTGTTGGCGCCGGCTGCGGCGCAATATGGCATCGATCCGATCCATTTCGGCATCATCGTCGTGATCAATATCGAAATCGGCCTGCTGACGCCGCCGCTGGCTGCGAACCTCTATGTTGCGGCGCTGACGAACCGCATTCCGCTGATGGAGTTGTTGCGGCAGGTGGGCTGGTTCGTGGCGGGGTGTCTGCTGATGCTGATGCTGATCACATACATTCCCGGCATATCGCTGTGGTATCGTATGCTGCCCGGATATTGACCCGCGATGATCGCGATGCCGGAAAGTGAGGGCTGTGTGCAGCGAATAGAAAAGGCGGTCAGCCGGACCGATCAGGTCTATACCATCCTGTTGGAATCGATCTGTGATTGCACGTTGGAACCCAATGCGCGGATCGTGCAAGAGGATCTGGCCGCCAGCCTTGGCGTTTCGCGTCAGCCGATCCAGCAGGCGTTGCAGTTGCTGCGCGCGGATGGCCTGCTGATCGAGGCCGAGGGGCGGGGCCTGATGGTTGCGCCGCTGGATGCCTCTTTGATCGAACAGCACTATCAGATCCGCATCCAGATGGACCGCCTTGCGGCCCGTCTGGTCGCAGAACGGGCACGGGCTGACGGGTCGCGCGATTTCTGCCGTCAGCTGGAACGCGACGGGCTGGCGCTGATCGCGCAGGGGCAGGCCGAACGCGAACGCGGCCAGATCGCCCAGACGGTAAAGCTGGACGTGCAGTTCCACTCGCTGATCTATGCCGCATCCGGCAACAGCCTGATCGAACGTGCCGCAGCCCCGCATTGGAATTTCCTGCAACGCGTGATGCAGCGGGTGCTGCTGCACGCCGGTCGCGGCGAAACCGTCTGGCGAGAGCATGAAGAGATTTTGCAACTGCTGCTAAGCGGTGATCACGCCGCCGAAGCTGCGGTCGAAATCCATATCATCGGCGCGCAAAAGGCCCTGATCGCGATGATGCAGCGTCAGGCGCAAGGCGGCGCAGGGCCGCACGACTAGCGAATTCGTCCCCCGCCGCCGCCGTGACAGGCGCGATGGGGGCACAATAAAAAGGGAGGGATGGATGTCCCAAAGAACCGTTCTTGTCACCGGCGCCTCCAGCGGGCTTGGCGCGCATTTTGCGGACATGTTCGCGGGCGATGGCTGTCGGGTGATCCTTGCCGCGCGCAGCACCGGCAAATTGGCCGATCTTGCAACGCGTATCGAACAGGCGGGCGGAACCGCCGTGACCGTGGCCATGGATGTGGCCGATCCGGCATCCGTCGCGCAGGCGTTCGACGCGGTGCAGGGACGCATTGATGTCGTGGTGAACAATGCAGGTATCGCGGCAAATGCGCCCGCAATTTCGACCGACCCTGCCGATTTCGCCTCGGTTCTGGACACCAACGTCAAAGGCGTCTTTCACGTCGCCCAAGCTGCGGCGCGGCGGATGAAGGATGCGGGCGGCGGGGCCATCGTCAACGTCGCCTCTATCCTTGGCTTTCGGGTGGCGGGAAATGTCGCGGCCTATACTGCATCCAAGGCGGCGGTGGTGCAGCTGACGCAGGCGCTTGCGCTGGAATGGGCGCGATACGGCATCCGCGTCAACGCGCTGTGCCCCGGCTACATCGAAACGCCGCTGAACCGCGAATTTTTTGCGTCCGAGGCCGGGCAGGCCCTGATCCGGCGCATTCCGCAGCGCCGTCTGGGCCAGCTTTCCGATCTGGACGCGTCGCTGCGGCTGCTGTGTTCCGACCAGGCGGGCTACATGACCGGCGCGTCACTTGTGGTCGATGGCGGCCATCTTTGTTCCAGCCTCTGAGGTTTGCTTATGGATTTCACCATTCCCCCGCGCGTCGAGGATTTTCGCCGCCGCATCGCCGATTTCGTCGAAAGCGAACTGTTGCCGCTGGAATCCGATCCCGCCAGCTATGACGCGCATGAAAACATCGACACCGATCTGCTGGACCGGATGCGGGCCAAGGCGCGTGATGCCGGGCTGTGGTGCCTGCAACTGCCGCCGGGTGATGGCGGGCAGGGGCTGTCGCGTGTCGGCATGGCTGTCTGCTATGAGGAAATGAACAGGTCGATCTTTGGCCCGGTCGTGTTCAACTCTGCCGCGCCGGATGATGGCAATATGATGGTGCTGTCGGCGCTTGGCACGCAGGCGCAAAAAGACCGCTGGCTGAAGCCCATCGTTGATGGCCGTGTCCGGTCAGCCTTTGTGATGACCGAGCCGCATCCGGGTGGCGGATCGGACCCCGGCATGATGCTGACCCGCGCGGTGCGTGATGGCAATGATTACGTCGTCCATGGGCGCAAATGGTTCATCACCGGGGCAGGTGCTGCGGAACATTTCCTGCTGCTGGCGCGGACATCCGATGATACGCGGCGCGGCCACAGTTGCTTTCTGTTCCACCGCGACGATCCCGGCTGGCGCATCCTGCGCCGCATTCCGATCATGGGCCCCGAGGAACATGGCGGCCATTGCGAGCTGGAATTCGACGGGCTGCGCATCCCCGCCGAGAACCTTCTGATGGACGAAGGGCGCGGGCTGAAGGTCGTGCAGACCCGTCTGGGCATCGCGCGGCTGACGCATTGTATGCGCTGGCTTGGGCTTGCGCGCCGCTGTGTGGAAATCGCCACCGAATATGCCGAACGCCGTCAGGGTTTCGGCGTGCGGCTGGCCGACCGCGAAAGCGTGCAGATCATGCTGGGCACCCTGTGCAGCGATATAGAGGTCGGGCGCCTGCTGACCATGCGCGCCGCGTGGGAACTGGATCAGGGATCGTTCGCGCAAAAGCAGGTGTCCATGGCCAAGGTGCATGTGGCGAACCTGCTGCACCGCGCCGCCGACACCGCCATCCAGATCAACGGTGCGCGCGGCTATTCCAAGGATACCGTGCTGGAATGGATCTATCGCTATGCCCGGCAGGCGCGGCTGGTCGATGGCGCGGATGAGGTTCACAAGATGGTCCTGAACCGCGCCCTGACCGCCGAAGGGCGCGACTTCTGGTCATGGCCGATCGGGGGTGCGGCATGACTATTGCGATCACGCCCGAACATCTGAACCCGTTTCTGACCGACCATTTCGGCCCCGGCGACACAACGGTCGAACGCATCAGTGGCGGGCAGTCGAACCCGACGTTCATCGTAACCCATGGCGGGCGCAGGATGGTGCTGCGCAAGCAGCCCGATGGCCCGATCCTGAAGGGCGCCCATGCCATCGACCGCGAATTCCGCGTGATGAAGGCGCTGTCGGGCAGCGATGTGCCGGTGCCTGCGGCCTTGCTCTATCACGATGATCCGGGCTTTCTGGGCACGCCCTTTTATCTGATGGGCTTTGTCGATGGACGGGTCTTTTCCGACTGCACCCTGCCTGATCTGCCGCCGGGTCAGCGGCGCGCGGTCTATCTGTCGATGGCACAGACGCTGGCCCGGATGCACGCCCT
>QIRE01000262.1_pt1 | contig 11185 bp, 12 predicted proteins | sample 2940141 | NCBI WGS metagenome assembly QIRE01 (sample SAMN09273532, study PRJNA473421) | Gut metagenome, whole genome shotgun sequencing project. | isolation source: gut tissue | host: Folsomia candida VU population | place: Netherlands: Amsterdam | collected 2016-03-06
ATCTGAGGCCTATCTGGACGTAACCGATCACCTGTCGCCGGGGCAGACCGCAACACAGGTGGCGCGCGACATTCGCGCCCGCATTCGCGCGACGACCGGGCTGACGGCCAGTGCAGGGGTCAGTTATAACAAGTTTCTGGCCAAGCTTGCCTCGGATCAGAACAAGCCCGACGGGTTATGCGTCATCACCCCCGACAAGGGCCCGGATTTCGTGCGCAGCCTGCCGGTGGGGAAATTTCATGGCATCGGCCCGGCCACGGCGGGCAAGCTGAATGCGATGGGGATCGTCACAGGCGCCGATCTGCGCGCGCAAGAGCTTGAGTTTCTGAAGCGCCGTTTCGGCAAGTCGGGGCAATATTACTGGAACATCTCGCGCGGGATCGACCATCGGCAGGTGCGCCCGGATCGTATCCGAAAATCGGTGGGCGCCGAGAATACCTATTTCACCGATCTGATGACTCTGGATCAGGCACGTGATGCGCTGGTGCCGTTGGCGGAAAAGGTCTGGCATCATGTCACGCGGCACGAATTGCGCGGGCGCACCGTGACGGTCAAAGTGAAATACGCCGATTTTCAACAGATTACCCGCGCCCGCACCCTGTCGCACATGGTCGGCAGCCAAGACGAGCTGCTGGCCCTTGCGGTTGATCTGATGGAAAGCGTCCTGCCAGACCCGCGCGGGGCGCGGCTGTTGGGGATCACCCTGTCGGGCTTTGATCAAGCTGCGCCGCAGGATGCCGCGCAGCTTGATCTTTTCGATTGATCTGCTTTGTCAGGCGCGCATCTTCTTGACGACCATCCCGACGACGACCTGCACGACCAGACCAGCGACGCCGCCGCCGACCAGATTGCTGGCCATGCTGGCAATGTCCACGCCGCCCGCGGCCGAGGCCGCATCAGCGCCGGCACCCATCAGCCCGCCCAGAAGCTGCCCGCCGCCAAGCCCGCCAAGCGCGCCCGCGATCAGGTTGCCAATTCCGCCCATATCGGCGCCTTTGACGGCTTTACCGCCACCCAGACCAGCAAGCCCACCACCGATCAGTTGAGCAAGTACTTGTTCCATTTTTTCGCCCATAAAAGTTAACGTGCGAATACCATGCGCCCAGTCTTCTGATTTGGCAAAGAAAATATCAAACCTGCCGGTTCATGACCAAAATCGGATCGTTCAGCGACACGTTGCCATCCGTCACCACCGAACACAGGATGCCGCGCAGCCGCAGGGCGGGGTGGCCGGGTGCGGTGATCCAGTCCTTGGCGTCACGCCCGTAGCGCGCCTTCCATTTGACGCAGCCATCGTTGAAAACATCCGACACCCGCAGCACCGCCGTGCCGACCCGCAGTAGGGTGCCGTCGGGCATATTGGCGTGCGACATATCCAGATCGCTGATGATGGTGTCGCCGGGATGGGGGGTGGCCTCGCGGTCGCGCCAGACCAGATCCATCACCCGCAGCGGCAGGATCGACACCTGAATGCGCGGATCGGGCGTGCCGTCCGGCAGTTTCAGCCAGGGCGCGATCAGCCAGCGTTCGCCCGGCACGCCCTGATCGCGGGTCAGCCGCAGGGTCGCGGGGAATTCGCGCTGATTGAAGGCGGGACGAAAGCACAGGCCGTGAACGGTGCTGGCATCCTTGGGGGCGTCCAGCACATGTGGCAGGGCGGCGGTCAGTTCGGCGGTGGTGATATGGGTCATGATGCCTCGGGCTGGGGGATGGTGCAGTTTTGTCTGCCCGCCGCGCCGCGTCCAGCGCGCAATGAAAAACGCCCCGCCGATGTGGCGGGGCGTGATGTCCGTGTCGGACGGATCAGGCGCGTTCGCTGTATTCGAACACTTCGGTGTTGACGATGATGCTTTCCCCCTCGCCCACGAAAGGCGGGATCATGATGCGCACGCCATTGTCCAGAATCGCGGGCTTGTAGCTGTTGGCAGCGGTCTGGCCTTTGACGACCGGCTCGGTCTCGGCGACGATGCAGGTGACTTTCTGCGGGATCGACACCGACAGGGCTTCTTCGCCGTAATATTCGATGGTCGCGGTCATCCCGTCTTGCAGGAACGGGCGGCGGTCGCCCAGCAGATCGGCGTCCAGTTCGGTCTGTTCGAACGTCTCGCTGTCCATGAACACCAGCTTGCCGTCGGTTTCATACAGGAATTGCTGATCTTTCTGGTCCAGACGGACGCGTTCGACCTTGTCTTCGCTGCGGAAACGTTCGTTCAGCTTGCGGCCGTCGCGCAGGTTTTTCAGTTCGACCTGTGCAAAGGCGCCGCCCTTTCCGGGCTTCACATGGCTGACCTTCACGGCAGCCCAAAGGCCGGCGTCATGTTCCAGAATATTGCCGGGACGGATTTCGTTGCCGTTGATCTTGGGCATGTATTACACTCTTTGCGAGGATTTTTAGATGAAATGCCACCATTCAGGCGTTGAATGGCGCTGTGGCGCCCCTATATCGAAGCCGGTAGCCCGAGGCAACCGGATCACATTCCAGAGATGTCAAGGCGTAACGGTGGCGAAAAACCGCCGATCCATGGAGCTGGACGCAGAGTTTACATGCTTTTTCACGCGTTATGCGTAAACGGCATAGCAGCCATGCGGTTCAGTTCATATCGAATCGGTGCTGTTGCGCGTAATGCAACAACACCGTCGGAGAAACGGAATAAATCTCGTGGGTTGGCCTAAGGTCTTCCCAAGAACGACCCCATGTCAGGGGCCATAACAAAAAACGAAAGAATACAGATGCGCGATTTTGTTGACGGCTCGGCTTTCAATTATGAACAAGGTCAACGGGCCCGCAAGTTGTTTGCCGCCGTGGTTCTTGCTGCGTTGGATGATGCGATTGCTGATGACAAAAAATACGGCAACGGGCCTGAACAAATTGCACGTTGGGCACGCTCGCGCGATGGGCGCGAGGTGTTGTCCTGTGCGGGCATCGACCCGAACGAACGCGTTGTCAAAGGTCTGATGGAATTCGTGTCCAAGGGTGTGCGCACATCGGTCGCGCTGTCGCGCGAAGAAAGCGAACGCCGCATGGCCGCCGAGGCCGAAGAGGCAGAGGCCGCGTAAGCGCCTGCCACATCGCGGAACAACTTTCGGCCGCCTTCGGGCGGCCTTTTTCGTTCGCCCGCTACAGCCGCGTGACGGCCCGTTGCTGATAGAAGCGGTCAACGTCATGGGCGTGGCACAGGTCGGTCGCGGGCGTCATGACCGCGGCCGATGCCGCCGCCGCACCAAGTGCCAGCGCATCGGCCACCGGCCAGTCGCGCGCCATCGCCAGCACAAACCCCGCAACAAAGCTGTCGCCCGCGCCGACCGCGCTGACCACCGACACCCGGGCGGCTTCGGCGTGCCAAGCACCATCGGCGCCCGCGATCACCGATCCATCCGCGCCGCGCGCCACGATCACCGATTTCGCCGCGCCGTCACGCACCAGACCCGCGGCAAACGCCGCGCTGTCGGCGCGCAGCGGCAGGGGGCGGCCCGACAGTTCTTCGGCCTCATGGCTGTCCATGCGCAGCACATCGACCGGGGTGGATGCCCCCGCCAGCACGCGCAGCGCCTCGCCCGAGGTATCGACCAGCAGCCTGGCGCCGCTGTTTTTCAGCCGCACCGTCAGCATATGTTCAAAGCCGGCAGGCACGCCCGGCGGGATCGACCCGGACACCACCACCCAACCGCCGGCGCGGGCGGCCTCGGATATGGCGGCGGTCATGTCGGACACATGCGCCTTGTGCCATTCGGGTCCGGGCAGCACAAAGCGATACTGCTCGCCCGTCAGGCGGTCGGTCACGGCCAGCGATTGCCGGGTTTCGCCCGGTGCGGTCAACCGCTGAACCGCCAGCCCGTCGGATTTCAGCATCTCGGCGATGCGGGTGCCGGTCGCGCCGCCAAGCGCGACAAGCGCGGTGGATGATCCGCCCATGATCTTGATGGCGCGGCTGACATTGATGCCGCCGCCGCCCGGATCGACCAGTGGCTTGTCGCAGCGCAGCTTCAGATCGGGGCGCACCTCATCTGCGGCGGTGGACAGATCCAGCGCCGGGTTCAGCGTCACCGTCAGGATCGGGGCCTGCGCAGACCCCGCCTGCTGGGGCAGTGTCATTCCCACCACCTGTCGATATCGGCGATGTCATCATCGGACCAGCCAAAGTGATGTGCCAGTTCGTGCGTGACGACATGCGCCACCAGCTCGCCCAATGCGACACCCGCGCGTGACGCCCATTCGTCCAGCAGCGGACGCCGGAACAGCCAGATGATATCCGGCGCACCCGGCTGATCCGACACGGATTTTTCTGTCACCGGAATGCCGTCGTAAAGGCCGGTCAGATCAAAGGGATCGTCGATCTGCAATTCATCCAGCATGTCGTCGGGCGCGAATTCCGCGACCCGGATCACGACATCCTGCACCCCGGGGGCGAATTCCTTCAGCAACGCGGCAAGCGAGGCGCGGGCCATGGCTTCGATTTCGGCGACCTCGGGGGCTGAAATCCGGTTCCAGTCTGTCATCCGCTTCTCCTGCATATCGGCCCTGATATGGACAAAAATCGCAGCATATGAAAGAGCAGGCGCAACAGGAGACGTGTCATGACCACCACCCGCTTTGCCCCTTCGCCGACCGGCCACATCCATGTCGGCAACCTGCGGACCGCGCTGTTCAACTATCTGATCGCGCGAAAGGCAGGCGGAACCTTTATTCTTCGTCTGGACGATACCGATCAGGAACGGTCCAAAGAGGAATATGCTGACGGCATCAAACGCGATCTGGAATGGCTGGGCCTGACCTGGGACCGCGAAGAACGCCAGTCGCGGCGCCTTGATCGCTATGCGCAAGCGGGGGATCAGCTGCGCGGCAACGGGCGCCTGTATGAGGTGTTCGAATCCCCGACAGAGCTGGACCTGAAGCGCAAGAAACAGCTGAACATGGGCAAGCCGCCGGTCTATGACCGCGCCGGTCTGGCGCTGAGCGATGCCGACAAGGACCGCCTGCGGGCCGAGGGGCGCGACGGGTACTGGCGCTTCAAGCTGGATCAGGAGCGGATCGAATGGCCGGACGGCATTCTGGGCGACATCTCTATCGACGCGGCCAGCGTGTCGGACCCGGTGCTGATCCGCGCTGACGGGCAGGTGCTTTATACCTTTGCCTCATCGGTCGATGACACCGATATGGGCGTGACGCATATCGTGCGCGGCGCCGACCATGTGACCAATACCGCGACGCAGGTGCAGATCATCCGTGCCCTTGGCGGTCAGCCGCCTGCATTCGCGCATCACAGCCTGCTGACCGGCGCGCAAGGCGAGGAACTGTCCAAGCGCATCGGCGCGCTGTCGATTCGTGACCTGCGTGACGCTGGTGTCGCGCCCGAAGCGATGCTGTCGATGATGGCGCGGCTTGGATCCAGCCAGCCGGTGGAATTGCGGACCAGTCTGGACGATCTGGCCGAGGGCTTCGATCTGTCGCAATTCGGCGCCTCGCCCACCAAATTCGATGCCGAGGATCTGTGGCCGCTGACCCGCGAACGCAATCAGGCGCTGCCCTTTGATGCGGTCCGCGACAGAATTGCGGCGCTTGGTGTGCCGGTCGATCTGGCCGAGCGTTTTTGGCGCGTGGCGTCACAGAACATCACCCGGCTTGAGGATTTGTCCGGTTGGTGGGACATTTTCGCGAATGGCGCCGAACCCCAGATTGATCCTGAGGACGCCGATTTCGTGGCCCAGGCGATGACGCTGCTGCCCCCGCCGCCTTACAACGATACAAGCTGGGCCGACTTTACCACCCGCGTCAAAGAGGCGTCGGGCCGCAAGGGCAAGGGACTGTTCATGCCGTTGCGCAAGGCATTGACCGGGCAGGCGCATGGTCCCGACATGGCCGAGGTGATGCCGCTGTTGCAGGTCGTCCGCGCGCGCGGCTGACCCGTTCTTCGACGCGCATCCGCCACCAAGCCGCGATCCATCACCGGGTCGCGGCTTTGTCGTCTGCGGCCGCAGGAATGATCCGAAATCCTGCCGAATACCGCTTGACGCCCCCGCGCCCCTCCCTTACATCGCCCCCACCCGTGGCGGAGTAGCTCAGCTGGTTAGAGCAGAGGAATCATAATCCTTGTGTCGGGGGTTCAAATCCCTCCTCCGCTACCATTTTTCCGAAAATGAAAAGACGCCGGACCGCAGCTTGCGGGCTGCGTTTTCTTGCGTTCTGCCAAGGGCTTGGTGGGTGGCGGCGCGATTGCGCGCAAATATCCGCATCATCTGTCCAACCCCAAACGAGGCTGAATTTCGACCGGATATCTTCAGGAAAATTCAGTGGTGAGCCCAACAGGATTCGAACCTGTGACCCACTGATTAAAAGTCAGTTGCTCTACCAACTGAGCTATGGGCCCAACACGAGCGGGTTACTAGGGGGGCTGGCCGGGGGCGTCAAGCGCAAAAGTCATCACCTCTGGCGGAAAAACGGATCAAGCCTTATATCGCCTGCATGAGCAAGCATTCCGGTTCCGGTCTGGCCTTCATGAAGATGCATGGGCTGGGCAATGATTTCGTGGTGATCGATCTGCGCGACGGTGGCGATGCCCCGTCGCCCGATCTTGTGGCGCGCATCGCCGACCGCAATCGCGGCGTGGGCTTTGATCAGCTGGCCACGATTCATCATGATGATCAGGCGGATGTGCGGCTGCGATTCTGGAACGCGGACGGATCGGCCAGTTCGGCCTGCGGAAATGCGACGCGCTGCATTGCGCGGCATGTGATGGATCAGACCGGGCGCGACCGGCTGTCGTTGCGCACCGATCACGCCGTTCTGCTGGCCGAGGATGCGGGGGCGGGGCTGACCCGCGTCAATATGGGGCCGCCGGTTCTGGACTGGCGCGCGATCCCGCTGGCGCGCGATGTCGATACGCTGCACCTTCCGATCAACGGCGATCCGGTCGCAACCGGCATGGGAAATCCGCATGTGACCTTTTTCGTGCCGGATGTCGCCGCCATTGATCTGGCCAGTTTCGGCCCCGCGATGGAACATCACCCGCTGTATCCGCAGCGCACCAATGTCGAGGTGGTGCAGGTGCTGTCGCAGGATGAGATTCTGCTGCGCATCTGGGAACGCGGGACGGGGCCGACGCTGGCCTCTGGGTCGTGTTCCTGCGCGGCAGCTGTGGCTGCGGCGCGGCGTGGGCTGACCGGGCGGCGCGTCCGGGTGAACGTGCCGGGGGGCAGCCTGCTGATCGACTGGCGCGAGGATGGCGTCTGGATGGAGGCCGCGACCGCCCATGTCTTTACCGGCCATCTGACACCCGAATGGCTGGCATCATGACCGCGCCCGTTTTCGCCACATTGGGCTGTCGCCTGAACGCCTATGAGACCGAGGCGATGCGCGAAATGGCCGAGGCTGCCGGCCTGTCCGGCGCCGTCGTGGTCAATACCTGCGCCGTCACGGCCGAGGCCGTGCGCAAGGCGCGTCAGGAAATCCGCCGCCTGTCGCGCGAAAATCCGGGCGTGCCGGTCATTGTCACCGGCTGCGCGGCCCAGACCGAACCCGAAACATTCGCCTCCATGCCCGAGGTGACGAAGGTCATCGGCAATCACGAAAAGATGCAGCCCGATACCTGGACCAGCCTGCGCGCCCCCGATCTGATCGGCGACACCGAAAAGGTGCGCGTCGATGACATCATGTCGGTGCGGGAAACGGCGGGCCATCTGATCGACGGCTTTGGTCGTCACCGCGCCTATGTGCAGGTCCAGAACGGCTGCGATCATCGCTGCACCTTCTGCATCATCCCCTATGGTCGGGGCAATTCGCGTTCGGTTCCTGCGGGCGTGGTGATCGAACAGATCAAGCGCCTTGTCGGGCGCGGCTTCAATGAGGTGGTGTTGACCGGCGTTGACCTGACCAGTTGGGGTGCCGATCTGCCCGGCATCCCGCGTCTTGGCGATCTGGTCATGCGCATCCTGCGGCTGGTGCCCGATCTGCCGCGCCTGCGCATCAGCAGCATCGACAGCATCGAGGCCGACGACAACCTGATGCTGGCCATCGCGACCGAACCGCGCCTGATGCCGCATCTGCACCTGTCCTTGCAGGCGGGCGACGACATGATCCTGAAACGGATGAAGCGCCGCCATCTGCGCGACGATGCGATCCGGTTCTGCGAAGATGCGCGGCGGCTGCGCCCGGATATCGTCTTTGGCGCCGACATCATTGCGGGTTTTCCGACAGAAACCGAGGCGATGTTCGACAACAGCCTGCGCCTGATCGACGATTGCGGCCTGACATTCCTGCATGTGTTTCCATATTCGGCGCGCAAAGGCACGCCCGCCGCGCGGATGCCTGCGGTCAAAGGCCCGGTGATCCGTGACCGGGCGGCGCGTCTGCGTGCGGCGGGCGATCTGGCCCTGCAACAGCACCTTCAGGCGCAGGTTGGCCGATCGCATCTTGTGCTGACCGAAGGCCCGCGCCTTGGCCGGACGGAACAGTTCACCGAGGTTGCCCTGACCGCCGATCATCCCGAAGGGTCGCTGATCCAGATGACCGTGACCGGCCATGACGGGGCGCGGCTTGTGGCGTAACGCCGGCTTGTGAACCCCGGCCCGGGCGTCCTAACCTGCCCGCAGGATGGAGGATCCGATGACCACAGCCCTTTTTTCGCATGACAGCGCCGCCGCGCATGTGACCCCACCCGGCCACCCTGAACAGGTCGCACGCTATGCCGCCGTGATGGATGCGCTGCGCGACCTGACGCTGGACCGGCGCGAAGCCCCGCTGGCCCGCGACGCGGATGTGCTGCGCTGCCACCCGCAGCGTTATCTGGACCGCATCCGCGCTGCGCAACCGGCGGACGGGTTTCAGATGCTGGATGCCGACACGCATATGTCGCCGGGCAGTCTCGATGCGGCGCTGCGCGCGGTGGGCGGTGCGCTGGCGGCGGTCGATACGGTGCTGTCGGGGCAGGCGGCGAATGCCTTTGTCGCGATGCGCCCGCCCGGACACCATGCCGAACGCGAAACCGCGATGGGGTTCTGCCTGTTCGGCACCACCGCCATCGCCGCGATGCACGCGCTGGATCACCACGGGTTGACCCGTGTGGCCGTGCTGGATTTCGACGTGCATCACGGCAATGGCACGCAGGACCTGTTGTGGGACGAAGGCCGGGCGTTCTTCGCCTCGACCCAGCAGATGCCGCTTTATCCGGGCAGCGGGGCAGCGTCTGAACGCGGCGCACATGGGCAGATGGTGAATGTGCCGCTGGCGCCGGGGTCGGGGGGCGATGTGGCCCGCGCGGCTTGGGCGGGCATTCTGGACCGCTGCCGCGACTTTGCGCCGCAACTGGTCATCATCTCGGCCGGGTTCGACGCCCATGCCGATGATCCGCTGGCGCAGCTGAACTGGACCGAGGATGATTTCGCCGCCATCACCCGCGCGATCTGCGACATGGCGGCATCCTGCGGGGCGCCTGTGGTATCCTGCCTGGAAGGTGGCTATGATCTTGCGGCCTTGGGGCGGTCGGTCCGCGCCCATGTTCAGGTTCTGATGGAGGCCGCAGAATGAGCGAGATCGAAAAGCTGTCCTTCGAGGACGCCATGCGAGAGCTGGAGGCAACCGTCAGCAAGCTGGAAACCGGCGAGGCAACGCTTGAGGAATCTATCGCGCTGTATGAACGCGGCGCCAAGCTGCGCGCCCATTGCGAGGCCCGCCTGCGCGCCGCCGAAGAACGCGTCGAAAAGATCACCCTTGCCGCCAGCGGTCAGCCCACCGGCACGGAACCGGCCGAGGGGCTGTGATGCAGGCACGTCTGGACGAGGTCAAAGCGCAGGTGCAAACCGCGCTTGAGGGCGCGATGGCTGGCCTGCCTGCAGGCGAATTGCGCGATGCGATGCTTTATGCGGCATCGGGCGGCAAGCGGCTGCGGGCGTTTCTGGTGATGGAGTCGGCGCGCCTGCATGGCGTGGCTGATGCCGCAGCCCTGCCTGTCGCCGCCGCGGTCGAGGCGCTGCACGCCTATAGCCTTGTTCATGACGACCTGCCGGCGATGGATAATGACGATCTGCGCCGGGGCCAGCCGACGGTGCATGTGAGATGGTCCGAAGCGACGGCGATCTTGGCCGGTGACGCGCTGCAATCGCTGGCATTCGGGCTGCTGGCTGACCCTGCTGTCGGTGATCCTGCGGCGCGGCTGCGGCTGGTCGCGGCCTTTGCGCAGGCGGTCGGCGCGGCGGGCATGGTCTGGGGGCAGGCGCTGGATATCGCTGCCGAGGCCGCGACCGAACCCCTTGATCTGGACGCGATCACCCGGTTGCAGGATGGCAAGACCGGCGCGCTGATCCGCTTTGCCGCGATGGCCGGTCCGCTGATCGCGGGCGATGATCCGGCCGCGCTGGACCGCTATGCCCGGGCGCTTGGGTTGGCGTTTCAGATCGCCGATGACGTGCTGGATGCCACCGGTGACGAGGATGTGACCGGCAAGCGTGTCGGCAAGGATGCGGCTGCCGGAAAGGCAACCTTCCTGACGCTTCTGGGGCTTGAAGGCGCGCGCGGGCGCGCACAGGCGCTGTCTGATGACGCGATTGCGGCGGTTGGCGGATACGGCGACAAGGCGGGAAACTTGCGTGATCTGGCGCGTTTCGTTATCGAGCGCGATACCTGAACAAAGCCCGCCCCCAAGGAGGGTCAGCCATGACCGACCGCCCCGATACGCCGATCCTTGATCGTGTCACGCTGCCCTCGGACCTGAAGGCGCTGACCGACCGTGACCTGCGCCAGCTTGCCGATGAACTGCGCGCCGAAACCATCAGCGCGGTCAGCGTGACCGGCGGGCATCTGGGCGCGGGCTTGGGCGTGGTGGAACTGACGCTGGCGCTGCACGCGGTGTTTGACACGCCGCGCGACAAGATCATCTGGGATGTCGGGCATCAATGCTATCCGCACAAGATCCTGACCGGGCGGCGTGACCGCATCCGCACGCTGCGCATGGGCGGCGGGCTGGCGGGCTTTACCAAGCGGTCGGAAAGTGCCTTTGATCCGTTCGGGGCGGGGCACAGCTCGACCTCGATCTCGGCGGCACTTGGCTTTGCGGCGGCGCGCGATCTGGGCGGAGATCCGGGCGATGCCATCGCCGTCATCGGCGACGGCGCCATGAGCGCGGGCATGGCCTATGAGGCACTGAACAACGCCGGGCATCTGGGCAAGCGTCTGTTTGTCGTGCTGAATAGATCG
>QIRE01000263.1_pt1 | contig 11180 bp, 6 predicted proteins | sample 2940141 | NCBI WGS metagenome assembly QIRE01 (sample SAMN09273532, study PRJNA473421) | Gut metagenome, whole genome shotgun sequencing project. | isolation source: gut tissue | host: Folsomia candida VU population | place: Netherlands: Amsterdam | collected 2016-03-06
TCTTCGGTTGGGATCGGATGTACCGACAGACAGTTGGACTTCTCGCCGCAGTCGCCGCAGCCCTCGCAAATGCGTTCGTTAATCATCACGCGCTGCGTGGGCGTTTCATAGGTTCCCCGCTTGCGCTTACGACGCTTTTCCGCGGCGCACTGTTGGTCATGGACCAGAACTGTCACGCCCGGAACGGAAGCCAATTCTGTTTGAACCGCGAGCATGTCATCGCGGTGTCGGACTTCGACGGTGCCCGGCAGTCCGAGCTCATTGGTTCGGTCCGGATCGTCGGAGGTCACTACGACCTTGGAAACACGTTCGGCCACAAGGAGATTCACGAGGTGTTTCAGGTCCATCTGCCCAACGGGGTCCTGCCCGCCGGTCATGGCGACGGTGCCGTTGTAGAGCAGCTTGTAGGTGAGGTTCTCGCCGGATGCGACCGCCGCGCGCAGCGCGAGGGAACCCGAGTGCATGAAGGTGCCGTCCCCGACGTTCTGGACGAAATGCTTCTCTTCGACAAACGGTGCCATGCCAAGCCATTGGCTGCCCTCGCCGCCCATCTGAGTAACGCCGGCGACGTCGCCGACCTGCTCAGGATCCATCAGCAGAACCATTGCGTGGCAACCGATTCCCGCGCCGACCAACGTGTCGGCCGTTACCTTGGTTGAACTGTTGTGCGGGCAGCCGGAACAGAAGTAGGGAGTGCGCACCGCGAGCGGCAGCACGATCCGATCCCGCCGTTTGGTGTGATCGTCGAGCCAGCGCTGCGCCGACTCGATGTGGTGATGCGTGCCGAGACGCGATGCCATTCCCCGGGTCACGGCATCGACGTCGAGTTCACCGAACCGGGAGAACAGCATCGAACCGTCCTCATGCGTCTTGCCGACAATCGCGGGCGCCGCCGGTTGTCTATACAAAATGTCGCGCATCATTGTTTCGATGAAGTCGCGCTTCTCTTCGACGACGATCACCTCGTGCAGGCCGGTGACAAACCGATCGAGGATCGTTCGCTCCATCGGGTAAACCATGCCGAGTTTAAGAATTCGGATACCGAGTCGGGATAGATCACTGTCGCGAATACCGATGAGCCGCAGTGCTTCGCGAACATCGAGGTAGGTCTTGCCCGCCGCGACGATGCCGATCCGATCGTCGGGACTCGACACGACGATCTTGTTCAGTTCATTCAGCCGTGCGTATTCCAGTGCGCGCGGGAGTCGAATCGTGAGCTGGTTCTGCTCCAGTTCCATCAGGCTCGCACCGAGGAGTCGTCCGCTCGGTACGTGTGGGCTGACACCGAGGCCGCCGTACTCGGGGGTGATGCGATCGGCGTCGACGGTCGCGGTCGACGCACCGTCGGCAACGTGCGCGGAGATCTTGAGCGACGTCCAGAGTCCGGACACGCGGCTCATCAACGCGGCGTGAACGCCGAAGTCGAGGATGTCGGCGCTGTCGGCGGGGTACAAGACGGGGATGTAGAGGTCGGCGAGCGCCATCTCCGACGCGCACGGAACCGTGGAACTCTTGGCGCCCGGGTCATCGCCGACGAGTGCGACCGCACCGCCGGCGGAATGGGTGCCGATGATGTTCGCATGTCGCAGGGCATCGGTGGCCCGGTCGAGACCGGGTGCCTTTCCGTACCAGTATCCGACGACACCGTCGCGCTGGATACCGTTCGCGTCGGCGGTGAGATGACCGACTCGTGCGGCAACCTGGCTGCCCATCACCGACGTCGCGGCGAGCTCTTCATTCAGTCCCGGACGGTGCGTGATGTCGTAGGCGTCGAGATAGCGCCGACGTCGGGCGATCTCGAGGTCGTAGCCGGCCAAGGGGGAGCCTTCATAGCCGGAGATGAAGGATGCCGTCTGCATTCCACGTCGACGGTCGAGCCGCGCGCGGTCGGCGACCATGCGAACAAGCGCCTGGATGCCGGTGAGATAGACGGAGCCGGATTCGCGGGTGTAGCGATCGTCCAGCGAGAAGCTCGGCGCTGCGTCCGAGACGGGTGCGTGATGAGCGCGATCATCAGCGAGGGTCATGGGGTTACCTGGCCTTCGTATTGGCCTCGACGTCGGAAACCATGGGTGGGTCGTCGGCGTGAAGCGGGTTGTCAGATCCGCGGGGTGTGCGGTTCTGTGGTCCAGAGTACGAAAGATCGTGAGCCACGTCACGTCTAGTGCCAGAATTGTCTGCGGTGGGTGGCAAATGCGACGCCGGTCACTTACTATCTAATTCAGTTAATTACCAATAACTGAAAGGTTGCCGGTGACCAGCACATTCGACGCGACGACGTCGCGACGCACGGTCCACGAGGACAACGTGGCCACGTTGCGGGACCGGCTACGCGCGGCTGCCGCTGGTGGCGGTACCAAAGCGCGAGAACGGCATGCCTCGCGCGGCAAACTCCTGCCCCGCGACCGCGTCGACCTGCTGCTCGACACCGGCTCACCCTTCCTGGAAGTCGCGCCCTTGGCCGCGCACGACATGTATGAAGGCAAGGCGCCGTCCGCCGGGGTCATCGCGGGCATCGGCCTGGTCAGTGGTCGTGAGTGCATGATCGTCGCCAACGACGCCACCGTCTCCGGTGGCACCTACTATCCGGTCACCGTGAAGAAGCATCTGCGCGCGCAGGAGATAGCCGCCACGAATCGGCTGCCGTGTATCTACCTCGTTGACTCGGGCGGCGCGATGCTGCTGGCGCAGGATGAGGTCTTCCCCGACCGTGATCACTTCGGTCGCATCTTCTTCAACCAGGCGAACATGAGCCGGGCGGGCATCGCACAGATCGCGGCCGTCCTCGGGTCGTCGACCGCCGGTGGCGCCTACGTCCCGGCGATGAGCGATGAGACGGTCATCGTGCGAAATCAGGGCACCATCTTCCTGGCTGGCCCCCCACTGGTGAAGGCAGCAACCGGCGAGGACGTCACGGCCGAAGAACTCGGCGGCGGCGATATGCACTCGTCGGTCTCCGGCGTGACCGACCATCTCGTCAACAACGACGAACAGGCGCTCACCAAGGTCCGCGAGATCATTGCGACCCTCGGGCCGCGGGAACCTGCCCAGTGGGAAGTGTCGGCGCCGGTGGCCCCGACGCGCGCGCAATCCGACCTCTACGACGTAGTGCCCACCGACCCGCGTACACCGTACGACGTTCGCGAAGTCATCGAAATCCTCTCCGACGGAGGACAGTTCACCGAGTTCAAGGCGAACTACGGAACCTCGCTCGTGACCGCGTTCGCGCGGATCGACGGCCATCCGGTCGGCTTCATCGCCAATAACGGCGTCCTGTTCAGTGAGTCGGCCCTTAAGGGCGCGCATTTCATCGAACTCTGCGACCAGCGTCGGATCCCGTTGGTCTTCCTGCAGAACATCAGCGGCTTCATGGTCGGCAAAGAATACGAGCAGGGCGGCATCGCCAAGAACGGTGCCAAAATGGTGAATGCCGTTGCCTGCGCGCGTGTTCCGAAGCTGACGGTCATGATCGGCGGATCGTTCGGTGCCGGAAACTACTCGATGTGTGGTCGTGCCTACTCGCCGCGCTTCCTGTGGATGTGGCCGAACGCGCGCATCTCGGTGATGGGTGGACCGCAGGCGGCCGACACCCTTGGGACGGTGCGCCGCAACCAGATTGAGCGATCCGGCGATACGTGGTCGGTCGAGGACGAAGAAACGTTCAAGGCGCCCATCCGCGAACAGTTCGCCACGCAGTCCGACGCCTACTATTCAACCGCTCGACTCTGGGACGACGGCATCATCGACCCCGCGGATACTCGCACCATTCTCGGATTGGCTTTGGAGGCAACCCGATACGCACCCCTCGCCGATGCCGGCTACGGCGTATTTCGGATGTGATGACATGACACCCACTCAAAATCTCCGGCCCATCCGTCGCGTTCTCATCGCGAATCGAGGTGAGATTGCCTGCCGCGTAATGGTTACACTTGCTCGACTCGGAATTGAGTCTGTCGCTGTATATTCCGACGCCGATGCTGACGCGGTTCACGTGTCCATGGCCGACGTCGCGGTGCGAATCGGTCCAGCGCCCGCGGCGGAAAGCTATCTCTCTATTGAAGCGGTGGTAGAGGCCGCTCGACGAACCGGTGCCGACGCAGTCCACCCCGGCTACGGATTCCTCTCGGAGAACCAGCAATTCGCGGCCGCGCTGTCCGACGCCGGAATCATCTTTCTGGGACCGCCAGCGTTGGCAATTGCGACCATGGGGGACAAGATCAGTGCACGCGCGGCCGTCGTCGAGCGCGGTGTACCGGTCGTTCCCGGCCTATCCCGACCCGGGCTGACCGACGACGAATTGATCGCTGCCGCACCGGATATCGGATTCCCGGTACTTATCAAGCCAAGCGCGGGTGGCGGCGGTAAGGGAATGCATCGGGTGGAAACGGTCGACGCATTGCCAGCAGCATTGGTGACCGCACGTCGGGAGGCCGCTTCCGCATTCGGTGACGACACCTTGTTCCTCGAGCATTTCGTCGACACACCACGGCACATCGAAGTTCAGATCCTGGCCGACGAGCACGGCAACGTCATCCACCTCGGAGAACGCGAATGCTCACTGCAGCGTCGCCATCAGAAGGTCATTGAGGAAGCGCCGTCGGCGCTGCTCGACGCTGCGACCCGCGCCCGGATTGGCGAGGCAGCCTGCGATGCGGCTCGCAGTGTCGCGTACGTGGGGGCGGGGACCGTCGAGTTCATCGTGTCCGCGCATCGCCCGGATGAGTTCTTCTTCATGGAGATGAATACCCGTCTACAGGTGGAGCACCCCGTGACTGAAATGGTCACCGGCGTCGATCTGGTCGAACAACAGATTCGGGTTGCCAGGGGAGAAGCGCTTTCACTGGCACAGGACGACATTGTCCTTACCGGACATGCCGTCGAGGCACGCGTCTACGCCGAGGATCCCGCCGCTGGATTTTTGCCCACCGGGGGCACCATTGTCGCCGTTGAGCATCCCGTGCGGCCAAATGTGGTGAGCGCCGGTTCGATTCGCGCCGACTCCGCGATGCGAGATGGACTTGTTGTCGGTACCGACTATGACCCGATGTTGGCGAAAATCATCGCGTACGCCGACGATCGCGCCACGGCGCTCTCGCATTTGGAGGCCGCACTCGCCGACACGGACGTACTGGGCGTCGGGACCAATATCGACTTCTGTCGGTTCGTTCTGGCGCGCGATGAGGTTCGAGCCGGTCAATTGGACACGGAGCTGCTCGACCGGCTCGTCGTCGACTATGCCGCTCCCGCACCGGATCCCGCCGCGATCGCACGCGTTGCGCTGCATCGCGCGGGCGTCGATTCCGCGACGCTGTGCAGTGTCGGAGATGGGTGGCGAAGCGCAAGCACGGTCGGTTGGCGCATTGGTGATCGCGCCACGATCTCGTCAACAGTGACCGACGGCCAGCTCACCTATGACACAGCGTTGGTTCCCGACGGGTCGGGCGGCGCGACGGTGACCGTCTCAACCGATGGTGAAAAACCGTGGTCGGCAACAGTTTCCGCGTCCGGCGATAGATACACCGTCGACGGGGTGACGCAACGCTGGGTCGTCGCGGTTGACGAGGAGAGTGCGACGTGGGTGACCGGACCGACGGGCACCTGGGTGTTGCGGCCGGTCCATGTTCTCGCCGACGTCGATGACACCGAGCACGCCGGCGACATCACGTCGCCGATGCCGGGCACAGTCGTCGCGGTGCCGGGTGTAGACGGCTCCGACGTTTCCGTGGGAGCGGTCATCGTGGTCGTCGAAGCAATGAAGATGGAACATGCGCTCACCGCACCGGTCGATGGAGCTGTCACGGTGAAAGTCGCGGTGGGCGACAAGGTCAAAGCAAATCAACTACTCGCGCACGTAAAGGCATAGCAGCACAATGGAATTGACACAGGAATACTCCGACCTCCGCGACACCGTCCGCGACTTCGCGCAGCAGGTGGTTGCACCCGTTGCGGCCAAACACGACGCCGAGCACAGCTTCCCGTACGAGGTCGTCGCCCAGATGGGGCAGATGGGTCTGTTTGGATTGCCGTTCTCCGAAGAGTTCGGTGGCATGGGCGGCGACTACTTCGCGCTGTCCTTGGCATTGGAAGAACTCGGCAAGGTCGATCAATCGGTAGCGATCACGCTCGAAGGGGGCGTTGGCCTCGGCGCAATGCCGATCTACAAGTTCGGCACCCAGGAGCAAAAGGAACGCTACCTCCCGGATCTGTTGGCTGGCAAAGCCCTTGCCGGATTTGGCCTGACCGAACCGGGCGCCGGATCCGATGCTGGCGCAACCGCGACGACCGCCGTTGAAGATGGCGACAGCTGGGTCATCAACGGCGCCAAGCAATTCATCACCAATTCAGGAACCGACATCACATCGCTAGTGACGGTCACCGCCGTCACCGGCGCGCGTGACGGCGGCCGCAAAGAGATTTCGACCATCATCGTGCCAGCGGGAACCCCGGGATTCGTCGCGGAGCCCGCGTATAACAAGGTCGGCTGGAACGCCTCCGATACTCACCCGCTGTCCTTCGCAGACGTTCGCGTCCCCACGGAAAACCTACTCGGGCAACGTGGACGCGGCTACGCCAACTTCCTCAACATCCTCGACGAGGGGCGGATCGCGATAGCGGCGCTGGCGACCGGCGTCGCGCAGGGCTGCGTCGACGAATCGGTCAAGTATGCGAAACAGCGTCAGTCGTTCGGACGTCCGATTGGCGACTACCAGTCGGTGTCGTTCGCCATCGCGCGGATGGAGGCGCGGGCCCACGTCGCGCGGACCGCGTACTACGACGCGGCGGCAAAGATGTTGGCCGGCAAGCCCTTCAAGAAGGAAGCGTCGATCGCCAAGATGATCTCCAGCGAGGCCGCGATGGACAACGCGCGGATGGCAACCCAGATCCACGGCGGATACGGATTCATGAACGAGTATCCGGTTGCTCGGCACTATCGTGATTCCAAGATCCTCGAGATCGGGGAGGGCACCACCGAGGTACAGCTGATGCTGATCGCACGTGAGTTGGGATTCTCATGAGCGCCGCCAAGCGGGTTATTCAGCGCGGCTTGTGGTTTGAAGAATTCGTGGACGGGACCGTCTACGAACATCGACCTGGTCGTACCGTGACCGAGGCCGACAATGTCCTCTTCACGACGCTGACGATGAATACGCAGGCGCTGCACCTCGACGCCGCCTGGTCGGCGCGGCAGCCCGGTTTCGGAGGCCAGCGACTCATCAACTCGATGTTCACCTTTTCCACCATCGTCGGACTGTCGGTGTCACAGTTGACTCAGGGAACTCTCGTTGCGAACCTCGGTTTCTCCGAAGTTGCCTTCCCCGCACCGCTTTTCGCGGGAGATACGTTGTACGCCGAAACCGAGTGCGTCAGCAAACGCGAATCGAAATCGCGTCCCGGCGAGGGCGTCGTCAATCTTGTCCATATTGGGCGCAATCAAGACGGCGTTGTGGTGGCTCGTGCCGCCCGTGCGACGCTGGTTCGCAAACGTCCAGAACAAGGAGAAGGAAGCTGACCATGTCTGTTGCCGAGATCAGTTCTGGGGCCTGGCTCCCACCCGGACCCGCGTTGCTGTTCTGTCCTGCGGATCGGCCTGAGCGTTACGCGAAGGCCGCGGCCCGCGCGGATGTGGTCATCCTGGATCTCGAGGATGCGGTGGCGCCGGAGAATCGCCCAGGCGCCCGGCAGGCTCTCATCGACACCCCGCTGGACCCCGGCAAAGTCATCGTGCGGATCAATCCTCCCGGTACCGGCGACCACCGGCGGGACTTGGCGGCGATCGCCGAAACCGAATATCGCGTGGTGATGGTGGCCAAGGCGGAGTCAGCCGAGGCGTTGCAGGCGACCGGACTGCAGTCGATCGCGCTCGTCGAAACACCGCTCGGTGCGGTGCGTGCGGCAGAGATCGCGGCGGCCGCCAACTGCATCGGATTGATGTGGGGGGCAGAAGATCTCGTCGCCGGGCTCGGCGGAAAGTCGAGCAGGTTCTCGAGCACCGAAGAACGCGCGGGCACCTACCGCGATGTTGCGCGCTACGTTCGTTCGACGGTGCGCCTCGCCGCCGCGGCGTTCGGTCGTTTCGCGATCGATTCGGTACATCTTGACATCGCCGACGTCGACGGGTTGGTCGCTGAGGTTACCGATGCGGTCGCCCTCGGCTACACGGCGACGGCGTGTATCCATCCTTCGCAGGTGGAGGCGATTCGGGCTGGCTATCGGCCGAATGAGGACGAAATTGCTTGGGCGCGAGAGGTATTGGCTGCCGCACAGGAGAACCCGGGTGTCTTTAGTCTGAACGGAATGATGGTCGATGGGCCGGTTCTTCGTCAGGCCGAGAGCGTTTTGAGTAGGTCCCTACCAGAATCCGAAGGATGATTCGATGACCCCGATCACCGATCACGCGCTGTCGCTCGCGCAGGGAGAATCAACTCCGTCGTTGCTGAACGACACAATTTTTGCCAACTTCAGTTCGACGGCTCAGCGTTATCCGGACAACCTCGCTGTTGCCGAGGCGCTCACCGGACGTACCTGGACCTACCGGGAACTGCATCACGATGTGGTCGCCCTCGCCGCGGGCCTGCTGCGCGAAGGGGTTTCGCGCGGCGACCGGGTCGGGGTGTGGTCACCCAACCGATCCGAATGGATCCTGGTTCAGTACGCGACCGCCGCCATCGGCGCCGTACTGGTCAATATCAATCCGTCGTATCGACAGACCGAACTCGACTTTGCGCTGAAACAGTCGGGAATTTCGCTCGTCGTAGCCTCGCCGGCGTTCAAAGACTCCGACTATCCGGGCATGCTCGAACAGTCGCGCAAAGCGCTGCCGGATATTGCGACGATCATCTTCGAATCGGCGAATTGGGAAGCGCTGCTTGCCGAACCGTCGGCGCAGGAGATCGCCGACATCGAGAAGATCAGCGCATCCCTTGACCCCGACGATCCGATCAACATTCAGTACACGTCGGGGACAACCGGTGCGCCCAAGGGAGCGACGCTCTCGCACCGCAACATCCTGAACAACGGCTATCTGGTTGGCGAACTGGTCAACTACACCGCCGACGACCGAATCTGTCTGCCGGTGCCGTTCTACCACTGCTTCGGCATGGTGATGGGCAACCTCGCGGCGACCAGTCACGGTGCGGCAATGGTCATTCCGGCACCCGCATTCGATCCGGTGGCAACGCTGAGTGCCGTCGCCGAGTACCGATGCACGAGCCTCTACGGAGTGCCGACCATGTTTATCGCGGAGTTGGCGCTCGCCACCTTCGACGACTACGACCTCTCGTCGCTGCGCACCGGAATAATGGCGGGTTCGCCGTGTCCCGAGCAGGTAATGCGCGAAGTGGTCGATCGAATGCATATGGCCGAAGTATCGATCTGTTACGGCATGACCGAAACCTCGCCTGTCTCAACGCAAACCCGGACCGACGATCCGTTGCAACTGCGCGTGGGCACCGTTGGTCGAGTCGGCCCACACCTGGAAATTAAGGTGGTTGATCCGACGTCGGGTGAGACGATGCCGCGCGGCGAGGCCGGCGAATTCTGCACGCGTGGCTACAGCGTGATGCAGGGATACTGGAATGAGCCTGCGAAGACGGCCGACGTGATCGACGCCGACGGCTGGATGCACACCGGTGATATCGCGGTGATGGCGGACAACGGGTACGTGGAGATAACCGGTCGTATCAAAGACATGGTGATCCGTGGCGGCGAGAACATCTATCCGCGCGAGATCGAAGAATTCCTCTACACCCACCCCGATATCCTCGACGCCCAAGTTATCGGTGTACCCGACGCGAAGTACGGTGAGGAACTCATGGCGTGGATTCGGCTACGCGAAGGTGCCAGCGATTTGACCGTTGACGACGTCCGCGAGTTTGCGACGGGTCAGATTGCGCGACACAAGATTCCAAAGTACGTTCACGTCGTCGACGACTTCCCGATGACCGTCACCGGCAAGGTGCGCAAGGTCGACATGCGCGCCGACGCGGTCAAGTTGCTCGGCCTCGGGTGAGCACTCAGATGGGCCGGTTCGTCCGGCAGGCGTCGCAACTCGCGGGTCGGGATCTGGGTACTTACGACGCCCTGTGGCAATGGTCGATCGATGATCTGCCAGCGTTTTGGCGCGCGGTCTGGGACTACTACGAACTATCCGAACTTGCTGCCGAACCTCTCGGACCACGACCCGAGGATGTGCTCGCCGACGCGACAATGCCTGGTGCGCAATGGTTTCCGAGCGTCAGCCTCAACTACGTCGACCAGGTTCTCCGGCACGCTGACCTACCCGGCGCCGCGATCGTCGGGATTGACGAAGCCGGCGAGCGCACCGAGATTAGCTGGGGTGCGCTACCCGGTCAGGTGGCGTCGGTCGCGGCTCAACTCCGCGCGCTTGGCGTCGGCGCGGGCGATGTCGTGGCCGCTTACCTTCCGGACATCCCCGAGGCCGTAATCGCCTTCCTCGCAACGGCATCGATCGGAGCGGTCTTCTCCGGGTGTGGAGCCGACTACGCGCCCGACGGTGCCGCTGGCCGCATGGCGCAACTGTCTCCGCGGGTGCTGTTCACCGCCGACGGGTACCGCTACAACGGCAAGCCGATCGATAAGTTGGCCGACAATGTCACGGTGGCGACGCTCCTGAACGTTTCCGCTGTCATCAATGTTGGTGCAGCACAGCCGGATTCAGTGGTACCCGTCGTCTCATATGCCGACGCGGCGGCGAATACGACCGCCGAGCTGACTGTCGAGAAGGTTACGTTCGACCATCCGCTCTGGGTGCTGTTCAGTTCTGGGACAACGGGTAAGCCAAAGGGCATCGTCCACGGCCACGGTGGGGTGATCCTCGAACATCTCAAAGCGGGGGGACTGCACAGCGACCTTAAACCGGGGGACGTCTTCTTCTGGCAGACCGCACTCAGCTGGATGATGTGGAATTTCCAGGTCGCCGGACTACTTTGTGGCGCGCGGATAATCACCTACAGCGGTTCACCGCTGTACCCCGACGCCGACCGGATGTGGTCACTGGTTGCCGAGGAGGGAGTGACCTACTTTGGTACCAGTCCGGGCCAATTGCAGGCGTCACGAAAGGCAGGTCTGACACCCGGTGTCGCACACAACCTCTCGGCGCTGCGCTGCCTGGGAAGCACCGGTTCGACGCTGGCCGCCGACCTCTTCGAGTGGGTCGATCG
>QIRE01000264.1_pt1 | contig 11164 bp, 13 predicted proteins | sample 2940141 | NCBI WGS metagenome assembly QIRE01 (sample SAMN09273532, study PRJNA473421) | Gut metagenome, whole genome shotgun sequencing project. | isolation source: gut tissue | host: Folsomia candida VU population | place: Netherlands: Amsterdam | collected 2016-03-06
TCGTCAAGCGCGACCTCAAAACCCGCATCAACGGGGCGCGCCGTTGCCTGCGTCCAGAAGCGACGCGGTTTCCACTCGGTCATGCCGACCACTCCTCAATCGCGGTGATCAGGGCGGCAAAGTCCGGCGCAACCAGCGCCGCCCCCGCATCCATCAGCGCGGCAGACGGGTGATAGCCCCATGCCACGCCAAATCCCGGCATTCCCGCCGCCTGCGCCATTTCCATATCAAAGCTGGTATCGCCCACCATCACCGCGCGATCCGCGGTGACGCCGCTGTCGGCCAGCGTCTGCAACAGCATACCGGGCGCGGGTTTTGATGGATGCGTGTCGGCGGTTTGCAGACTGACAAACAGCCCTTGCAACCCGTGCGCCTCTATCATGGCGTTCAGGCCGCGGCGCGATTTGCCGGTCGCCACCGCCAGCATCAGATCATCGCGCGCGGCCAGCCGGTCCAGACAATCACGCGCGCCCGGATACAGCGGCGCGGCCTGCACCAGACGTTCGGCCATGAATGCGGCGCGATAGGCGGTGACGATCCGGTCGCGCGTATCCGCATCGGCACCGGGGGTCAGCTGGACCACGGCGACGGGCAGCGACAATCCGACGATGCCCAACACCTGTGCGCGCGGCAGCGGCGCCCGCCCCACCGACCCAAAGGCCGCATCCATCGCGGCACAGATGTGGTGCTGGCTGTCGATCAGCGTGCCATCGACATCAAAAACCACCAGCCTCATGCGTCATCCGCGAATGGATCGTCCGGCACATCGGCGGCGTGCCAGCCAAGGGTGTTCCATGTCCGCTCCATATGGTCGGGCAAGGGCGCGGTCAGCGTGATCCGCTTTTTGGTGATGGGATGGTCAAAGGACAGGCTGCGGGCGTGCAGATGCAGCTTTCGGCTGATCTCTCCGCCCAGCTGCGCGCCCCAGCCATCACCAAGGTTTTCCTGCCCCGATCCACCGTATTTTCCGTCGCCGACAATGGGATGGCCCAGTTCGGCCATATGCGCGCGCAATTGATGCGTGCGTCCGGTGATCGGCACCAGCGCGCACCAGCTTGCCCGCGTGCCAAGCGCGTCCAACACCGCGTAATCGGTGGTCGCGCGCTTGGCGCCTTCGGTGGCGTCGATGTCCCTCGGGTGAACGGCGATCATCTTTTCGCCCTCTCCGCCCCGGCCGTGGCCGGGGGCCTTGACCAGACCATAGCGCACCGTGCCCATCCGTGGATGCGGCACGCCGGCAACGGCGGCCCAGTAAATCTTGCGGGTGCTGCGCAGGCGAAACGCCTCGGACAGGGCGCGCGCGATCCGGTCGGTGCGCGCCAACAGCAGGATGCCCGAGGTGTCCTTGTCCAGCCGATGCACCAGCTTGGGCCGGTCCTTGAACCCGAACATCAGCGCGCGTGTCAGCCCGTCCACATGGCGGCTGCCTTGCCCGCTGCCGCCCTGCGACGGCAGGCCGGGCGGTTTGTTCAGCGCGATGATATGTTCGTCTTTCCACAAAACGGCGGCCTGAATCATCGCCGCATCCGCATCGACGACGCGCGCATCCTCGCCCCTGGGGCGGGCGGCAACGGGCGCCGCATCGGGCAGCGGCGGGATGCGAACCTCTTGCCCGGCTTCGATCCGGGTGGCCGGCTTGACGCGCCCGCCCTCGATCCGCAACTGCCCGGTCCGGCACAGCTTTTCGATGGCGATCTGGCCAAGCTGCGGAAATTTCTTCTTCAGCCAGCGGTCGAGGCGCTGATCGCCCTCATCCTCGCCAACGCGGATTGTCTGAACACCGCTCATGCGAAAATCCCCCGTCCAAATGTCATTCCGACCATCACCGCGACCAGCGACAGCACCACCGATCCGGCGATATACAGCGCCGCCGCCGTCATGTTCCCGCGTTCCCACAGGTTCAAGGCATCCAGGGAAAATGCCGAAAACGTGGTAAAGCCGCCCAGAAACCCCGTCAGCAGCAAGGGCGACAGATGCTGCGCCCCGCGATGAGCCAACAGCGCCGCCAATATCCCCATAACCAGGCTGCCGCCGATATTCACGGCCAGCGTCGCCAGCGGAAATCCCTGCACCGGCATCAGCCGATAGACAGCATACCGCGCGACTGATCCTGCGGCCCCGCCAATCGCAACCTGAAGATATGGGTTCATCATGCCGCTAACTGTGGCGGCGCGGGCGCAAAGTCAACTGCCGCGCTTTAATCGTTGGGCCACGAACCAATCCAGCCGCTTTTTCAGCTCTCGTTCAAAGCCGCGTTCGACGGGAAGATACAGCACCGGCCGCTTCATGCCGTCGGGGAAATAGTTCTGGCCGCTGAAGGCGTCTTCGGCGTCATGGTCATAGGCATAGCCCGCGCCGTAACCCTGATCCTTCATCAGCTTGGTCGGCGCGTTCAGGATATGGGCGGGCGGCATCAGGCTGCCGGTGCGCCGCGCCTCGGCCCGCGCGGCCTTGTAGGCCACGTAGCCCGCGTTCGATTTCGGCGCCAGCGCCAGATAGATGACCGCCTGCGCCAGCGCCAGTTCCCCTTCGGGGCTGCCCAGCCGTTCATACAGCGCCCATGCATCAAGACAGTGACGCTGCGCGGCGGGGTCGGCAAGGCCGATATCCTCGACCGCCATCCGGGTCAGACGGCGGGCCAGATAACGCGGGTCTTCGCCCCCCTCAAGCATCCGGCCGAACCAATAAAGCGCCGCGTCGGGATCGCTGCCGCGCACCGATTTGTGCAGGGCGGAAATCAGGTTGTAATGTTCGTCGCCCGACTTGTCGTATTTCGCGGCGCGGCGCATCAGCCGCTGTGCCATCGCCTGTGCGTCCATCGGGGCGCTGGTTTTCCACGCCGCAACCTGTTCGATCAGGTTCAGCGCGGCCCGTCCGTCGCCATCGGCCATGTCCAGCAAGGCCGACCGCGCCTCGGCCGTCAGGGGCAGTTTGCGGCCCAGCTCTTGTTCCGCGCGCAGCGCCAGCAGTTCAAGATCGTCCGGAGACAGACGTTCCAGCACAATCACCTGTGCCCGCGACAGCAACGCGGCGTTCAGCTCGAACGAGGGGTTTTCGGTGGTGGCCCCCACCAGAAGGATCGTCCCATCCTCCATATGCGGCAGGAAACTGTCCTGCTGCGCCTTGTTGAAACGATGAATTTCATCAACGAACAACAGCGTCCCGCGCCCCTGTTGACGGCGCAGCTTGGCCGCATCAAAGACCTTGCGCAGTTCGGGAACGCCGCTGAAAATCGCGCTGATCTGAACGAATGCCAGATCGGTTTCATCCGCCAGCAGCCGCGCGATCGTGGTCTTGCCCACACCCGGCGGGCCCCACAGGATCAGCGACGACAGACTGCCCGCGCCCAGCATCGCGCCCAATGGACCTTCGGCGTCCAGCACCCTGCGCTGGCCGATCACATCTGCCATGCGCCGGGGACGAATGCGGTCGGCCAATGGCCGCATCGCCGCGTTCGGCTGCGGATCAGAGGTCGGGGGCGTGTCGAACAGATCAGGCATGACACGCCCATACTAAGTGCAGCGAAAACGGGGGAACAGCCCCCATCGCGTCAATGCATCTTATCGCTAAGATCAATCGACACGCATTGGAAGTTGCCGTCGTCGATCCACATCGCGCGGCCGATGGCCTCGGCTTTCAGGCCGCAACGACCATACCAACGCGGCCAATTGGCCCCGGTCAGCGCGATCAGACGCGTGGCGCCCAGTTCGCGCGCGCTTTTGGTCATGGCTTCGACCATCTCAAAGTGAACCTTGCGGCGATACATCTGCGGGATGTCATGGCTGACAAAGACACGCGAACATTCCCACACGTTCACATCAACCGGCGCATCCGCATCCAGCAGGTCTTGCGGAATCGTGCCGCCCAGGATGCCGCGCTGTGCGTCGCGGATCATATAGCTGTAAACACCGCATTTCGCGATGGTGGGCGTCAGCCGGATTCCGGCCAGCACGGCGCCTTTGTCGTGGATGGCGATCCAGCGGCTTTGCGGCGTATCATACTGGTCAAACTCCATGTCCTCGGCTTCGGGAAGATCCCAGTTCTTCTGGACGATAAAGCTTTGCTTACGGGCGCGAAACAGGTTGGCAAAAAGTTCGCCGTGATTGTGTAGGTTCGAAAATGAAAGGGTCGTCGTCTGCATAAGAGCACTCCTGGGGTGTGAGGTACCCTCCGCCGCGTCGCGGTTCCCCTGGACGAGCGTCCCTAAAGCAGACGGTATTCCTTGGCCCTCTGCAACGCCTCGGCCGTTGTGCGTGCCTTCAGTCGTTCGCGGACTGAGATAAGCCTGGCTTTGAACGCGCTTTCGGTAATGCCAAGTTTGGCTGCCGCTGCTGCATGACGGTCGCCCTCCGCAATGCACCGAAGGGCTTCTTTCTGAGCCTTTGTCAGGCTCGCCGGCGGCTCCGTGATATCGTGAAGCCGACGAACGATTGTCGAGACCTCGGCGATCTCGGCATCTAGAAATTCACGGTCATCGCGGGCGAAACTTGCGATGGTGCGTGAATTGATCGGGCCGTAGGACACGGTCAGGCCAAAGGTCAGGCCATGATCGGACGCGTCTTTCAGGATGTTGAATGGGTCAGGGATCGGCAGGGTTGACCACCGGCACGCGCCGGTCGTCGAAAACCCCCACGCGATTGTCGGGTCGCGCAAGGCATAGCCGTTGTTGGTATAGTGTTCGAACCATTCGTCAGCATAGGTTTGAAACTGCATCAACGGTGCCGCAAAGCGGATGTGCAGGGCAGCGAAATAACCTGAGGGAGCAAGCTTCCCCAGCCTTCGTAGTCCGGCATTTATGTCTGCACGAGAGGACATGACTTTTAAGACTAATTGTTATCGGGGGCGTCAACTGTCAGAATGTAATGACAGAATAGTATTGCCATAGTGTTAACGCGAAACAGAGACTTCGTTCCAGCGTAAAGCTGGTGCGTGACCTGTCGGCACATCCGTATTCAGTCAAAATACGCATATTCGCCGTAATCCGGGCAATTCTGACACATCATGACGTGGCGTCAGTTGGGTGACCCTGACCACCCATAACCCATTGTTAACCAACAAACGCAAAACGCCCCGTCGCTTATTCAGCAACGGGGCGCAAAGGACGAATCAGCTTGGCGGATGGACCGCCAGCCGGATCACGCGTCGGCTTCAGCCTCGGCGGCGACGCGGGCATGGTCGGCGGCGCCTTTCGCGGCGGGATCGCGGTCAACCAGTTCGATGATCGCCATCGGTGCCATGTCGCCATAACGGAAACCGGCTTTCATGATGCGAACATAGCCGCCCTGACGATCCTTGTAGCGTGCGCCCAAAATCTCGAACAGTTTGGCGACATACTGGTCTTGCTTCAGCTGCGAGGCAGCCTGACGACGGGCGTGCAGGTCGCCACGCTTGGCCAGCGTGATCAGCTTTTCAACGATCGGACGCAGTTCCTTGGCTTTCGGCAAGGTGGTCTTGATCTGCTCATGCTCGATCAACGAGCCGGCCATGTTGGCGAACAGCGCCTTGCGGTGTTCGTGGGTACGGTTAAGACGGCGATAGCCGCGAGCGTGACGCATGATAATCTCCTATAACGTCTTTTGCTTTGTCCGGCAGCCCATGCGTGGCGGGCCACTCTCCTTGGGGCACGTTGGCCCAGTCGTGCCGGGGGCGCCGTGGCACCCCCGGAATTTCTTAGAACTGGTCGTCGAACCGCTTGGCCAGATCCTCGATATTCTCTGGCGGCCAGTCGACGACATCCATGCCCAGATGCAGGCCCATGCCCGACAGCACTTCTTTGATCTCGTTCAGCGACTTGCGACCAAAGTTCGGGGTGCGCAGCATCTCGGCTTCGGTTTTCTGAATCAAATCGCCGATATAGACGATGTTGTCGTTCTTCAGGCAGTTGGCCGAACGGACCGACAGCTCAAGCTCATCGACCTTTTTCAGCAGGCGCGGATCGAATTCCAGACCATCGTCATTGTCCTGACGGCTGGCCGATTCCGGCTCTTCGAAGTTCACGAACACCGACAGCTGATCCTGAACGATGCGCGCGGCATAGGCAACGGCGTCTTCCGGCGTCAGCGAACCGTCGGTTTCGATCTTCATCGTCAGCTTGTCATAGTCCAGAACCTGACCTTCGCGGGTCGGCTGCACTTCGTAGCTGACGCGTTTCACCGGCGAGAAGATCGCGTCGATCGGAATCAGACCGATGGGCGCGTCCTCGGGACGGTTCTTGTCTGCAGCGACATAGCCCTTGCCGGTCGCGACCGTCAGTTCCATGTTCAGTTCTGCGCCATCGTCCAGGTGACAGATGACGTGATCGCGGTTCAGAACCGTGATGCCTGCGGTTTCCTGAATGTCGCTGGCCTTGACCTCGCCCGGACCCTTGGCCGTCAGTGCCAGACGCTTTGGCCCCTCGACATCCATCTTCAGGGTGACGCCCTTCAGGTTCAGCACGATGTCGGTCACGTCCTCACGGACGCCCGCCACGCTGCTGAACTCGTGCAGAACGTTGTCGATCTGCACCGAGGTGATCGCGCCACCTTGCAGCGACGACATCAGCACGCGGCGCAGCGCGTTGCCAAGCGTCAGGCCGAAGCCACGCTCAAGCGGTTCAGCGATCAGCGTCGCGGTGCGCGTCGCGTCGGCACCCGGTTTGACAACCAGTTGCGTCGGCTTGATCAGCTCGGCCCAATTCTTGTGGATCATGGATTTGCCTCCATACTTGTCCCCCGCCCATGACCAAGGCGGCGAACGCCCGAGGGTGAATGCGAATAGCCCGGGCCGCGCCAATCATGCGCGGCCCGGTAGATGTGATCCAGGATCAGACGCGGCGACGCTTGGGCGGGCGGCAGCCGTTATGGGCGATCGGCGTCACGTCGCGGATACCGGTGATGTTGAAACCAACAGCAGCCAGCGCGCGCAGTGCCGATTCACGACCCGAACCGGGGCCCTGAACTTCGACTTCCAGCGTCTTGACGCCGTGTTCCTGTGCCTTGCGGCCTGCATCTTCGGCTGCCATCTGCGCCGCATACGGCGTCGATTTGCGCGAGCCCTTGAAGCCCATGGTGCCAGCCGACGACCACGAGATCGCGTTGCCCTGCACGTCCGAGATCAGGATTTTGGTGTTGTTGAAGCTGGAGTTCACATGAGCAACGCCCGAGGCGATGTTCTTGCGCTCTTTACGCTTCATGCGGGTTTTATCGCGTGCCATATCCTCTACCCCTTACTTCTTCTTGCCGGCGATCGGCTTCGCCGGGCCCTTGCGGGTGCGGGCATTGGTGTGGGTGCGCTGGCCGCGAACCGGCAGACCACGACGGTGACGCAGGCCACGATACGAACCCAGATCCATCATACGTTTGATGTTCATCTGGCGTTCGCGACGCAGGTCGCCTTCAACGGTCAGGTTTGCGTCGATATATTCGCGGATTTGCAGCACTTCGGCATCCGAAAGATCATTCACGCGACGCGCACGGTCAATGCCGACGGCTTCGCAGATCTGTTCGGCATACATCGGACCGATGCCGTGGATATAGGTCAGAGAGATGGGGACGCGTTTCCCCGTCGGAATGTTTACGCCAGCAATACGAGCCACGCGCTTTCCTTTTCAAGTTGCGGTTCCGTAGCACCGGAACCTTTTTTCACAACGCAAGGCCCGAAAGCCATGCCTTCGGGCCGAACTATGGTCCATCCCGTGGGATGATTCTCTTGCGAGATGGTGTCGATTAAAGGCAGCTTGACAGAAGGTCAAGCCTGCTGCGGCAGGATCGCGTTAATCTGTGCGCCGACCTCATCCATGGCGGCCATGCCGTCCACTTGCTGCAAATCGCCCTTGGCGTAGTAATACCCCAACAGCGGCGCGGTCTTTTTATAGTATTCGCGCAGCCGGTCCGAAAAGACTTCGGGCGTATCGTCCGGGCGCACGGCCTGACCTGCCGCCCGGGCATCATCAGCCCGTTTGACGATGCGCGCTACCAGCGCCTCATCATCGACCTTCAATTCGATCGCGGCATCCAGCTTCATGCCGGTGCTGCGCAGCAGATCGCCAAGCGCATCGGCCTGTGCCAGCGTGCGGGGGAAGCCGTCGAAGATGAAGCCTTCACCACCCTCGGCCAGCTTTTCGCGGATCAGGCCGATGACGATTTCGTCCGTGACCAATTCGCCCCGGTCCATCACCTCGGCCACGCGCTTGCCCATTTCGGTGCCCGAATTGCGGGCCGCCCGCAGCATGTCGCCAGTCGAAAGCTGAACCAGCCCCCTGTCCTTGACCAGCTTTTGGGCCTGCGTCCCTTTGCCGGCGCCCGGAGGCCCCAGCAGGATGATGTTGATCGTCATGGCTTGTCGTCCCCCTCGCTCGCCCGTCGGCTTTTTTATCGCCGCGACGGAGCGCGACGCGGTTTTGCGGTACCCGGCTTGCGTTTACCACGCAGCTGGGATTTCTCAATTAGCCCTTCGTACTGGTGGGCCAGCAGATGGCTTTGCACCTGATTGATCGTGTCCATCGTGACCGAAACGACGATCAGGACCGAGGTTCCGCCGAAATAGAACGGGATCGACCACTGATGGCGCAGAATTTCCGGCAGCAGACAGACAGCAGCCAGATAGGCGGCGCCGATCACCAGAATGCGGTTGACGACATAATCCAGATATTCCTCGGTCCGCTTGCCCGGCCGGATGCCCGGAACAAAGCCGCCCTGGTTTTTCAGGTTGTCGGCCACATCGTCAGATTTGAAGCTGACATTGTGGGTATAGAAATAGGCGAAGAACACGATCATCGCTGCGAAGAACAGCAGATACAGCGGTTGTCCCGGCCCGAAATAGGCCAGAATCCAGCCCATCACGCCTTCGGTCTGCTGACCGGAAAAGGTCGAGATCGTGACCGGCAGCAACAGCAGAGAGCTGGCAAAGATCGCCGGAATGACGCCCGCCGGGTTGACCTTGATCGGCAGATGCGACGACTGGCCGTCATAGACCTTCATGCCGACCTGACGCCGGGGATACTGGATGCGGATCTTGCGCAGCGCGCGTTCCATGAACACGACAAAAGCAATGACCGACACGACCATCAGAATCACCGCAAGGATCACCGGGGTCGAAATCGTGCCCGACCGGCCCTGTGCGAAAAAGTTCGCCAGTGCTGCGGGAATTTCTGCAACGATGCCGACAAAGATGATCAGCGAGATGCCGTTGCCGATGCCGCGCGCGGTAATCTGTTCGCCGATCCACATCAGGAACATGGTGCCGCCGACCAGCGTGATCACGACCGAAGCCTGAAAGAACATGCCCGGATCATGCGCCAGACCGCCAGCTTCCAGCGACTTGGCCAGACCGTAAGCCTGAAACAACGCCAGCGCGACGGTGCCGTAGCGCGTGTATTGGTTGATCTTCTTGCGGCCCTGCTCACCCTCTTTTTTCAGCTGTTCCAGCGAAGGAACCATCGAGGTCATCAGCTGCACGATGATCGAGGCCGAAATGTAGGGCATGATGCCAAGGGCAAAGACGCCCATCCGGCCAAGCGCGCCGCCGGTGAACATCGACAGGATGCCGCCGATGCCCGATTGAGCCTGATCCATAAAGTTGCGAAGGGCTGCCCCGTCGATCCCCGGCACCGGGATATAGGTGCCCAGACGATAGATGATCAGCAAACCGATCGTGAACCAGATGCGCTGGCGAAGTTCCGTGGCCTTGCCGAATGCACCCCAGGAAAGGTTCGCGGCCATCTGTTCTGCGGCTGACGCCATGTTTTTCCGTCCCGTGTCATGAAAGCGCCGCCGGTCCGTTTCCGGTAACCGGCGGCGCCTGGAAAACCTGCGTGCTATCTATGGGGCCGGACGGCCCCGTTCAACAGCTTATTCCGCGGCGACAGCAGCGGCCGGCAGGGTGACTTTGCCGCCAGCCTTCTCAACCGCTTCGACGGCGGTTTTCGACGCGCCGGTCACGGTGATGTTCAGCGCGCCTTTCAGCTCGCCCTTGGCCAGTAGACGGATACCGTCCAGCTTGCGGCGCACCAGACCCGAGGCGACCAGACCGTCTTCGGTCAGCTCGACCGAGCCGTCGATCTTGCCTGCGTCGATGAAGCCCTGGATTTGGCCCAGGTTCACAACGGCAAAGGTTTTTGCGTTGGGTGCTGTAAAGCCACGCTTGGGCAGGCGGCGATACAGCGGCATCTGGCCGCCTTCGTATCCGCCAAGGGCCACGCCCGAACGCGATTTCTGACCTTTGATACCACGGCCAGCGGTTTTACCCTTGCCCGAGCCGGGACCGCGCGCAACGCGCTTTTTCTTACGATTCGCGCCGTCGTTGTCGCGGATTTCGTGCAGTTTCATGTCGCTTCTCCTTGGCCGGACACGTCCTCGAAGCGAAAGTGGGACGGACACGGCATATATATGATGAGTCGTGCCCAAAGGGGCACCGGGCGCGTATAGACGCAAACCGCCATCCGGTTCAAGCCCGCAGCGGCCCGATATAAGGGTGCAGTCGCGCAACATTACGGCGGGCAAACGGCGGCCACAAGCTGATGTGAATTGCCAGCGAGGCCACGGCGGCTATCACCGTGCCAAACGCCCATCGGACATCATGATGACACCTGCCCTGATCTTCTGCATCGCCCTGCTGGCTCCCGTCGCCGCCACCGCCGCCCCGGTCTTTTGCACGGCGCGGATCGCGGGCAAGGATGTGCCGCTGGCCTATGATCCCGATGAGCCGGGCCTGCGCGCCACCTATAGCCTGCGCGAGACGCTGTTTACCCGATGGGGCAAAAGCAGCTGTCCAAGCCATGTCGTGCTGCGCAGCCTGACCCCCGAGCTGACGGATGAGGAACGCCAGCCCTTTTGCCTGCGCCATGACGAGGAAACAGAATCCTTCATCGGCTATGATCTGGGCGCGCGCGATGCGCGTGGCGCCTGCAAACAACCCGCAGGCACGGTCTGTCGTCGCGTTCATCAGACGCAGAATGCCGCCGTCACGATGACCACGGCGGCGGGGCGGGGCGCGATACGCGGGCTTCAGGCGCTGCCCGATGGATCGGGCGCGGTGATCGTCAGCGGGTCCAAGGGTTATGTCGCGGGCGCGTTGCAGGCGATGGGTGGCGCGGCGGCGGCATTTGCCGCATCGCCGGTGATGATGGCCAGCGCGGCCGTCACCGTCATTGCCGTGGGCGGCGCGGTTTACGCCTGCGCGGACACGG
>QIRE01000265.1_pt1 | contig 11143 bp, 8 predicted proteins | sample 2940141 | NCBI WGS metagenome assembly QIRE01 (sample SAMN09273532, study PRJNA473421) | Gut metagenome, whole genome shotgun sequencing project. | isolation source: gut tissue | host: Folsomia candida VU population | place: Netherlands: Amsterdam | collected 2016-03-06
CATTTTTCGTCGGACACCGATCGAGTGTGGTTTGCTCTGACGTGCGTCCCCACGCGAACGAGGAGAACTCATGTCTGCAGTTGCAGCAAGCAGTGGGCCGCGCCGGCGCGGAAAGCACCTGAGCGAAGTCGATGTCACAGAGTTTTTTGCGCCACAGCACACCTCGACCGCCGATCTGCCCGCGCCTGACCCGTTGTTGCGCAACCTGACCGTCGGGCTCATCGAATGCCTGGCCGGCGTGCGTGAAGTCGAGCAATTGGCGCGGTGGATGACGCAAGACGCGTTTCTGAGCGTCGCGCAACGGGTATCGCTCGCCACCAGAGCGCGCTCAGCAACATCGCGCGCCGCGGTGCGCCCCATCTATTCGATTGCCAGCATCCGCCATATGGCGCCGGCAGACGGTGTCGTCGAAGCGTGCATCGTCGTCACGATGCCTGCCCGCACCCGCGTATTGGCGATCCGCCTTGAAGGCACAGACCGTCGCTGGCGCGCGAGTTCTGTCGCGCTCCTCTAAGAATCCCTCGAGAGAAGCGCGACAAACAATCACTGCCTGTAGCTCGCCAGGAAGTTGCCGAGACGCTCGACCGCTTCAGAGAGCACCCGTGCTTCAGGCAGCGTCACGAGACGGAAGTGGTCAGGGTTCGGCCAATTGAAGCCGGTGCCCTGCACAACGAGAATGTGCTCGGCAACGAGAAGATCGTATATGAACTTTGCATCGTCGCGGATCTCGTGAACCTCGGGGTCGAGGCGCGGGAAAGCGTAGAGAGCGCCGCGCGGCTTCACGCAGGAGACGCCCGGAATTGATTGCAACCCTTCCCAGGCAGCATCGCGCTGCTCATGGAGGCGCCCGGTGGGCGCGATGAGCGCATCAATTGATTGCACACCGTCAAGCGCTGCCTGCACCGCGTGCTGCGCCGGCACGTTTGGACACAGTCGCGTGGATGCCAGAAGCGTGACGCCTTCGAGGAATCCCTTAGCGTGCTTTTTCGGGCCCGTAATGACCACCCAGCCGGCACGGAATCCCGCGACACGGTAGGTCTTTGACAGCCCATTGAACGTCATCACGAGCAGATCGGGCGCGAGCGTCGCGGTTGAAATGTGCTCGGCGTCATCGAACAGAATGCGGTCGTAGATTTCATCGCTCAGGATGAGCAACGAGTGCTCGCGAGCAATCTCGACAAGACCGAGAAGGACCTCGCGCGAGTAGACGGCACCGGTCGGATTGTTCGGGTTGATGATGACGATCGCCTTGGTTTTTGGCGTGATCTTGGAGCGGATATCTTCGAGATCCGGGTTCCAGTCGTTGTTCTCGTCACACAGGTAGTGCACCGGTGTACCGCCCGACAGTGAGGTCATGGCCGTCCACAGCGGGTAGTCCGGTGCCGGAATCAGCACCTCATCACCCTCGTTGAGGAGCGCTTGCATCGTCATGGTGATGAGTTCGGAGACACCGTTACCGAGGTAGACGTCATCCGGATCAATGTGCGGGAAGCCGGGAACCTGTTCATAGCGGTTGATGATGGCTCGTCGGGCCGAAAGAATTCCGCGGCTGTCACTGTAGCCGTGTGAGCTCGGGACTGCCGCGATCATGTCACGGACAATCTGATACGGAGCCTCGAACCCAAAAATGGCGGGGTTGCCGGTGTTGAGTTTCAGCACCGCGTGCCCGGCCGCCTCCAGCCGCGACGCCTCCACCAACGCGTTGCCGCGAATTTCGTAGAGAACGTTCTGAAGCTTGGCTGATTGATCCAGCGGTCGGAGGGGGCTCATGAATAAACCCTAGTCCCGCGGCACGGTTGTTCGTGACCACATTCGGCTTTACCGGCCACTTGTCGCCGAGTGGCATGCGAGGCTCCCAACAACGCGTGGATACGGCGAAACCCCGCCTCATCGAGACGGGGTTTCGACACGCGTATGCGTATTACTTCTTCTTAGCGCGGCGAGCAGCCCGGTTCTGTGCTGCCGGCTCGGCTGCGGCGTCAATCTTCTGCCCAAAAGCGCCCCGTTCCTCGGCGGGTGCTTGGGTCTGTGCCTGTCGCAAGCGGTTGGTCGCAGACTGTTGCATTTGGCCGCGGTCGTTACGCACTTCGACGTCACCGTCTTCGCTCGGCGCCGAGTATTCCAGCTTCTGCACGTCCTGCGTCGGTGCCGCGAGGCCCTTGGCCTCAACCTGCGTCACTTCGCTGCCCTCAGGTTGACGAACTTCAACCTCGAGGTTGTACAGGTACCCGACGGACTCTTCCTTGATCTGGCCCATCATGGACTGGAACATTTGGAAGCCCTCACGCTGGTACTCGATGAGCGGGTCACGCTGCGCCATAGCGCGTAGCCCGATGCCGTCCTTCAAGTAGTCCATCTCGTAGAGGTGGTCACGCCAGCGGCGGTCAAGAACCTGCAACACGACGCGGCGTTCCAGTTCGCGAGTCGCCGCTTCACCGAGTTGCTCTTCGCGTGCGGAGTATGCAATCTGCGCGTCGCTCAACAACTCACGCTTCAGGCCATCAGCGGTGACCTTACCCTTCGAGCCACCGGCTTCGGCGACGACCTCTTCGATCGTGACGCTCACCGGGAAGAGCGTCTTCAACTCAGCCCACAGCGCGTCAAAGTCCCAGCTCTCGGTGTGCCCCTCGCTGGTGTGCGACTCGATCATGCTCTCGATCGAGTCTTCGATGAAGTGGCCGATGCGGTCCTGGATGTCGTCGCCCTCAAGAATCTGGCGGCGGTCGGCGTAGATGGCTTCACGCTGACGGTTCAGCACGTCATCGTACTTCAGCACGTTCTTGCGGATCTCAGCGTTGCGCGCCTCGATCTGCGACTGTGCACTAGCGATGGCACGGGTCACGATGCCCGACTCAATCGCGACGTCTTCCGGGAGGTTGGTGCGCGCCAACATGGTCTCGGCGAGACCGTTCTTGAACAGGCGCATCAGATCGTCGGTCAGGCTTAGGTAGAAGCGGCTCTCACCCGGGTCGCCCTGACGCCCGGCACGACCGCGCAACTGGTTGTCAATGCGGCGGGACTCGTGACGTTCGGTACCGAGCACGTAGAGGCCGCCGGCCTCCACGACTTTGGCGCTCTCGACGTCAACCTGCTCACGCACTTCGGCGTAAACGTTGTCCCACTCGGCCTCGTACTCTTCGGGAGTTTCGACCGGGTCAAGACCCTTGACCTTCATCGCCTGTACGGCCAGGAACTCGGCGTTACCACCGAGCATGATGTCCGTACCACGACCGGCCATGTTTGTGGCCACCGTGACGGCGCCAGCGCGACCCGCGCGAGCAACAATCTCTGCCTCGCGGGCGTGGTTCTTGGCGTTCAGAACCTCGTGCTTAATGCCCTTCTTCGCAAGCAGTCGCGACAGATACTCGCTCTTGTCGACGCTCGTGGTTCCGACCAGAATCGGCTGGCCAGTCTCATGGCGACCGGCGATGTCTTCAACGACCTGCGCGAACTTAGCCTGCTCATTCTGATAAATCAGATCAGCCTGATCCTTACGGATCATCGGCTTGTTCGTCGGGATCGGAATCACGCCCAGCTTGTAGGTCGACATGAACTCGGCAGCTTCGGTGTCAGCGGTACCGGTCATGCCGGAAAGCTTGCTGTACAGACGGAAGTAGTTCTGCAGGGTGACGGTGGCGAGGGTCTGGTTCTCCGCCTTAACGGGAACGCCTTCCTTCGCCTCAATCGCCTGGTGAATACCCTCGTTGTAGCGGCGCCCCACCAAAATGCGGCCGGTGTGCTCGTCGACAATCATGACCTCGTCGTTCATGACGACGTAGTCGGTGTCGCGCTTAAACAACGCGAGCGCCTTGATCGAGTTGTTCAAGAACGAAATAAGCGGCGTGTTCGCCGATTCGTACAGGTTGTCGATACCGAGGTAGTCCTCGACCTTTTCGATACCGGGCTCCAGCACACCAACGGTGCGCTTCTTCTCGTCGACCTCGTAGTCTTCGCCAGCTTCCAGCGTTTTCGCGATGCGAGCGAACTCAGTGAACCAGCGGTTGGCCTCGCCGGATGCGGGGCCGGAGATGATGAGCGGCGTACGCGCCTCATCAATGAGGATCGAGTCAACCTCATCGACGACGGCAAAGAAGTGGCCGCGCTGAACAAGGTTGTCTTTCGACCATGCCATGTTGTCACGGAGGTAGTCGAAGCCAAACTCGTTGTTGGTTCCGTATGTGATGTCCGCGTTGTACTGCTCGCGACGAACATCGGGCGTCTGGCCTGAGACAATCACACCGGTCGTCATACCCAGGGCACGGAACACGCGGCCCATGATCTCGGACTGATACGACGCGAGGTAGTCGTTGGTCGTAATAACGTGAACGCCTTCGCCTGCAATGGCGTTGAGGTATGCCGGGAGGGTCGCCACGAGGGTCTTACCTTCACCGGTCTTCATCTCGGCGATGTTGCCGCTGTGGAGAGCCGCACCACCCAAAATCTGCACGTCATACGGGCGCTGGCCCAGGGTGCGCTTGGCTGCTTCACGGACGGCGGCAAATGCCTCCGGCATGAGCTGGTCAAGAGTTTCACCCTTTTCATAGCGGGCACGTAGCTCGGCGGTCTCGCCGCGCAGCTCGTCATCCGTCAGCTGCGCGTAATCGTCTTCGAGCGCGTTAACAGCCTTGACCACCTGCTGCAAGCGGCGGAGGATTCGACCTTCACCAGCGCGAAGCAGTTTCTCAATCGGGTTGGCCACGGAGTGTTCTCCATCCATTGCGTCATGCGGGATATCCGCGTATGTCGGACTACCGACACCGATCTATGTTATCCGCCCGTGACCTTGACGCGCGCTGGATACGCTCAGAGCAGAGATTCCGGCGCGGAAATTAATCAATCGTCCGGTATACATAAAAGGGACGAGAGAAGGGCCGCCATGACGATTAAGCACAGCGTGCTGGCGATCCTTGCGCAGTCGTCTTGCTACGGCAATCAGTTGCGCGCCGAGTTCGAGCGGCGTACCGCGCGCATGTGGCCGGTCAATGTCGGCCAGATCTACAACACGTTGGAACGGCTGGAACGAGACGGGTTTGTCACGCGCGGAGCGGCCGATGAACACGGCCACGTTGCGTGGCACATTACCGACGCCGGACGACACGAGGCGGATGTGTGGCTGACAAGCGCGACGCCGCGTACCGACGTGCGTGATGAGCTCGCCGCCAAAGTTTCCCTCGCAATCTCCCTCCCCGGCATTGATGCGCTCGCCCTGGTCAAAACTGAGCTTCGCGCGGCACGCGCCCGTTTGGCCGAGGCGACGCGCACACACGATGCGGACCCGAACGCGCTCAGCGCGCTCGTGCACTTGGCCGCTGTGCACCGCGCCAACGCCGACGTGCAATGGCTGTCGGCTGTTCATGATGCCTCGGCCACGGGCCTCGCGGAACCATCGGCTGTTGATACGCAGCGACCCCGTCGCGGACGTCCGAAGAAGACAGTGGCGACGCTGGCGGTTCGCTAAACGCTAAGCCGAACATCAGCCACGCAATCAACCAAATCCATATGATCGATTCATGGCAGGATTCTGGGGCAAACGTCGTCGCGTCGAACAAGAAGCTCAGCTCGCCGCTGATACCGAGCTAAGTCGACGCGCCGAAGCAGCAATGGTCGCCGTTGATGAGCGCATGCGCACGGCCACTGACGAGGTCGGGTTCGCGCAAGCTGAACTCGGGGCCGAGGCGACAAAAGATCTTCGTGATGCGCTCGCCGCGGTGCGCACGCACATGCAGGAGGCGTTCGCGCTTCACCAGCTCAATCACGATGAGCTGCCCGACACGGCGGAGGAACTGCGCACACGCAATGCGCGCATCGTGCAGTTGTGTGCGTGGGCCGATGACGTGCTCGATGAGCGCACGGCGGCGCTTGCCGAGCGCATCGATCGCGTTCGCCGCGCGCCCGAAGTACTGGCCAGCGTCATCGCCGAGGCCTCGGCCCTGGAGAACCGCGTGCCGGCGGCACGCGAGACGATCGAACGTCTCGCTGAGCGCTACAACGACACCGCCATGGCCAAGGTGGCCGCTGGTGCTGACGAAGCCACGCAACTCGTCGCTTTCGCACGTCGCAGTGCCGATGTTTCATCTCGGCGACGTGCCTCGGGGCAGAACGAAGAGGCCAACTTGGCCCTAGAGACGGCGATTGAGGCTGTCCGCCGCGCACGCACGGTTCTTGATGGCGTCGAAGACTACGAGCTCGAGGCGCTACGCGCTGAATCCACACTTAATGACGTCATCGCAGACTCGAGGAATGACCTCGTTGACGCACGCGATATGGCATCGACTCCGGCCGTCGCAGAGGCCATGTCCGGGCTGGAGATCGCGCTGGCCGCGCTCCCGCCCGCCGGCGGCAAGAGCGACCCCTTCACTTCCCTCACGGCCTTGCGCGATGCCAACCTCACGTTGGATGCCGCCGTTATCAAGGCGCGCGACCGCGTTGCCCGACCGTTGCCCGCTGTAGCCACCGTGCGGCACGCGGTTGACGACGCCGACCGACAAATCGCTGTCGCCCGCAGCGTTATTGCCGGCCACCGCGGCTGGATTGGCGCCGACGCCCGCACGCGGCTAGCCGAGGCCGAACGCCTACGAATCGATATCGATCCGCTCATTGTTCCGGAAGACACCCGGGAAGAGGCCCTCGCCCTCGCACGCCGCACCGCACAGCTCGCCAGCGAGGCGCTTCAGCTCGCCCAGCGCGACATCGACTCGTCACGCCCGCAACAACAAAACACGTGGGGCGGCGGCGGTCGCAACCAGGGTGGCGGTATGGGCGACATGATGGGTGGCATCATCGGTGGCGCCATTTTGGGTGGCCTGTTGGGCGACATCTTCGACTGACAGTCGTCGGGACGACACATACATAACAAAAGGGTGTGCCCCCAGATAATTTCCGGGGGCACACCCTTTCTCGCATACTAGGACGCCGCGACAGCCTCCGGCGGTGCATTGGTCTTGAGCGAAATAACACCGTAGTCCCAGCCCTTGCGGCGGTAGACAACGGAGGGGTGATCGGTGCGGGCATCGACAAACAGGAAGAAGTCGTGGCCCACCAGCTCCATGCGGTCAACCGCCTCTTCGACCGACATCCACTCGGCACCGAACTGCTTCGTGCGAATGACAACCGGCGTGTAGTCCTCTTCCTCTTCGTTGCCGGTGATGATCGGGATCTCCCCCGTCTTCACGGCGCGCAACACATCTGCTGAGGCAGGGCGCACGTCGATGCCGTGCAGTGAGCCCGTCCCCTTGTCGAGGTGGGCGCCACGCGCATCGTGGCGGCCGTCAAGGCGCTTGCGCTTAGCGCGACGCACCTGTTCCATCAGCTTGTCGACGGCGAGATCAAGAGCGACAAACTTGTCGGCGTCTGTCGCCTCAGCCCGCACGAGGGGGCCGCGGCCATTGAGGGTGAGTTCGACGGTTTCATCGTCCATTCGTCCCTGACGGTTGGAATGGTGAGTCACCTTGACGTCGAGCCGTTCGGCCCGAGTGGCGAGCTTTGAAATGCGCTCAGCCTTCTCGTCAGCAACCTCACGAAAACGATCCGAAATCCCGACGCCTACGCCGACGATGTTCGTTTCCATGTCTGACCTCCTTGTCCGGTCCACCGGTTCAAGGGCGGACCTTGTCGCCTTTGTTCCCATCACCGTAGTCTCCTCAGGCATGCGTGTCACCACCATTCGGATATTAATTTTCTACGAGTTCGCTACGAGTCGTTTCGGCGTTGTCAAAACCGTGATGCACGCCACGACGTCAATTCCCGCAGACCTCAGTGTCTGAGCGGAATTTGCCAGGGTCGCACCGGTAGTAACGACATCATCGACAAGAATTACGGGAGCCAAAATTGACGTCGTTCTGCGCACAGCGAACGCCCCTTGCGTGTTTCGCGCGCGTTCTTCGCGTCCCAGCTCCCGCTGATCCCGAACAGTGCGCGTGACGCGCATCGCGCGCTGAAACGGTAGGCTCGCCGCATTCAGCAGGACTTCCACCGGCCGGTACCCGCGACGACGATCGGCGGCGGCTCTCGTCGGCACCGGAACCAATACGGGCGCCAGAGAGGTCGATGGGACGGAACCCAGTGCCGTCGTGAGAAGCGGCGCCAGCACGCGAGCCACTCGCGTCACACCATCTTGTTTCAGAGCGAGCATAAGCGTCGCAGTCTCGGCGTCCCAACGCGCGCCAGCGAAGCACTCCAGTGCACCGGGAAGCACCCGATGTTGCACGTCGGGTACCGGGATGCACGCACCGCACACCGGCCCGTTCGGGTCATCGCACACGACGCACGGCGACCCAAAGATCAGCGCCAGCGCGTTTTGCGTGGCTCGATACCAACCGCCGTCTCGTCGCTCTGTCACACCACAAGCCTGCGTTACTCAGCCAGCGGTTCCACCCGTCAGCACCGGAATGTGGAGAACACGCCAGAACCGCGGCATTGGGCAGGAACGCTATCGCGAAGCGCCCGGACCCTGCTGGCGCGCCAACACCATAATTCCCGTGCCGGACAGCGTCCACGTTGTTCCGCGGGATGCATAGAGCTTGCCATCGCTCGTGCGAATCCACATCGTGGAGCGATCGCTCGACCCGGCAATATCAACGACGTCGGCAACCGCACGCGTACTGACAGCAGGCCCGCTCAGGGGCTGCACCGTGATTGTCGTGTCGCTCTCATTGGCAATGACGAGCCCGACGGCACTGGAGTCGACCCAGGACAGCCCCGTGACCTGTGCGCTACGCAGGTCACGAATGCGGTGACCTGCGCTCAGACTCAGGACCGTTCCGTCCGCACTGCGCAACACCGCGTACACGAGCACCTCGGTTTGCGAGCCCGCCAGGCCCACGACGGCGAGGCGTGTGCCATCACGCGAAATCTGCATGTGCGAGATCTTGGTGAGTTCACCCATCGTGCCCGGGAGCTGCGTGGCTCCCCCGCCGGGCATCGTGATGGTGAGGGCGCCGGGTGCGTTCGCTGGCACCGTCCAAATGTCACCGAACGGACCGATCGTCGGTTCGATCAGGCCCGGCCGCACATCGACCGTGACGTTTTCGCGCATATTGCTGGCGATGCGAACAACCTCACCCGAAGACGACAGCGCGGCCCCGTGGCCGGCGGCATCGCTCATTTCCCATGCCACAACGGGGAATGCCAGGGCTGATTGTTCCAGCGTGTCCAGGGGGTCAAGACCGTCTGGCGTGAAGAAACCGAAACCCTCTTCGGTTTGCACCAAAGCACGCGCGTTCACGGTCGTGGGCGTTGCCGTCGCGATCGGAGCGGTGAGTTCGCGCGTTGAACTCGACAGCACGATATCGCGCACACTGGTGCCGCTGAGGCTCTCGGTCAGTTGTAGCTTGAGCTGTCCGATGGCGTCAGCGTCCATGCTGTCCGTGCCGCTCAGCGTAATGTTGGCCACAAAATTGGTGTCGATGGGGATCGATGCGAGCGCACGTGCGCCCTCCGGCACGGCAGTGGATACCGCGCCGGCAAGCCACGGCGATGGGCCATCAAGCAACCCATTGACGATGTCACGCACGGCAGTCACATCGGGGTACCAGCGGGTATCCGGAACGAGGAAAGTCCAGGTGGGGTCAAAGAACGCCAAGTTGTAATGGTCGTACACGTTCTCAAAGGAGAAGCGATCAAGGAGCACGCCGTCGGGCGCGGCCGTGATGCGCCACTGGCCGTCGGGCTGCGTCTTCAGTTCAAAGTCAAGCTGCATCTCTGACGACTCTGACGCCGTGTATACGCCCGAGGCATCGACCGTCGCGATCGTGGTGACCATCATCGAAATGGTGGTGAACTCCGAGGCATCCGGTACCGCGCTGGGCGTGGCATCGGGCGCAGCCGGTGATTCGAGTACGGCACGACGAGACGCAGTATCAACCACCGTGCCGGCGGACGGATCCCATTCGTCCGCAAAATCCTCAGACAGGAACTGCTTCGACGCGCTCCACCCCGCATCGGGAGCGATAGCAGCCGACAAAAAGCCCTGCACGATCTCTCGTGGTTCCGCCCCGGCCTGCGGCCCACTGGGCGTCCAGGAGAAGTCGACCGGCGGGATCTCCCCTACCTCGAGGCCGACCGTGACCTCACCTGATTTCTGAAACCCGGTGCAACCAGAAAGCACGAGTATCGCGGCGCCCAGGAGTGCGACAGCACGCCACCGTGTCATCGGATCTTCCCCTTACCTTCGTCGCCAACAATCACATCGATCGGCTGAGTCAGCGCGAGCGCGCCCATCGGTGTCTCAGCATCTTCGCCCTCAATGGATATGGGTGAGCTGAGTGCGTCGATCGCACCACCGCCGGTGCGCGGCAGCGTGAGTACGAAATGAGAGCCGTTGCCCGGCTCACTCCAGACCGTGAGCGTGCCGCCGTGCAGCTTGGCGTCGCCGAGGGCAATAGAAAGCCCGAGCCCCGTGCCGCCGATTGTGCGCTTGCGCGACGGGTCAGCGCGCCAGAATCTGTCGAACACGTGCTCAATATGTTCCGGCTTGATGCCGAGGCCAAAGTCACGCACACCAATCGCGACGGCTTGCTGATTGGAATCGACCGTCACCACGACGGGCTTGCCCTCGCCATGTTCGATGGCGTTACCGATGAGGTTGCGAACGACACGGCGTACACGACGCGCATCGACATCGACCGGCGAGTAGCCGCCGGGGGCGGCGAGGCGGAGATTGGAACCATGCTGGTCGGCGAGTTGTTGCATGGAATCGATGACCTCTTCGGCGAGGTGGGCAAGGCTCGTCGGTTCGATCTCCAGCTGCACGGAACCCGCGTCGTACCGGCTGATCTCCAGGAGGTCACTGAGCAGCACTTCGAACCGTTGCACCTGGGTGTGCAGAAGCTCGGCTGTGCGCTCGGTCGTCGGGTCAAACGACGATTTATTGTCGTTGATCATGTCGGCCGCGAGGCGAATCGTGGTCAGTGGCGTGCGCAACTCGTGCGACACGTCAGAGACAAAGCGTTGTTGCACGAGGGAAAGCGCCGCCAGCTCCTTGATCTGTCCCTCGAGCGAATCAGCCATCGCATTAAATGATCGGCCGAGTGTTGCGAGCTCATCTTCTCTGTCGACCACGATGCGAACGCCCAAATCGCCGCGTGCCAACTGGGCACTGGTCTCGGCAGCCTCACGGATAGGGGCGGTCACCGATCGCATCACA
>QIRE01000266.1_pt1 | contig 11117 bp, 8 predicted proteins | sample 2940141 | NCBI WGS metagenome assembly QIRE01 (sample SAMN09273532, study PRJNA473421) | Gut metagenome, whole genome shotgun sequencing project. | isolation source: gut tissue | host: Folsomia candida VU population | place: Netherlands: Amsterdam | collected 2016-03-06
CGATCTGTTCGACAGGTCGTCGCTGGACGTCGGTACGGATTCGGAGGTCACTTCTCCAGGGTAGCCAGCTGGGTATCCCGTTGCCCACCGAACTCGGTCAGGATGGGCCCCGCGACACCCGCTTTGCGCAGGTCAAGGTATCGGAACAGTAGTGAGCAGAACACCGCGATCATCAGCAGCGACCAACCCCAGGTGACTTTGTTGAATTCGAGCAGTCGGCCGAACGGCTCCCAACGCGTCGAATAAAACGAGTCGAACGTGAAGCAGCCGTACACACCGAGCCACGCGGGCCAATTGCGCATCGGCGAACCGGGACGGAACACCGACATCAGCAGTGGGAACAGCAGCATCGAGTAGTAACCCTGGCCGAGCGGGCCGACGAGGAACGACGTGCACAGCAGGATGCCCGACGACGCGGACAACCACAGCACCGGATCCGACTTACGGTAATAGCGGTAGAGGAACCAGAGACTGAAGATGCCCATCAGGGTAAAGGCGATCCGCAGCAGCGTGATCAGCCATCCGTCGACGCCGTAGTGCGCGCCGTTGCCCGCGATGGACGAGTTGTAGTAGTCGCGCGCCTCGCCGAGATAGGGGACCGTGCGTTTGACGAATTCCCACGGATCGACACTCATCGGCCAGGCCAGAGCGGTCAGGACGAGCGGTACACCGATGGCACCGACGAGCACTCGCCACTGCCGGTTCAGGAGGGGCAGAAGGAGCAGCGGAGCCAGCACCGGCTTAACCGCGAGTGTCAGGCCGATGGGGATACCGGCCCACCACTGCTGGTTCTTCAGCATGAGGATCATGAATGCCAACAGGCCGAGCAGGACGAACGAGTTGAAGTTCGTGAAGATCAGCGTGTGTGCAACGGTCTCGGTGCTGAAGAAGAAGAACAGCACGGTGGGGAAGACCCACGAGCGCGCGTCGAAGCCGAAGAGTCGGGTGAGCAAATATGCGCAGGCGATCAGTGCCAGAGCGCTCGCGGCGATGAACAGCCAGCGGGCGCGCTCCGGGTCAAGGACCGCGAGCGGTGCCATCAGCAGTGTGCCCGACGGCGGGTAGAGGTAGTGCGGTTCGACAGTCGCGTAGGACTCGCCGTACACCGTCTGATGATTCAAGAAGCGCAATGCAGCCTGGTAGACCGGCAGGAAGTCGTCGGTACGGTCACCGTTGACTCCAAGAAGCACCGATTTGTGGAAGACCATCATGAGACTGATGGGCCACAGGATCATCGGAACGATCCGCTGTGCGGTCAACTGCGGGTGCAAGATGCGATCGGCTAGGGCCACCCGCGAACCCTACTACGCCGCGGTCACGTGGTGTGCAGGGTGGTTGGCGCAATCAGGCCGGACAAGCCCGTTCGCTGGGACCGGTCATCGGGGCGGCTTTCAGGTAGTCGGAAACGGTTGCGGCGGCACAGCCGCTGTGGGCCAACACCGAGTAGCCCAGGCCGTCCCAGGAGAGTTTCACGGCGTCGGTACGCGCGGCTGTGAATCCGGGGTCGAGTCCGGTGGCGTCACTACCGTTGATCGGATCGTTGGTTCCGCTCAGCACCAGCGGTGCGACCGGGTACGACGCCGGCGATTTGATCGGCTGCGACGTCGCCCAGCCATTGCAGCGGACCAACGACAGCGCGGTGCTGGCACCGGTGAGCGGGTTCTGTTTGCTCCACTCGGTGATGAGTCCAGGGACCTGATCGAGGCCAACCGACCCCGACGAATCGTTGCAGCGACTCAATAGCTGCGGTTGCGTGTCGCGTAGCTGTGTCGACGCCTCGATGAGACGTCCGAGCGGCTTGGCGTCGCCGCGGTCGGCAGCGGCGATCGCCGTCGCGACGCTTGCGCGGTCGGCGTCGCTGACTGCGGTGGCGACCGTCGTGGTGATTGCGGTCAACACGTTGGCGTCGGAGTAGTCACCCAATTGACCGTGCGCTGCCTTGTTCATTACCGACGAGATCATCGCCGTCGGATCTGTACCGAGGGGACAGCGCGTCGTCGCCTGGCAGCGTCGACCGAAGGTCACCAGGGCACGTTGGACGCCTGTCGCGAGCGTCGAGGCGCGGTCGCGTGTGTTGGCACTGAAGTTGGTGGGGGTGTCGAGGATGAGGCGACCGAGATGGTCGGGGTACTGGGAGGCATAGGCGATCGCGACGTCGGCGCCGCGACCCAAGCCCAGAATGCCGAGCCGCGAGACACCCCATTTGGTGCGTAGGGTGTTGAGATCGGTCGCGGCCAGCTGAGACGAGAAACTGAGCTGGTTGGGATTCAGTGTGTCGCTGCAGGTATCCGACGCCACCGACGCCGACTTCGCGAGCCGGTCGATGCGCTGCTGCTGCGACGCCGGATTGGCGGGTGCGCGCAATGGGCCGGGGTAGCCTGCGATTCCGTTGTTGACCAGTGTCGATGTGTCGAGCGTGGTCATGCAGTCGACCGTCGAGCGCCCCGACGTTCCGCGTAGTTCCACGCCGACGATTGGGTGGGTGTCAAGCACTGACTTGCCGTCGCCGGCGGCGAGCATCAGCAGCGCGCGCGACGCTGGCATGTCGCTGCCGGTGGTTAGCACCAGTGGGGCCGCATTTTGCGGAGTCGATGCCGAGCGCAGTCGAACTGCGTCGATCAGCACAGCCTCCGATCCCGAGGATGATTCATCGGGATCGATGGGCGAGCGGAACGTCGCGCATTGCAGCGTGACGCCCGCAGCCGGTGCCGGAACGCCGAAGCGAGTTGTGAGTGCCTTGGCGCAGTCCGTCCAACTCAGATCGTTACGCGGCGCCTCAAGCGCGGGAATCTGAGGGGCCGCCGACGACGTCGCGGCAGCGGGGCCACCGTTGTCGCCGGTCACCGCCGATGGCCCGGTGTCGGGGCCGACGGCACACGCGGCCGAGACGGTGGCCACCGCTACTAGACCGGCGGCCAGAAAGACGCGAGATCGCATACCGGCGAGGGTAGCCGGAACTACCGTGCGCGTCGTCAAGCGCGCCGGACCCAGCGTGCGTAGAGGTAGCCGTCGTCGTCGCCAACGAAGTGCTCCAACCGCATGCTTCGTTGCTCAATTGCGATGGCACCGTGCGCGATTCGGCTGCCGCCACCTGCCACCAGGACCGGGCTGGTGGTTAGGCACAGCTCATCGACGAGATCGTGTTCGAGGAAGCTGCCGAACAGCGATGGGCCGCCCTCGCACAGCACCCGCAGCCAACCGCGGTCGTGGCACAGCTCTAGCAGCACGGCCAGATCGACGGCGTTGGTTCCGCAATCGACAATCGTCGCCCCGACGTCGCGGAGCGCCTGCCGCCTGTCGGCGTCTGCTGAACCCGACGTTGCGACGATGACGTTGTCCGCCGCAAGCGTCGAATAGTCGAGTGGGATATCCAACGTCGAGGAGGTGAGTAGCAGCGTCGTATCTGTTGGGGGGCGGTAGTTTTCGACGACGGCGGTGCGTGCGCCCACGACGATCACGTCGGCCAACGACCGCAGCACGCCGAAGAGCATGCGGTCGCCCGGCCCTGCGAGTCCACCTGATTTGCCGTCGGCGGTGGCCGAACCGTCGATCGACGAGACGAAGTTGACTCGCACGTGTGGGCGGTCGACGTCAGGGTAGGCGTAGAGGTCGGCCAACCCCGATTCCGTCAGGTTGTTCGTGGTGGCGGCGGGTGTGACCTGAGTCGCTTTATGCAGGAGGAACACCTAACCATTGTGCCTGCGCTGGTTACCCTTGCCTACATGGATAGCGCGTCTAGCAGGAAGTCGGTTCGATGACGGTCAAGTTGTGTGATCGAAACCCCGCCGTCGCGCCCGACGCGCTGATCGCGGAGATGGTGCCACCACCGACCTTCGACGACGTCAGCTTCGACAGCTACATCCCCGATCCGAATGAGCCGAGTCAGGCCGCCGCGGTTCTCGCCGCGCGCGACTTTGTGCAGCGTGCCACCAAGGTTCGCTCGGGCAAGCGTGGATTATTTGGCCGTAAAGCCGCACCCCACGGCATCGGCCTCTACCTCGACGGTGGTTTCGGCGTCGGCAAGACCCACCTGCTCGCATCGATCTATCACTCGATGCCGGGACCGAAAGCGTTCGCGACATTCGTCGAGATCACCCAGGTCGTCGGAGCGTTGGGTTTCGTCAACGCGGTCGAGCGACTCTCCGAGCACAGCGTGATTTGTATCGACGAGTTTGAACTCGACGATCCGGGCGACACCATGCTGGTTTCCCGACTGCTCGCGGAGCTGACCGCGAAGGGTGTGTCGATCGCCGCGACGTCGAATACCTTGCCCGGTCAACTCGGTGAGGGACGGTTTGCCGCCCAGGACTTCCTGCGCGAAATCCGCAAGCTGTCCGGAATCTTCGAGACCATTCGCGTCGACGGCCCTGACTATAGACATCGCGACCTTCCCCCAGCACCTGATCCGCACACCGACGATGAGCTCGTCGCGTTGGCGACGACGACGGACAACGCTTCCCTCGACGATTTTGACGCCCTGTGTGAGCATCTCGCGACCCTTCATCCGTCGAAGTACAAGGCGCTCATCTCCGACGTCAGCGTCGTGTGCATCAGTGGGGTGCATCCGGTGGCCGACCAGTCGGTAGCGCTGCGGATCGTGGTGCTTGCCGACCGTCTCTACGACGCTGGCACTCCGGTGATGGTGTCCGGGGCCAAGCTGGACGAGATTTTCACCGAGGAAATGCTCAACGGTGGATACAAGAAGAAGTACCTGCGCGCGACGTCGCGTCTGCTGGCGCTGTCGCGGTTCGCGGAGGCCGGGGTCTAGTTCGCCCGTGTGTTGACAGCAGGTTCGGTCAGCTGTCGGCTGAGCACGTAGTCGTGCTCGATGACGCCCGCGAGGTTGAACGTCTTGGTTCCGACCCGCGCGAATCCCTTCTTCGCGTAGAAGCGTTGTGCCCTAACGTTTTCGTTGTTCACTCCCAGCCACAGCACCTCGCTGTGGTGATCAGTGGCAACGTCGATGGCCGCGTCCATCAGTGCGTGTGATGCGCCCGCGCCGTGATGGTCGGGGAGCACATACATCTTGCTGACTTCGCTGACCGGCTGTCCCACGACGACGGCGGCGACGTCGGGGTCGGGTGGATCCCGGTGCAGCACAAGGCAATAGCCGATTACGCCCGAGCCGTCGGTTGCGATGAGTACAGCCGCCGCGTCGTCCGCGATGTAATTGCGGAATTGCGTCGGGGACAGGTTGTGTTCGATGAAGCCGCGTATCGCCTCCGGTGGCGAGTGCGGGGGACAGGCGAGCGGGAACGTGATCGCTGCGACCTCCGCGATCTCATCGGCCAGTGCTGCGTCGGTGGCGAGCGATACCGCGACGGTTGGTTTGTCGGTCACCGAGCCACGGTAGCGAAGAATTTTGCGGGCAGGTCGCCTACCGGACAGAAACTGTCCGGAAGATGGTTAAGACTCAGTGTCGTAAGCAACACGCACAACGCAAGGAGCCCTCAATGTATCTGCCCGCACGTGACGACGAAGCAACCTCGTTCGCGAACTATGTTGATCAGCAGCTCGACGCCATCCGCGCCGCGGCATTCGGGCTGACCGTCGATCAGCTGCGTGAGACTCCTTGTCGGAGTGAGCTTTCCGTCGGGGGACTGATCAAGCATGCGCTACATGGACTGCGCGGTGGAGTCCAGCGGCTGTCTGGGGGTGACAACACGCCCCAGGTGACCGAAGCTGGCATCGCTGAGTACCTGTCGGGGTTCGTCGTCGGCGCCGACGAGTCGGTCGACGACCTGCTAGCCGACTTCGACACCGCGCGAGCCGAACTGCGCCAGTTGATCCTGACCGCCGATCCGGGCGTTGAGGTCCTCGCGCCACCCGCGCCGTGGAGCGGCGTGTACGACGCCCGACCGATCCATCTCCGCTACTACCTGAGTCACCTCATTGAGGAATTTGCGCGGCACGCCGGACACGCGGACATCATTCGCGAGCAAATCGACGGAATGTCTGTGCCGGCACTGGTGATGACGCTCGAAGGTGCGCCAGCTAATCAGTTCTTTACGCCGTATGTACCGGAGCCCGGAACAATCGGTGCGTGAGACAGCGCAACGCAAAAGCCCCCAGGAATCTGGGGGCTTTTGTGATGGTGCGCGATACAGGGATTGAACCTGTGACCTCTTCCGTGTCAGGGAAGCGCTCTCCCGCTGAGCTAATCGCGCGAGACTATGAAGTTAGTGGTGGAGGTGGCGACGGGAATCGAACCCGTGTGCACGGCTTTGCAGGCCGTTGCCTCACCACTCGGCCACACCACCAAATGCGAGCGGACTCGCGGCCAGCTTCCTGCGAGGAAACTCGCTCCGAGCGGATGACGGGATTCGAACCCGCGACCCTCACCTTGGCAAGGTGATGCGCTACCAACTGCGCTACATCCGCATTCCCGCACCGCTCGAACCCGGGTTTCGGCGTTCTTGGCGGTGCGAGGGAAAACATTATCGGACGCACGCACACTTCGCCAAATCGCCTGTTCAGGCTACATTCACCTGGGCTACATCGGTGTCATTCACGTGGCGCGCGGGCGGTAATTGGAGGCATCGTGTGTTGTCGCAATGGATTTGGTGAAGTCTGCTGCAACTTGCTAACGTAGCGGCTCACACGCGGGTGCTTCCCGCATGCGGTCCCATAGCTCAGTGGAAGAGCGCTCGCTTCACACGCGAGAGGTCGCTGGTTCGAACCCAGCTGGGACCACTTTTCGTTTCTGGCGCGTCTGAACTCTCCCGATCCAAGGGAGCCCGGTAGCGTCGCATCTGTGGCCGCGCAGCCAACCCCAAGTGTCGAGGACCGATCGACGTCGCAACTGTGCGTAACGTGGCCATGGGTTGCCGGATTCGCCGCACTTGCCGCAGTCGTCGTGGTGTGGCACCTAACCGCCATTCCGCCGGACAACCAGCTCTACGGGCTATTTCAGAACTACACCGACCTCCGTGTGTATCGCGCTGGTGCTCAACGGATCCTCGACGGCCAGCCCCTGTACAGCGGACCGGTGATCTGGCACCTCGACTTCACCTATCCACCGGTGTCGGCAATCGTTTTGATTCCGTTTGCCTGGCTCGAATTGACGCAGGCCGCTGTCGTTTGGTGGTGCGCTACTTTCGCCGCGCTGATCGCGATAGTCGTTCTCTCGTTCCGTAGCCTTGGCTATCGCGTCGACGCTCGAATGTGGTGTGGCGCGTTCTGTCTGGCGATCGCGGTCACCGCGCTGGAGCCGGTGCGCACGACGATCTGGCTTGGTCAGATCAACACGTTTCTTGTCCTTCTCGTTGTGGCCGATCTCACGCGACGAGGGTCGATCGACGGTTCCTCGCGGTGGACGGGAGTGGCAACCGGCATTGCCGCGGGTCTGAAACTGACGCCCGGTTTCTTCCTCGTCTATCTCGCCGTCACTCGACGCTGGCGTGCCTTCATCACCGGTGCGGCGATGTTTGCGTTCACGGTCGTGCTCGGCTTCCTCGTGGTTGGTCGCGACGCGTGGACCTACTGGACCGACCACGTGTTCGGTGCCGCGCGCATTGGCCGCGTCGATTCGCCGGCCAACCAGTCGGTACACGGATTTCTGTCGCAGCTCCTTGAGTACTTCGACGTGCGCCGCTTCCTCGACCATTCGGCAAGTGGACCACCCGTGTTCGACGCCCCGCGCTGGCTGTGGATACCGCTGGCATTCGTCGTAGCCGTCGTCGCGCTGTGGGCGGCTGTTCGTGCGCGGAACGCGGGTCGGGAATTGCTTGCGGTCACCATCGTCGGTATGACGTCGTGTGCGGTGTCGCCGTTCGCGTGGGGGCATCACTGGGTGTGGTTTGTGCCGCTGCTGGTGATCGCGCTCGACGTCGTGAATCGCAGCTACCGGGAGCGTCGACGAGGTTGGTGGGCGACGCTCGCGCTGCCCGTTGGGCTGGTCGCGTTGAGTTTCACCTGGGTCTACAACTGGTTCGACTCGGGTCCCCGACTGACCTCGGACCACGTGATCGCATTGGGGCTGTTCATGATGCCGCGTTGGCCGCACACGTCGTGGTGGAACATTCCGCCGACGCTGCTATACGCCGGCTGCTATCTGCTAGTTCTGGCGCTGACGGTCCTGCTGACGCTAGTCAGCACCCGACGCCGCCGCCGACCCTCCTCCGCAAACCCCGCATAAACGATCAAACCCAGCACCGCGCAGGTGCTGGGTTTGATCGTTTATGCGGGGTTTGCGGTCTCGACTAAGCGAACCGGATGTTCAACGTCGCCATGCCGAAGATCTTCTTACCGTCGGACTTGGCGGTCAGAATTACGACGCCGCTGCGCGTTTCGGGATCCAACGACTTGATTCGGCCGCTGAACTCGATGTCACCGCGGCCGTCGGCGGGCACGATCGCCGGAGCCGACAGTCGGACCGCGTACTTGGTGACGGCACCGGGATCGCCCGACCACGAAGCGATGAAGCCAGCGCCGATGCCCATCGTGAGCATGCCGTGCGCGATGACGTCGGGGAGGCCGGCGAGCTTGGCGATCGACTCATCCCAGTGAATCGGGTTGGCATCGCCCGCGACACCGCCATAGTTGACCAGGTCACCACGCGACAAATGCGCGTGATGTACCGGCAGGGTGTCGCCCACCGACAACTCGTCGAAGTTGCGCGTTCCCGGGGTTCGCGTACTGCCCGCGGCCGCGATGATCGGCTCAGGCCCGGTCCGCTCCGTCTTAACGTAATCGAGTGCCGATTCGTCGACGCTCATGATGTTGACGTCGTGCATCATCACCTTCTGGACGGCCGCGGTAATCGCCGGATCTACTTCGTCGGAGGTCACCCCGACGACGGTGGTGTGCATCGTGTGCACGATTTCACCGGTGGCGTCGGCGAAGGTGTTGGTGACGGTGATCATGTCCTTGCCAGCGATGCGGCGCACCGACGACAACGCGACGTCGGTGAGAAGTTCATCGCCGACGACGATCGGTCGGTGCTGCTCGAAAACCTGCTCGGTCTGCACGTAGGTGTCGTAGCCCACGACGACTTCTTCGAAGAGCTTGCGGTTGGCGGCCATCGCCGGAATCGAGGTGAACGTCAGCGGCGCGATGAGTCCGGAGTACCCCAACGCGTCGGCTGCGGCCTGGTCCCAATGCGCCGGGTGGTAGTCCTGCACGGCCCGCGCATACTCGCGGATCTTTTCCCGCCCGATCTGGTAGGTGTCGGCGGCCTGGTAATAGTGGCCGACGCGAGATTCGACTGCCGGGGTGTCGGAGGTTGCTGAGGTCATGGGGCTGTTCAACCGTTCGTTGGTGGATTTGCGCTAAGAGCACGATAACGTCAGCGCAGGTATACCCCTAACCGCCGTCGTTGCTCACAGATACCATGCTTGCAGGCATCGTCGTCGACGATGTGCCCAGTTTCCGTACCTCCCGCTCTAGGTGGGGTACGCCTGCCACGAGGAGCGTTACCAGTGCCCGAAGACCAGATAGTCACCTTGCCAGCCACGGTCCGTGTGCCGGCTGGGACTACCGCGGGCACCGCACTTCGGGAACTCGAACTGCCAAACAAGGGGCCACAGGCCATCGTCGTCGTCCGCGACGCTGACGGCAAGCTGCGCGACCTGTCCTGGGCTCCCGACGTCGACGCCGACGTTGAGCCGGTGACCGCCGGATCCGACGACGGGCGCAGCGTGATCCGACATTCGGCCGCGCACGTGCTTGCCCAGGCTGTTCAGGAACTCAATCCCGCCGCCAAGCTCGGTATTGGTCCACCGATCCGCGATGGCTTCTACTACGACTTCGACGTCGCGGAACCGTTCACGCCCGAGGACCTCACCGCCCTCGAAAAGAAGATGAAGCAGATCATCAAGTCGGGGCAGCGTTTTTCTCGCCGCGTGTACGCATCGCTCGACGAGGCGAAGGCTGAGCTGGCGAATGAGCCGTACAAGCTGGAACTGGTCGACGACAAGGGAGCCGGCGACGATCCGGAGGTGATGGAAGTCGGCGGGGGAGAGCTCACCGCCTACGACAACCTGAATCCCCGCACCGGAGAACGTATCTGGGGCGACCTGTGTCGCGGACCGCATGTGCCCACCACCAAATACATCACCGCGTTCAAGCTCACCCGAAGCTCGGCGGCGTACTGGCGAGGTGACCAGAACAACGCCGATCTGCAGCGTGTGTACGGCACCGCGTGGGAGTCGACGGAAGCGATGGACACCTACCTCGAGCTGCTCGCGGAGGCTGAGCGTCGGGATCATCGCAAGCTGGGCTTGGAGTTGGACCTTTTCTCCTTCCCCGACGAGCTTGGTTCGGGCCTCCCGGTGTTCCACCCCAAGGGTGGCCTGATCCGGAAGGAACTCGAAGAGTATTCGCGTCAGCGGCACGTCGCCGCGGGCTACGAGTTCGTCAACACCCCGCACATCACCAAGGGGAATCTGTTCGAGGTCTCCGGCCACCTCGACTGGTACCGCGACGGCATGTTCCCGGCGATGCACCTCGATGCCGAGTACAACGAGGACGGCACGGTCCGTAAGCCCGGCCAGGACTACTACGTCAAGCCGATGAACTGCCCGATGCACAATCTGATCTTCCGGTCTCGCGGCCGCTCGTATCGCGAGCTCCCGTTGCGGCTGTTCGAGTTCGGCTCGGTCTATCGCTACGAAAAGTCGGGTGTGATCCATGGTCTGACGCGTGTGCGCGGCATGACGCAGGACGACGCGCACATCTACTGCACTAAAGAGCAGATGCACGACGAGCTGACCAAGACTCTGCAGTTTGTCCTCGACCTTCTGTCGGACTATGGCCTCGATGACTTCTACCTGGAGCTGTCGACGAAGGATCCGGAGAAATCAGTCGGCTCCGACGAGATTTGGGAAGAAGCCACCGAGACGCTGTCGAAGGTTGCTGCGGCGTCGGGTCTTGAGTTGGTCCCCGATCCGGGCGGCGCCGCGTTCTACGGTCCCAAGATTTCAGTGCAGGCCAAGGATGCGTTGGGTCGTACCTGGCAGATGTCGACCATTCAGCTCGACTTCAACCTGCCCGAGCGGTTCGATCTCGAGTACACCGGACCCGACGGCACCAAGCAGCAACCGGTGATGATCCACCGTGCGCTGTTCGGTTCCATCGAGCGGTTCTTCGGTGTCCTCACCGAGCACTACGCGGGTGCC
>QIRE01000267.1_pt1 | contig 11096 bp, 11 predicted proteins | sample 2940141 | NCBI WGS metagenome assembly QIRE01 (sample SAMN09273532, study PRJNA473421) | Gut metagenome, whole genome shotgun sequencing project. | isolation source: gut tissue | host: Folsomia candida VU population | place: Netherlands: Amsterdam | collected 2016-03-06
GGAGCAGTTTCCGGACTGTTTGACCGACGTAGCCTCCGCGACGACGACGGGACGGGGTTGTAGGAATGATCAAGTCACGAGTGACGATTGCACTCATTGCGCTGTTGCTGCTAGTTGTGCTGGCCTGGTTGTTGGCGCGCTAGCACAACAACGCCCAACGAACCAGAGCTAGAAATTCGGCGGCGCGCTCACGCCCCAACCCATCGATTTGGTTGTTAACGTCGCTCCGCTAGCAATTCTGCGCGCCGAGTGCGCTGATTGAGATGTCAACCGGACAGATGGAGGTCGCAACGTGACGCACACCGCAGGTGTAGGTGCGGTCCGACGGGCAGTGTTGTTGCTCTGCACCGCGGTCCTGGGCGTGGGGGTGATTAGCGCATGCGGTGGCGGTTCTACCGATGAACCCGGCGGTGTAAATATCTCCAGCGGCTCACGTCATCTCAACCTCATTGCCTACGCGACGCCCAAGCCAGGTTTCGACTCGATCATTCCGGCGTTCCGGCAGAGCGACGCGGGTCGCGACATCGGCTTCTCGCAGTCGTACGGCGCGTCGGGCGACCAGTCTCGAAAGGTCGCGCGCCGGGTTCCGGCCGACGTCGTCAACTTCTCCGTTGAGCCCGATATCACCCGTCTGGTGAAGGAAGGGGTTGTCGACAAGAATTGGAAGGAACAGGCGCCAAATAACAGCACACCGTTCGGCTCGGTGGTGGCCCTGGTTGTCCGCAAGGGCAACCCGAAGAACATTCATACCTGGGACGATCTGCTGAAGCCAGGTATCGAAGTTGTGACGCCCAACCCGGGTAGCTCGGGCTCCGCGAAGTGGAATCTGCTGGCTCCCTATGCCGAGAAGAGCAAGGGTGGCGCCGACGACAAGGCCGGGCTAAATTACATCGCCGACCTGGTGCGCGACCATGTTCGGGTGCAGCCCAAGTCGGGTCGCGAGGCAACTACGGCGTTCGAGCAGGGGCAAGGTGACGTGCTCATCAGCTACGAGAACGAAGCGATCATGCTGGGGCGCAACAACGACACCGCGGCCGACTCGGCCAAGGTCGACTACGTCATTCCCGCGCAAACGTTCAAGATTGAGAACCCCGTCGCGGTGGTGAACACCAGTCGCGACCTCGAGTCCGCCAAGTCCTTTGTCGATTTCCTGTTCACCCCGACAGCCCAACGGCTCTGGGCGGCAAAGGGATTCCGTCCGGTAGTGCCCGAGATCATCACGGAGACCAAAGCGCAGTTCCCCGGCGATATCGAAAAGCTGTGGACCATCAAGGAATTGGGCAAGGTGCTCGGTGAGGGAACGGCCGCTGAGAACGATGGCAAGGATCTGACCGGCTGGAAAGCCGTGGATACCAAGCTGTTTGGCCAGAAGGGCGCTATCACCAAGATTTACGCCAACGGAGGGAAGCAATGAGTACGCAAACTCCGGAGGTAGTCCAAGCGCCGAAGGACAGCCTCGACGGTGACGGGTTCCGGTCACGAGCCTTTCGCGGCGTCAGCCCGCTCGGGATCGGCGTCGCTGGTCTCTGGTTGTCGATCATCGTGTTGCTGCCACTGGCAGCGATCGCCGTGCAGGCGTTTGGATCCGGATGGAGCGGATTCTGGGGTGCCGTCACCGATTCCGGTGCGCTCGACGCCCTTGGCGTGACGATCGGAGTCTCGATTGTCGTAGCACTGATCAATGTCGTATTCGGCACCCTCATTGCTTGGGTCCTCGTTCGAGATGACTTCTGGGGCAAAGGATTCGTCAACGCGATTATCGACCTGCCGTTCGCCCTGCCGACGATCGTCGCCAGCCTGGTGTTGCTATCGCTGTACGGACCCAACACCCCGATCAATATCCACCTCAACGCGACCCAGCCCGCGCTGGTCATCGCACTCACCTTCGTGACCCTGCCATTCGTGGTGCGCCAGGTGCAGCCGGTCCTGATCGAACTTGATACCGACGTCGAGGAAGCGGCATCGGTGCTCGGTGCGTCGAACGCGACCATCTGGTGGAAGATCGTGGCTCCGGCGCTGCTGCCGTCGATCCTGACCGGTGCCGGACTGGCCTTCACCCGCGCAATCGGCGAGTTCGGGTCGGTCGTGCTCATCGGCGGAAACATCCCCGGCAAGACGCAGGTGGCTTCGCAGTACATCCAGCAGCAGATCGAGATCGACGAACCGGTCGACGCTGCCGCCATATCCGTCGTACTACTGCTGATCGCGTTCCTCGTGCTCCTCGGACTGCGCATCGTGGGCCGCCGCCAAACTCACCGAGAGGAAGAGTGAGATGAAGGTTTCACCTCTGTCGAAGTACCTCCTTCGCGGTATCGCGCTCGTCTACCTGTTCATCCTTCTGGTCGTTCCGGTTGGCGTCATCTTCTGGCGCTCGTTTGAACATGGCGTTGGCCAGTTCTGGGACTGGATCACGACGCCCGCGGCAATCTCGGCGCTGCAACTGTCGGTGCTCGTCGTGATCATCGTCGTGCCACTTAATGTCGTGTTCGGCGTAACAACCGCGCTGGCGCTAGCGCGAGGCAAGTTCCCCGGTAAGGGCATCCTGCAGGCCGTCGTCGACCTTCCGTTCGCGGTGTCGCCAGTTGTCGTCGGCGTCGCGCTGATCGCACTGTGGGGCTACGGCGGTTGGTTCGGCGGGGTGGAGAGCCTCGGCTTCCGCATCATCTTCGGATTCCCCGGCCTAGTACTGGCCACCCTGTTCGTCACGCTGCCGTTCGTCGTACGAGAAGTGGAGCCGGTCCTTCGGGAAATCGGTACCGAGCAGGAGCAGGCTGCGGCGACGCTGGGTGCCAACTCCCGCCAGACTTTCTGGTTGATCACCTTGCCGGCCATCAAGTGGGGCCTCACCTACGGCGTGGTCTTGACCGTCGCTCGTGCCCTCGGCGAGTACGGCGCCGTAACAATGGTGTCGTCGAATTTTCCGGGTATCTCGCAGACCCTGACGCTGCTGGTGTCGTCGCGCTACACCGACGACTACAACGAGTACGGGGCGTACACCGCCGCGACACTGCTGATGTTCGTGGCCGTCCTCGTCCTGGTGGCAATGACGTACGTCGAACACCGCGGTAGGGTCCGGCTCGCTGCCGCGAGCACGTCTTACATCAGCTCCGACGAGGGTGACGACATCGAACCGGAGGCCGACGACCTGTCCGCCACCACCTCAACCGTGACCGTGAAAGAAGGCGCCTAATATGTCCATTTCGGTGAGCAATGCCAATAAGCGCTACGGCGATTTCGCGGCACTCGATGACGTAACGATCGATATCCCGGAAGGTTCGCTGACGTCATTGCTCGGCCCGTCGGGTTCAGGCAAGTCGACGCTGCTGCGGTCAATCGCCGGGCTCGACTCCCTCGATTCGGGAGCCATCCGCATCAACGGCAGGGACGTGACTGGCGCGTCGCCCCAGCAGCGCGACATCGGTTTCGTGTTCCAGCATTACGCGGCGTTCAAGCACCTGTCGGTGCGCGACAATGTGGCGTTTGGACTGAAGATCCGTAAGCGACCGAAGGCTGAGATCGACGCCAAGGTTGATGAACTCCTCGAGATCGTCGGTCTCGTCGGGTTTCAGCGTCGATTCCCGGCACAGCTGTCGGGCGGCCAACGTCAGCGCATGGCCCTCGCACGCGCTCTCGCCGTCGACCCCAAGGTGCTGCTGCTCGACGAGCCGTTCGGAGCGCTCGACGCCAAGGTTCGCGAAGATCTGCGAAAGTGGTTGCGGCGCTTGCACGATGAGGTTCACGTGACCACCGTGCTGGTGACTCACGATCAGCAGGAAGCGCTCGACGTTTCCGACCGAATCGCGGTTCTCAACAAGGGACGGATCGAGCAGATCGGTACCCCCGACGACCTTTACGATCGTCCAGCCAACCCCTTCGTGGCGTCATTCCTCGGTTCGACGGTGCGCGTCAACGGCGAACTCGTTCGTCCGCATGACATTCGATTGGGTCGTACTCCCGAACTTGCCTGGCAGTCGATTGACCCGACCCTCGACACCGGTGTCATCAAGGCAACCGTGCAGCGCGTCGTGCATCTCGGTTTCGAGACTCGCGTCGAGCTCATTGCCGCCGGTACCGGGGAAGAGTTCCTCGCACAGGTCACGCGCGGCGACGCGAACGCCCTCGGCCTTAAGGCCGGCGAAGAGGTCTACGCACGCGCGACGAAGGTCCCGGAAATCAGCGCCTGACCAGACGGTACCGCGGCCCGGCTATAGCGAAGAGGCGCCACTTCGACATGGGGCTGGCGGACGGCGACCAATGGCGCGAATCCGTCGGTCGCGATCAGGCTGACGTCGTCGGGTAGTGCCTTGGCCAGGCGGTTCAGCTGGCGACTTGGCCGGGATCCGCCTACGCCGACGATGATCGCCCTCGCCCCGGCGGATCGCGCGGCGGTGGCGAGCGCATGCACCGGATCAGCCGTGATCATCTGGGTGACAACATCTTTCAACCCCGCATCCCACGCCGTTTCGCGGCCACGCCGCAGCGTCTCGTCGATGACGGCGGACGGGCTGAGCAGGTAGGCGTCGTCTTTCAGGACGTCGTAGTCGCGGGGAAAGGGCCGTGGCGTACGACCACGCCGTCTCGTGATGGCGGAGATCAGCAGAGTTTGCGTCGGCGCATTCACTAGTCGCGGAGCCGAAGCGATCGCTCGCAGCGACGCGGGCGAACCGGTGTAGCCCACGATGATCGGTCCGGGACGGTTCAACCGGTCTGCCGGTAGCCAGTCGCGCCAGCGGGGAGTGGTGTCGAACATTGTCAGCCTCCTACATCGGTGTTGGTGACTCCGAGGCTACATAAGAAAATGAAGTAGAGCAATAAAAAACGGAAGTTAGAACTTCTAAAACATATCTATGGCGTAGGATCGGTGGCATGACACGACGTAGCTATGACCAGTTCTGCGGTTTGTCGCGCGCCCTCGACGTTGTGGGCGAGCGGTGGACGTTGCTGATCGTGCGCGAGCTGATGTCGGGACCCAAGCGGTACTCCGACCTGACCGAAACGCTGATCGGCATCGGCACCAGCCTGCTGGCCAATCGGCTCAAACAACTCGACGCCGACGGCATCGTCGCGCGCCGATACCTCGGACCGCCGATCGCGTCGACGGTGTACGAGCTAACCGACGTCGGGCAGGAACTCGCGAATGCGATGGTGCCGCTTGCCGTTTGGGGAGCTCGACACCAGGTGGTCGGCGGGCCAGCCGAGACCGACTCCTACCATCCGGAGTGGACACTACTGTTTGTGGCGCGACTGATGCCGCCGACGGAACTCACCGAAGACCACACCTACGACGTATGGATCGGTGACGACTCGGCACGGCTGACGATTGTCGACCATTCGGCGTCGGTCACTGTCGGTGAGGTAAGTACACCAGCCGACGCCGTCCTGCGAACGGATGCGGCGACCATCGCCGCGCTCGTCGGCGGCCGGGCCGTCGTCGCCGACGTGGTGGCCGACGGCAGGATGCGGGTCGACGGTGATCCAGCGGCGCTCGAATTCCTGTTACGAGTGCTCGACGGCGTACAGCAAAGTGTCGTGGCCAGCGTGTGAATAGCGCGACACGATCGCCGCGACCAACGCCGGATGGTCACCGATCGGGGCGGCCACGACGACGTCTGACCGTCGGGCACGGAATTTAGTCAGCACGCGCTCGGTGAGCAGCCCCTCGGACAGGAAGTAGGGGCTGACTGCGATGCGGCTGGCGCCCGCTGAGGTCAATCGGTCTGTCGCGGAATGCAATTCGATGTCATCAACGCCCAGCTTCGTGGCAAACACGGTCTCGACCGGCACACCCAGCTGCAGGCTCAACTCCGTCGCTCGGCGGCGCGCGGCGTTGTCCGAGTCGGCGTCCGACGATCCGACGGCGCACATGAGGACTCCGTCGGTTCGCCGCAGACCGGCCTCAGCGAGACGCTGCGCTAGCGCGTCGACCATAGAGGTGTCGCCGACGACGCTGCTTTGCACCGCGTGCAGCGTTGGATGCGTGCGAGTGGCCGCTGCGATGATCGCTGGTAGGTCGAATCGGCTGTGGTATCCGTCGCCGAGAAGTAGTGGCACAACGATGACGTCGTGGCCAGCGCGGGCGAGCTCGTCCAGGGCGTCGCCGACCAGTGGCGCGTTCAGGTCCAGGTAGCTGAGCTCAACGGTTGCCGACGGTAGAGCGGCCCGGGCCGCAGCCCGCACGCGCTCGGCAGTTGCGACGAAACGTTGGTCGCGACTGCCGTGCGCTACGAGCAGCAGGGCTGGGCCGGTCATGTCAGAGGTGAAGCGGGGCCAGGGCGTCGCCGACGAGACCGGCGGCGAGCGTGTTGCCGCCCTGCGGATCGATGAGCAAGAAGCTGCCCGATTCGCGACTGATTGAGTAGTCGTCGGCCGAAACCGGCTCGGCGGTCTGGATGGTAATCCGACCAATGTGGTTGAGGTCCAACGACTCCGGCGCGTCGAGCAGTGCGAGGTTCTGCTCGTCGAACAGGGCGTCGAGGCCACCGACAATGGCCTGCGTGGTCTTGGCGCCGTGCTTGAGAAGGACGCGGGCACCCGGACGTAGCGGCTTGTCGGCTAGCCAGCACACCGTGGCGGTGAACTGCTGGATTGGCTCGGGAGCGTCTTCGACGGCGGCGATCACGTCGCCGCGGGAAATGTCGACGTCGTCTTCCAGAAGCAGGGTGACACTGCGACCGGCGTGTGCGGACGCAAGCTGACCGTCGGCCGTGTCGATCTGGCTGATGCGCGAGCGAGTACCCGACGGCAGGATGGTGACCTCGTCGCCGACCGTGACGGTGCCCGCCGAGATCTGACCGGCGTAGCCGCGGTAGTCGGGGAACTCGGCCGTGCGGGGACGAATCACGTACTGAACCGGGAAGCGGAGCCCGAGGGGACCGTGGTTGTGCTCGGTGACGTTGGGTACCGATTCCAGGTGCTCGATCAGGCTGGGGCCGTCGTAGTACGGCGTGTTCTCCGAGCGGCTGGCGACATTGTCGCCGTTGAGCGCCGACACCGGAATCGTCGTCACTTCGTCGTCGCTCCAACCGAGCGAGCGCGTCAGTTTGTTGAATTCGGTGACAATCTCGGCGTACTTGGTCGCCGCGTCGTCAACGAGATCGATCTTGTTCACCGCGAGGACCAGCTGCGGCACCCCAAGCAGCGCCATCACAGCCGCGTGCCGACGAGTCTGTGCGACGACTCCGGTTCGAGCGTCGACGAGGAGGATGACCAACTGAGCCGTCGAAGCGCCGGACACGGTGTTACGCGTGTACTGGACGTGACCGGGTGTGTCGGCGAGCACGAAAGACCGTGCGGGAGTGGCGAAGTAGCGGTAGGCCACGTCGATGGTGATGCCCTGCTCGCGCTCGGCACGCAGGCCGTCGACGAGCAGTGACAGGTCCGGCGTGGCGAGTCCGCGATCAACCGACGCCTTGGTGACGGCGTCAATCTGGTCTGCCAGAACGGATTTCGTGTCGTACAGCAACCGGCCCACCAGGGTGGACTTACCGTCGTCGACGCTGCCTGCCGTCGCGATGCGAAGCAGGTCGGGGGAGTGAGTCATCAGAAGTATCCTTCGCGCTTGCGGTCTTCCATAGCGGCCTCGGACACGCGGTCATCGCCGCGGGTCGCGCCACGCTCGGTGAGTCGGGAGGCGGCAACTTCATCGAGCACCGCGTCGTTGTCGGCGGCGTCGGAAAGGACTGCGCCCGTGGTGGATCCGTCACCGACGGTGCGATAGCGCACCGAACGCACCTCGAGGGTCTCGTCATCGCGCGGGCCACCCCATGGTCCGGGGGTCATCCACATGCCGTCGCGAGAGAACACTTCACGCTGATGCGCGTAGTAGATCGGGGGCAGCAGCACTGACTCGCGGGCGATGTAGCGCCACACATCGAGTTCGGTCCAGTTCGACAGCGGGAAGACGCGGACGTGCTCGCCCGGAGCGTGGCGACCGTTGTACAGATTCCACAGCTCGGGACGCTGACGCTTGGGGTCCCACTGCCCAAAGGCGTTGCGCAGCGAGAAGATTCGCTCCTTGGCACGCGAACGCTCTTCGTCCCGACGACCGCCACCGAAGACCGCGTCGAAGCGGTTCTCGGTGATGGCGTCGAGTAGCGGAATGGTCTGCAACGGATTGCGGATGCCGTCGGGACGCTCGGTGAGGCGGCCGTCGGCGAGGTAGTCCTCGACCTTCGCGACGTGCAGTCGCAGGTTGTGGCGGTCGACCACCTCGTCGCGGAACTTCAACACCTCGGGAAGGTTGTGTCCGGTGTCGACGTGCAGCAGCGAGAAGGGAAGCGGCGCAGGCCAGAACGCCTTCAGCGCGACGTGCAGGAGCAGCGTCGAATCCTTACCGCCGGAAAACAGGATGACCGGGCGTTCAAACTCGCCGGCAACCTCGCGGAAGATGTGGATGGCTTCCGATTCCAACGCGTCGAGCGTGGTGAATTCGTCCTCGCTGGCCACGTCGGTGGTGGGACGGGAGATTTCTACGGTCATGATGCGTGCAGCCCACATTCTGTCTTGGCCCGACCGGCCCAGCGGCCGCTTCGGGGATCGGAACCTGGTTCTGGTTTGGCCGTGCACGGTGCGCAGCCGATGGATGGATAACCTTCGTCGACAAGCGGATTCACCAACACCCCGTTGGCGTCGATGTAGTCCTGCATGGCGTCGTCGGACCAGGCGGCGATCGGGTTGATCTTCACCAGGCCGAACGCTTCGTCGAAGGAGATCAGTGGGGCGTCGGCGCGGGTGGGCGACTCGACGCGACGGATGCCGGTGATCCAGGCGCTGTAGCCCGACAGCGACTTACGCAGCGGTACAACCTTGCGCAGGCGGCAGCATTCACCGGGGTCGCGCGCAAAAAGGTTGCGGCCCAACAGTTCGTCCTGCTCGGCGACCGTGTGCTCGGGGGTCACGTTGACCATTTCGACGCCGTAAACCTGTTCGACGGCGTCGCGGGTGCCGATTGTTTCCGCGAAGTGGTAGCCGGTGTCGAGGAACAAGACCTTCACCTTGCCGCCGTCGAGAGTCTCGGCCGGGACGTGCTTGCTGGCGAGGTCAACGAGGACCGCGTCCTGCATATTCGACGCGACGAGATAGTCGGTGCCGAACGTCTTCGCGGTCCAGGCGATCAGTTCCTCGGCGGTAGCGTCGGGGCCGAGCAACTCGGCGCCCTCCGCCGCGATCTTGCGCAGCTGTTCTTCGGTGTAGGCGCGGTCGGAGCCGACCGTAGAGTCGGTGACGGTCATCGCAATGCCTCCTCGTCGGCGCGGACGGACCATTCGGCGAATCGCTCGCCTTCGTGACGTCCGCTGATGAAGTTGCGCACCACGCGATCGATGTAGTCGGTCGCCTCGTGTGCGTAGATCTTGTGCTGGCGCAGCTTGCGCCCGAAGGTGCTGTCGAAGCCGAGGCTGCCACCCAGGTGAACCTGGAAGCCCTCGATGGGATGGCCATCACCGTCGTCGATCAGCTGGCCCTTGAGCCCGATGTCGGCCACCTGGATGCGAGCGCACGAGTTGGGGCAGCCATTGAAGTTGATGGTGACCGGGACGTCGAGCTGGTCGTTGAGCTCCGCGAGACGCTCCTCGAGGATCGGAACCAGCTCCTGCGAGCGACTGCGGGTTTCGGTGAACGACAACTTGCAGAACTCGAGTCCGGTGCAGGCGATGAGGTTGCGCCGCCAGCGCGACGGCCGAGACGTCAGACCGACGGCCTCCAGGGCTGTGTCGAGGCCCGCGATCTTGTCGTCGGGAACATTGACGATGACCAGCTTCTGGTACGGCGTCAGGCTGACCCGATCGGAACCGGCTGCCTCGGCGGCGTCGGCGATGGCGTACAGGATCGTGTCCGAAAGTCGCCCCGACACGGCGGAGTAGCCGACGGCATTAAGACCGTTGGTCAGCTTCGTGAGGCCGACGTGGTCGATCGGGTGCTTAGGCGCCTCCGGTGCGGGACCGTCGATGAGCTTGCGGTGCAGGTACTCGTCTTCGAGGACCTGACGGAACTTCTCGACGCCCCAGTCCTTGAGGAGGAACTTCAGGCGAGCCTTCGAGCGCAGACGGCGGTAGCCGTAGTCGCGGAAGATGGAGACAACGCCTTCCCATACGTCGGCGACCTCGTCGAGCGGCACCCACACGCCCAGACGCTGGGCGAGCATCGGGTTGGTCGACAAACCGCCACCGACCCACAGGTCAAGGCCCGGACCGTGCTCGGGATGCTCGACGCCGATGAACGATACGTCGTTGATTTCGTGAACCACGTCCTGCTGGCCGGAGATGGCCGTCTTGAATTTGCGGGGAAGGTTCGAATACTCGGGGTTGCCGATGTAGCGACGCTTGATCTCGGCGAGCGCGGGCGATGCGTCGAGGACCTCGTTGGGCGACAAGCCGGCCAGCGGGGAGCCCAGCATGCCGCGTGGGCAGTCGCCGCAAGCCTCGGTGGTCTGCAGACCGACCTCTTCGAGGCGCCGCCAGATCTCCGGGACGTTCTCGATCTCGATCCAGTGGTACTGGATGTTTTGGCGATCCGAGACGTCGGCGGTTCCGCGCGCGAAGTCACGCGAGATGCTCGCGAGTGCGCGGACCTGTGCGAGGTTGAGCTGACCGCCGTCGGTGCGCACCCGCATCATGAAATACGGGGCTTCGATGATGTCGATGTTGTCGTCGTGCGTCCAGGTGCCGTCGTAGCCCTCGGCGCGCTGTGTGTAGAGGCCCATCCAGCGGAATCGACCGCGAAGGTCGGCCTTGTCGATCGAGGCGAACCCGCCCTGCGAGTAGATGTTGAGGATGCGCGCCCGCACGTTCAGCGGGTTGTCGTCCTTCTTGGACTGCTCATTCGGGTTCAGGGGTTCGCGGTAGCCGAGTTTCCACTGGCCTTCGGCGCGACGCTTAGTTGGCCGCGGCTTGCGGGCCGGACGAGCATCGGTGGTGGTCATCTAATCTCCTACGGGGGCTGCGGGCTGGCAGCAGGGGATACGGGCGCACGAGGACATGCGGGGACCGAGCAAGAAATCGGGGGGACTCCGGAGACGGCAAAAGCCGAAAACGTCAGGTCAGAACTGACAGTTCGCGCTGCACACGCGTTTGAGGTCGATGTGGCGACGCTCAGCAAGC
>QIRE01000268.1_pt1 | contig 11074 bp, 10 predicted proteins | sample 2940141 | NCBI WGS metagenome assembly QIRE01 (sample SAMN09273532, study PRJNA473421) | Gut metagenome, whole genome shotgun sequencing project. | isolation source: gut tissue | host: Folsomia candida VU population | place: Netherlands: Amsterdam | collected 2016-03-06
TCGGAACCAGGTTCGGGTCGAAGTCAAACTTTGGGCCGCGCAGGGCGGCCAGCTGCTTGCCGGTCATCGACTCATAGATCGACTTGATGCGAATCGCCTGCATCGACAGGTTCGCGCGCTTCATCTGCAGCTCGCCGCGCGTCTTTTCAACGGCCGCGAGCGCGGTAGTTGCCGAACTAGCTGCGGTGTCGGCAGTTGCCTTTGCCTCGACGATCTTCTGTCGGGTGGCACGCAGTGATCGCAAATCCGACGTCGACTGTCGGGACACCAACTCCAACCCCGACATCTGATCAAGGAGGTTCTGCGGCGAATCGCTGACGAGCACCGCATACAGGCGATTGATGCGGGCGCCCTTGTAGCTTGCGCGCACGATCTTGTTGACGCGGTTCTGATAACCAACCAACTTGGCTTGCGACGAGTTCAAGGTGCGCTGCGCTGACGCCGACGCTGCCTTGGCCTTCGTCAGTGCCGCAGTCTGCTTGTTGAACTCGATCTGTGCGTTGTGCATCGCTTCAGCGGACTTCTCCGCGTCGACGTTGAGCCTCTGATAGCTGACCAATAGCTGGTCAGCGTTCTGGACGGGGGCGGCACCCGCAGACAGGATCCCCGTCATCGCACCGGTGACTAGGGCCAGCATGAGAGCCAGCATTCTCGTAAGCATGCGCACCGCTGGGTTACTCCTCTACCAAAATCCTCAGTAACGAGTTTGGGCGGACCGCCTGGTCGTGCGGTCCGCCCAAAGTCGCGTGTCTATCGCAACAACTTGCCGATCAGGCTCAGTAGCGGCGGACGCCAGTCAGTGCCCACGCCTTGACCGGAGCCTTGCGAACAGGCACGCCCTCGGTCGATGAGTGGACGAACATACCGTTACCGGCGTAGATGCCAGCGTGGCTGCCACCGTTAAAGATCAAGACGTCGCCAGGCTTGGCGTTCTTGTACGACACAGCCTGACCGCCGCCGAGCTGGCCGTAGCTGTCGCGCGGGATGGTCTTGCCGGCTTGCTTGTAGGACCAGTAGACGAGGCCCGAGCAGTCGAAGGCGCTGGGCCCGGCCGAACCGTACGAGTACGGCGAGCCGATCTTCGACTCGGCAGCGGCAACCGCGCGCACGCCGGTGGTCTGACGCTGCAGCGGAGCGATCCGCTGCCCGGGGCGGAACTGCGCGGGAATCTGCTGCGAGTTCAGTCCGGGGACGTTGAAGGTACCGACATTGGGCACGACAACCTGAGCGGGCGCCGGTGCAGCCTTCTTAGCCGCGGGCTTTGCGGCGTCGTGCTTGGCACCCGGCTGCAGCAGGGCCTTGGTGAGGGCCGGGAAGTCGATGGTGTTGGTGGGTATGGGCGCCGGCGTCGGCGCTGCCAGCGCGGGGCCTGCCGTTGCTGCGAGCGAGCCGATGGTAATCGACCCTGCGATCACAGCACCCTTGGCGACCTTTGCGCCACGGCCGGGCTGTTCCAAACGATGTTTGGCCACGAAGTTTGCTCTCCTTAATATCTCCCTACCGCCTACCGAGTTAGCTGTCGGGTTCGGGCTGGAAGATCGCCCTACGCATCGCATCAATTTCTCAATGCTCCGCGATTCACCCCAACCGGACTGTTGCCCGATGGAAGTGGTTCCCCGGCTCACCCTTGCGGGTGACTAAGCGGTGATATTTGTGGACCGCTTCAAGTCGAAGCGGGACGTTCCGCAAATGTCTCGGAAAGATTACGAGAGATTGCCGCACGTGTCCAACGAACGAATGCAAATGGTTTTCGCGTGTCGCATCTAGCTGGCCCGCAGGATTCGCAGGTGGCGCCGGTCCGCAATGCCCTGACGTGGGGCGATAGCGTTTCTGGCGAGATCAGCGTCAGCGGTCGAAATCATTGCGGCTGCGCAGAATGAATCAATGGCCACGAGGAGGTCGCGGTCACCGACGTTTTCTGTAGGTACTATCCCCACTTCCGACGTCGGCGTTACATCCGCGCTGTTCACAGGGTCAAACAGCACCTGCATCATGCAGCCGTCGCACGCGATCTGACGGCCTGGACAGGTGTTGCAGTCGATTTGCATGTGATCTCCCTCTCAATGCGAGCACCCGTGGACGCTCTGGTGTTGATTTTCTGTTCACCACCGGTACGCCGGGGCGTCATCACTTCCGCTGTCTGAACTACGACTGGAGACTAGATCGACCCTCTGACAAGTCGGGCGATCCTCATCAGAAACAACCGCCCCAACAGCACCACAGGCGAGCCCCACCCTCCTTTGTCACACCTTCGAACTAGCGTTCGTTTCGTGGAACAATTGACGTTTGCCGACAGCGACCTCCCGTCGGTCGGGATGCCAACCGGCCCGACACGACGCGGGTCGGGGCGCGCGCAGCCGTCGCTGGCCGACATCTCCGCGTCGATCGTCGGCGGAATCGACCAACCGTTGTTCACCACGCCGCTGGTCATCGTCGACCTGGAAACCACCGGCGGAGCCGCCACCGACGCCATCACCGAAGTCGGTGCGGTAAAGATTCAGCACGGCGAGGTTGTGGGTGAGTTCGCCACGCTGGTCGACCCCGGTCGTGAGGTTCCGCCGCAGATCGTCACCCTCACCGGAATCACCACGGCGATGATCACCGCGGCCCCGACAATTGATTCCGTATTGCCAGCGTTCATCGAGTTCGCACGCGGCAGCGTTCTAGTGGCCCACAATGCTCGCTTCGATATGGGCTTCTTGTCTCGCGCGGCCGCGCACCTCAACCTCGATTGGCCGTTCGTGGCGACGCTGTGCACCGTGGCCATGGCCCGACGCATCCTCACCCGTGACGAAGCCCCGACGGTCAAGCTCGCCGCATTGGCAGAGCTATTCGACGTCGACACCCGACCAACCCACCGCGCCCTCGACGATGCTCGCGCGACCGTCGATGTGTTCTACCGACTACTTGAGCGCGTCGGCAACAAAGGCGTGCACACCTATCGCGACCTGATCGAATACCTGCCGCGTGCCACGCCCGCTCAGCGCGCCAAGCGTCACCTGGCAAGCAACCTCCCCCGGCGCCCCGGCGTCTACCTATTCCGCGGGCCCGCCGACGAAGTCCTCTACGTCGGAACGGCAGTCGATCTTCGACGCCGAACATCGAGTTACTTCTCCGGAGGCGAGACCCGACCACGAATGGCCGAAATGGTTGCGCTCGCAACGCGCATCGACCACGTGGAATGCGCGCACGCCTTGGAAGCGGGTGTGCGCGAACTCCGACTCTTGGCCGCCCATGCACCCGCGTATAACCGTCGATCGAAACAGCCGCACCGCGGTTGGTGGGTTGTCCTGACCAGCGAACGATTTCCGCGACTCAAGGTGAGCCGCACCCCCGACACCGACGCCGTCGGTCCCATCGCGAATCGCACCGTCGCACACGCGATAGCGGAACAGTTGGCCGGTGCCGCACAACTGCGGACCTGTTCAACCCGACTGGGCGCAACGAGTCGACACCATTGGTGTCGCCCCGACTCATCAGCGGGACGCGCCGTCGGAGGCTGCCGTGCAGCAAGCAGCACTCCGCAAACGCTGCCCGACTATCTGCCTCGGGTCGCCGCCGTTCACGAGGTACTGGAGGGCCAGAGCGACGCACTGCTGGTCGGTCTGCGCCAGCGCATGGATGAGTGTGCCGCCGCGCAGATGTTCGAAACAGCGACGCGGTACCGCGATCGGCTGTCGGCCACCGTCGAAGCACTGGCCCGCTGCCAGCGTCTGCGAGCGCTGTGCGATATCTCCGAGTTGGTCGTCGCACGGTCCGACGGTCGTCGTGGATGGGAACTCGCGGTGATACGACACGGCCGACTCGCCAATGCGGGCGTGGCCCGCGCCGGAACGTCGCCGATGGCGATCGTGGACGCCCTCGTCGGGTCGGCGGAAACCGTGGTGCCATCCGTCGGACCGCTGCGAGGGGCACCAGCGGAGGAAGTCGGGCTCATTTACCGGTGGGTCGTCGAGCCCGGCTCACGCATCGTGAGCACGAGCGAGCCGTTCGCACTGCCCGCACAGACCGCTGGCCGGTGGGAAGACTGGCTCACCACCGTGCGTGGGGCACGGGCGATACGCTGATCACATGATCACCGCCATCGTGTTGATTTCGGCCGACGTCCACCTGATTCCGGAAACCGCGCAGGCGGTCGCCGACATCCCCGGTGTCACCGAGGTCTACTCGTGCGCGGGTGACGTTGACCTAATCGCGAAAATCCGTGTGCGCGACCACGATCAGATCGCGAACGTCGTGACCAATGGCATCAACCGACTGACCGGGGTGACACACACCGCCACCCACATCGCCTTCCGTAGCTACTCCAGCGCGGACACCGAAGCCACCTTCAGCCTCGGCGAGTAACGCGCGACTTAACGATTCGTCAGCGCGATCCAGTCGTCGAGCAGGCTTGCGACGGCGCCCGAGTCGATAGTCGCCGCAGCTCGATCCATCGCCGCGCGCAATGCGGCGCTTAACGATTCACCGGCGAGCGGACCGGTCTGCTCGGCCGCGACGATGGCACCGGCAGCGTTGAGGAGCACCGCGTCGCGCACTGGACCGGTTACCCCGGCGAAGAGATCACGAGCCACCTGAGCGTTCCGCTCGGCGTCACCACCCTGCAGTGCCGATAGCTCGACGAGTTCGATACCGAGATCACGGGGGTCGAGAGTCGACATGGTTACCACACCGTCGACGACCTGCCACACCGTCGATGTTCCGGTGGTGGTCAGTTCATCCAGACCGTCGTCGCCGCGGACGACGAGAACCGAACTGCCACGGTCAGCGAATGTCTCCGCCAGGACCGGCGCGAGGTCGGCAAAGGCGCAGCCAATGAGTCCGGCTCGGGGCGACGCTGGATTCGTCAGTGGTCCAAGCACATTGAAGACCGTCGGTATTCCCAGCTCCTTGCGCGGTGGACCGGTGAACCGGAAAGCGGGGTGAAACGCCGCGGCAAAACAGAAGCCGATACCGAGTGTGTCAACCGATTCGGCCACCTGGGCGGCCGTCTGGTCAATCTTCACGCCAAGCGCTTCCAAAACGTCGGCGCCACCACTCTTCGACGAGGACGCGCGGTTGCCATGCTTGACGACGGCTAGCCCCGTCGCGGCGACCACCATCGACGTCATCGTCGAAATGTTCACCGTGTGTGAACGATCGCCGCCCGTACCGACCACATCGACGGCCGGACGAGCGATGTCGACCTGGGTCGCGTGCGCGAGCATCGAGTCGGCCAATCCCCGCAGCTCCGCAGACGTTGCGCCCTTCATCTTGACTCCGACCGCAAACGCAGCAATCTGCGCGCTCGTCGCGGCGTCGCTCATGATCTCATTCATGGCCCAGCGGGCCTGCTCAACGTCGAGGTCGACACCATCGGTGATGGAGCCGAGGATCTGCGGCCACGTGAACTGTTCTGACGTTGTGCTGGTCACCCAAATACAGTAGCCGGACGTCGGAAAACCGGTCAGACACGCCGGGGCAGTGCCTCCGACATGCCTTCTACCTGGGTCAGCGTAATTTCTTCGACCAATTTCTCGACCCCGGTGGTCACCGCTTACTACGAACCGTCATACTTTCATCTGTGACTAGCGCTGCAGGTACCCAAGGAACAGCCATCACGGCGCGGGTGCACTCGCTGAACCGTCCTAACATGGTCAGCGTCGGCACAATCGTGTGGCTTTCCAGTGAATTGATGTTCTTCGCCGGACTTTTCGCGATGTACTTTGTCGCCCGAGCGAACTCCAACGTTGGTTGGCCGCCCGAGCCGACCGAACTGAACCTCGGTTTGGCCATCCCGGTTACGACGGTGCTGATCCTGTCGTCGGTGACCTGCCAGATGGGCGTCTTCGCAGCTGAGCGAGGCGACGTATTCGGTCTTCGACGCTGGTACATCTTGACCTTCGTCATGGGTGCATTCTTTGTTGCCGGCCAGGCATACGAGTACTACCACCTGGTTCAGGAAGGCACGACGCTGTCGTCGAGCGCCTACGGTTCGACCTTCTACATGGCGACCGGATTCCACGGCATGCACGTCATCGGCGGTCTTGTGGCCTTCATCTTCCTGTTGGTCCGCACCAAACTGTCGAAGTTCACGCCCGCCCAGGCCACCGCGGCCATTGTCGTGTCTTACTACTGGCACTTCGTCGACATCGTGTGGATCGGGCTGTTCGTCACGATCTACTTCATCCGCTGACGACGCCCCCGAAACTTTCAGCCCAAAGTTCCCACAATCCGTTCGCATAGAGAGACACAGATGAGCTCATCTCCACCGCGACAGTCGGAAGGCGCGACCGACATCGACCGCACGGCAGCTCGCCGCGCCCGCTCACGACGCAAGCTTCGTCGCCGTGCCAGCGGTGCCATCTTGCTCATGGCGGGGCTCGTCGGTGCCGGCGTCATCGCCGCAGCACTGTCCCCCACTCCGCAGGTTGCTACCGCGGATCCGACGTCCGCGTCGCTGATCAACGACGGCAAGAAGCTATACGAAACGTCGTGTATCACCTGCCATGGCGCCAACCTGCAGGGCGTGACCGATCGCGGTCCGTCGCTGATCGGCGTCGGTGACGCAGCGGTGTACTTCCAGGTGTCGACCGGTCGTATGCCAGCCGCTCGCGGTGAAGCTCAGGCCGCGCGTAAGCCAGCTAAGTTCACGCCAGCTCAGATCGACCAGCTCGGTGCGTTCATCCAGTCGCAGGGTGGCGGACCTCGAGTCATCTACGAGCGCAACGCCGATGGCAGCGTCAAGAAGGACGAGAAGGGCCTAGCGGTCCTCGCGCAGGAGAGCCTTCGCGGTGACAACCTTGGTCGCGGTAGTGAGCTATTCCGCCTGAACTGCGCGTCGTGCCACAACTTCACCGGTCGTGGCGGTGCACTGTCGTCGGGTAAGTACGCTCCCCCGCTCGACGCACCGAACGAGCAGGAGATCTACACCGCCATGCTCACCGGCCCGCAGAACATGCCGAAGTTCTCTAACCGTCAGCTGTCGCTGGACGAGAAGAAGGACATCATCGGCTTCGTCAAGTACGCCACCACCAGCCAGCCGCAGGGTGGACTCTCCATCGGCGGCTTCGGACCGGTCTCTGAAGGCATGGTCATGTGGGTCATCGGCGTCGGAGCCATCGTTGGCTTCGCAATGTGGATGGGATCGCGCTCATGAGTGCCAATGACAAAAACGCGCCTTCGAACGAAGAGCTGAACGAAATGTCGTCGGACGACCTGGTCAAACTTGGTACGAATCTCGACGGCGTCGAGATCATCCATCGCGAACCACGGTTCCCCGAGGCGGGCACCAAGGCAGAGAAGCGCGCGGAGCGCACCGTTGCCTTCTGGTTCACACTCGCTGGTATTTCCGCGATCGCCTGCTTCATCATCTTCATCTGGAATCACTGGGAGTTCGCGCTTCCAGGCGACGACAACTACTGGCGTTACACGCTGAACACTCCGCTCCTTGGCGTGACTTTCGGCCTGGCGATCCTGTCGATCGGTGTCGGCGTCGTCCAGTTCACCAAGCGTTTCATTCCTTCCGAGATCGCAGTTCAGGACCGTCACGACGGCGGTTCGGCCGACGTCGACAAGAAGACAACCGCTGCGCTGCTGGACAATTCGCTGCAGACTTCGACGCTGCCGCGTCGCAAGATGATCATCGGTTCGGCGGTCTTCGGCCTCGGCGCGTTCGCGTTCACCGGCCTCGTCGCGGCACTCGGCGGCATCGTCAAGAATCCGTGGGCCAAGGGCGACAAGGCTCCCCTGTGGCACTCGGGCTGGTCACCGATCTACAACTCGCCGGAGAACCCGAACGAGACAGTGTTCTTGCGCCGTGACACCGGAAATCCGCTTCAGGTTGCGCTGGTTCGTCCGGAGGACCTCGACGCCGGCGGCATGGAAACTGTCTTCCCGTGGCGCGTGTCCGACGGCCATGGTGAGACCGAAGAGTCGCGCCACAAGCTCATCGAGGGCCTGCGCCTGGTGCGTAACCCCGTCATGCTGATCCGTTTGCGTCCCGAGGACGCGGCCCGCGCCATCAAGCGCAAGGGTCAGGAAAGCTTCAACTACGGCGATTACTTCGCCTACACCAAGGTCTGCAGCCACCTCGGCTGCCCGACCTCGCTGTTTGAGCAGCAGACCAACCGCATTCTGTGCCCGTGCCACCAGTCGCAGTTCGATGCTCTGGAGTACGCGAAGCCGATCTTCGGCCCGGCCGCACGTGCGCTGGCGCAGCTGCCGCTGACGGTGAACAGTCAGGGCTACCTGGTCGCTGCGGGCGACTACATCGAGCCAGTCGGACCGGCATTCTGGGAGCGGAAATCATGAGCCGTCTTGCCACTCAGGCAGAAGAAGTCGATTCGCGGTATCACATCGCCGCCGGATTGCGTCGTCAGATCAACAAGGTCTTCCCCACTCACTGGTCGTTCCTGCTCGGTGAGGTCGCGCTGTACGCGTTCGTCATCCTGCTGATCTCGGGTGTGTACCTGACCCTGTTCTTCGATCCGTCGATGGCTGAAGTCACCTACCACGGTGCGTATCAGCCGCTTAACGGCGTGATGATGACCAAGGCGTACGAGACCACGCTGAACATCTCGTTCGAGGTGCGCGGTGGCCTGTTCGTTCGCCAGATCCACCACTGGGCAGCGCTGCTGTTCGCCGCGGCGATCATCGTCCACATGCTGCGCATCTTCTTCACCGGCGCGTTCCGACGTCCGCGTGAAGCCAACTGGATCATCGGCAGCCTGCTGCTCCTGCTCGCGATGTTTGAGGGCTTCTTCGGCTACTCGCTCCCCGACGATCTGCTCTCGGGCACCGGCGTTCGCGCCGCGATGAGTGGCATCGTCCTGGGCATTCCGGTCATCGGCACCTGGGTCCATTGGGCCCTATTCGGCGGCGACTTCCCCGGCGACATCATCATCCCGCGCATGTACGTGCTACACATTCTGCTGTTCCCTGGAATCATCCTGGCTCTGATCGGCGCCCACCTGGCGCTGGTTTGGTACCAGAAGCACACGCAGTTCCCCGGTCCCGGCCGTACCGAGAAGAACGTTGTCGGCGTGCGCATCATGCCGATCTTCGCCACCAAGGCGGGCGCGTTCTTCGCGATCGTGTTCGGTGTGCTCGCCATCATGGCTGGCATCTTCCAGATCAACCCCGTGTGGGTCATCGGACCGTACAACCCGGCGCACGTCTCGGCAGGTTCGCAGCCAGACATTTACATGATGTGGACCGACGGTCTGGCACGTTTGATGCCTGCGTGGGAGCTCTACCTCGGCAACTACACGATCCCGGGAATCTTCTGGGTCGTCGTGATCATCGGCATCATGTTCACGCTGATGTTCGGTTACCCGTGGATTGAGAAGAAGCTGACCGGCGACGACGCTCACCACAACCTGCTGCAGCGTCCGCGCGACGTCCCAGTTCGTACCGGCATCGGCGCCATGGCCGTCGCGTTCTACGTGATCCTGACGCTCTCCTGCATGAACGACGTGATCGCGCTGAAGTTCCATATCTCGCTGAACGCGACAACGTGGATGGGCCGCATCGGTCTGATCATCATTCCGCCGCTCGCCTACTTCATCGCTTACCGTTGGGCGCTTTCGCTGCAGCGCAGCGACCGCGCGGTGTTGGAGCACGGTATCGAGACCGGCATCATCAAGCGCCTGCCGCAGGGTGAGTACATCGAGATCCACCAGCCGCTTGGCCCGGTCGACTCGCACGGTCATCCGATCCCGCTCCCCTACCAGGGTGCGGCGCTACCGAAGCGGATGAACAAGCTCGGTTCCGCGGGCGCTCCTGGCACCGGTTCGCTGATGACCGCCGACCCTGCTAACGAGCAGGAACTCAACGCACGCGCTGCCGCCGAGCACGCACGCGAAGAGGGCGCGGTTCTCCGCGAGCTTCAGGAAAAGGGCGGCAACCCGCTCGACTAGGTACGTCAACGAAAAGGGCCGCAGTTCAAGCGAACTGCGGCCTTTTTTGTTCGCCCACCACCCCAAAAGCGCGTCGCCCCGACCCCCAAAACCGCCCACGAGCGGGCCCAAATCCATATATGCGCGCCAGGCCCCGCTCACGTGTGGTTTTGGGGGTGGTTTACCAGATGTCGCCCGCGCGCCAGTCGGCGGCGAGACGCCCAGTCAGGGCCTGTTGTACGGGTCGGTAGACCATGACGCCGCCCTCGTCGTCGGGAGTCGGGCGATAACCGTCGGGACTCAACACACCGAGGCGGCCCTCCCAGACGCGCCAGCCGCGTCGGAGATAGAGCTCGCGCCCCTGATCCGACGCACTCAGCGCCCCAAGGTCGTACGCCCCGACGATCACGTTCTCCACCACCGCCATCAACTGGCCGCCAATGCCCCGACGACCCCAGTCCGGGTGTACCGCAACGGCTTCGACGTATCCGCACCTCGCAGGCACATCATCGACGAGCACCTGACGCTGCACCACCGACGCATGACCGACGACGACGGCCGGGTTCTTAGGATCCGTCACAATCGCGTGGACACCGCCGAGGGCGTGGTCAAAGTCGGCGTCGTAAAAGTCTCCAGCGAAGGCAACGTCCATCAGGTCGCGGATCGCCGTGCGCTCCGACGTCGCCAGTGCCGATGTATGACGGACATTCGGCGCATCAACAAACAGCCGCTCCCCGACGCGGGGAACGGCTGTTTGCGGAGTGTCTGACACGACTGTCAGTTTGTCACGCCTAGTGCTTCTCGGGTCCCACGTGGTACTCGAAGACCAGGCCGGCGGCAGTGCCGATGATGCAGACCGCGGCGAAGATGGCGAACCAGAAGTTGCCCATGGCGAAACCAATCGCGAATATCGCAGCGCTGCCGGCGAGCAGGATCGGCCACCAGCTACCCGGGCTGAAGAAGCCCAATTCGCCTGCGCCGTCTTCGATTTCGGCCTCTTCGTAGTCCTCGGGACGGATCTCGACGCGGCGCGCGACGAAGCGGAAATAGGTGCCGGCGATCAGCGTCAGGCCACCGGTGAAGAAGATCGCGGTGACGCCCGCCCACTCGGTGCCCTTGCTGGCCATGGTGGTGGCCACGGCGTAGATGATGGCGGTGACGAAGAAGAACGCCGTCAGAAGCTCAAAGAGACGCGC
>QIRE01000269.1_pt1 | contig 11063 bp, 10 predicted proteins | sample 2940141 | NCBI WGS metagenome assembly QIRE01 (sample SAMN09273532, study PRJNA473421) | Gut metagenome, whole genome shotgun sequencing project. | isolation source: gut tissue | host: Folsomia candida VU population | place: Netherlands: Amsterdam | collected 2016-03-06
ACGGATTCACCGTGCTGTACGCCTCCACCGCCGTGGGATGCAGGTGTGGCTTGAGCTGCTCGAACCAGGCGGCATAGTCGAGATCTCGGTCCGCATACGCCTCCAGCGCATCGACCGCGGCCGTCGCGGTCGCGGCGAGATCGGGCGTCGTCGTCGGGCTGGGAACGAGCACATCGTGATCGCCATGGTCGTGGTCGTGCTCGGCTGACTCCGACGCCGGGGGTGACGCTGCCGGCGTCGGCTCGCTCGCACAGCCGGTCAGCATCAGCGCCGCCACGGCAAGGAGTGCGGCGGTTGTCTTATGAGTCCTCATGATGGAGCCCTTCACTATCTGCACGCGGCTATCGTCTTAGAATCCTGCGGTGTCGCCAGCGTGCAGTAATCCACGCCGCGCGCCTGCAGAAATGGGAGCGGGTCGACGAATTCGCCGTCGACCAAGATGCTGAGATGCAGATGCGCCCCATAGGAGCGTCCGGTGTTGCCGACCTCTCCGATCAGCTGGCCACCGGCGACGGTATCTCCGTCCCGCACCAGCACACTGCTCATATGTAGGTACTGCGTTTCGGTGCCGTCGCTGTGCGTGATGATGACGTGGAGTCCCATGGCGCTGTCATCGACGGTGGAGACGCTTTTCACTGTCCCGGCGGCCGCGGCGAGCAGCGGCGTGCCCTCCGCCGCGGCGAGGTCGATTCCAGAGTGCAGGTAGGCGTACCCGGTGAGCGATGCATCGCGCATCCCGAAGACGTCGGTAAAGGAGACGTCGGCCGTCGCATCGAAAGATGACGTCCACTGGCCGTCGCCCACGCATCCGGCGCCGGGCTTCGCGCCACCGATCGCTGCAAGCACCTCTCCTGCGGCCGCTTCATAGCGGGCGTAGTGATACGGGTCGCTGTTGCCCTGCACGCGGTTGATCGCGATCGTCGGTTCGAGATCTTCCCAGCCGGGCACCTGCACGAGACGATCGAAGAACGCTCCGGAGGAGTACACGGGATCCATCACTTGCTCTCGCGTGCCCCATCCCAGGCACCACTGCTGCTGGAACAGCCCCAGCGAGCATGTCGCTGTGCCGTCAGGGTTCGTGACGCCGTTGATGTCATCCCCATAGTCCACGTTGACCAACGAGGACTCGCCCATCGACGTCATGACGCCGATGAGCTGCGCACGGGCAGGAAGGCCCCTGTCAGCGGCAACCTTCGCGATGATCGCGGCGTTGACCAGCTGATCGTGGCCATACCCGCTCACAGGTCCCTCGGGTACCGAGGTGGGATCGATGGCCGAGGCGGCAGGGTTGCACGCCTCCTTGGTGCCGGCGGAGTCGAGCACGATGACTCCCACGATGAGGAAGCTCAGCAGCAGAATGCCGGTACCACCGAGGACTTTCCACATAGTCACGCCCTCCGGGAGAACCGGAAGGACCGGTCGGGATCGTGACCGCTCTCGCACGCCTGGAAAATCCCCGTGGACCCGAAAATGAACGGCGCATGCCGGTCGAAGTGGTTCACCCACCAACCGGACACCGTGTCATCCGCGAACGAGATCTCGAATTCGCGATGCAGCGCCGTCAATCGCCAGACCGCCTCCGGGTGCTCCTGCCACTGCGGGCACCAGCGGGAATCCTCGCGCTCTAGGCTCTCCAGATAGCTCGTCAGCTTCTCCACCCAGGCCACCAGCTCGTCCGACGCACCAGGCGGCATGCCGGCGTCCTCAGGGAGCGGCGGTGCCGGCGTCACCCGTGCCTGTGCCAACTCAGCGTGGGCCGCGCTCAGCGCGTCCCGTGCCTCGTCGAGCGCGGCTTTCGGCGCCGCGAGGCGGGCCGTCGCGCGCGCGTGTGCACGCTGCTTCTTGGCCAAGTCCTGCTCTGCCGCCGCCAGCTGCCACGGCAGTTTGGACTCCAGTGACCGGAAGTCTTCGAGCTTCGCCTCCGCAACGGTGACGTCGCCCTCAGCATCCGCAAGCACGTCTTCCGCGGCCGCCAGCTTGGACTCCGCGTCATGCACAGCCTGCGTAGCCGCCTCTACCGCGGCCGCCGCGTATGCGATCGCGCGAGGATCCGGCGTACCTGTCTCCTGATCGCTCATGCTCCTACTCCGATCTGATCTCCAGCGCGCATGACCTCCGCGAACGCCGGATCCTTGAACACGGGCACCGTCTCAACGATCACCGACACCCCGTTACTCGTGCGCACGATCGCACGCCACTCAGCCAGGTTCGCCAGGTCCGCCACGCTCGCGCGGGACTGCTTCTGCGTCGACTCCGAACGCGACCGCGAACCCTGGCTTGTGGTCGTCGAGAACATCGTCTTGTCATACGTGCCGATCAGATCCGACAGCGCCCGCAGCCAGGGCTCATTGTCGATGCCGCCCCCATAGACGCGGGCACCTGCGGCGTCCCACAGCTGCGAAAACCGCTCACGGCCGTAGGTCGCTTCGCCCTGCGCCGGCGACTGAAAGTAGGCGTTGATGATGATGCCCTTGGACCCAAAGTGGGTGTACCAATCGGGCAGGTCGGGAAGTGTGACGACGTTCCCGCACTCGTCGAGGTCCATGACCATCGGGACCGGCAGACGCTCCGACCGGTGCCGGCCCGCTTCCGAGACCGCCGCTTCCGCCACCTGCGTAACCAGGGCTGACACGAACGCCGCCAGCGGGCCGGCCTTGTCCTTAGTCAGGAGGATCAGAGTGTCGGACGACACCGCGAACCTTGCGGCGTCGAAGACCGGGACTCCCGGCGTGGGCGTTGCCCACGCCATCAGGTGGTCGTGGACCATCGCGGACGCCATACGCTGCGCGGTGGCGAACACGCTTCCGCGTGTCCGCTCGGGCTGCTTGGCGAGGCCGCGCAGCGCCGCAACAGGACCGGTGTAGCCGGCGTCTATCAGGCGTTCCGCCGGGTCGGCGGTGTTGCCCTCCGAGACCCAGGTGTGCACCTGCCGGAGTGGCTTTCCAGAGACCGCAGCCGCCAGCATGCACCAGGCCAGAAACTCCCGGCCCTGAGGGTCGAACTGCGCATCGCCGCCCGTCTGAGCGGCCGTGGGCGCGGACTTCTCGAACACGCTGGCCAGCTTCTCGGCCGACTTCGTGTCCTTCACCGTCGCGAATAGATCGATCGTGAACGCGGGACGCTCCCCGGCCCGGAAGATCCGGTCCGGGTCGAACATCCACACCCGGCCTCCCGGGTGTCGCAGAGTCCGAGCGGCGAGAACATACTTCACGCCGTCTGTCTTATTGGACGTCATCACGTACGCGCCCGGCGCATAGTACGAGTGACGGACCACCTGTGTGAGCGTCTTTCCGCGGCCCGGCCCCCACACGTGAGCTGAGCACTGCCGGTACGACTGGAGCACCCAGCCACGGCCGGAATCGAGGGAACGGCCGATCTGCACGCCCGCCTCGGAGATCTCGGCATCCGGGTGCAGGTGCCGCATCTCCTTACGGCGCTCGCGCTCCTGAATGCGGCCCGTGTTCTGGTTCGCATTCACGCGACGTTCGAGATCCGTCATCCGGCGAGGGCCCTTGGACGTTCCCTGCCCGCCGCGCTTCCACAGCACGACCAGGAGCACCGCGAGAAGGACAGCCGCGACCAGGAGCAGCACTGTTGCCCCTGGAGGCCACGAGCTTTCACCCGTGACCAGCTGAATCGCTGCGGCGAGCGGATTCCACGACATCGCGCGGCCATCACCCGGCCACATCAGCTGCCCCAGATAAATCGCGGCGTAGATCACCGCGGCGACCGCCAACGCGATCACGTACGGCCCTGCCGGATACCTACGCCCGTGCATCAGTTGTCCCCGTGCGCGCCGATAGCCGCCGCCCACGCGGCGTTCGTATCGTGAATCTGCTTCTCACGAGGGGTCAACTGGCGGCCCGTGGTGAACGGGACGCCCGGCATGTCGCCGGTCTTCATGAGGAACTTCCCACGTCCAGGAGGCGGGGAAGGCTTGCCCGTTACAGGATTGGTCGACCCCTCGGCCGACCATGCGACAAGAAGATCCTGCTCCTTCTTGGAGAAAGGGCGGATGCTGAGAAGATCCGGCATCTCGTTACGGGCGAGGCCGCCCAGGAACAACATCGACGAACGCTCGACGAAACCGCGAGCGATCTTCGTCCGCTCGGGCGTGGACAGCTCCAGATCCTTCATCGAATGCGTGATCATGATCTGCCCCAGACCCTCGGTCCGGTTCAAGCGAGTAATCGCGTTGATCCGGTACACCGACCCGTCCCACGCCTCGAGTATTTGCCACAGCTCGTCCATCACCATGAAGTGGTGACGTTCGGGCTCCAGGCCCTCCTCAGACAGGATCTTCGCGCACTCGGATACCGACTGCCCGTACGACCAGCACGCCAGCTGCGCCGCGGCGCGCAGCTGCGCGTCCGTCGACGGGATACTCGACACGTCAAAGCACAGCGCCCGGTCGATCGGAACTTGCTCGGTCGTCTGCCGGCAGAACACGTCACCGAACGGCCCGTGCGGTCCCAAGCCGTTCAGGCCGGTGCGGAGGTTCGAGGTGAGCTTGTCGTAATCGTCGTCGGTCACCGGGAGAATGTTCTCGCGCACCCGCGGGTGCCGCTCGGTGATAATACGCAGCACGTCGGAAGGAAGCGGCTGCTCGCCTCGTCCAGCCGCCTCTGTGGCCGCGATCTCCACCGCCACCGACAGCACCGTGACCTCTGACCGCTTCTCGGTCAACTCCTCGCGCAGAACCATCTCCACCAGGCCGCGGAGGGCATTGAGGCGGCGGCCGTGTACCCGCCCCACCACTTCCTTGTATCGCTTCGAGAGCCGGGCGTACTCCAGCTCGTCGATTCCTTCTCGCCGTGCAGGGTCGAGGCGGCTCAGATGCTCAGCCCACGGGCCAGCGTCGAGAACGTTGATCCCGCCCATGCCGCGGCCGAGGGAGAACTCGAACCCGCCAATTTCCTTGTTGAAACCGACATAGTCAGGTTTCAGATCTCCCAGGATCATGGGGAGGTCGCCGCCGTCCGAGATGCCGAGGAGCATCCTCGCGACGAGCGACGATTTACCGCGCCCGTTGAGGGCGAGCATGAATGCAGACGGCGCGGAGATGATGCCGCGTTTGAACGCGGTCATCGGGTCGCCGAGCACCGGTCCGCCGCTGTAGAAGTGCTTGCCCAGCACCGCGCCCACCAGGGGCGTAGACGCCCCGACGCTGAACGGCCAGAAACCGCACACCTGGAGGCTGGAGGCTTCGAACTCCGGCGGAGCCTCCACGTACACGTGAGCACCGAGCGTCGGGCCCTGCACGCCCTTGGCGGTCAGCCCCGGGAAGGGCAGCGCGTCCGGGGTGACAGCTGGCTGCCGACCCAGGAGCCGGTTCGTGCTGCTGGCTACCTTGTCGAAAACGTCGTCGAGAACACCCATGTCATCGCCTCCTTACAGCGCCTGCCGCAGTTGCGGCGATACCGTCGCCCACTTCGCCGGGACGATCCCGAGGCCGAGGCCGATCGCGAACGACGCATCCTCGTTGCCGGTGGCTGGGCGAACGCTCAGCTGCACACCGGTCTGTGCCGCATTGCGGACCATGGACGGCACGCGCCGCAGCGCCGCAGGGTCCATCACCGTCACGGTGATGATGAACGAGAACCGGATGAGAGCCGCACCACGTGCAGAGACTTCCGTCTCTGTCTGCTTCACTCGCCCCGCCGATGCCAGCTGCGCACCCGTTGCCTTACGACCCTTCTGGTTCGTCTCGTAGTCCGCATCCGCCACCGCCGTCTGCACGCGCGACTGGCTCTGCTCCATGGTCATTGGCCGGTAGAGGATGGTGACCCGCTTCTGCTCGCTGATGTCATCCGGCTTCAACAGCGCCATCATCGAACTCTCACGGAAGACACCAGCCGGCGCCCTCCACACCTGGAACGACTGCGAGAATCCAGCGCCGTGCTCGTACCTGTCGATGTTGTTCGCATCCGCATACACGGGGCCGACCTCCTCCCACGTGAGCCCAGTCCCGACACCAGACAGGCGCGCCCGCTCAACCGCCACCGCGGCCTCGGGGTTGTACGCCACATACGTCGTGTCGATGATCTCCTGCGCCGCGAGATACGACACCACGCCACCACCAGAGAGCTCCAGCTGCTCGATCATCGCCGGCAGGTGCACCATGACCTCGCCCATCAGATCCTCATGGCTTCGCGCTTCCAACCCCTGATCGGCGTCAGGTGCGCCGGAGAACGTCACAGCGAGCCGGGCATCAACCCGGCCCGTACCCGCGTTCACAGCCGCCACGATCTCGTCGACCGCTTCTCGCGAGAACGTCGGCACCACCGACGCGTCCACGCGGGACCGGTGCTCCGCCACCGCCGCCGGCAGACGCTCACCCGTGTCCCGCATGCTCGTCACGGTCACCGAAACCTGCTCCAACGCGGCCAGAGTGCTCGACTGGTGCAGGTAGCCGCCCCAGCCATCGACGAGAAAATCGATCGTGTCCTGATCCTGGAGGTCCAGCCCGGACGAGGCCGCGGTGAAGAACACCGTTCCCGTCCGCTTCACGCGATCCCACAGGAACGCGAACGGCCGGCCCAGGTGATCGGTCCCCTCGAACATCTCTGTAGACGCCAACAACCCCGGCGCGCGGTGCGAGCCGTCCGGCATCCGCGACGTCGGCCCACTGAGATAGGTTGTCGCGCCCTTCTTCTTCGCTTTACGGAACATACGTGCTCCCACCGCTCTCTCCAGGCGCGTACGCCCCTGCTTTCGACCCGTTTCCAAGAACCACACCCCGAAGATCGCCAACAGCAGCGCGATCGCTGCGAAATGGATCGGGACGCCGAAGAACTGCATCATGAAGAACGTCGAGACGCCCCCCGCGATCACCAGCGCGACCGAGGCCATGGACAGGCCCATAGTCCGCGCATAGTGCGGCTCCTGCACGTTCCCGTAAAGACGCTCGCTCATCGCTCACTCCCTGCTTCCATCGCCTGCTCCACCGAACCCACCTGTGCCTGCGCCTGTTGAGCACCGGTTGCCGCCCAACGCTGCGCCCACTGCGATCCGCGGGTCGCCGGGGCACCAGCTGCCCCTCCCGCGCCTGAGCCCGCACCACCCGTCGACGGACCCGCACCGCCACCCGACGAGCCACCCGACGAGCCACCCGACGAGCCACCAGACGAGCCACCAGACGAGCCACCAGGCCCCGTGCCGCTGCCACCGGTGCTGTTTCCTCCGCCGCCGGTGCTGGTGCCGCCACCGCCCTGCGGCCCGGATGCGCCACCAGATGTTGACGGGGCCTGCGTCGACGACGCGCCCTTCGCTATCTGCCCTCCGGCCGAGGTCGCAACTTGCATGCCGCCTCCGCGTGCACCTGCGGCGGCAACCGCCGCAGCTCCAGCACCACCAACCGCACCCATCGCGACCATCGCAGCGCCCGTTAGGAATCCGGCACCGCCGCCTTGCGTTCCCGCCGCGATCGCCGGCGCGACAATACGTGCGATCGCCGGCAGGGCGATCCCCGCCGCACACAGCAGCACCGTTCCATAAAGCGCCTGCAGAACGACCTGGCCCGAATCTTCAACTCCGCCCGTGATCATCCGGCCGGCGGCGATGCCCACGCCGTAGATGATCGCTGCAACCGGCTTAAACAGCAGGATTGCAACGGTCCAGGCCACCACACGGTTGAAACCGTTCCGGCCACGCGCCGACATCGCAGCCGCAGCGAGAACCGGCAGAAGTCCCGCAACCACAGGGAGAACGCCCCAGTTGAACATGACCATGAACAGGTTGAGGATGCCGCCGAGCACGCCGAAAACGAGCGCAACGAGCATCAGAACGAGCACACCGACGCCCATCCCCGACGCAGCCGCAGCGTCCACGCCGATCAGCGTGCCCAAGCCCTCCTCGAACGTGCCACCGCTGATGTTGTTGATGAGCCACGGCGATGCCTGGTCGAAGAACTTCGCCAGCAGCGAGATCGTCGGGATACCCGCTCCCGTGACGAGGATCACCCGGAAGAAGCCCAGGGTGACGTCGACAGCAGAATCGGCGTCCTTCCGGCGAGCGACCATGATCAACGCGAACGCCATGCCCAGCATGCCGCCGATGATCACTGCCCAGTCGGTGTACGCCTGCACCCGCTCTGCAGGAGACCAGCCCTCACCCTCGCCCTGGAGCACCGGCGCGGGCAAGTACAGGAAGTACGTCGACACCCACTTCACGGCCTCAGTCACGCCCTGAATCAGCGCCGCAACCGTGTCCCGCAACACATCCGAGAAGAAGTTACCGATCTCCCCCAGGACGTCATCAACGATCCCTGTGCTTCTCATTTCGCGCCCGCTGTGCTTGCGCTCCAGGGAACGAAGTCGCTGGCACTCACGTTCGTAGACGACGCCTCAAGTGACTCCCCCGATGCCGGGTCAACCCGCCAGTCCCCGTCTTGCCAGACGAGCTTGAAAGTCCCGCCGGACAGCACCGAGCCATCAGCACTACCGGCAAGAAGCTCGACCACGGCCGTGTCGCCTTCATAGGTAATGCGGTAGCCCCGCAAGGTGATCTGAGCCATCTCAGCCTCCGTGTTGCGGGGCTGAACGCCGTTCAACACGTCATCGATGCGCTGGAGGAAGCTCTCTTTCAAAGGCCCGTCGACCAGCGCGTACTCTGCGAGGCTCCGCGTCTCCTCGCTTGCTGTGCTCGGGTTCGCGCGGACGAAGTAGTGATAGGTCGCCAGGAGCGCGCCGGTCTGCGTGTGGGCGAAGCCCACACGGTTGCCGTCGACCTCGGCGCAGGGTCCGGCGCCGTCGACCTCGGGCAGTGCAGCCCATTGTTCGACCACCCAACGGGTCGCCTCCGGCGGGGTCGAGCTGATGTCCCGATCTGTGGTGTCGAGCGTGCACGTCCCGTTCTCCGCAGGAGGTGCCGATGGCTCTGCCGGCGCCTCGGATGCTGAGGGCTGAGGGGTCGGTCCGGCCGTCTGTGACGGTTCGAACCAGAACACGCGTAGCGCCCATACGCCAACGGCTACGAGGACGATGAGCGCGATGAAAGCGAGCAGCACCCACGGGGCACGCTTGGCTTGCTCCGAGGTCTGCTGTTCGGGGCGTGCAACGCGGTTCGCGTTCCGGCTCCACCAGCCTGGATTGTCTTTCGGCATGTCTCGCTCCGTCCTCTCGTACGCCGCTTAGGCGATCGCGTTCCAGATTGTTCCCGCAGCGCCCAGGACGATCGCGAGGACGAGTGGCCACACGGGCGCTGAGGCGTCCGCCTGACCGCCTCGGTTGCGTGCCTGCGCAGCCTGGACGAGGCCCACGATGAAGAAAATGAACAGGATCGCGCCGACGGCCCAAAGAGCCCACGTGACGATCGTGTTGATGTTCTCGACCCCAGGAGGGGCAGAACCACCGGACGGGGGAACGTAAGTAGCTACTGAGTTGAGGAACTTCATGACTTCTTCTTTCTCTTTGGTGCCAGTGCAGCCATCACCAGCTGCACACGGACGCTTTTGGGGATCTCAGGTGTTCCCGGTTCCCGCCAGGCGGGAATGAACGGGATTGTCATGGTCCGCGGGTACACACCCGAGACCTGCTTTGCCAGCTGCACGGTGGCCCGCGACAGCTTGGGACGATCGTGCACGAGGAGAAGAGCGCGGATGTCGTACGAGACATCTCCACGCGCGTTCGCTCGCGCGAGCTCAGCGGCAGCTTCCAGCCCTGCCGGATGCGTCGCGGCGACGACGTACACCGGCGCTTGCCACACCGGCTCGTGCAGTCCCCCGTCGATCACGCTGTCACCTGCGAGGCGAGCGAGGGTGGTCACGCCAACCCCGCCGGAGGCACCCACCAGCCACACCGTGTCTGCCGTGACCGCCGGTGCGGGCTCAGCGGGTGCCGTCGGTGCAATATCGCGGGCCATGCGCGGGGCACCAAGGCCGGTCTGTTCGAGGGCATCACCCAGAATGGGATCGGTTTCGATCTCCTCAGGAGCCTCTTCGGGCTCCACCACGGGCAGGAATGGGTTCGTCATAGGTCTCGCCCCACCGCGGCCGCAGCGGCCAGCCACGCGCGCTGTGTGGCCGGTCGCAGAGCCTCATAGCGGATCCGCCCAGCCTTCAACGCGGGATCGAAAGGCACGGTGACTACCGTGCGGCCGAGATCCTCGAACAGTGCTGCGATGCGCTGCGCTTCGGCTTTATCGTCGGGCTTCCACTGGGAGATGATCACCACAGCGTTTGCCGACAGGCGGGCGCTGTGCTCGTCTCGATCCTCCAGCGTCAGCAGCACGGACCGCGCAGCCTCCGCGCGGTCCTCCATAGTCGTCGTCGGCACCACCAATCGGTCGGTGTGCTCGATCATGGCGCGCCAGTTCGCCGCGCGAGCGGTGTTCCCTGAATCCATGATGATTAGCCGGAAGTAACGCTCCGCGATCGCGTGCGCCCGGTGCACCTCGTCGGCCTGGATCTCGTGATCACCTTGATCGTTCTCGTCCGAGCGCAGCACGTCGTACTTGTCCGCGCCCTGGTGGTGCACGTACCCGGCCATGAGGCCCTGGCTCGCTGTCGGAGACATCAGCCGGTCTTCATCGCGCAGCAGATCCAGAACGCTCGAGCCGTGGCGTCCCTCTTCGGTGCGCCACCCGAGCGTGCCTTGGTTCTCGTTGTTGTCCCACGCGAGAACACCGCCACCGCCGTACCGGGCGAACACCGCCGCCAGCGCAGCGACGGTCGGGGTCTTATTTGACCCGCCCTTACGGTTGACGACGGAAACAGTGCGCGGCCCCGCCCAATGCTGAGACACCGTGCGGATGTCTTCACGCTCGGCCAGCTCCGCAGGCGAGGGCTGCGGCTTGATCCCGACGAAGCGGAGCAGCGACCGAGGACCCTTGGCAGCTGGAGCCTCCGCATCGTCCGAGGTCAGGAACGTAACTTCCCGAAGGCTTCTCCGCGTCAGCGCCGTCTGCGGGGCAGCCTCAGCGGAGACCGGCGGATCCGCAGGGCGCGGCGGAATGACCGTCGTGTCCTGAGCGGGCACCGGAACAGGCTCAGGGGCGAGAAGAGACACCCCCGTGGGTACGGCCTCGATCATCGGTGCAGGTGCAGGTGCAGGTGCAGGTGCAGG
>QIRE01000270.1_pt1 | contig 11055 bp, 8 predicted proteins | sample 2940141 | NCBI WGS metagenome assembly QIRE01 (sample SAMN09273532, study PRJNA473421) | Gut metagenome, whole genome shotgun sequencing project. | isolation source: gut tissue | host: Folsomia candida VU population | place: Netherlands: Amsterdam | collected 2016-03-06
TCTTGATGTGGCGCGGGTCGAAATCAACAGCCAGGACATGTCGTCCAGCTCTCGTTATGACGGGAAACCGGCGGCGGGCTTTGGCATCAACCTTGCGACCGGGGCGAATGCGGTCGAAACCGCCGACGCGGTGCGCGCCACCATCGACCGGGTGACGCAGGCGCTGCCCGATGGGGTGTCGGTCGTCTATCCCTATGACACCTCTCCGTTCGTCGAGGAATCCATCAACAAGGTCTATCACACCCTGGCCGAGGCCGTGGTGCTGGTGTTCCTTGTCATCCTGATCTTTTTGCAAAGCTGGCGGGCGACGCTGATCCCGATCATCGCGGTGCCGATCGTGCTGCTGGGCACGTTCGGGGTGCTGTCGCTGTTTGGCATGTCGGTCAATACGCTGACGATGTTTGCGCTGGTGCTGGCCATCGGCCTGCTGGTCGATGACGCCATCGTGGTGGTGGAAAACGTCGAACGCGTGATGGAGGAAGACGGGCTTGACCCCGTTGCCGCCACCGAAAAATCGATGGACGAAATTTCCAGCGCGCTTGTGGGCATCGTCATGGTGCTGTCGGCGGTGTTTCTGCCGATGGCCTTCATGACCGGATCGACGGGGGTGATCTATCGCCAGTTCTCGGTCACGATCATCTCGGCCATGGTGCTGTCGCTGTTCGTGGCGCTGATCCTGACGCCTGCGATGTGTGCCACAATGCTGAAACCCGGCCACGGCCCGTCGACATTCGGGCCGGCGCGTTGGTTCAACCGTAAGATGGACGCCCTGACCGACCGTTATGGCAACAGCGTCACCCGGCTGATCCGGCGTCCGCTGCGGATGCTGGTGGTGGTTGCGGCGGTCGGCGGCGGCATCGCCTATGTCTATCAAAGCCTGCCCAGTTCCTTTGTTCCGACCGAGGATCGCGGCGTGCTGATGTCGATCATCCAGCTGCCCGACAGCGCCACCCGCGCGCAGACCCAACAGGCGGTCGAAGAGATCGAGCAATGGCTGCTGACCGAAAACACCGACACGGTGGAATCGGTCTTTGCCGCCGTCGGTTTCAGCTTTGGCGGTTCGGGCCAGAACAACGCGATGATGTTCGTCAAGCTTAAGGATTACAAGGATCGCGGCGGCGCGGCGGCGGGCGATGTGGCGATGGCCGCAAACATGCATTTCATGGGCAACCGCTATGGTCAGATCATCTTCCTGCAACCGCCCTCGATTGACGGGATGGGCAGCAGTTCGGGCTTTTCGATGTATCTGGTCGATAGCGGCGGACAGGGCAACGCCGCCCTGCGCGATGCCGCGACCGAGCTGGTGAACCGCGCGACCGAAGGCGGCAAGATCACCGGCCTGCGCGGCAATGACGCGGCCGGGCGCACCTCGCTGCAACTGGATATCGATCTGGAAAAAGCGCAGGCCTTTGGGCTTAGCCTGTCGGAAATCAACGGCATGTTGTCCACGATCTTTGCGGGCAGCTATGTCAACGACTTTGCCCTGAACGAAGAACTGCGTCAGGTCATCGTGCAGGGCGACGCATCGGCGCGGATGCAGCCCGATGACGTGTTCCGCTGGTCCGCGCGCAACAGCGACGGAGAGATGGTGCCCTTTGGCAGCTTCATGTCCCAAAGCTGGCGCGAGATTTCGACCACGCTTTACAACTATGGCGGCACCGGCGCGATTGAGATTACGGGCGATGCGGTCGCCGGCGTCTCGACCGGCGACGCCATGGAAGAGATGGAGCGGATCGTGTCCGAGATGGACGGCGGTTACGGCGTCGAATGGGTCGGCCTGTCCTTGCAGGAAAAGATGGCGGGCAGTCAGGAACCGCTGCTTTACACGCTGTCGGCGCTGGTCGTGTTCCTGTGCCTTGCGGCGCTTTACGAAAGCTGGACGGTGCCGTTGTCGGTGATGCTGGCGGTGCCGGTGGGCATCCTTGGCGCGGCCATCGCGGCCAAGCTGTTTGGCCAGTCGAATGACGTTTACTTCAAGGTCGGCCTGCTGACGACCATCGGCCTTGCGTCCCGAAACTCGATCCTGATCGTCGAATTCGCGGAAAGCCTGCGCAAGGGCGGGGCCAGCCTGTCGGACGCGATCATTCAGGCGTCGCGGATGCGTCTGCGCCCGATCCTGATGACCACCTTCGCCTTTGCCTTTGGCGTCTTGCCGCTGGCGATTGCGTCGGGGGCGGGGGCGCTGGCGCAGAATTCCATCGGGATCGGGATGCTGGGCGGCATCTTTTTCAGCGCCGTGTTCGGGATCGTGATGGCCCCGGTTCTGTATGTCGCGGTGATGTCGCTGGTGGCCCGCCTGCGCCGCCGCAAGGAGGCTGTGCAATGAAATCGCTGACCCTTATTCCGTTGTTGTTCGTGGCGGGCTGTGCCGCCGTGGGGTCGGATTACCAACGCCCCGATTTGGCCGTGGCCCCCGGCTTTACCAGTGGTGGCGGGGGCAGCACCGGGCAGGTGGCCCGCGCCGCATGGTGGCGCGATTACCGCGACCCGGCGCTGACCGAACTGGTGCGGCGGGGGATGGCGCAGAACCTTGACATCCAGACCGCGCAGGAACGCATCCGTCAGGCGCAGGCCAATCTGCGCGCAACCGGCGTGAATGCCGCGATTTCCGGCACGGCGACAGGCGAACGCGTCAAGGCGGGCGGCGATGGGCTGACGGCGGGTTGGGGCAACAATTCCTCGCTTGGGGCGGCGCTGGTGATTGATCTGTTCGGCGGCATCCGCCGGTCGCAGGACGCCGCGCGCGCCGATCTGGACGCGGCCACCGCCGATCTGGAAACGCAGCGGCTGGCATGGCTGGCGGAACTGATCGCCGCCTATTCGGATGCGCGGTTCAATCAACAGGCGCTGGCCCTGACGCGCGACACGATCACCACCCGGCAACAGACGGTCGGCATCACCCGCACGCAGCTTGACGCGGGCGCCGTCACAGAACTGGACCTTGCACAGGCACAGGCGCTGCTGGATACCGCCAAGGCCGATCTGCCGCAATATCAGGCTGCGTTCGACGCCAATGTCTTTGCCCTCGCCACCCTTCTGAACGAACCGGCGGCGCAGGTGTCGTCGCAGATGCGGCGCGGGGCATCGCCCTTGCGGGTGCCGGGCAATGTCGCGGCGGGCTATCCGGCCGATCTGCTGCGCAACCGCCCCGATGTGCGGTCATCCGAGGCAGCCCTGCGCGCCGCCGTGGCCGAGGTCGGCGTGGCCACCGCCGATATGCTGCCGGCGCTGTCGCTGTCGGGCAACGTGGCCAACAGCGGCGGGTCGCGCGCATGGGCGTTCGGCCCGCAGATCAGCCTGCCGGTGCTGAACCAGGGCCTGTTGTCGGCACAGCGCGATGCCCGGATTTCGGCGGCGAAACAGGCCGAGCTGGCATGGCGCGGGTCGATCACCGCCGCGGTCGAGGATGTCGAGGTCGCGCAATCGAACCTGCGCCAATACCGCAATCGGGCGGCGGCGCTGGATCAGGCCTCGGCGTCCTATGGCCGGGCGCTGACGCTGGCGCGCGACAATTACAGCCTTGGCCTGTCGGACCTGCTGACGGTGCTGGACACCGACCGTTCCGCCGCATCCTCGCGCATCAGCGCAGCATCGGCCCGCAATGAGGCGGCAAAGGAATGGGCCGCCTTGCAGATCGCCATCGGCGCGGGGGCGCTGGCGCAATAGCGCCGCGCCCTGCGGTCACGCGGTCAGGCTGGCCCTTGCGCCATTGCGGATCAGCCCGTTCAGTGCCGCTGTCAAATCGGCGGCAAAGCCCGCATCATCACGCAAGGCGGGTGGAAACACCTGTTGCACCGACAGGAACCCCGCAACCGTCTGCGCCGGATCGTCACGCCACAGCGCCGCCAATTGCGCGGCCAGCGGGTCTTTGACATCAATCGCCGCGCCCTGTTCATCGCGCCCGCAGACATAGCGCATCCATGCCGCCACCGCCAAGGTCAGCCCCGGCACCGCGCGCCCCGCGGCCCGGCTTTCGGCGATGGTCGCCAAAATCCGCTGCGGCAGCTTCTGGCTGCCATCCATCGCAATCTGCCACGTCCGGTGACGGATCGCGGGGTTGGCATAGCGCGCCAGCAGCGCATCGGCATAACCCGCCAGATCAACGCCGGGGGGCGGGGTCAGGGCGGGGATGATCTCATCCCGCCACAGAGCGCGCACAAATTGGGCAAATGCCGGATCGGCGACGGTATCGGCCACCGTCTCATGGCCCGCCAGATAACCCAGATAGGCAAGGCTGGAATGGGTGCCGTTCAGCATCCGCAGCTTCATATGTTCAAACGGCGTGACATCCGCGACCATCTGCACCCCGACCCGTTCAAAATCAGGACGCGGACCGCAGAAATCGTCCTGAATGACCCATTGGCGAAAGGGTTCATGCATGACAGGCGCGTCGTCGCGCGGACCTGATGCGGCAAGGCGGTCGATATCGGCGGGCAGGGTGGCCGGAACGATCCGGTCAACCATGGTTGCGGGAAAGGCGCCCTTGTCCGCGATCCAATCGGCCAGACCGGGGTCGATCAGTCGGGCAAGCTCCAGCACGACCCCCCTGACCACGCGGCCATTTTCGGGCAGGTTGTCGCAGCACAGCACGGTAAAGGGCGCCAGCCCCGCCGCACGCCGCAATTCCAGCGCGCGCACCAGAAAACCCGGCGCGGACCGGGGCAGGGGCTGCGCCAGATCATGCACGATATCAGGGTGATCGGGGTTCAGCCGCCCGGTGGACGGCGCATGGCAATAGCCCTTTTCGGTCACGGTCAGGCTGACTATATGGGTGTCCGGCGCGGCCATCACGTCCAGCACCGCCTGCGGATTTTCGGGCGCGACCAGAACGTCGCGCAGCACGGTCACAACCTGCGGGCGCGGACCGTCGGGGCCAAGCTGAACCGCCGTATAGGCCCAGCCCTGCGGGCGCAGCCGGTCGCGCGTGCCCGGCGATTGCAGCGACACGCCAGTGATGCCCCAGCCCCCGGCCTCGGCCTCGGCCTCGGCAACATAAATGGCGCCATGCGCACGAAAGAACGCGCCAAGACCAAGATGCACGATGCCCGCAGCGCGTGTCGGTTCGCGGTAAAGCCTATCGTGCAAGCCAGCCTCCATCGACGTTCAGCACCGCGCCGTTGATGTAATCGGATGCAGGCGCGGCCAGAAACACTGCGGTCTGGCCAATATCCTGCGCGCGGCCCCACCGCCCCGCCGGAATGCGGTCAAGGATCGCCTGCGACCGGGCCGGATCATCGCGCAGCGCCTGCGTGTTGTTGGTTTCGATATAGCCGGGCGCGATGGCGTTCACGTTCAGCCCGCGCCCGGCCCATTCATTCGCCATCAGCCGGGTCAGCCCCGCCACCCCGTGCTTGGACGCGGTATAGGACGGCACCCGGATGCCGCCCTGAAACGACAGCAGCGACGCGATATTGACGATCTTGCCGCGACCACGGGGCAGGGCTGCACGCGCGAATGCCTGACAGGTGAAGAACACCGCCTTCAGGTTCACGTCGATCACGTCATCCCAATCGGATTGCGTGAAATCAACCGCATCGGCGCGGCGGATGATGCCCGCGTTATTGACCAGAATGTCGATCTGCTGATCCGCAAATACATCGCGCGCGGCCATCGGGTCGCTGAAATCCAGCCGCAGTGCGCGGCCCGCCTTTTCAGAAACCTGACCCATCAGCGCCAGCGTTTCATCGCAATCGCGGCGACCGGCGACGATGACATCGGCACCCGCCTGCGCCATCGCCAGCGCAATCGCCTGCCCGATGCCGGTATTTGCGCCGGTCACAAGCGCGGTCTGCCCCGCCAGCGAAAACGCGTTCATCGCAGATCCTGCGGCTGGACAAAGTCCATATCGGTGTAATCGACGTTATCGCCCGCCATCGCCCAGATGAAGGTATAGCCGCCGATGCCCGCGCCGGAATGGATCGACCATGGCGGCGACAGCACCGCCTGTTCATTGGCCACGAAAAGATGCCGGGTTTCCTGCGGTTCGCCCATCAGATGCAGCACCCGCGCCTCGGCGGACATGCCGTGATACAGATAAGCCTCCATCCGGCGGTCGTGGACATGGCTGGGAATGGTGTTCCAGACCGATCCGTCCTCAAGCGTCGTGTAGCCCAGCACCAGTTGGCAGCTTTCCATCACCAGCGGATGAATGAACTGGCGGATGGTGCGCTTGTTGCTGGTGTCAACCGCGCCGGTCTTCATTTCCTTGGCCTGATCCACCGTGATCAGACGGCAGGGCAGGGCACGATGCGCCGGGCAAGAGGTGATATAGAACCGCCCCGCGCCGGAAAACGTCACCGCCCCCGAGCCGGCGCCCAGATACAGCACATCGCCCTTGGTCATCTGCCATGTCTGGCCGGCGGCGGTCACGCTGCCCGCATCGCCGATATTGACGATGCCCATCTCTCGCCGTTCCAGAAAGCTGTCGGTTTTGGTTTCCGCGATCTGATCCAGCACAAGATCGGACCCGTTCGGAACCGCCCCGCCCACGACAAAGCGGTCGTAATGCGAATAGACCAGCCGGATTTCCCCATCCGCTAACATGCCTTCGGTCAGGAAATTCTGACGCAGCGCGGCGGTGTCCATGTGTTTGGCATGGTCAGGATGGACCGCGTGGCGGGTTTCGACATGGATCATAATGTGTCCTTTCACAGAAAATCGTCGCGGCGGGGGGTAAAGCTGTCGATCAGATCCCCGGCCTCTAGGCAGGTGCAGCCGTGTTCAGCATGGGCCGGGATGATGAAGGCATCGCCCGGACCGACGGTGAACCGGCGGCCATCCACGCTGAATTCGTATCGGCCCGACTGCACATAGGTCGATTGCACATGCGGATGGCTGTGCAGCGCGCCCCGGTCGCCCGCCGCAAAGGCAAAACGGACGACCATCAGGTCGGGCGAATGCGCCAGCACGCTGCGGACAGGGTCGGTCATTTGAACACCGAGGGCAACCACAGCGACAGCGCCGGGATATAGGTGACCAGCATCAGCGTGGCGAAGGCCGCGCCATAGAACGGCCAGATCTTCCGCATCGCCTGCCAGATGCTGATCCGTCCCACCGCACAGCCCACGAACAGCACTGCACCCACGGGCGGCGTGCAAAGCCCGATGCCAAGGTTCAGGATCAGGATCACCCCGAAATGAACCGGGTCGACACCAAAGGCCGTCGCCACGGGCAGAAAGATCGGGGTGGTGATGACGATCAGCGGCGACATGTCCATGAATGTGCCAAGGATCAGCAGGATCACATTCATAAGCAGCAGGATCACCAGCGGGTTGTTCGACACGCCCTGCAGGAACTCGACCAACGCCGTCGGCACGCGCAGATAGGCCAGCAGCCAGCCAAAGCAGGCCGCGCAGCCAATCACCAGAAGCACCATCGCGGTAGTGCGGACGGCGCCCTTGGTCGCCTCGATGAACTCGGACAGGGGCAGGCTGCGATAGACCAGCGCCGTCACCAGCAGCGCATAGACGACTGCGATGTTCGACGATTCGGATGCCGTGAACCAGCCCGAGCGCACGCCGCCAAAGATGATCGCGATCAGGATCAGGCCCGGCATGGCCGAGATGAACAGCGATCCGACCGCCGCGAGCCCCGGAAAGGGCTCGGTGGGGTAGCCGCGCTTGCGGGCCACCCACCAGGTCGCGACCATCAGGCTGACGGCCAGCACGAGGCCCGGAATGATGCCGGCAGTGAACAGGTCGGCGATGGACAACCGCCCGCCGGCCGCAATCGAATAGATGATCATGTTGTGCGAAGGCGGGATCATCAGCGCGATGATCGAACTGACAACAGTGATGTTGACGGCATAATCCACGTCATAGCCGCGTGCCTTCATCTGCGGGACCATCAGCCCACCCACGGCCGATGCATCAGCCGCGGCTGATCCCGAAACACCGCCGAACATCAGCGAGGCCACGATGTTGACCTGACCAAGACCCCCGCGCATGTGCCCGATCAGCGACCCGGCCAGCGACACCAGCCGCCGGGCAATGTCGCCGCGCACCATCAGGTCGCCCGCGAAGATGAAGAACGGGATCGCCATCAGCGCAAATACCGAAATCCCGCTGTTCAGCCGCTGGAACACCACGACGGGCGGCAGGCCCAAATACAGAACCGTAAAGAACGACGACGCGCCAAGGCAGAAGGCCACCGGCGTTCCGATCAGGAGCAGCGCGACGAAGCTGCCGAACAGAATCCACAATTCCATCTTATTTCTCCTGATGCAGCATGGCTTCGGCGCGGCCCTCGGTCGCCAGACCGTCAGGCTTGCCATCGGCAACATCGTCCATGTCGCCAAAGCGCGATGTCTTCAGCCCCGCGGTGCGGCGCAGGATGCGCTCGACCGAGAACAGGACCAGCAGCACACCGCCCCCGATGACCGGCGCGAAATCCCAGATACGAGAGATGCCAAGCCCCGGCACCACTCCGCTGGCGGCCTTGGCGGCAAGCTGCCAGCCATACCACGCCATGCCAAAGCCGAAGGCAGTGACGACGATGTCGGACAGGGTATGAAACCACGGGCGCCAACTGTCAGGCACCAGCAGCAACCCCACATCGAAGGACAGGTGATAGCCCTCTTTTACGCCGACGGCAGCGCCCAGAAAGATGAACCAGCCCATCAGCATGACGCTGGCGGGTTCGGCCCAGAACAGACTTGTGCCCAGCACATAGCGCCAGACGACCTGCGCAAAGACAAAGGCGGTCATCAGGATCAGGCCGATCCCGGCGATCCACAAACCCGCCGTTGCCACGGCCCCAGTCAGTCCGGCAAGTCTTGTCAACGCGTCACGCATGATTGACCCTTTGGGAAAGAAACGGCCGCCCCCAGAGACAGGGGCGGCCATGTCGTCACTTGGTTTCCTGAATGCGCTTGACCAGATCCTGCGCTTCGGGGGTCGTCACATATTTTTCATAGACCGGGGCCATCGCCTCGATGAAGGCGGTCTTGTCCACGTCCTTGACAAGCTCGGCCCCGGCGGCCACGACCTTTTCCTCGCTGACCTTCTCCTGCTCGGCCCAAAGCTGGCGTTGCAGCGTGGCCGAATTGCGGGCAGCGGTGCGCATCACCTCTTGATCCTGGGGGGTCAGCTTGTCCCATGTCGCCTTGGACACGGCGACCAGTTCCGGCACCATCAGGTGCTGGTCCATGGTGAAATACTTGGCCACCTCGGCGTGGCCGGAACTGTCATAGCTGGGAAAGTTGTTTTCCGCGCCGTCGATCACGCCCGTCTGGATCGAGGAATAAACCTCGCCGTAAGGCATCGGCGTTGCATTGGCGCCAAGGGCCGACATCATGTCCACGAACACGTCGTTCTGCATGACGCGGAATTTCATGCCCTTCAGATCGGCCACCGTGCGGATCGGCTTTTGCGAGTTATAGAAGTTGCGCGACCCGCCATCGTAATAGGCCAGCGCGATCAGGTCGCGTTCGGCGAAATCCTCGGCGATTTCCTCTCCGATGGGACCGTCCATCACCGTGTGCTGATGTTGGGTCGAGGTGAACAGATAGGGCAGCGACAGCGTCTGCGTAACCGGCACGATGTCGTTGAACGAACCAAAGGACGCGCGCACCATGTCGATGACGCCGAACTGGGTCTGTTCGATGGTGTCCTTTTCCTCGCCCAACTGGGACGACGGGAAGACCTCGATGCAGATGCGGCCATCGGTCTTTTCCTTGACCTCGGCTGCCATGGCCTTGACGCCCTCGACGGTCGGATAGCCGTCGGGATGGGTATCCGACGACCGCAGCGTCATCTCACAGGCGGTGGCGAAAGAGGCGGAACACAGCAAGGCTGCGGCAGTGGTGGTAAGAAGCTTCATTTTATCCTCCCGTGGTGAAGCTCAGAGCTTGTAGGCCTTCTTGGCGAGCCCGTAGGTCAGTTCGTGTGCAATGCATGGCGCCTCGTCCGCAGACAGGCGTCCGGTCGCCACCAGCGTCGCCAGAAAGGCGCAGTCCACCCGGCGCGCGACATCGTGGCGCGCGGGGATCGAGCAAAAGGCGCGGGTGTCGTCGTTGAAGCCGACCGTGTTCCAGAACCCGGCGGTTTCGGTCGTCATGTCGCGGAACCGGCGCATCCCTTCGGGGCTGTCGTGAAACCACCATGCCGGGCCAAGTCGCAGGCAGGGATAGGCCCCCGCCAGCGGCGCCAGTTCGCGCGCATAGGCGGTTTCGTCCAGCGTGAACAGGATCACCGTCAGATCGTCGCGCTGCCCGACCGCGTTCAGCAAGGGGCGCAGCGCGGTGACGTAATCGGTGCGGGTGGGGATATCAAAGCCCTTGTCGCGCCCGAACATCGCCATGATCGGATCGGAATGATTGCGCCGCGCGCCGGGATGGATCTGCATGACCAACCCGTCATCAAGGCTGATCCTTGCCATCTCTGTCAGCATATGGCCGCGAAAGGCGTCGGCCTCGGCCGGGGTGCAGTCACCACGCAGCGCCTTGGCAAACAGCGCGGCCGCGTCGCCTTGCGGCAGATCCTCGGTCCGGGCGGTGGGGTGGCCGTGATCGGTGGATGTGGCGCCGAATTCCTTGAAATACGCGCGCCGCGCCCGGTGCGCTTCGAGATAGCCCGCCCATGTCGCGGTATCACAGCCGGTCTGCTGACCCATCAGCGCGATATTGTCGGCAAATCCGGGCATTTCGGGGTCGATCACGCCATCGGGGCGATAGGCCGTCACCACCCGGCCCTGCCAACCGCTGTCGCGGATCATCCGGTGCCAGCGCAGATCGTCGGTCGCGGCCTCGGTCGTGGCGATCACCTCGATGCCGAAACGATCAAACAGCGCGCGGGGGCGAAACTCTGGCCGCGCCAGACAATCGGCGATGTGGTCATAATACCAATCCGCTGTGCCCGCGCTCAGGCGGCGGTCGATGCCAAAGACATGCTGAAAGCTGTGGTCCAGCCACAGCCGCGACGGCGTGCCCGCGAACAGATGGTAATGGCCCGCAAACAGCCGCCAGATCTTGCGCGCATCGGTTTCGGTAGGCCCGCCATCCGCGCGCGGCACGCCCAGATCCGTCAGCGCCACCCCCTGCGAGGCCAGCATCCGAAA
>QIRE01000271.1_pt1 | contig 11046 bp, 10 predicted proteins | sample 2940141 | NCBI WGS metagenome assembly QIRE01 (sample SAMN09273532, study PRJNA473421) | Gut metagenome, whole genome shotgun sequencing project. | isolation source: gut tissue | host: Folsomia candida VU population | place: Netherlands: Amsterdam | collected 2016-03-06
ATCTTATAGCGACGGTGGCCCAGATCATTGCGGGTGGATGTCAGCAACCCCTCGCGTTCATAAAAGTGGATCGCAGAGACCGTGATGCCGCTGCGCCGGGACAGGGCGCCGACGGACATCACGAAGGCTGGCGGTTCGGGTGTATTGATTTTACCGGGCATTTTGGCCTTGTCCTCAACCATGGTTGAGGTCTTAGGGTCGCAGTCCGAAGCAGGAATGGCAAGGAATTGGGAATGGCGCAGCAGAAAACCATCGGGGTGATCCTTGGGTCGATCCGGGAAGGCCGGGTGAATGACCGGGTGGCCATCTGGGTCACGGACCAACTGGAACGCCACGGCTTTGCCACGCGGCTGATTGACCCGGCGGACCCGGCGCTGTTGCCGGTGCAGCTGGGCGATGCGGGCGCCATCGACCTGCTGCGGGCGCGGATGGCGGGGCTTGACGGCTTTGTCATTGTGACGCCGGAATACAACCACGCCGAACCGGGCCACCTGAAAACGCTGATCGATTCCGTCACCGAGGAATGGTTCGCGCGTCCGGTGGGGCTGATCAGCTATGGCGGCATTTCGGGCGGGCTGCGCGCGATAGAGGCACTGCGGATCATTCTGGCGGAACTGCACACCGTGACCCTGCGCGATACCGTCAGCTTCAATTCGCCGTGGCGCCGGTTCGATGCGGCGGGCCAGATCACCGACCGGGCCGAGGCCGCCACCGCCGAAACCGCAATGGCGATCTTTGCCCATCGCCTTGCATGGTGGGCCGATGCGCTGACGGATGCGCGCGCCGCACGCCCCTATCACCCCGAGGCACAGTGATGGACCCGGTTCTGCGCGACCGTCGCGCTTGGGCCTTGATGCTGGCCGCGACGCTGACGATCATGTCCAACGCGACGATCACCCCCGCGCTGCCCGGTATTCAGGCGCAGTTTGCCGACAATCCCATGGCCCCCACGCTGACGCGGCTGCTGATCACGGCGCCGTCGCTGTTGGTGGCGATCGTGGCGCCCTTTGCCGGGGTGCTGACCGACCGCCTTGGCCGGTTGCGCCCGCTGCTGTGGGGGATGGTGCTGTATGGCATTGCGGGCACGGCGGGGCTGTATCTTGCCTCGCTTGAGGCGATTTTGGCCAGCCGTCTGGCGCTTGGCCTTGGTGTGGCGGCGATCATGACCGCGCAGGCGGCACTGGCCAGCGATTATTTCGAAGGTCCGGCGCGCGGGCGGTTGATGGGCTATCAGATGGCCGCGACGAATGTGGGCGGGCTGCTGTTTGTCACCTCGGCCGGGGTGATGGCGGCCAGCGATCCGCGTCTGCCATTCGCGATCTATGGGCTGTCGTTTCTGCTGTTGCCGTTTCTGATGGTCGCGCTGGTCGAACCGGCGCGGGTGGCCCATCACGACGGTCACGCCGCGCAAGGCGACGATGCCGAACCCGGCTGGCAGGCGACCGTAACGATCATGACCGTGGCCGCCGGGCTGACCTTCGTGATCTTTTACGCGGTGCCGACGCAGCTGCCCTATCATCTGCAAGGGCTGGGCCTGACCGATCCGCAGAATGCGGGCGCGGTCATGGGGTCGATGATGTTCGCCGCCGCGATCATGTCGGTCGTGTCCGGGCTGATCCGCCCGTGGCTGGGCCGGGTCGGCACCCCGGTATCGGGCTATCTTGCGCTGGCGGCGGGCTTTGCCGCGCTGGCCTGGGGCGATGTGCTGGGGGTCGAGATGCTGGGCACCGCCATGATCGGCGCGGGGTTGGGCCTGTGTATGCCGACATTCATCACCACCGCGTTGAACGTGACGCCCGCGCGGCACCGGGGGCTGGTGTCCGGCCTTGTGACATCAGCTATTTTTCTGGGTCAGTTCCTGTCGCCTCTGGCATCGACGCCCTTGGTTACCCATCTGGGCTATTCCGGGGCGTTCAAGATGGGCGCCATCGGCTTTGTCCTGCTGGCTGTTCTGCTGATCATCACGCTGCGCCGAAACGCACCGCCGGTGGGCGGGCCGCTGCGGGGCAGTTGACGCCGGCCCCGGCACAAGAACAAGAAAAGGATCAACGCGATGGGCGCGATCATCGAGATCGAGAACCTCTCGAAACAATATGCGGCGGGCACCAAGGCGCTGTCCGATGTCAGTCTGACGATTGACGAAGGCGAAATCATCGCCCTGCTTGGCCCGAATGGCGCGGGCAAGACGACGCTGATTTCCGTCATCTGCGGGCTGGTGGTGCCGACCGGCGGCACGGTGCGCGTGGGCGGCTTTGACATTCGGAAGGACTGGCGCGCGGCGCGCAAGCTGATCGGGCTTGTGCCGCAGGAAATCGCGCTTGAGCCGTTTGAAAAGGTCATCAACTGCGTCCGCTTTACCCGTGGCCTCTATGGCGAAGGCCCGGACGATGCCTATATCGAAAAGGTGCTGCGCAGCCTTGCGCTGTGGGACAAGCGTGATGCCGCCACGCGCGAATTGTCGGGCGGGATGAAGCGCCGCGTGCTGATCGCCAAGGCCTTGGCGCATAAGCCAAAGGTGCTGTTTCTGGATGAGCCAACGGCGGGCGTTGACGTGGCCCTGCGCCGTGAGATGTGGGAGGTCGTGGACCAGCTGCGCCGCGACGGCGTGACCATCATCCTGACCACGCATTATCTGGAAGAGGCCGAAGAAATGGCCGACCGCATCGGCGTCATCAACAAGGGGCAGCTGTTGCTGGTCAAGCCGACCGCCGAACTGATGGGCGAATTTGGCAAAAAGACCCTGACGGTCGAACTGACCGATCCGTTGACCCTGATCCCCGATGAACTGACCGGGCGCGGGCTGCGACTGTCCAAGGACGGCCGGTCGCTGGCCTATGAATACGACACCCGCGCCGATCGCACGGGCATCGCGCGCCTGCTGGGCGATCTGTCCACGCACGGGATCATGGTGCGCGATGTATCCACGCGCCAATCCAGTCTGGAAGAGGTGTTCATGGCGCTGGTCAGCGAACCCCGCCAAGAGGTGACGGCATGAATGCGATCAACTGGCCCGGTGCATGGGCGATCTTTCACCATGAAATGATGCGATTTTTCCGCACGGTCTGGCAGTCGCTGGCCTCGCCGGTTCTGTCCACTGTGCTGTATTTCGTGGTCTTTGGCGCGGCCATCGGCGGGCGCATCCAATCGGTCGAAGGGGTGGAATACGGCGCCTTCATCGTGCCCGGTCTGATGATGCTGACGATCCTGCAACAATCCGTCAGCAATGCCAGCTTCGGGATATATTTCCCGAAATTCAGCGGCACCATCCATGAATATCTGGTATCCCCGGTGGGCTGGGTCGAGATGACGATGGGCTTTGTCGGCGCGGCGGCGGTCAAGGCGATCCTGATCGCGCTGGTGATCCTGCTGACCAGCTTTGCTTTTGTCGGGGTCCATATCCTGCACCCGTTCTGGATGCTGGCGTTTCTGGTTCTGACCGCCATCGGCTTCAGCCTGTTGGGATTTATCATCGGTCTGTGGGCCAAGTCGTTCGAACAGTTGCAGATCGTGCCGATGATGGTGATCACGCCCCTGGTGTTCCTTGGCGGGGCATTCTACTCGGCCAGCATGTTGCCCCCCTTCTGGGAGGCGGTGGCCAAGCTGAACCCGGTGCTTTACCTGATTTCCGGCTTTCGGTGGGCATTCTTCGGCATCGCCGATGTGCCGGTCGGGGTGTCGCTGGTGGCGGTGTCGATCATGATCGCGCTGTGTCTGGCGGGCATCCGCTGGATCTTTGCCACCGGCTGGCGGTTGCGCGAATAGGCGCAGGACATGACAAAGGCGCCGGGGATCACCCGGCGCCTTTTTTGGTGCATATCAGTGGGCTTATGCCGCCAAATCAAACCGATCCGCGTTCATCACCTTGGTCCATGCGGCAACGAAGTCGCGCGCGAATTTTTCGGCGCTGTCGTCTTGCGCATAAAGCTCGGCATAGGCGCGCAGGATGGAGTTTGAGCCGATCACAAGATCAACCCGTGTGGCCGTCCACTTGACCGTGCCGGTCTTGCGGTCGCGGATCTCATAAAGACCATTTGCAACGGGGTGCCAGGTGTTCGCCATATCGGTCAGGTTGACGAAGAAATCCGTCGTCAGAACACCCACGCGGTCGGTGAACACGCCATGTTCGGTGCCGCCGTGGTTGGTGCCAAGCACACGCATCCCACCGATCAGCGTCACCATTTCCGGCGCCGTCAGGCCCAGCAATTGCGTGCGGTCCAGCAGCATTTCTTCGGTGCTGACGACGAAATCCGACTTGGCCCAGTTGCGATAGCCATCGGCCAGCGGTTCCAGAACGTCAAAGGATTCCGCATCGGTCTGATCCGCCGTGGCGTCGCCGCGACCCGGCGCGAACGGCACCGCGATGTCAAAGCCCGCCGCCGTCAGCGCGCGTTCCAGCCCAAGATTGCCGGCCAGCACGATCACGTCTGCGACCGACGCGCCATGCGCCGCCGCGATGGGTTCCAGCGCCTGCAACACCGCCGCCAGACGCGCGGGTTCGTTCCCGGCCCAGTCCTTTTGCGGGGCCAGACGGATGCGCGCGCCATTGGCACCACCGCGCATGTCCGATCCGCGATAGGTCCGCGCACTGTCCCATGCCGTCGCGATCAGATCGGCGGCGGGCAGGTTGGCTGCCGTGATCGCGGCCTTGACCGCCGCCACGTCATAGCCGGTCGCACCTGCGGGGATCGGGTCTTGCCAGATCAGATCCTCGGCCGGGGCATCAGGCCCGACATAGCGCGATTTCGGCCCCATATCGCGGTGGGTCAGCTTGAACCACGCGCGGGCAAAGGCATCGCTGAACGCGTCGAAATCTGTCATGAACCGTTCCGAAATCGCGCGATAGGCCGGATCGACCTTCAGCGCCATATCGGCATCGGTCATCATCGGCATCCGGCGGATCGACGGATCCTCGACATCGACGGGCATGTCCTCTTCGGCGATCGAGACCGGCTCCCACTGGCTTGCGCCTGCGGGGCTTTTGACCTGTTTCCAGTCATGCTTGAACAGCATCTCGAAAAAGCCGTTGTCCCATTGCGTCGGGTTGCTGGTCCACGCCCCTTCAAGGCCCGACACGACGGTATCGCGGCCCACGCCACGGCCCTTGGTGTTGACCCAGCCAAGGCCCTGAAATTCAGGCCCGGCGGTTTCGGGATCGGCGCTTAGGTTGCTGGCGTCGCCATTGCCGTGGCATTTGCCGACCGTGTGCCCGCCCGCCGTCAGCGCGACGGTTTCGGCATCGTCCATGCCCATGCGGCCAAAGGTTTCGCGCATCTGCGCCGCCGTGGCCAGCGGATCCTGATGGCCGTTCACGCCTTCGGGGTTCACATAGATCAGACCCATCTGCACCGCCGCCAGCGGGTTCGACAGGGTTTGCGGCTGCGTCACGTCGCCATAGCGATTGTCGGACGGCGCCAGCCATTCCTTTTCGTCACCCCAATAGGTGTCGATTTCCGGCGCCCAGATATCGTCGCGGCCAAAGGCAAAGCCAAAGGTTTTCAGGCCCGCGACCTCATAGGCGATGGTGCCCGACAGCACGATCAGATCGGCCCAGCTGATCTTGTTGCCGTATTTCTTCTTGATCGGCCACAGTAGGCGGCGGCCCTTGTCGGTGTTGACGTTGTCGGGCCAGCTGTTCAGGGGCGCGAACCGCTGGTTGCCGGTATTGGCGCCACCGCGACCGTCGCTGGTGCGATACGACCCGGCCGCGTGCCACGCCACCCGCGCGAACATGCCGACATAGCTGCCCCAATCGGCGGGCCACCAGTCCTGGCTGTCGGTCATCAGCGCGCGCAGATCGGCCTTCAGCGCCTCGACATCCAGCGTTTTTAGCTGTTCGCGATAATCGAAGCCGGTGCCCAGAGGGTTCGTCTTGCTGTCATGCTGATGCAGGATGTTCAGGTTCAGCGCATTGGGCCACCAGTCCATGACCGATTTGCCTGTGGCGGTCATCCCGCCATGCATGACCGGGCATTTGCCTGCGGGGGTGTCGTTTCCATCCATCTGCGTTCTCCGATTTGCTGCGTCTTGCGTTGCGCGAAGGTCTTAGCCGAAGGGTGTAACGGGAATGGTGCAGAATGAAAAATCGGAAATGGTGTCGATGGCGATAAGATATGCTGATGATGGGGCGCTGAAAAAGGCCGCGCGATGGCGGCCTTTTTGTCAGCGGATAGAGATCGGCTGCTGGAACGAATAGCTGGCATTGGTCAATGCCGCAGGCGCGGCGGGGCAGCGCGCCCGCTGTGCGGATCGCACGATCTGTGCATCCACGCGCGCATTCCCCGTCGATTGCGCCATCGAGACCCCTTGCACCCGGCCATTGCGGGCAATGGCCACGTTCAGCACCATCCGCGACCCCTTGGCGCCCGAGGCACGCGAGATCGCGCGCACCATGCAGGTGCCGACCTGCTGACGCCAACTTGCCTCGGCATTGGCGCGCTGCTGCGGGCTTGGGCCGGTGGCGGCCTGCGTCTGGCCGCGCATCCCGCTGGTGGCGGGGGCTTGCTGCTGTTGGCGACGCGGCTGTTCCGTGCGGGTTTCACGCTTTGGTTCTTCGCGGCGGGGTTCTTCGCGGCGAACCTCACGCTTTGGCTCGGGCTCGGGTTCCGGGTCCGGGCGACGCTGAGGGCGCGATGATGCGGGCAGCGCCAGTTCCGGGTCGCTGACCGGCGGGAACAGGTCGTTCACATCCGCCAGCGGTGCCAGTTGCGGCAGCGGCGGCAGGTCAGGTTCGGCCAGTTCCGGCTCGGGTTCCGGTTCAGGCTCGGGTTCCGGTTCCGGCTCTGGCGCGGGTTCGGGCTGTGGTTCAGCCTCGGCCACGTTTTCCTGAGGTTCTTCCTCGGCCGGCATCTCGGCCGGGGCAAGGTCGATGAACACAGGCGCCGGTTCGCCCGGGGGGGCGCCAGCCTCGGCCTGCCACAGCACCCATGCCATGCCGCCGACATGCACGCCCAGAACCAGCGCAAGGGCACCGCCCCATCGCGCGCTGTCGCGCAGGATGGCACCGGCGGTCATGGCGTGGCGCCCTGAACCGGCGGCAGCGCCCCCGCAACCGATGCATCCAGACCGACCAGCGCGATTTTCAGATAGCCCGCATCGCGCATCGCATTCATCACACCCATCAGATCGCCATAAGCGACCGCCTTGTCGGCGCGCAGAAAGATGCGTTCGTCCTTGTTGCCTTCGGTCACGCGGGTCAGCGCCGCGCCAAGACCATCCTGCGCGATGTCGTCATTGCCGATGGCCAGCGTCAGGTCGGGCTTGACCGTGACGTAGACGGGTTGGTCGGGGCGCTGCACCGCCGTGGCGTTTGACCCCGGCAGATCGACATTCACATCCACCGTCGCCAGCGGCGCTGCGACCATAAAGATGATCAGCAGCACCAGCATCACGTCGATGAACGGCGTGACGTTGATCTCATGATTCTCGACCAGATCGTCGCCTTGCGATTCGCGGATGCCGCCAGCCATGGCTTAGACTCCCTGTGCGGGGGTTGCGCCGCGGAAATCCAGATCGCGGCTGACCAGACGTTTCACCCCGGCCGAGGCATTCGCCAGACGCAGGCGATAGCCGGTGATGGCGCGGGCAAAGACGTTATAGATCACCACTGCCGGGATTGCGGCGACAAGGCCGATCGCGGTGGCCAGCAGCGCCTCGGCGATGCCGGGTGCGACGACAGCAAGGTTGGTGGTCTGCGATTCGGAAATTCCGATAAAGCTGTTCATGATGCCCCAGACGGTGCCGAACAGGCCCACGAATGGCGCGGTTGACCCGATGGTTGCCAGAACGCCTGTGCCCATGCTCATCCGGCGACTGGTGCTGGCCTCGATCCGGTCCAGATGCGAATCGACGCGTTCCTTGACGCCGTCATTGCCGGCGAGGTCCAGTGCCGGGGCAGAACGGCTGTATTCATCAGCCGCCGCCCGGATCATGCGCGACACCGGATCGCCACGGCGGCCGCTGTCGGACAGGGCTGACGACAGGCTTGTGGCCTTTTCGACGCGGCGGATGCCCGATTGCACGCGCGCGCCCGCGCGCCACAGTTCAAGCGCCTTCACCACGAACACCGTCCAGGTCAGGACCGATGCAAAGGCCAGCCCGATCATCACGCCCTTGACCACCCAATCGGCGGCCCAGAACATGCCCATCGGCGACAGGTCGTGCGGCAGGTTCGGATCGCGTTCCTGCGGCAACAGCGGTTGCAGCGCGTCCTGCAAACCCTGCGGCAACAGGTCCAGTGCCTGCGGGACAGCTGGCGTAGGCTCGGCCACGGGTGTGGGCGCGGGTGTTTCGGGCGCGGGCGTTGCGGGTGCGGGTTGCGCGCTGGCCTCCGGTGCGGGTGTGGCCGGGGCGGGCTGCGCGCTGGCCGCAGGGGCGGGCGTTACGGGTGCCGGGGCGGGCGCTGTCGTGGGCGCGGGCTGCGCCTGAGGTTCGGTCACAGCCGCAGGCGGGGTCGGCGCGACATCCTGCGCTGTGGCAGCGGTGGCCATCAGGCTGGCGACGATCAGGGCAATCCCCACGCCTTGGCGGGTCAGCGGCAGGTTACTCATGGCGTTCCTTGTTCTTAGATCGCGTGCCATTGCGCCGCGCGACATCCGGCGCAGGACATCGCGCGATGTCCTGAGATGTTTTGTTGGGTATTAATCTTCGGGGTAAAATTGTCAACTATTAGGGGCGCTGCCCCTATCGTCCGACAGTATCCGTCCAATAGGCTGCCAGCGTGACCAACGCGCGCGGGCGGTCCTGTTCTTCGATCAGCACCTGACGCAGACCGGCGATGGTCGATTTGCGCGCCGCGATCCAGATGTGACAATCGGGCGGCGGGGGCGTGTCGCGCAGGTGGCGGATCAGCGCATCGTCACCGCGCGGTAGATGGTGCAGATCAAAACCGTCGCGCTGTGGCATCGGGTAATCGGGCTGGTCGCCCAACAGGAAAACCTGCGCCGTTGCGCTGGTGGCGCGATCTTCGATGATGCGGGCAAGGGCGGGGTAGGCGGTTTCGTCCCCCGCCAGCAGCAACCGGGCACCCGTTGCCACGCCGCCGCCGCCGGGACCGGTCAGGCCAAGCGGCGTCCCCGCAGACGCCATCAAGGCAAAGTCGCGGGTGCGCCCGCCGTGATGGTCGAAGATATCCAGATCAAGCCATGTCCCGTCAGGGCAGACCGCCCGCGTCGTATAGGCCGGACGGTGCAGCGCCGCCGCACCCTTGGGCCAAAGTGTCTGTCCCTGCGGTCCGATCACCGGCCATTGCGGATCGGTGGTGCCCGCCGGTTGCAGCGCCAGACGAAAATGGATCAATTCGCGGCCAAAGCGCGCCAGATCGGTGCCGCCGACACGCAAGCGAATGAAATCGCGGCTGATGCGCGTCGCGCTGATGACCTGCGTCAGGGTGAAATTCGGGGGATGATCGCCCGGCTTGTCAATCGACGACCACAGCGGTTCCAGCCCCGGCATGTGATAGGTCAGATGCGCCGTCACCGTTTCCTGAAGGCCGAACAGGCGGTCGCGGCGATGCGCGCGGACATATAGAATCGTGCCATCGGGGCCACGGCGGGCGCCGATCTCATCGTCGATCAGCTTGATCCACGTGGACCGGCCATGACCTTCGTGCAGCGGATAGCCATGTTCGGCCGCCTGTGCGCGCAGCAACGCATCAACCGCAGCAAAGGGCAGCTCGGGCAGCGCGGCCTCGGACTGAAACGGGGGCAGGGGGTCGTGCCTCATGCGCGGGGGTCGTACGTGCGAAGGTCAAGGGGCATGGCGGGACAACCTGATGTCGCGGGGTGACGAAAGGTTAACGCCTGCGGCAAAAGCTGCAAGTAGGGTCAGCGACGGTCGGTTACCTTGTGGGCCGTGACGGGCGACGGACGTGTGCGTGACGCGGCCCCGCGTGCGATATTCCCCGACAGCCATGAGAGCAACGCCGCCAGCACCAATACAGCGATACCCGCGACGACATAGACCAACAGCGCCTGTCCAAGGCTGGCACCGGATACCCACGCAGAGATGGCAGCAATCAGTGCGATTACCATGGCCGTCAGTGCATAGCGCATCCTGATCTCCTGCTTGGGGCGGCACGTCGGGCGCCGTTTCTTGTTCACAACGCCGCGTTGATAGCGCGACAGAATGAAGACTTCGTTCACAGCAACGCACCGCGTGGCGATTGCGTTCGTTTCGGGGCGCGACATCACACCGTTCTGATCTTCTTGCGCGCGATTATGTCACGTTTCGCCCGAAAATTCTTGGCTGTCCTTTTAGACAGGTTGGAACGTATTGACTGCGAAAGGCATCAGCACAGGTCAATGATCTTGCGAATCGCCCATAGGTTGTATTTACCTGCGGGCAGTTGCGGATCGGATGAGGGTCATTTTGCGCGAATACTGCCCGACCGTTGGGCAATATGCGCTATTTGTCACCGATTGCGCTGCAGCGCAGAAAATTTTCCAAAAGCTGGGCAAAAATCGTCTGGTCTTGGGGTTTGTGTCACGATAACGATAATTTTAAGCAATAGATATCTACTCCGACGACCGAAAAGAGAACAGCCGCCTCTTTCATCGGTGTTTTAAAGATTATCGCTTTACTTCCATGTTTTCGCGGCCGAACCCGAGGTGCCGGAATGGTCGAAGCTACCCCCTCAGTCGAAATTCCTGCGACTTCGCCGGCGCGTCAATGGGCGTCAAGGCTGCGTTTCCTACGCGTCCGCCACTATGACGCATATGCGAAAAGGGTTCTGGACCTGATCCTTGCGGTCATGCTTCTGCCGCTTTTGTTGCCGGTCATTACGGCGCTTGCGATGGTGGTGCGACGCGATGGCGGACCGGCGTTCTACGGACACGTCAGGGTTGGGCGCAACGGGCAAAGCTTTCGCTGCTGGAAGGTCCGGACCATGGTCGTCAACGCCGATGAACGGCTGCGCGAACTGCTGGAAAGCGACCCCGAAGTTGCCGCCATCTGGCAGCGCGAATTCAAGTTGGACAAGGATCCGCGAATCACTGCGTTTGGCCGGTTCCTGCGCAAATCCAGCCTCGATGAACTGCCGCAACTGTGGAA
>QIRE01000272.1_pt1 | contig 11042 bp, 9 predicted proteins | sample 2940141 | NCBI WGS metagenome assembly QIRE01 (sample SAMN09273532, study PRJNA473421) | Gut metagenome, whole genome shotgun sequencing project. | isolation source: gut tissue | host: Folsomia candida VU population | place: Netherlands: Amsterdam | collected 2016-03-06
CTCCAGCTTGTGGTCGAGGCCAACGAGGGCGAGCTTTTCGAGTGCGACCTGGGTTGCGGCATCCGATCGACCGGGGAAGCGGAAGAGCGAGTAGTTGCCGCCAAGGGGAACCTGCGCTGCGAGGCGCACGTTTTCGAGCACGCTCAACCGTGGGAAGAGGCTCGATGTCTGGAATGTGCGCCCCAGCCCCGCCCGCGCGCGTTCTGGGACGGAAGCGCGGGTGATGTCTTTTCCGTGCAGTTTGACGTGGCCGGAAGTCGGCCGAACGAGGCCGGAGATCACGTTGAAGAACGTGGTCTTGCCGGCGCCGTTGGGCCCGATGACCCCGACAAGGCTGCCGGGAGTGACTTCGAGATTGACGTCTTGCAGGATCGTGGCTCCACCGATCTGCAAACCAAGACCCTTGGTCTGCAGGGCGGGCGAGGCTGAGGTGCTCATTGCGTTATTGCTCCCTATTGCTGGGGATTACTGTGCCTCGGGCGGTGCGACCTCGTCGGCCGGGACGCGCGAGAGCAGTTCGGGCTTGAAGGTGTCACCGTCTGCGACGAGCTTGGCGGTGTACATCTCCTGGAGCAGGGCGTGGTCGCCAGCGCGAACTGTCGTCGTGCCCTTGGGGCCTTCGAAGCTGTACCCCTCGAGTGCGCTGATCATGGCGGCAACGTCGCCCTGACCCTGCTCGATTGCGTGCACGAGCAGCTGTGCTGCTACGAAACCGTCGGGCGTGAAGAGGTCGGGCGTGCCACCGGCTGCCGTGACCTTTTCGATCATCGCGGTGTTGACGGCGTTGTCGGGGCCGCCCGCGAAATAGTGGTTGAGGAACTGAATCTTCTCGCTTGCCTCACCGTATGCGCCGAAGGTTGCCGCGTCGCCAAGACCCGTCGTGACGGGAACAGCGTCGAGCACGCCCTGCTGGCTCATGGCCTGCCACATGGCACCCGAGGTAGCGCCTGCCCAAGCGACGAAGACCAGGTCGGGCTCAGCCGCGAGCACCTGCTGTGCGAAGGGCGTGAACTCCGTGACGTCTTCTGCAACGAGCACGCTCGAAACCTCAGCGCCCTTGGCGCCCAGAATGGCCTGGACAGCGGCTTCGTTGCCCTGACCGAAGGCGTTGTTCTGTGCGAAGACAACAACCTTCTTGCCCGTGAGGTCTTCGAGGAAGCTTCCCGCGGTTGCAACGTCTTGCAGCGACTGGCGGCCACTACGGAAGGTGTACTCGTTGACACCCGTGATGGCGTCGGCGGCTGCCGGGCCCGAGATGAAAAGCACCTGGTTCTGCGCTGCCTGCTCGGTCAGCGCGAGTGCAACACCCGAGGAGGCCGAACCGGCGAGAATGTTGACGCCCTCACCAATGAGTTCCTTGGCGATGTTGACGGCCGTGTCGGGGTCGCCCTTGTCGTCGCGGTAGACGACGTCGATCGTCGTGCCGTTGACTTCGCCCGTTCCATCGGTTGCGTAGTCAAGGCCCGCCTTGAAGCCGTGGAGGTACTGGTCTCCGTAGCCCGCCAGGGGGCCGGTCTCGGAGGTGATGATGCCGACACGTACCGATTCGGGCCCCGTCGCTTCGGTTGTCGTTTCGGTACCGGCGTTTGATTCAGCCGGTGCTGGTGCTGCGTTTTGAGCCGGGGCGCACGCCGCGAGGCTGAGTGCAACCGCGGTCACCACCGTTCCAAGGAGCAACTTCTTTGTGACTCGCATGTGTTTGCCTTTCATCATTGAGTGCAAACCTGAAGACTGATTCAGGTATTGACATTGTGTGTGACGAAAGCGCGCATGTCAATTGCTCGGCGCGTCGGCGCGGCGGAATTCTCGCCTGAGTTTCCCGCACGAGGGGCTGTTAGCCCGCTTCGGCTGCCGAGCTTCGCACGAGTTGCGGGCGCAGCAGTGCCCAGACCAGGAGGGCAACGGATGCACCGAGCAAGCCGCCCGCGGCGACATCCGTGAGCCAATGCGCGTGCAGGTAGGTGCGCGAAAACAGCATGAGCAGCACGTAGACGCCACCCAGGATGTGCAACGTGACGTTTCGCGTGAGCAGCGAGAGCGCTATGACGAGCGCGACAGCATTTGCCGAGTGCCCGCTGGGGAACGAGCCAAAGTCGCTCGTGACCAGCATGTCTTCTGGGCGCGGTCGTGCCACGAGGTGTTTGACGAGCTGGACGATGAGCGCCGTGAACACGACCGAGCTGACGACGAGCGTGGCCTCCCACGGCCGACGCCGCACGAGCAAGATGCTCGCGACGATCGCCGTGATGATGGCACTCGCGATCGTGCCGCCGACGATGTTGAGCACGAGTGCAAGGTGCGTGAGCAGCGGCGTGTGGATGCTCGCCGTGAAGGCGTTCCACGCGTCGTCGAGGGCTGTGCCGCCGTCAGTGCCAGCGTGCATGACGAGCGCCGCGATCGCCCCGAAACCGACAAGGCAAAACGCCGCGAGGGTGAGTGCGGCACGGATTGAGAGCGCGTCGCGCGTGCCGTGAGCCACGGCGACTACTTTGCGAGTTGTTTGGAAAGCTGCTTGTGCGCCTTCTTCTCGGCGTGTGACTCTTCGATGGTCGGGCGGCCCTGTTCTTCACGGCGCATCTCGGTGATCGAACCCACGACATAGGCGACCGAGATACCCCAGCTGAGCCACGCCAGCACGGTACGCCACGTGATCGCTTGGCCCTGTTGGCCACGCAGGAGTGCGAGGGTCGAAGAGATGACTCCGATGAGGCCGGTTCCGAAAAGGTATTTCCGCATGAGACGAATCTACTGCGATAACCTGGCTGCAAGAAGAGAGGTTGCAGCGAGGAGACATTCATGAGTACAGACGCTGCCGATTTCGTTGTTGTTGCAAACCGACTTCCCGTCGACCGTGTGACGTTGCCCGACGGCGAGACAGCCTGGCGAACGTCGCCCGGTGGTTTGGTCGCCGCGCTTGAGCCCGTCATGAAGCACGTGGACGGTGCATGGGTTGGCTGGACGGGTGCGGCAGATGATGCCCCCGAGCCGTTTACCGTCGATGGTTTGCGGTTGATTCCCGTGCCGATCTCTGAACAAGAGTTCGCCGAGTACTACGAAGGGTTCGCGAACGACACCATCTGGCCGCTCTACCACGACGTCATCGCGACACCGCAGTTCCACCGAGAATGGTGGGATTCGTACCAGCGCGTCAATCGACGCTTCGCTGAGGCCGCGGCATCCGCTGTTGCTGAGGGCGGCACAGTGTGGGTACATGACTACCAGCTGCAGCTTGTGCCGCAGTACGTGCGCGAGCTTCGGCCCGACGTAACGATCGGTTACTTTCACCACATTCCGTTCCCCACGCACGCGCTGTTCATGCAATTGCCGTGGCGCAACCAACTGCTGCAGGGGCTGCTCGGCGCCGATGTCGTCGGGTTCCAACGTGCGACGGATACCTATAACTTCATCCGCAGCGTCAAGCGTCGCCTCGAGGTTCCCGTCAAAGGCAACACCGTTTCGGTGCCGGGTGTATCGGATGCCGCGCCCCCACGCCTCGTCGAGGTCGGAACATTTCCCATCTCGATCGATACGGCACCCTACGTTGCCATGGCGAACGACGCCGCGATTCAGGAGCGTGCAGCGGAGATCCGGGCGGGGCTGGGAAACCCGAAGACAATCCTGTTGGGCGTTGACCGGCTCGACTACACGAAGGGCATCCGCCACCGCATCAAGGCCTTCGGCGAGTTGCTGCGCGAGGGCAAGATCAGCGTCAACGATGTGATTCTTGTGCAGGTCGCGAGCCCCTCACGCGAGCGCGTCGACTCCTACGTACAGCTTCGTGACGAGATCGAGCTCATGGTCGCGCGCATCAACGGCGACCTCGACACGATGGATCACACGGCCATTCGCTATCTGCACCAAGGGTTCCCGCGTGAAGAGATGGGCGCCCTGTATCTCGCGGCCGATGTCATGCTCGTGACGGCACTGCGTGACGGCATGAACCTCGTGGCGAAAGAATATGTCGCAAGCCGCATCAACGACGACGGCGTGCTCGTGTTGAGCGAGTTCGCGGGTGCGGCCGATGAATTAACGCAGGCGTTGCTCGTCAACCCTCACGACATCGAGGGGCTCAAAGAAACGTACCTGCGCGCGATCGACATGCCTAAACCGGAGCAACGTCGCCGTATGAAGGCGCTGCGCAAAAAGGTGTTCGATAACGACGTCACGCACTGGGCTGAGTCGTTCCTCGGCGCGCTCGATCTGGCTCGTGAGCGGAAAGCGACGGGAATCGTCGAATGACTGTTTTGCTCGACCGCATCGCGAACGCCGATCACCTGCTCGTCGCCCTCGATTTTGATGGCACACTCGCGCCCTTCGTGGTTGATCCCATGACGGCACGGATGCTTCCCGAGGCGCGCGAGGCCGTCGAACAGCTCGCGGCGCTCCCGCGCACGACCGTCGCGCTCGTCTCGGGTCGGAGCCTGCGGGATCTCAAGGTCATTGCCGAATGGACGCAAGATTCTCCCTTTTTGTTGACGGGTTCGCACGGTGCAGAGTTCTCGTTCGATGCTCCGAGCGTCGCGGCTGACGAGAGCGAAGCCATTGAGCGGATGATCGCGCGCAGCCGTGAGGTGCTCGCACAGTGGCCTGACGTGCGCATCGAGCCGAAAGCGCTCGGGTTGGGGGTGCACACGCGCGGGCTCGACGAGGCGGTCGAGCGGGAAGCGTTTGCCGCGGTCGATGCGCTGTTTGCTGCCGAGGCATCCGATTGGCGCCGTCGCCTCGGTGACCGGGTGCTCGAGTTCTCGGTGTGGGGGAGCGGGAAAGACGACGGCATCGCCGTGCTCGTCGACGCGCTGGGTGGTGTTGATGGTGTCTTCTTCGCGGGCGACGATGCAACCGACGAAGACGCGCTGCACTACGTGAAGGTTCACTATCCGGGTCGGAGTGTTGGCATTCGCATTGCACCTGCAACGGTTGAGACGGCAGCTGACGTCATCGTGCCGAACCCCGAGGCACTTATCGCGGTTTTAGAACAGCTGGCAGCGCAAAGAGCGGTGAACACTGCGGCGTAGACTTGCCCTTATGCCAGAAACGCCCGACATCAAGCCCCGTTCGCGCGTCGTCACCGACGGAATCGAAGCCACCACCTCGCGTGGCATGCTCCGAGCCGTCGGTATGGGCGATGCAGATTGGGACAAGCCCCAGATCGGTATTGCATCGAGCTGGAACGAAATTACGCCCTGCAACCTGAGCCTTGATCGCCTCGCTCAGGCAGCCAAAGAGGGCGTGCACTCGGGCGGCGGCTACCCGCTGCAATTCGGCACGGTCAGCGTCTCGGACGGCATCTCGATGGGCCACGAGGGCATGCACTTCTCGCTCGTCTCGCGCGAGGTCATCGCCGACTCTGTAGAGGTCGTTGTGCAGGCCGAGCGCCTCGACGGCACTGTGCTGCTGGCCGGTTGCGACAAGTCGATCCCGGGCATGCTCATGGCTTCGGCTCGCCTGGGGCTCTCGAGCGTCTTCCTCTACGCCGGCTCGATCGCGCCCGGCTGGGTGCGCCTGAGCGACGGCACGGAAAAAGAGATCACGATCATCGACTCGTTCGAGGGCGTTGGCGCGTGCCGTGCCGGCCTCATGAGCGAAGAAGATCTCAAGCGCATCGAGTGCTCGTTCGCACCCGGCGAGGGCGCCTGTGGTGGCATGTACACGGCCAACACGATGGCCTCTGTTGCCGAGGCGCTCGGCCTGAGCCTGCCGGGCTCGGCAGCACCGCCCAGTGCCGACCGCCGCCGCGACTACTTCGCGCACCGCTCGGGCGAGGCCGTTGTCAACCTCCTGCGCCAGGGCATCACAACGAGAGACATCCTCACGAAAGAGTCGTTCGAGAACGCGATTGCGCTCGCGATGGCACTCGGCGGTTCGACGAACGTTGTGCTGCACCTGCTCGCGATCGCTCGCGAAGCGGATGTGCCGCTGACGCTGCACGACTTCAACCGCATCGGCGAGAAGGTTCCGCACATCGCCGACATGAAGCCCTTCGGCAAGTACGTCATGAACGACGTCGACCGCCAGGGCGGCATCCCCGTCGTCATGAACGCGCTCCTGCAAGAGGGCCTCATCCACGGCGATGCGCTCACCGTGACGGGCAAGACGGTCGCCGAGAACCTCAAGGAACTCAACCCCGACCCCGTTGACGGCAAGGTCGTCCACAACCTCAACGACCCCATCCATGCAACGGGTGGCCTCACGATCCTGCACGGTTCGCTCGCACCCGAGGGCGCCGTGGTGAAGACGGCTGGCTTCGATGCTGCCGTCTTCGAAGGCCCCGCTCGTGTGTTCGAGCGCGAGCGCGCCGCGATGGACGCCGTGGCAAACGGCGAAATCAACCACGGTGACGTTGTCGTCATCCGCTACGAAGGCCCCAAGGGTGGCCCCGGTATGCGCGAGATGCTCGCCATCACGGCTGCCATCAAGGGCGCTGGGCTCGGCAAAGATGTACTACTCTTGACAGACGGACGATTCTCAGGCGGCACAACCGGCCTGTGCATCGGCCACATTGCACCAGAGGCAGTGGACGCAGGTCCAATTGCCTTTGTCCGTGATGGTGATCTGATACGGGTCGATATCGCGGCTCGCTCACTCGACCTACTCGTTGACGAAGCTGAGTTCGCCTCCCGCCGCGCAGGCTGGGAGCCTTTGGAACCGCGCTATACCCGTGGCGTTCTGGCGAAATACGCCAAGCTCGTTCGCAGTGCCGCTGAGGGCGCTACGACGGGCTAATGGCGTTGCATCTGCACTCCTTATACGTAGCTTGAGGGATCACACATGACACAAGATCAGGTGGCGGCCGTGCCTCGGCCGCCCGCACGGCAAGAATCAGCCCCCGAAATGACGGGCGCAGAAGCGGTCGTCCGTTCGCTTGACCTGCTTGGTGTTACCGACGTCTTCGGCCTCCCCGGCGGCGCAATCATGCCCGTCTATGACCCGCTCATGGACGACGAGCAGGTTCGTCACATCCTCGTTCGTCACGAACAGGGCGCGGGGCACGCGGCAGAAGGGTACGCGGCAGCAACCGGCAAGACGGGCGTTGCGATTGCAACGAGCGGCCCCGGTGCGACCAACCTCGTCACGGCAATTGCCGACGCGTACATGGATTCGGTTCCGCTCGTGTGCATCACCGGTCAGGTGTTTAGCCACCTCATGGGTACGGATGCGTTCCAAGAGGCCGACATCGTCGGTATCACGATGCCCATCACGAAGCACTCCTTCCTCGTCAAGCGTGCGGAAGACATCCCGGGCGCGATTGCGGCCGCGTTTGAGATCGCCTCGACGGGCCGCCCCGGCCCCGTGCTTGTCGACATCACGAAGGATGCGCAGGTTGATTCCTTCCCCTTCGTGTGGCCGCCCAAGTACGAGTTGCCGGGCTACCGCCCCGTGACAAAAGCCCACGGCAAGCAGATTCAGGCCGCGGCACAGCTCATGAAAGAGGCCAAGCAGCCCGTGCTCTACGTGGGTGGTGGCGTGATTCGGGCGAAAGCATCCGATGAACTCAACGCGTTCGCTGAGGCAACGGGCGCACCCGTTGTTACGACGCTCATGGCTCGCGGCGCCTTCCCGGATTCACACCCACAGAACCTCGGAATGCCGGGCATGCACGGCACGGTTCCCGCTGTGCTCGCCCTGCAAGAGAGCGACCTCATCGTTGCCCTCGGTGCTCGTTTCGACGACCGCGTGACGGGCAAGGTCGACGACTTTGCACCCAACGCCAAGATCGTGCACGTTGACATCGACCCGGCCGAGATCTCGAAGATCCGCACGGCCGATGTGCCCATCGTGGGTGATGTGAAAGAGGTGCTGGGCGACCTCCTGAAGGTCTACGAAATGACGATCGGCGACGAGCAGCCTGACACGGCTGACTGGTGGAAGTACCTCAATGGCCTCGTTGAGCAGTTCCCGCTCGGCTATTCCGAAACGGAAGACGGCCTGCTTGCTCCGCAGTACGTCATCGAGCGCATCGGTGCCCTGAGCGGCCCCGAGGCGATCTACGCCGCGGGCGTGGGGCAGCACCAGATGTGGGCGGCGCAGTTCATCAAGTACGAACGGCCCAATGCTTTCCTCAACTCCGGTGGCGCCGGCACGATGGGCTACTCGGTGCCCGCCGCTATGGGCGCCAAGGTTGCCGAGCCCGAGCGCATCGTTTGGGCGATCGACGGCGATGGTTGCTTCCAGATGACGAACCAAGAGCTTGCAACGTGTGTGCTCAACAACATCCCGATCAAGGTTGCTGTTATCAACAACTCCTCGCTCGGTATGGTGCGCCAGTGGCAGTCGCTCTTCTTCGACGGCCGCCACTCGCACACCGATCTCAACACGGGTCACGGCACGGCTCGCATCCCTGACTTCGTCAAGATGGCGGATGCCTATGGCATGGAAGCCCGCCGCGTTGAGACGAAAGAAGAAGTCGACGAGGCAATCGAGTGGGCGCTCTCGATCAACGACCGCCCCGTGCTGATCGACTTCATCGTGAGCGCTGACGCGATGGTGTGGCCCATGGTGCCGCAGGGCAAGAGCAACAGCGCTGTGCAATACGCACGCGAGCACGCCCCGACGTTTGATGAGGAGATCTAGACATGTCAAAGCACGTTCTGAGTCTTCTCGTGGAAGACAAGCCGGGTCTGCTGACGCGCGTCGCGGGGCTCTTTGCTCGCCGCGGCTTCAACATTGAATCCCTCGCGGTGGGGCAGACCGAGGTCGATGGCCTCTCGCGCATCACGGCCGTTGTTGATGTTGACGAGTTGCCGCTCGAGCAGGTCACGAAGCAGCTCAACAAGCTCATCAACGTCATCAAGATTGTTGAGCTTGACCCGGCATCGTCGGTGCAGCGCGACCATGTGCTCGTGAAGGTACGAACGGATGCCGCGACCCGCTCGCAGGTCATCGAGGTCGTCAACCTCTTCCGCGCGCACATCGTTGACTACGCACCCGATGCGGTTGTCGTCGAGGTCACGGGCGATCGTGGCAAGGTCGACGCCATCCTGCGGGCGCTCGAGCCCTTCGGTATTAAAGAGATCGTGCAATCGGGTCTCATCGCCGTCGGCCGCGGTGCCAAGAGCATCACCGAAAGAGTGGGCCGGTAACGACGGCTCTCGGTCCCTGAGCGAGCCGCAGGCGAGACGAAGGGCCCTCCACGAACAAACTTCAAGAACCCCAAACAAGGAGAACCCCCAAAATGGCAGAAATGTTCTACGACGACGACGCTGACCTGTCGATCATCCAGGGCAAGAAGGTCGCGATCGTCGGTTACGGCTCGCAGGGTCACGCACACGCACAGAACCTGCGCGACTCGGGCGTCGAGGTCGTTATCGCGCTCAAGGACGGCTCGAAGTCGACGGCAAAGGCGCAGGAAGACGGCTTTGAGGTGAAGAACGTCGCGGATGCCACCCAGTGGGCTGACCTCGTGATGATCCTCGCTCCGGACCAGCACCAGCGCGGCATCTACGCTGATTCGATCGCTCCAAACCTCTCGGACGGCATGACGCTCGCGTTCGCGCACGGCTTCAACATCCGCTTCGGCTACATCGACGTTCCGGCTGGCGTTGACGTCATCCTCATCGCTCCCAAGGCTCCCGGCCACACGGTTCGTCGCGAGTACGTTGCTGGTCGCGGTATTCCCGACATCATCGCTGTCGAGCAGGACTCAACCGGCACCGCTTGGGAGACGGCAAAGTCGTACGCGAAGGCAATCGGTGGCACCCGCGCCGGTGTTATCAAGACGTCCTTCACCGAGGAGACCGAGACCGACCTCTTCGGCGAGCAGGCTGTGCTCTGCGGTGGCATGAGCCACCTCGTGCAGGCAGGCTTCGAGGTGCTGACCGAGGCTGGTTACCAGCCCGAAATCGCTTACTTCGAGGTGCTGCACGAGCTCAAGCTCATCGTTGACCTCATGTGGGAGGGCGGCATCGCCAAGCAGCGCTGGTCGATCAGCGACACGGCTGAGTTCGGTGACTACGTCTCGGGCCCGCGCGTTGTTGACGCTGGCACGAAGGCTCGCATGCAGGAAGTGCTCGCAGACATCCAGTCGGGTGCCTTCGCAAAGCGCTTCATCGACGACCAGGACGCTGGCGCTCCCGAGTTCCTCTCGCTGCGTGAGAAAGAGCAGGGTCACCCCATCGAGGCAACCGGTAAGGACCTGCGCGCACTGTTCGCGTGGAAGCCGGTTGACGAGGACTACGTCGAGGGCTCGGCAGCTCGCTAAAACGCTCAATGAGAAAAGCCCCGGGGGAAACCCCGGGGCTTTTCTCGTACGGGCTCGAAAGTAAAAGAAAAGACCCCCGGATCGCTCCGGGGGTCTTTTCGTCAAGTGATGCTTAGCCGTCGGTCGTGTTGCCCGTGCCAGCGTCTTCGATGTACTTGACGTCGATCGGTGCGTCGATCTTTGCCTGAGCAACCGTTGCCTCGTCGATGCCGCAACGGGTTGCTTCACCTTCCCAGCGCTTGCTGAGGCGTTCCTTGCCAGCAAGGTGGGCTTCCTTGACGGTGCCCGATTCGATCGTGTTGCCGTCAGCAACGGCGTTCTCGGCCCACTTGTAGTAGCTGTTGGCCTGGTCGCCCGTGCCAGCCCCCGTGTCGCAGATGTGGAAGATCTTCGAACCCGTCGACGACGACCAGTACACGAGGTCTTCGCCCGTGAGTGCCTCAACGAGACCCGTTTCCTGCGAGTACTGCTCGACCGAGACAGGGTTGTAGTCGGCGCCGTACGCTGTCGCGCCCGCGCCGAGCAGAACAGCCGCGATCGTCGCGATGGTCTTCTGCTTGCCGTTCATGTTCTTGTTCAGGAGGATCACGATGACGAGTGGCAGGAAGGCTGCGATTGCGAGGATCATGCCGAGCTGGTTCTGCACCCAGAACTTGAACTTGTGCTTCTCTGACGCCGGGTCGTAGCGGTTCGCCTTCTTCCACAGGAACGAACCCGTGAACGAGAGGATCGCGAGGACGACCATGGCGCCAATAAGAATCCAGAGGTCGCGGTCGGTGAACGGCACGGCGTTCCTCAGGAAGAAGAACAGCAGCCAGATCTCGATACCGATTGCGACAGCCCA
>QIRE01000273.1_pt1 | contig 11038 bp, 13 predicted proteins | sample 2940141 | NCBI WGS metagenome assembly QIRE01 (sample SAMN09273532, study PRJNA473421) | Gut metagenome, whole genome shotgun sequencing project. | isolation source: gut tissue | host: Folsomia candida VU population | place: Netherlands: Amsterdam | collected 2016-03-06
GATCTGGCATCTGATCTTAGGCACGGCGCTGGTTAAAGCGACGCCCGACCATCGCAGCCGTGATGTTCACCTTCTGGATGTCCACCGCACCGCCTGCGATACCCCATCCCCAGGAATCCCGCAGTCGGCGTTCCATCGGGTATTCCTTGGAATAGCCATAGCCACCCATAAGTTGAACGGCGTTCCCCGTCACCTCACGCGAGATTTCGTTCGCAAAGCATTTGGCAAGTGAGCTGTCCAGAATAGAGGGCATCCCATCCTGTGCATTCTGGGCGGCGCGATGGATCAGCAGCCGGGCTGCATCGACGCGAAGCCGCATCTCGGCCAGCTTGATCTGGACCGCCTGAAAATCGACCAGCGGACGGCCGAATTGGTGACGTTCCTGCACATATTGCAACACATCCTCCAGCGCGCCCGAGGCCTGACCAAGGGACATGGTCGCGTTGCCGCAACGCTCTAGGTCAAAAGCCTCCATCAGTTTCTTGAAGCCGCCCCCCGGAACCACGATGTTTTCCAGCGGAACCTCGACATTGTCGAAAAACAGGTCACTGGACGGGACGCCACGAAAGCCCATCAGCTTTTCCTGCGGACCAAAGCTGAAGCCCGGCGTGTCTTTTTCAACATAGACCGCACCGATCGACCCGGCGCCGGGGCTGTCATCGAATCTGGCATAGATCAGATAGCCTTCGGCATGTCCGCCGCCTGAACACCAACGCTTTGAGCCGTTCAGAACAACCTTGTCAGGCTGAACCCGCGCGCGCGTTTTCAGGTCTGTCAGCGCGGAACCGGCATCGGGTTCGGACATGCCGATGGCGATGACCTTTTCACCCCGGCAAACGGCGGGAATCACCCGCGATTTCAGCGATTCGGGCGCGAAATGTTCAATCGCGCGCACCGGGCCGACGCAGGATTCAAAGACCGGAAACGCAACCGCAGAACTGATTTTGGCGAATTCCTCGACCACCAGCAGCGCCTCGAGGTTGCCAAGCCCAAGGCCGCCATATTCCTCGGCGACGTTGATGCCAAGAAAGCCCATTTCGGCAAATCGCTTGATCATCTCGTGCGGAACAGGCTCTGCCTTTTCCTCAAGCTCGCGCGCGAGATCAACCAGTTCGGTGCGCGCAAACCTGCGCGCCGCGTCCTGCAGATCGCGCTGGATCTCGGTCAGCCGAAAATCCATTCGTTCCTCCAAAAATACAGTTCATGCTGTCTAAGTATACATTTGCTTGCCGATTTGAACATATACAAATTGACACCCCGACAGAAATCGCCCAACTTCCGATGGCGCGCACAGCGGGAGGGGGCCATGCAACAAAATCGCACCGACATCCTGAAGGCCTATCGGCAAATGCGGATCATTCGCGAGTTCGAGGAACGGCTGCACATAGAGAATCGCAGCGGCGAAATCGCCGGGTTCACGCATCTCTATGCAGGACAGGAAGCCATTGCCGTTGGGGTTTGCGAACAGCTGACCGACAATGATTATATCAGTTCGACCCATCGCGGGCACGGCCACTGCATCGCGAAGGGCTGTGATCCGCGCTTGATGATGCACGAAATCTATGGCCGGGCCGACGGTTTGTGCAAAGGTCGTGGCGGCTCGATGCATATCGCGGATATCGACAAGGGGATGCTGGGCGCCAACGGCATCGTCGGGGGCGGCCCGCCGATTGCGGTGGGGGCCGCACTGTCATGTCAGGCACGCGGCGATGGCAGCGTATCCGTATCGTTCAGCGGCGGCGGCTCATCAAACCAAGGCACCGTGTTCGAAGCGATGAACATGGCAGTCGTCCTGAAGCTGCCAAAGATTTTCGTGTTCGAGTTGAATGGATATTCTGAACACACCGGCGAAACATACGGCATCGGGTCCGACCTGATCCAGCGGACCGAAGCCTTCGGACTGCGGGTTTTTCAGGCGGATGGTTTCGATTATTTCGCGGTCTATCAGGCGATGGCAGACGCGCTTGAACATGTGCGCAGCCACAAGGGCCCCTGTGCCCTTGTGGCCGAGGCGACCCGCTATTTCGGCCATTTTGAAGGCGATCCCCAGAACTATCGCGCCAAGGACGAGGTAAAGACCCTGCGTGAAACCAAGGACGCGATGCTGGCCTTTCGCCGCAAAGTGACCGAGGCCAAGTTGCTGGAAGATGCGGAACTGGACGCCATCGACGCCGAGATTGCCGCATTCATCGACGATTGCGTGAAATCTGCAAAGAACGCCCCTGCCCCCGGCGCGGACACGATGCTGTCCGACGTCTATGCTGACTACTAGGACAGGCCAATGACCGTAAAATCCATGCGAGATGCGCTGAACGAGGCGCTGTTTCAAGAAATGCGCCGCGATCCAAACGTCATCGTCATTGGCGAAGACGTCTCCGGCGGCGCTGGCGGATCGTCAGGCACGCGCGACGCGGCCGGTGGCATCTTCGGCGTCACCAAAGGGCTGATGTCCGAATTCGGGGATAAGCGCGTCATCGACACGCCGATTTCAGAAAGTGCCATCATCGGACTGGCGAATGGCGCCGCGCTGACCGGGATGCGCCCAGTGGCCGAGCTGATGTTCGCCGATTTCGTCGGCGTGGCGATGGACCAGATCTATAACCAGATGGCCAAGTTCCGCTACATGTTCGGCGGCAAGGCCAAGGCGCCGATTGTGGTGCGGATGTCGATGGGCGCCGGGATGAATGCGGCGGCCCAGCACAGCCAGACGATCTATTCGATGCTGTCATCCGTGCCGGGTCTGAAGGTCGTGGTTCCGTCAAATCCGGCCGACGCCAAAGGTATGCTTGCAGCAGCAATTCGCGACGATGACCCGGTCATTTTTCTGGAACACAAAGCCCTTTATTCAACCAAGGCCGAGGTGCCTGACGGCGAATATGTCGCGCCGCTGCATGGTGCCAATCTGGTTCAGTCCGGCAAGGACGCGACCGTCGTCACCCTTGGCCGGATGGTGCCGTTCACCCAGAAGGCATCTGCCAAACTGGCCGCTGACGGGATTACCTTCGATCTGATCGACTTGCGATCAACCTCGCCCATCGACGAAGAACTGATCCTGGAAAGCCTGTCCTTGACCGGGCGGCTTGTGGTGATCGACGAATCCAATCCCGTCTGCTCTATCGCGTCGGAAATCGCGGCAATTGCGGCGGAAAAGGGGTTTTCCTCCCTGCGCGCGCCGGTCGTCCGCGTGACGGCGCCGCACACGCCCGTTCCCTTCGCGCGCGAGCTAGAGCGGATGTATGTCCCCGGCCCCGACCGGATCGAAGCCGCCATCCGCCAAGCCGTTAAAGGAGACTGAGCATGGGCTGGATCCATCCCGTCACATTGCCGAAATGGGGCCTTGAGATGTCCGAGGGTCAGCTGTCGCGCTGGCTGGTTGCCGAAGGTGCGGCTGTTGATGCAGGCACCGAACTGGTCGACATCGAAACCGACAAAATCGTCAATACGCTGGACGCAGACAAGGCGGGCACCTTGCGTCGCGTCCTGATTCCCGAGGGCGAAACCGTCGCCGTCGGAACGCTGATTGCCGTTCTGGCCGAAGAAACCGCGACAGATGCAGAGGTCGAACAATTCATCCAGTCATATGTGCCGATCGACGCATCGTTCGATCCGAAGGAAGATCAGCCCGAACCGGCAGATGCGCCCGCGCCGGTTGATGACAAGACGCAAAATGCCTCGCCTCTGGCGCGTCGGATCGCCGATCAGCAAGGCATCGACCTGAAGGATGTGGCCGGGTCGGGCGCGAACGGCAAAATCAAAAAGGCCGACCTGCCGTCACAGGATCAACGCCTTAGCCCCGAAGCGGCCGCAGCACAGAATGCCACCGCCAAAGCCAGCCCGGTCGCCGTCAATTTTGCCAACAGTCTTGGCTTTGACCTGACCAAGCTGCCGGCCAGCGGATACAAGGGCCGCATTTCACTTGCGGATGTGCAGAAAGCCGTCGCAGCAGCGGGACTTTGGGCGCCGGCATCCGCCCCCGCGCCAACGCCCGGCAAGGCCCCAGACATGGCAGCGCAGGGTGTTGAACAACCCTTTACCGGCATGCGCAAATCCATTGCCAAGGCGCTAAGCCATTCCAAACAAACCGTTCCGCATTTCTATACGGCGATGGACGTAGAAATGGACGCGCTGATCGCCTTGCGCGCCCAGGTCAACGCGGACCGGGACGGCACAAAGCTGTCAATCAACGATTTTCTTCTGCGCGCAACGGCGCTGGCCCTTGGGGCGCATCCCGATGTCAACATCCATGTGTCCGACAATGGCGTCACGCGATTTGACCAGGTTGATTTATGCGTCGCCGTCGCGATCAAGGCAGGTCTGATGACGCCGGTGATCCGCAACGCCGCAACACGATCTTTGACCGAAATCTCGGCCGAGGCGGGGCGCCTTATCGCCGCCGCGCGTGACCGCAGCCTGAAGGCCGAAGATCTGCGTGGCGGCACGTTCACCCTGTCCAACCTTGGGATGTATGGGGTGCGACAGTTCGATGCGATCATAAACCCGCCGCAGGGGGCGATCCTTGCGGTAGGTGGCCCCCGCCGCGAGGCACGCGAAGACGGCAATGGCGGGGTAAGGTTCGCCAGCGTCGTGACCCTGACATTGTCTGCCGATCATCGCGGCATCGACGGCGCCGTCGCGGCACAGTTTCTGGCAACGCTAAGAGATCACATCGAAAAACCGATGTCTCTTTTGCTGTAACAACCTGTTACACAAAACAAAAAGGCCCCTCGGGGCCTTTTTTACGTCGCTGCGGCGAATTTTAGGCGTTGGGCGTCGTGCCATCATAATGCTGTCGCCATCCGGTCCAGCTTTCCAACGTCTCGGGATAATCGCCCTTCTGTGGAGTCTCATACCCACGCTGGCGCAGCCCCGATATCAGCGCGTCGGGATAGTTCTGCACCGGAACGTAATACAGAAATTTCAGCAGTCGCGATGCGAAATACCACACGCCGTTCTCACGCCGGTATTCATCCTCATAGCGCAGCGAACCGACCAGAACCTGCCCGTTCCGAACGGCTTCGGCGTGGCAAAAGACCTCGCCCGTGGCGCGGTCGGGATTGCTGTCATCGAACCGAATGACGGTGTCATGGGTCCAGTGAACGGACAGGCCAAGAACCTCAAATCGCTTGCGATACATCAGCATGATGCCGTCCAGCCCCTCGCCGCGCATCCGGCCATCGGCCGAACGAACCCACGACGTTTCGCGAAACAGCGACCTTAACAAAGGCACATCCCGATCGTCGCAGGACTTACAGTAGTCCGAGATCAGCCCAAGGATATCGAACCGGGATTCGACCCGATCAATCCGTTTTTCCAGATCCGTCTGCATTGCTCCTCCCCGCGTTGCTTACGACAGCATTGCACACGAATCCTTGCTTTTCATTATATATCTGCATTATGATTGTATAATAATTTGGACAGGTATACGGGATGCGCGCTGAGACGTTCTATCGACCGCAAAGCTGGGAAAACGTGGCGCCAGCGCCGCAAAACTGGATAGAGCTGCCATCCCCCGGCGGTTTCTGCGACACGTTCGGCGCCGTTTATGCCACGCGCAGCGGGCGCGATCAGTTCGCCGTGGGCTTTCGCTGCACCGAACGTCACCTTAACCCGTCCGGGTATTGTCACGGCGCGGCCCTTGCCGCCTTTGCCGATATGCAGGCTTACGGCGTGCAGCACCTGGTCGGATATGATGTCGCGGTTGTCCCCACCATTTCCATGAACATCGACTTTCTGTCGGTCCTGAAACTGGGCGAATGGCTGCGCGGAGAGATCGAGGTCACGCGCAAGACGCGCAATCTGGTCTTTGCCATGATGCGCTGCTTTGTCGATGATCGCCCGGTGATGAACGCCCGCGCGCTGTTCAAGGCGATGGCGATGAAGGATCTGGCCGACACCAGCTATTTCGACAAGATCGGCCCTGAGATAGAGCGCCGCTTTGCCAGCATTGGTCGCTGATGACCGGCGCCTATGACCTGTCGGCGGAACTGGATGACCGGGTGCGGCAACTCTGCGGGGGGCCGCGCCGTTCCGGTGATCTGGCGCATCCTATTCACGCCTATCTGGGCGCGCTTGGCGGGATGGAAACGCCCATCGGTGATTTCAGTCGGCAATTGGGGCTGGCTTTCGATGCAGGGCCGGTTCTGGGGCAATGTCGCATGACCTATCCCGGTCGGTTATGTGTCGGTCGCCGCTTTGACGTTGACACCCGGATCGTTGATCTGACGCGTAAGCCCAGCAGACGGTTTGGCACTGCCGATCACCTGACGCTGGAAATTACGCTGTCGCATGAACGCCAGGCGGCAAGCGTGCTGCAATTCAAGATGATCACGCCGGTGGTGACAGATGCCCGATGACGCAAAGCCGGGGAACTGGCGCTTTGGCCCGATAAGTGGCCCAGATATGGCCAAGTGGAGCGCGATCCTGCGCGACGACAACCCCATTCATCTGGACCGCGATGCCGCCGCCGCCGCCGGTTTTGGCCACCGCCGCGTCAATCCCGGCCCCGCAAACCTTGCCTATGCGATCAGCGCGGTGATGTCGGTCGATCCGAACGCCCAGTTCACTGAAATCAATGCGTTTTTCGCCGATAACGTGTTCGAGGATGATCATCTAGACGTGCGACTGCTGGATCACGCGGCCGAGGTCCGCGCTGACGGGCGCGACATCCCCGTCCTGCACGTCACCTTTGATTTCAGGAAGGACGAATAATGTCAGACATTCTGTCTGCCGGCATGGCAACCGTATGGGATCTTATCGCGTCACGGATGGATGCCGAACCACAGGCGATCGCGCTGATCGAAGGTGAAGAACGGCTATCCTATGCGCAGCTTATTCACCGTGCCGACCGTATTGCCGCCGATCTTGCGGCGCGCGGCGTGCAACGGGGGGATCGTGTCGCCGTTCTGTCCGAGAACTGCATCGAATACAGCCTGACCCAGCTGGCTTGCGCCAAGCTGGGCGCGGTGGTGGCCTGCCTGAACTGGCGTCTGGTCGCCGAAGAACTGGCATGGTGCATCGAACTGGTTGACCCACGGGTGCTGCTGGCATCCGCAAGGCATATGGACCTTGCGCGCATGGCCTACCCTGATCGGGATATCGTCGATCTGCGCAGTCTGGACCGCGATGGGCAGACGCCGGTCAACGCCCATCCTGAAGATGGGTTTATCATCATCTACACCTCGGGAACCACAGGCCGACCCAAAGCTGCAATCATCAGCCAGCGTGCCCAGATCGCGCGCATGTGCGCCTTTCGTCTGGACCTTGGGCTGGCGAAGGATGATGGTTACATCTCGTGGGCGCCGATGTTCCACATGGGCGGGACCGAGCATCTGTTTTCGACCCTGCTGATCGGCGGCACCGTCACGATCATGGATGGCTTTGACGCCGACCGCATCATCGACACGCTGGAACAGCACCGCATCGGCTGGCTGATGACAATCCCCGCCACGACCGAATTGCTATTGCCCCGCCTGCGCGAACGTCAACCCGACATCAAGGGCGTCCGCGTTGTCGGCGCCATGGCCGACATGACCCCGATTGCCGTCATCGACGAAATCACGCGGCTGTTGAGTGCGCCCTATCTGAACTCATTCGGGGCGACGGAAACCGGGATGCCGCCGCTGACGGGCGATCTGATCCAGCCCAATGAAATGCCGCGCAGTCTTGCCAAGAAGCTAAGCATCCTGACGCAACTGCGGCTGGTCGGTGCGGACGGTCAGGATGTCGAGGATGGCGTGGCAGGTGAGGCATGGGTAAAAGGCCCCACGTTGTTCAGCGGCTATTGGAACGCGGAACAGGTCAATCGCGACGATTTCAGCGGTGGCTGGTTTCACATGGGCGATCTGTTCCGGCGCAGCCCCGCGGGGTATGAATTCGTCGGTCGTTCAAAATATCTGATCAAGTCCGGCGGCGAGAACATCTACCCCGCCGAGATCGAACGCGTCATTCTGGCCGATCCGCGTGTGTCAGACGCCATTGTCGTTCGTCGCCCAGATGCGCATTGGGGCGAGGTGCCCGTCGCTGTGGTGGCCCGTCTTGACGACAGCCTGGCCGAGGCTGACATCATCGCGATCTGCGAAAAGAATCTGGCGCGCTATAAAAAACCCAAAGGCGTGGTCTTTATCGCGATTGAGGATTTTCCCCGCAGCACCAGCGGCAAAATCATCCGCGAACGGGTCGAGGAAATGGTCCTGGACGCCACCGCCTGATGGGGTGGCGTCCTGCCACCTAGCCGACAAAACGGGTTGGGGACTGATGATAGGCGGGCGGAACAACTGCCGTCGTCAATCCGCTGTCAATCACCAGAACCTGCCCCGTGATGCCACGCGCAGACGGGCTTGCCAGATAGGCAAAAGCATCCGCGATATCATCGGCCGTGCCGACATAGGGCAACGGATTGCGCGCCATCGCCTTGTCATAGGCGGCCTGTTCGCCGCCGCTTTGGCTGGCGGTCATCCCCGTCACGATGTTTCCCGGCGCCAGCGCATTCACCCGGATCATCCGGGGCGCAAGTTCGACTGCGCTTGATCGGGTCAGGCCGACGACCGCGTGTTTTGCCGCGGTATAGGAATGGTTGGCCCAGGCTGCGATCCCGGCGACGCTGGCGGTGTTCAGGATCACCCCGCCCCTGTCGTCCATGGCGTTGGCCGCGTGCTTGGTGCCGTAAAAGACGCCGCTGACCATGACCTCAAGAACCCGGTTGAACCCCGCGGCGTCAGTCTGGCCGATGGGGCCGATAGCGCCAAGAATTCCTGCATTATTGATCATGCAATCCAGCCTGCCACCGTGTCGGATGGCTGCATCGATCAGCGCCGCCACCTGGGCTTCGTCCGAAACGTCGCAGGTGACGGCGTGGCCATTCAACTCCTCGGCCAGCGCGGTCAGGCCCCCGCCGGGAAGATCGCCCAGAACCAGTGACCAACCATCGCGCGCGAACCGGCGCGCGGCGGCCGCCCCAAGACCAGAGGCAGCCCCGGTGATCACCGCGACTTTATGCGTCTTTTCATTCATCGCTGACCAAGTCCTCTAGCTGGGCGATCTGCGCGGCCCTCAGCCGCAGCTCGGCCGCCTTTGCGTTGGCCGTGACCTGTTCGGGTTTCGTGGCGCCCGCCATGACCGATGACACGATCGGCTTGGACAAAAGCCACGCGAAAGCAACCTCGGTCATGATCAGCCCGTTTTCGTCACACCAGTCCGCGATCCGATCAACCCGCGCCAGATTGGCAGGTGTCATATATCGGTCGGCCAGACGATCAATCTTGCCGAAACGGCCAGCGGCCTTATCACCGCCCCGGTATTTTCCGGTCAGCAATCCCGATGCCAACGGAAAATACGGCAGAAAACCGACACCGAAAGCGTTCAGACACGGTATCGTCGTTGCCTCGGCCTGTCGCCTGATCAGGGAATACTCGGCCTGCGCCGAGATGAAATGCTGCACGCCCAGCTGCTTTGCCAGATGATGGGCATGGGCGATTTCCCAATCGGCCATGTTGGATGTGCCGATATAGCGCACCTTGCCCTGACCGATCAGCCGATCCAACGCATCAAGCGTTTCTTCGATGGGGGTCGACGGATCGCTTTCATGCAGCTGATAGAGGTCGATCCAAACCGTCCTCAACCGCCGCAAGCTGTCCTCGACACAGCGGATGATATAGGAACGGTCGGCCCCCTTGGTGCCGTCATCCATCTGCATTCCGAATTTCGTCGAAACGACCGCCTGCCCCCGCCGCGCACCAAGCGCCCGGCCAAGAAACTCTTCCGAACCGCCCGAATGGCCATAGATGTTGGCGGTATCGAAAAAGGTGATCCCGGCATCCAAAGCGGCATCCACGACCCGCTTTGACTGCGCCTCGTCCGTGGTCCAGTTGAAGTTGTTGCAGCCCAGCCCAACCGCCGAGACCGAAAGACCTGATCGCCCAAGTTTGCGATATTCCATATCCACAATCCCTTTCTACAGCGCGCGAATGATGTCGCTGCCGTCCCAACCAACCGCGGCTTGCTGCATCCGTTCGAACACGCGCCGACGCTCGGGCTTGACATCGACCAGTTCGATCATCGGGGCGTCGGGATCATTCGGATCGCTAAGATAGCAGATGCGCGACAGCGCCTGTACGCCTTCGATCGCCCGCACCATGCCGCGCGCCTCGGCCGCGTTGACCTGTGCGTCGAAATCGTCGCAGAAAAAGCCGAAATGCTGAAGGCCGTCGCCGCGCTGTGTCAGAAAATCAGCATACGGAGAGGACGCGCCCGTCGGTTCGATCAGCTCAATCTGGACCGGACCGCTATAGCCCATCAACACCCGCTTGTGCAGCTGGACCGAAACCTCTTTGCCCCAGACCTTCAACACCTGAAACGGGATTGGCGTCGGATAGATGAAGAATGGCCCGACCCCCATCCGGCTTGCCCAGTCCTGTGCAGCCTTGTCGGCATCAGCAACCACATATCCGTGCTGAAACATTGTTCCGTAAAATCGGCTCATCCATTCCTCCCAATTGTGTTGCTGATCTGCACCCGGACCGGGTTAACGATCCCGTCCGGGTAGCGTGCTGAACGAAAACGGATGCGCGTCGTCCATGACCTCTAGCAATTCCAGCACGTTGCCGTCCGGGTCATGACCATAGACCGACGCATGTGTCGCACGCCGTTGCGGTTCTGACCGAAAGCTGATGCCGGCGTCTTTCAGGCGCGCAACCATCGCGTCCATATCGCTGACATGCAGGCAAAGATGCGTGATGCCGTAATCCTGCAAGCCACGTTCAGGCCGGTTTGGGGTCGGGCTTGAAAATTCAAACAGCTCAAGGAAACAGTTGCCTGCGCGCAGCTTTGCCTGACGCGCGGCAGAACCGGACAGGCCCATGATCGTGTCAGGCAAAGCCGTTCCCTGCGGCCATTCCATGGTCGAGGCGACGGTAAACCCCAGAACCCCACAGTAAAAGTCCAGCGCCCGATCCAGATCAGGGGTCGAGATGGCGGGATGATGGATACCAAGGATCATGCCCGTGCCTCTGCTGCTGCGTTGGTGCCGGCCACGCGGCCGAAC
>QIRE01000274.1_pt1 | contig 11014 bp, 9 predicted proteins | sample 2940141 | NCBI WGS metagenome assembly QIRE01 (sample SAMN09273532, study PRJNA473421) | Gut metagenome, whole genome shotgun sequencing project. | isolation source: gut tissue | host: Folsomia candida VU population | place: Netherlands: Amsterdam | collected 2016-03-06
CCTGACCCTGATCGAACCCGTCCTGTTCGCCGCAGCACCCGACCCGGTTCAGCAGGCTCTGGATGCGCAACTGACCGCGCTGCTGGCCGATGGGCAGATCGAGGAAGCGACGCGTCAGTTCATCGCCGTCTGGGGCGCACAGCCCTATGACGCGCTGCCCGCCGCGATGCAGGCGCAGATGCGCGCGCGGATCGGGTTGATCGGCGGGATCGTCGGCGCGCAATCCCATGACAGCGCGAATATCCTGCGCGAGGGCGGGCTTGAGGCGATTGACGCCCCGGTCCTGCTGATCATGGGACAGGATTCGCCGCCGGTGATCCACGCGATTGCAGACGCGCTGGCCGAACGGATGCAGGATGTCGGACGCGCGACTGTTCCGGGTGCGGGCCATATGGTGCCGATCACCCACCCCACCCAGACAGCGGGCCTGATCCGGGTCAATCTGGATCGCGCGGCCTGATCCGACACATGAAAAAGCCCCGGCCGTGATGGCCGGGGCTTTTTTTAAGCATGGAACGATCCCTTAGACCGGAACCGTCGCCTGTTTTGGGTCAAGCCCGATATGGGTGCCAAGGGCCTCCATGTCGGACAGCAGCTTGACGGCTGCGGTGACGAATTCTTCACCGACCTGTTCGCGCCGGGATTCGGCGGATTTCTTGGCGCGGTGAGCATCGGTCAGCATGTCGTTATAGACGGTCTGCGTCAGTTCCGCGCGCGGATGCCCACGCTCGGCCAACAGGCTGACCGAATCTGCGTTGATCTCGGCGAAACCGCCGGTCACCGCAAAATCCGTCTGCGTGCCATCGGCGCCGATCACGGTCACCAGACCGGGACGCAGCGTGACGATGGTCGGCGCGTGACCGGGCATGGCGGTCAGATCACCGTCGCTGCCCGGCAGGCGCACCTCGCGCGCGGGAACAGAGACGAGGCTCCGTTCCGGCGAGACGAGGTCGAACTGCATGGTATCGGCCATGATGCCCCCTTACGCGGCTTCGGCGGCGAGACGCGCGGCTTTTGCCTTCACTTCTTCGATGTCGCCGACCATGTAGAAGGCCGACTCTGGCAGGTGGTCGTATTCACCTGCAACCACGGCCTTGAACGACGCGATGGTTTTTTCCAGCGGCACCTGAACGCCGTCGGAACCGGTGAACACCTTTGCCACGTCGAACGGTTGCGACAGGAAACGCTGGATTTTCCGGGCGCGAGCCACGGTCAGCTTGTCCTCTTCCGACAGTTCGTCCATGCCCAGAATGGCGATGATGTCCTGCAACGACTTGTATTTCTGCAGGATACCCTGAACCGAACGCGCGACGGTATAGTGTTCTTCACCCAAAATCTGCGGGTCCATCAGACGCGAAGAGCTGTCCAGCGGGTCTACAGCCGGGTAAATCCCCAATTCCGAAATCGCACGCGACAGGTTGGTCGTGGCGTCGAGGTGGGCAAAGGTCGTGGCCGGCGCAGGGTCGGTCAAGTCGTCGGCCGGCACGTAAACAGCTTGGATCGAGGTGATCGAGCCGTTCTTGGTCGAGGTGATGCGTTCCTGCATCGCGCCCATGTCGGTGGCCAGCGTCGGCTGATAACCCACGGCGGACGGGATACGGCCCAACAGTGCCGACACTTCCGAACCAGCTTGGGTGAAGCGGAAGATGTTGTCCACGAAGAACAGAACGTCGGTGCCCGACGCATCGCGGAACTGTTCGGCCAGCGTCAGACCGGTCAGTGCCACACGCATCCGCGCCCCGGGAGGCTCGTTCATCTGGCCATAAACCAGTGCCACTTGGCTTTCCGGCAGGTTGTCCGGCTTGATAACGCCCGATTCCACCATCTCGTGATACAGGTCGTTGCCTTCGCGGGTGCGTTCACCCACGCCTGCGAACACGGAATAGCCCGAGTGCACTTTGGCGATGTTGTTGATCAGTTCCATGATCAGAACCGTTTTGCCCACGCCTGCACCACCGAACAGACCGATCTTGCCGCCCTTGGAATAAGGCGCCAGCAGGTCGATGACCTTGATGCCGGTCACAAGGATTTCCGACGAGGTTGCCTGTTGGGCAAAGTCGGGGGCGGGCTGGTGGATCGCACGACGTTCGGTCGCGACGATCGGGGCGCCTTCGTCAACCGGCTCGCCGATGACGTTCAGAATGCGGCCCAAGGTCACGTCGCCGACCGGGATAGAGATCGGTGCGCCGGTATCGGTGACGGGTTCGCCACGGACCAGACCTTCGGACGCATCCATAGCGATGGTGCGGACGGTGTTTTCGCCAAGATGCTGGGCAACTTCCAGCACCAGCTTCTTGCCGTTGTTATGGGTTTCCAGCGCGTTCAGAATCGCCGGAAGCTGGCCATCGAACTGCACGTCAACGACGGCGCCGATCACCTGCGTGATTTTACCAGTGGCCTCTGCCATTTTCATTTCCTCTTTATCCTCGCTCCGAGATCGCCAACTCGAGAGCAGATCTGATTTCCTGAGCCGCAGCCATATTCCGCGTACTGGCGAAGTTCACGCTTTCGCCAGATGCGGTGGATACCGACACATCATAGGTCTTGTAACGCCCAGCCAGCCAAAACCCGGCGAAGGCCGCTGCCGCGAACACAGCGAACAACGCCATTCCCCCACCACCCAAAAGGGTCCAGAAGGCTCCTAAGGCTGCAGCCAACCCCGGCATCCACCACATTGCATAAGCTGTGCTGGTGCTGATCGAAGATATCTGCGCGACCTGAATGGTTTCGCCGTTCCCACGCGCAAGCGTTCGATCAATCGAAACGCCATTCTGTTTGTAGGGAAGCGAAACCATCCTGTTACAGTGCCTCCGCGCCCGAAATGATCTCGATGAGTTCTTTGGTGATCGCAGCCTGACGCGAGCGGTTATACTCGGTCGTCAGACGGTCGATCATGTCGCCTGCGTTGCGCGTGGCGTTGTCCATCGCACTCATCCGCGCGCCCTGTTCGGACGCCGCATTTTCCAGAAGCGCCGCAAACACCTGCGTCGCGACCGAGCGGGGCAGCAATTCGGCCAAGATGGCCTCTTCGCCCGGCTCATAATCGTAAAGCGACGAAGCATTCGCGCCGTCACCCTCGGGGATTTCGGCGGGGATGATCTGACGCGCGGTCGGGATCTGGCTGATGACCGATTCAAACCGGTTGTAGAACAGCGTCGCAACGTCGAAATCGCCAGCGTCGAACCGGGTCAGGACATCTTCGGCCACGCCGCGGGCATTGTCATAGCCGACGCGCTTGACTTCAGACATGTCGACATGGCCCACGAACAGTTCGGCATAATCACGCTTCAGCTGTTCGCGGCCTTTTTTGCCGACGGTCAGAATCGCCACATGCTTACCCTGACCGCGCAGCAGCTCGATCCGCTGGCGGGCCAGCTTGACGATGCTGCTGTTGAAGCCACCGGCCAGACCCCGTTCCGAGGTCATGACCACCAACAGGTGTTTCTGATCCGAACCCGTGCCCGACAGCAGACGCGGCGCGCTGGACGAGCCTGCCGCATTCGCGGTCAGCCCGGCCATCACCGCCGACATGCGGTCGGCATAGGGGCGCGCAGCCTCCGCCGCTTCCTGCGCGCGGCGCAGTTTCGCGGCGGCGACCATTTGCATCGCCTTCGTGATCTTCCGCGTGTTCTTGACGCTTCCGATCCGGTTCTTAAGATCCTTGAGGCTGGGCATCTATTCCCCCTCTCAGGCGCGGGTTTTGCTGTATTCGTTCAGCGCGGCCTTGATTGCATCTTCCAGATCGCCAGCGATCTTGCGGTCGTTGCGGGTCATGTCGTCCAGCAGGTCGGCCTTCTGGTTGCGCAGGAAGTTCAGCAACCCCTGTTCCCATTCGACGACTTCACGGACCGGGACATTGTCCACAAAGCCCTTGGTGCCGGCATAGATGACGATGACAATCTCGGCCGTGGTCAGCGGCGAATACTGCGGCTGTTTCATCAGCTCGGTCAGGCGCGCGCCACGGTTCAGCAGACGCTGAGTTGCGGCATCGAGGTCCGAACCGAACTGCGCGAACGCAGCCATTTCGCGATACTGGGCCAGTTCCAGCTTGACCGGACCGGCGACCGATTTCATCGCCTTGGTCTGTGCAGCCGAACCAACGCGCGACACCGACAGACCGGTGTTCACGGCAGGACGGATACCTTGGAAGAACAGGTCGGTTTCCAGGAAGATCTGGCCGTCGGTGATCGAGATCACGTTGGTCGGGATATAGGCCGACACGTCACCCGCTTGGGTTTCGATGATCGGCAGCGCGGTCAGCGAACCTGCGCCATTGTCTTCGTTCAGTTTGCAGGCACGTTCCAGCAGGCGCGAGTGCAGATAGAACACGTCGCCCGGATAGGCTTCGCGGCCGGGCGGACGGCGCAGCAGCAGCGACATCTGGCGGTAAGCAACGGCTTGTTTGGACAGGTCATCATAGATGATCAGGGCGTCCATGCCGTTGTCGCGGAAATATTCACCGATGGCTGCACCCGAGAACGGTGCAAGGAACTGCATCGGTGCCGGGTCCGACGCGGTTGCCGCAACGATGGTCGTATAGGCCATCGCGCCGGTTTCTTCCAGTTTCTTCACCAGCTGCGCAACGGTCGAACGCTTTTGGCCAACTGCGACATAGATGCAGTGCAGCGTCTTCATGCCATCGGCTTCGCGGCCGTTATAGGCCAGCTGGTTCAGGATCGTGTCCAGCGCAATTGCGGTCTTGCCGGTCTGACGGTCGCCGATGATCAGCTCGCGCTGGCCACGGCCAACCGGGATCATGGCGTCAACGGCTTTCAGGCCGGTCGCCATCGGTTCATGAACCGATTTACGCGGCATGATGCCCGGTGCTTTGACGTCAGCAATGCGACGCTCGGTCGTGTCGATCGGACCTTTGCCGTCGATCGGGTTGCCCAGACCGTCAACAACACGGCCCAGCAGGCCTTTGCCGACCGGAACGTCCACGATCGAACGGGTGCGCTTGACGGTGTCGCCTTCCTTGATCGAACGGTCGTCGCCGAAGATCACGACGCCGACGTTGTCGGTTTCAAGGTTCAGCACCATCCCACGGATACCGCCGGGGAATTCGACCATCTCACCGGCCTGCACCTTGTCCAGGCCATAGACGCGGGCGATACCATCGCCCACCGACAGCACCTGGCCAACTTCGGCCACTTCGGCATCTTGGCCAAAGTTCTTGATCTGATCCTTGAGGATGGCCGAAATCTCGGCTGCCTGGATTCCCATTATCCGACCTCTTTCATAGCATTCTGGAGGGAGGCGAGCTTCGAGCGGACCGACGAGTCGATCATCTGCGAGCCCAGCTTAACAATCATGCCGCCGATAAGAGCTTCATCGACGCGTGTATTCAGTTTGACCTTCTTGCCCGATTTCTCGGCCAGCGTGGCGGTCAGACGCTTTTTCTGTTCTTTGGTCAGGGCGACGGCGCTGGTCACATCGGCGGTGACTTCGCCGCGTTCATCAGCGATCAGCGCCTGAAGGCGGCGCACCAGCTGCGGCAGCACGAACAGGCGACGGTTCTTGCCCATTAGCTTCAGCGTGTTCGTCAGCGTCGGCGACAGGCCCATCTTGGCGGCAAGCGCGGAAATCGCGGCGCCTTGCTGGTCGCGGGTATAAAGCGGCGAAGAGATCAGATCGCGCAGATCGCCGCTGTCAGCCAGCGCGCGTTCCAAATCTTCGAGCTGCTGGGCCAGAGCGTCCAGCCCCCCCTCTTCCTTGACGATGTCAAAAACCGCCTGCGCGTATCGCCCGGCAATGCTTTGGGACATGGAGACAGAGTTGGCCACGGTCGTCCTTTACGGTTTGCGCAAGCCCTGCTGGCGGGCCGGCGTTCAGTCCGGTCTGTCGCAGGGTGCTGGTCGCGGTCGCACGGCTTATGGAGGGCCGTCCGGAAATCACGGCGTCTCTAGCAGGTGATTACGCACCCGGCAACCGCCTAGAACACGGAATTGAGAGGGTTGCCACCTATGGCGGGCGCTGTTTGCGCCCAACTTGGGCAACAGATTGCCTGCCTGCGACAGCCTGTCGCAGGTCACAGGCCAATCAGGGTCTAGCGGGGCGGCCCCGCCCCTGCCCCGGCGCAGCCGATTCTGCGTCGCGGCATGTCTGCCCCGGATGGCGTCCGGCCTTGCCCAGGGACTGTGCCACCGGCGCCCGGCCGGGGCGCAGGGTGACGCCGTCCAACAGCTCTTTCGGGCTTGGGACATGGCGGCGTTGAAGCGGGCCAACGGGCGCGCGGCCTTGCTTGGTCAATTCCATCAGCACGACCCCGGCGATCAGCACGCGGCTGATCCGCGTGCCGGTGCGTTCCCACATCTGCGCGCTGCGCAACCAGAACCGCCGGTCCGAGGGCGGGATATACACCGCCGATCCGTGCCATTCGGCGCTGAACCCGGCCTTGCGCATCTGCGATTCCAATTGTCCCGCAGTATAGCTGCGGCCCAGACCGTAGGGTGTGCGGTCGGATGCCGCCCACAGACCGGCGCGGTTTGGAACCATCGCGATCAGGCGCCCTCCGGGGCCAAGAACGCGCCACGCCTCGGCCAGCAGGGCGGCGGGGCGGTCGCTGGTTTCCAGCCCGTGCAACAGCACCAGCCGGTCAATGCTGCCGGTGTCCAGCGGCCAGGCGTCTTCGTCGCACAACACGCTGTGGTTGGGCATCCCGGCGGGCCACCCCATCACCCCTTGCGGCCCCGGCATCAGCGCCGTCACCCGACGCGCCGCCGCCAGATAGGGACGCAGCATCGGCGCCGCAAAACCAAAGCCCGCAACATTCATGCCGCTGCAGCTTTCGGGCGACCAACGCGACAGCAGGCGGTCACGCAGAATGCGTTGAACCACCCGTCCAAGCGCGCGTTGGTAATAAAACCTGCGCAGATCCTCTATATCGTGGTGCATTGCGCCCCGGCCCGGCTTTTGACAGGTTGACCACACCATACCGAAAGGGATTTGCCAATGCCGCTGGAACTGGTCACGCTGCGCTGTCTGACCGACAATTATGCCTATCTGGTGCATGGCAACGCGGGCACGGTCCTGATCGACGCGCCCGAGGCGATGCCGATTCTGACCGAACTGGATGCCCGTGACTGGGGCTTGGACGCGATTCTGCTGACGCATCATCACGCCGATCACATTGACGGCGTGGCCGAGATCGTTGCGGCAACCGGCGCCAAGGTCATGGGCAACGGCGCCGACGCCGCCCGCCTGCCGCCGCTGGATGTCAGCCTTCGCCCCGGCGAGGACTTGGAAATTCTGGGCGAAACGGTGCAGGTCATCGACGTGCCCGGCCATACGATCGGCCATGTCGCGTTCCATTTCCCGCAGTCGCAGCTGCTTTTTACGGCGGACAGTCTGATGGCGATGGGCTGCGGGCGCCTGTTCGAGGGCGACGCGCCGACCATGTGGAACAGCCTGTCGCGCCTGAACGCCCTGCCCGATGACACGCTGGTCTGTTCGGGGCATGACTATTGCGCGGGCAACGGCGCCTTTGCGCTGTCGGTCGATCCTGACAACCGCGACCTTCTGCACCGGCTTGAGGCGTTGCAGATGTCGTCCGAACCCTGCGCCCCCTCAACCCTTGGGGTTGAACGGATGACCAATCCATTTCTTCGCGTCAATGTTTTGCGTGGCTTGCTGGATATGGCCGGTGCGTCGGACGTTGACGTTTTCGCCCACCTGCGCAAGATGAAGGACAACTTCTGAACCGCAAGCACAATCACACTTCAGCCGGCCACCGCTTGAAATCAGCCCGCCAACGCATCACATCTGCCTCAACCGTGGTAAAATCGTGGCACTGGCGCGAAAAAGCACTTGAAGCCAGCCGAAATCCACCAAATCTTAACTGTATCGTGACAGTCTGGGCAGGTGGGCCGCTACATATGCCCATACCGCCAGCCGACTGACAGGAGACGACCGTGCCAAGTTTCTCGACCTCTCTGGAACAGGCCATTCACCAGGCGCTAGCGCTGGCGAACGAACATCGACACGAACTGGCGACGCTAGAGCATCTGCTGTTGGCCCTGACCGAAGAACCGGATGCGGTCAAGGTCATGCGGGCCTGCAACGTTGATCTGGACGAATTGCGCAAGCTGCTTGTCGATTTCATCGAGGATGACCTGTCCACCCTGATCACCGATGTCGAAGGGTCCGAGGCCGTTCCGACCGCGGCATTCCAACGCGTCATCCAGCGCGCGGCGATCCATGTCCAAAGCTCGGGCCGGCAAGAGGTGACGGGCGCGAATGTGCTGGTCGCCATCTTTGCCGAACGAGAATCCAACGCAGCGTTTTTCTTGCAGGAAATGGACATGACCCGTTACGACGCGGTCAATTTCATCGCGCATGGCGTGGCAAAGAACCCGACTTTCAACGAAAATCGCAAGGTCGTCGGTTCGGACGAACCGGCCGAACAGAAACAGGCCGAAGCCGCGGCGGAATCGAAAGATGAAAGCGCGCTGTCGAAATATTGCGTCAACCTGAACGCAAAATCGAAAAAAGGCGATGTCGATCCCCTCATCGGGCGCGAGCCCGAGGTTGAACGCGCCATTCAGGTTCTGTGCCGCCGGCGCAAGAACAACCCGCTTTTGGTGGGTGATCCCGGCGTCGGCAAAACCGCCATCGCCGAGGGGCTTGCCCTGAAGATCACCCGTGGCGAAACGCCCGAAGTTCTGGCAGGCGCCACGATCTTCTCGCTGGATATGGGGTCGTTGCTGGCCGGAACCCGCTATCGCGGTGATTTCGAGGAACGCCTGAAGGCTGTGGTCAAAGAACTTGAGGATCATCCCGACGCGATCCTGTTCATCGATGAGATCCACACCGTGATCGGTGCGGGTGCGACCTCGGGCGGGGCGATGGATGCGTCCAACCTGCTGAAACCGGCGCTGTCGGGCGGCAAGCTGCGCTGCATGGGATCGACCACTTATAAGGAATTCCGGCAGCATTTCGAAAAGGACCGCGCACTTAGCCGCCGGTTCCAGAAGATCGACGTGAACGAGCCCTCGGTTCCCGACACGATCAAGATCCTGATGGGGCTGAAGCCCAGCTTCGAAAAGCATCACGATCTGCGTTACACGAATGAGGCGATCAAGACCGCCGTCGAACTGGCGTCACGCTATATCAACGACCGCAAGCTGCCCGACAGCGCCATTGATGTCATTGACGAAGCGGGCGCCGCGCAGCATCTGGTCGCCGAAAGCAAACGACGCAAAACCATCTCGCCCAAAGAGATCGAGGCCGTCGTGGCCAAGATCGCCCGCATCCCGCCAAAAAACGTCAGCAAAGACGATGCCGAGGTGCTGCGCGATCTGGAAGCAACCTTGAAGCGTGTGGTGTTCGGTCAGGATGCGGCGATCACCGCCCTGTCGTCGGCCATCAAACTGGCGCGGGCGGGGTTGCGCGAACCCGAAAAACCCATCGGCAACTATCTGTTTGCCGGGCCGACCGGCGTGGGCAAGACCGAAGTGGCCAAGCAATTGGCCAGCACTCTTGGCGTGGAACTGCTGCGCTTTGACATGTCGGAATACATGGAAAAGCACGCCGTCAGCCGTCTGATCGGCGCGCCTCCGGGCTATGTCGGTTTTGACCAGGGCGGCATGTTGACCGATGGCGTCGATCAGCACCCGCATTGTGTGCTGCTGCTGGACGAAATCGAAAAGGCGCATCCGGATGTCTACAACATCCTGTTGCAGGTGATGGACCACGGCAAGCTGACCGATCACAACGGTCGGCAGGTGGATTTCCGCAACGTGATCCTGATCATGACCTCGAACGCGGGCGCGTCGGACATGCAGAAAGCCGCCATCGGCTTTGGGCGTGACAAGCGCGAGGGCGAGGATACCGCCGCGATTGAACGGACCTTCACGCCGGAATTCCGCAACCGTCTGGACGCGGTGATCAGCTTTGCGGCACTGTCGCGCGATGTGGTTGTCCATGTGGTCGAAAAGTTCGTTCTGCAACTGGAAGCGCAGCTGATGGATCGCAATGTCCATATCGAACTGACGCCCGAGGCGGCAGAATGGCTGGCCGAAAAAGGCTATGATGACAAAATGGGCGCGCGTCCCCTGGGCCGCGTGATCCAGGAAAACATCAAGAAACCTCTGGCCGAGGAATTGTTGTTCGGTCGTCTGACCAAAGGCGGCGTCGTCCGGGTCAAGATCGAAGACGACAAGCCGGTTCTGGATGTCTCGGGCCCCGACGCGCCGCGCATCGGCAAATCAAAGACCCCGCTGCTGACCGCTGACTGATCGCCACAGACAAGTATCTGAATTGCCCGCCACAGTCCTCTGTGGCGGGTTTTTTCTTATGGTGCAAACCATTGTGGTAAGCGATGGCCAAAGGCCCGCAAGGCTGGGCCCCTCAATGGGGTCCGGCCTTGCGCGCGCTGTCCACAATCCGCAACCTTGCGGGGATCAGGCCGCGCAAGGCGTTGCCCATCAGCAGATCACCGTGACCAAGATCAGCGACGCATAGCCTGACCTCCTCTGCCTCGCCCTGCGCCAGAAGCGATTCCCGCAAGACACCCGGCAGAAGACCACAGACAATAGGCGGCGTCAGCAAACGCCCATCCCTGCGCAAAAACAGATTGGTGATCGCGCCTTCACAAATCTCGTCGTTCTCGTTTCGCAGGATCACCTCATCAACGCCCATGGTCATGGATGATCGGGCGGCGTCATAGACCGCGCGTTCAGATGTCTTGATCCGGAGCCAGGGATCATGGCTGTCCAGTCGCAGATCGCTGATTTCAACGTTCCAGAACGGCGGATTTGGCGGCAAATCGTGACATGTCACCTGCACATCGCCACCCGCATCAACCGTCAGCCGCACGCGCCACAGCCCCGCCTTGGGCACCGCGGCCAGCGCATCTGCCACGCGCGCCTCGTCCAGCGGAAATCCGACCTCATCGCAATCCCGGCGCAGCCGTTCCAGATGCAGCGGCCACAGCGTAATCACGCCCGCGTCGGCCCGCATGGTTTCAATGACGGTCAGCCCTGCGGGGACAGGTCCAGAAATGCGGATTTGAGAT
>QIRE01000275.1_pt1 | contig 11005 bp, 7 predicted proteins | sample 2940141 | NCBI WGS metagenome assembly QIRE01 (sample SAMN09273532, study PRJNA473421) | Gut metagenome, whole genome shotgun sequencing project. | isolation source: gut tissue | host: Folsomia candida VU population | place: Netherlands: Amsterdam | collected 2016-03-06
ACGATCTCCGCCAGAAGCAGAAACAGATAAACTGCGGAATGCCCGCTATCACCGGACCTTCGCGCGCGGATAAAGCTGACCAAGGCCGCAACGATGGCAAAGCCACCGATCAGACATCCACCCGCATTCAGCCATTGTGCGAAATTCGACCATTGAATTTCAAAGCTGCGCCAATAGGCCAGATCCGCCAGAAGCGTGCCGAGATAAAGCGGAAACACGAATGCCAGAAGGATTGCGTGCAGCGGATGGATCGGTGACCTGAAGGGTCCAGAGGTTACAGCGATGGCCACGGACTTTCCTTTGATGGGGGCGCGCAGCTTCGAGCGGTGCACGTTCAGAGTTCTAACGCCCGAACTGCCTTGAGGTTGCACCCGCCGGTTGATCTGTCTTGTTTGGGGGTTGGAACCGGAAAGGCTTGTCTGTGCGTTACAGTGCCATCCCGGCATGGGAGTGAATCGAAAAGGGGGCCATGCGGTGGTCAGATCAATTCTCGCTGCGGCTGTCGCAGCCACGCTTGTTACAACGCCAGTTCATGCACAGGATCTTCCTGAGGCGTTGACGGGCATCGCCAGACAATATCTTCAGCAGGAACAGGATCGAGCCGCGTTTTCGCAGGCGCAAAGCACCAATACCCGGTCAGCCTATCAAACCTATCTGCGTCAATTCCCAAGCGGACTTTACGCAGCGCAGGCGAGAGAGCAGGTCCGCCGTCTTGGTGGGGCAACGACTGCACCAGTGACAAATCCCGGACCAAGCAGTGGTCAGGACACGGCGGCGCTGTCTGCCCAGCAAAGGGCCAGCATCCAGCGGCAATTGAACGCCTTGGGGTATGACACGAACGGCGCCGATGGCAGCTTTGGTCCGGGCACGCGCCGCGCCATTGCCTTGTGGCAGCGGGATCGCAATTACACGCAAACCGGAACATTGGACGCCGTGCAAGCGAACGAAATCCTCCGCGGCACGACCAGTAATACCCGGCCCGGCAATAGCAGCGGCACGGTTGTCAGCGGTCCAGCTCAGGAAGAAGCCGGGCTGAACTTAACCCGGCAACAGCGAAGTGCGGCACAGGCAGGTCTGACGCAGCGAGGTTTTGATACGCGCGGGGTTGATGGTGTCTTTGGACAGGGCACGCGCAACGCTATTGCCGGATGGCAGCGGGCCAATGACCTAGCTGCCACCGGATATCTGACCAAGGCGCAGTATGACCGACTGACCGGCGGAGTGCGGTGACATCGGGATGCGCGTGGGCTCGCGGTAGGCGGCGTTCGTGACAAAGCAACCTCGCCCGCTGGCGTCTTATAGCCCTTATGTCGAAGTCGTCGGGCATTTCATCGTCAGCTGTAGGCGGCAGGAGAGGAGTCTTATCGTCATCCTCCTTGGTATCATATTCTCCGGTGTCCGCCTGTGGGCCAAATATTGCTGCTACTTACTAAGTGGGTTCACAGTTTTATCGGCCGAAAGGGTGCAGGAAGACCGTGCCTCTTTCGACCTCGACGATTTTCAACTTACGATGCCGCTGGTAAAGGCGGACCTTCTTATTGGCCTGCGCATTGGCATCGGCGAAGCCAAGGATTTCCCGTGGCGATTTCGTCTGGTCGGGGGCAACCGGGCTTATTCGCCCGTTTCCCGTGCAAGGAAAAGATTTAGGCCGCCAGCCTGCCGCCGGTCATCGAAAGAGTGGCGAGGGAACGTTTCCGCCTGTTCAGAGGTTTGATCTGATCGCCGGGCGAGGGCAAAAGACCAGGAGGTTATAATGAAAAACTATACCTTGATCGCGTCGGCACTTGCCACGGCTATATTCGCAGGTGGCAATGCTTACGCGGATTGCGCGCAGGATCTGGCCGCGCTGGAGGCAGGATCGCACAGCCGTGACGGCATCGCGAAGGACGGCACCTTGGCGCCGCTGGAAACAAATGATGCGTCATCCGGTGCAGATGCGGCAGATATGGATGAGCCTCAGGCCGCTGAGGGCATATCGAAGGATGGGTCGCTTGCGCCGCTTGAGGATGCCGCTGACGCGTCAAGCGATCAGGCCATGTCAGGACAGGATGCCCAAGCCCAGCAAGAGGGTGAACCGACAGCGGCAGAAGCTGCCGGGGGTGCCGACGCCACAACTGACGGAGGCCGCAGCGCCGCGATTGAGAAGGCGCGAACCGCATTGGCAGCGGGCGATGAAGACGCCTGCCGCGCTGCATTGGATGAGCTTAGGAAAATGTAAGTCGCGCAGGCCGCTGGCGGATTTTTACGCTCCGCCAGCGTTTTTTGCAGGATGCCTGATTGCGACGGCACGGCACCCTTACAAATCACATCCCGACCCAACGGCGCGCCGCGTTTTGGCCATCAAAATCCCACCGTTGCTGCGTCGGGCCTGCGCGGATCGGACGCGCCCAGCAGAGCGCCGCTTTCGGGGTCGCGCATGATGGTCTGGGTTGATCCCATCACCGGCTTCTCTGAAATGGTGTGCCCCTTGGCGGCCAGTATCCGCAGGCTGTCGACGCTGATCCCCTCTTCCACGCGCAGCTCATCAGGCAGCCATTGGTGGTGAATACGCGGCGCGGTTGATGCTTCGGCGACGTTCATGTTGTGGTCGATCATGTTCATGATGACCTGCAACGTCGTGGTGATAATCCGCGCACCACCCGGTGATCCTGTCGCCAGCCAGACGTTGCCGTCCTTCAGCACCAGCGTTGGTGTCATCGAGGACAGAGGACGCTTGCCTGCGGCGACGGCATTCGCCTCACCCCCGACCAAGCCGAAGGCGTTGGGTACGCCGGGTTTGGCTGAAAAATCGTCCATCTCATTGTTCATCAGCACGCCCGTGCCATCCGCGACCAGCCCTGATCCGTAATCAAGATTGATCGTATAGGTGTTCGTTACCGCGTTCCCATCCTTGTCCACGATAGAAAAATGCGTGGTCTGATCGGATTCGTAAGTCGAAAGATCACCCGGCTTGATCATCGCCGAGGGCATGGCAAAATCGGTGCTGATCTTGGCGCGCAGGGCCGCGGCATAATCCTTGCTGGTCAGCGCCTCGACCGGCACATCGACGAAATCGGGATCGCCAAGATATTCAGAACGGTCGGCATAGGCCAGCTTCATCGCCTTGGCCATCAGGTGGATTGTCTCGGCGCTGTTATGGCCCAACGCGCCAATGGGATAGCCCTCTAGCGTGTTCAGAATCTGGATCAGATGCACCCCGCCTGATGACGGGGGTGGCATCGACACGATATCATAGCCGCGATAGGTGCCGCGCACCGGGTCGCGCATCATCGGTTTATAGGCGGCCAGATCCTCAACCGTCATGGCGCCGCCCGCGGCCTGAATCGCCGTGGCGATCTTTTCGGCGACGGGGCCTTTGTAGAAACCGTCAGGCCCCTGTTCGGCCACGGTTTTCAGCGTCTGCGCCAGATCGGTCTGCACCAGCGTTTCACCCGGACGCCAGCCGCTGCCATCAGGCTTGAAAAAGATCGCGGCGCTGGCGGGATAGGCCATCAATTCCTGACGCGAGGCTTCAAGACTATCGGCGAGTTCGGGCGTGACGGGGATGCCCTGTTCGGCCAGACGGATCGCGGGGGCAATTACGTCGGCCCATTCCATGCTACCATAGGTTTCCAGCGCCATCCGCATCCCGGCTACGGTTCCCGGCACGCCCGAGGCCGCGCCGCTTTGCAGGGACTTGGTGCTGTCAGCCTCACCCTTGTCATCCAGAAACATGTCGCGCGTGGCACCTGATGGTGCCATCTCACGGTAATCAATGGCCTTCGTTTCGCCGCTTTCGGCATCATGGACCAACATGAAGCCACCGCCCCCGATATTGCCTGCACGGGGCAGCGTCACCGCCAGCGCAAAGGCCACCGCCACACCCGCATCCACGGCATTACCGCCTTGGGCCAGAATATCACGCCCGATTTCGGCAGCTTGGCGTTCCTGCGCCGATACCATGCCGTTTTCGGCCCAGACCGGATGGATGCGGTCCATGTCGGAAAAGATAGAGGTCTGCTGCGCCGTGACCGGTCCTGCGGCCATCGCAACGATGGCGATTGCTTGGGTAAACCGTTGGAATGCCATATTGGCCTCTCTGTTCTCGCCCTGAGAATAGCTTAACACTCGGCCAACACAGATTGAAATCACAGATTGAAATGATCAAATCTTACACAATCGGATTGTCAGGGCTATTGGCAGGCTGGCCCGTTTCGCGGCGATGAAAGATAACACCGACTAATTGGCGGCCAGGTCAGCGCCCATCCATTTACCGCGCACTTGGCGACGCAAAGACGAGAAGATGTAAACTCCTCGCCTTCATGCTTTCAATTCAATCGGTTGCGGATCAAGCAAGATCGCGCAGTTTCGCCTCGCGGTCCCAATAGCGGCGTTGGGCGGCGCCAGGCAGATCAGCGTAGGGAACGACGCCCTCATCAGGCTCGATCCCAGCCCGTTCAAGGATCACTTTTGAACCGTCACAATGTCCGATTGCCTTTAGATGAGCGAAGGCATCCATCACAAAGCTTAACGCTGCCGCGTCGCCTGACAGACGCTTGGCAGAATCAGGCGACAGGATCATCGCTACCGCATCAAACAGGACGGATGGTGAACCCGCGAGTTGACCATCAGCTGTCAATTCGCCGCCCTGCAGTTTTTGAGGACCGATCTTTGGTGCGATGGTAAAGACGCGCCCACCTTTCGCGGTGATCGATGCCATCAGATCGTCGATACTTTTCTTGTCTGAACCTTCAGAGAAGAGCAGCCCCACCGTGCGGCCATGCAGAGTCTCGCACCAGTTTTTCTGGATCGACAGCGCATTTGACGGCTCCAGATCCAGCGCCTCGCGAAAGGGCGCCATGGCTTGTGGCAGATCGACCCCCAGACCATCCGCAACCCTTGCTGCCAATTCCTCATCAATGTTCCGAAGCTGGCTTAATACCCGCGCCCGCACATGGCTAAGCCCGACTTTTGACAGTTCAAAAACGAAGGCTGAGGCAATATGGGATTGCTCATTGGGTGTCTGCGACCGCCAAAACAGTCTTGGCTGACTGAAATGATCGCCGAAAGATGCGGCGCGGCTGCGTGTTTTGTTCCCCTCAACCTGCTGTGGGGCAGTTGCAAAGCCCTGATCGCCGGCGCGCGGGCCCGGATCTTCTCCCGCCACGTCGAGGCTATTGGGTTCATAATTCGCGCGACCCGTCGGAACATTGGTCTGCATCATGCCGTCGCGCATCATGTTGGCGTATGGGCATTTCGGAGCATTCACCGGAATTTGGTGAAAATTCGTTGTGCCAAGGCGGGACTTCTGGGTGTCGAGATAGGAAAATAGGCGGCCTTGCAGCAGCGGATCGTCCGAGAAATCGATCCCCGGCACAACGTTCGATGGCAGGAATGCCACCTGCTCTGTTTCAGCGAAAAAGTTATCTGGGTTTCGATCCAGCGTCATACGACCAATGACGCGCAATGGCACCACCTCTTCAGGGATGATCTTGGTCGCGTCCAAAATATCATATGGCAGGCTATCAGCCAGCTTCTGATCGAAAATCTGCACTGCGAAATCCCACTGGGGAAAGTCGCCAGCCGCAATCGCTTCGTAGAGATCACGCCGATGATAATCGTTATCGGCGCCTTGCAGCTTTGCGCTTTCGTCCCAAACCAGCGACTGCGTTCCCAGGACCGGGCGCCAATGAAATTTCACGAATTGCTCATCTCCTGCCTCATTGACGAACTTGAACGTGTGGACGCCGAAGCCTTGCATCATTCGAAGGCTGCGCGGGATTGCCCGATCCGACATCGCCCAAATGACCGTATGCATACTTTCCGGCATCAGCGAAACAAAGTCCCAGAACGTGTCATGTGCAGACGCTGCCTGAGGATAGCCACGGTCAGCCTCCATTTTGACGGAATGAACGAGATCGGGGAACTTCAGCGCGTCTTGAATAAAGAACACCGGGATATTGTTGCCGACCAGATCCCAGTTGCCTTGATCCGTATAGAATTTCACGGCAAAACCGCGAACGTCGCGGGGCGTATCGACCGAACCTGCACCGCCTGCGACAGTCGAAAAGCGGGCAAAGACGGGCGTGCGTTTCCCTTTTTCTGAAAGCAGGCTAGCGCGTGATATTTCAGGTATTGGGTCGGTGCATTCGAAATAGCCATGCGCACCAGATCCGCGCGCGTGGACGATACGCTCTGGAATCCGCTCATGGTCAAAATGAAAGATTTTCTCGCGCAGCAAGAAGTCTTCTAGCAAGGTCGGGCCGCGGTCGCCAACACGCAGGCTGTTCTGATTATCAGACACGGGTATGCCGTGATTGGTCGTCAGTGCAAGGCCGCCGCGTTGTTGCGTTTCGCCGCCATTGCCAGTTTTCTGGTTGTAAGGTGTGCGTACCATCTGTCCTGCCTTTTTGGGGGGGTGGTCGTCGCGGGGCATGCCCGTAGTTACCACTCCAACGCAGCGCGACGAGGGAGGTTCCTGCAAGTGCGCATTGGCGGAATGCACTTGGCGGCAAATTTGAGCCTTCCGGACGTAATAGAAGCGAATTCGCGCAGCGCTGTAGCAGGTGCTTAACAGATCTGACCCTCAATCTCCTAACACGTGACCTATATTTCCGCCTGATACATGACAGCTAAAGACGGATCAGTTGTTTGCCGCCAAGAAGCCATCTACCCGTCTGTTTTGAGCATGTGGATATGAACTTGAGGGCATAATGGCATCCCCACCCATGCTCTCGACACGACGACCCCGATGGCCCGCCGCGTGGCAGCATTGGACTGGGCTGCGACGCCACTCGGTGATCTGGCAATAGGCATGCGCTGTTGAATAGCCACCTATCTGGGCTCGGCAATCAACCCACGGATCAGGGAATAGCACGCGCCCAGCAGAACGATTGCAAAGGGAAATCCGGTCGAGACGGCCATCGCTTGCAGTGCCACCAGCCCGCCGCCAAGAAGCAACGCGATGGCGACCAATCCCTCAAACGTCGCCCAGAATACGCGTTGTGGAATGGGAGCATTTGTCTTGCCGCCCGAACTGATCGTGTCGATCACTAGGGAGCCTGAATCCGAGGAGGTGACGAAGAAGACGATCACCAGAATAATCCCCAGAACCGACGTGATCCAGCTGAGGGACAGATGGTCCAGCATCTCGAACAGCTGCAATTCAAGTGCGGCATCCTGAACGCTGGAGATGCCGTCAGTCACCACCTGACTGATCGCAGTGCCACCCATTGCCGTCATCCAGATGGTCGAAACAATCGACGGGATCAGCAGGACGGCAATCAGGAATTCGCGAACAGTGCGGCCGCGGCTGACGCGGGCGATGAACATGCCGACAAAGGGTGACCAGCTGATCCACCACGCCCAGTAAAAGGCAGTCCAACCCTGTCGGAAGTTATCGTCGGTGCGGCCAAACGGGTTCGATAGCGCGGGAAGATACTGACCATAGGCCAAAAGGTTTTTGCCAACTCCGGTCAGGATTTGCAGCGTGGGGCCCATCAGGACCACCAAGGCCAGCAGGACAAAGGCCAGAACCATATTGATTTCGGACAGCAGCTTGACCCCGCGATCAAGCCCCGACACCACAGAGGCAGTGGCAATCCCGGTGATGACGATGATCAGAAAGATCATGCTGCCAGTTGTCGATGGCAGGCCAAACAGGAAGTCCAAGCCGGCGCTTGCTTGTTGGGCGCCAATCCCAAGCGAAGTCGAAAGGCCGAAGATCGTCGCAAAGACAGCCAGAATATCGATGATATGGCCGGGCCAGCCCCAGACCTTTTCGCCAAAGATCGGATAAAAAACCGACCTCAGCGTCAGCGGCAACCCTTTGTTATAGGCAAACAGTGCCAGCGACAGGGCGACAACGGCATAGATGGACCACGGATGGATCGCCCAGTGAAAAATCGTGGCGGCCATCGCAAGGCGCCGGGATGCCTCGGCGTTGCCCTCGGCACCGTCAAGCGGTGACCAGTCTGTGCGGATCCCGTCCGCACCAATGACTGGTCCGGTAAAGGCATCGGTATAATGCCCCAGTGGTTCGGACACGCCGTAAAACATCAGGCCAATGCCCATGCCGGCCGCGAACAGCATCGAGAACCATGACAGATAGCTGTAATCCGGCGTGGCGTCGGGGCCGCCAAGCCGGACGCGACCAAGCGGCAGGAAGATCAACGAGACACAGATCAGGACAAAGACATTCCCAGTCATCAGGAAAAACCAGTCGAGATGGCCGGTCAGAAAACTGCGCAGCGTTGCGAACATCGGGAACAGTGCGGTCTGAAACATCAGGGTCAGCATCGTAAATGCAACGATGCCAATGGCAGAAACACTGAAAACCACATTGTGGATGTCCAGCTCGAAGACGAACCGCCGCCGGTAGTTGATATTATCCTGACCTATCTCATAATCGGTCTGAATGATTTCCGTCGCACCTTCCGGCGCGGGAACAGCTTCAGGCGAGGCGGGGTCAATCGGCGACGTGGGCGTTTCGGGCAATGGCTTTCCTTGGTGAACGGACGATGCCTGAATGGTGATCAGCGCGGTTCGTCACGCATGAGGTTCTGTTGGGTGCACACCTAAAGCGTAGCCACCAAAGGCTTCAACCCAAACGATAGGTGCAGGTTCCTTCTGCGGAAGCCCGGATCGGACGGGCCGTCTTAAGCGATCGTGATCGCTGACAGGGTGGCAGGATCCCCTTGGGGACCCACATCGGGAGGGAGTGGCTGAGACGGGCAGGGGTGCAGAGTGCTGGAAATCTTGAAAGACTATGCGCCGCTGATTTCTGCCGTCAGCAGCATCGGCACCCTGACAATCTGGGCAATCTACTTGCATATCTTCGTTGGCAGTCACCAGCGGCACGTCAAGCCGATGCTGGTGATAAACCGAGGTGAGGGGCGAACGCTTGATGCCCGCTGTCTGCTGACCAATATGAGCCCCGAGCCGGTGCATATCCAAAGCGTTTTGGTCAAATTACAAACTGCCAAGGGCAGCTTCACCGCATATATTTCTGACGCCGAGGATATCCGACGCTCGGGCGATCAGACCGGATGGCAGCGGATCACCCGGCAAGGCCCGCTGCAGCCCGGCACGATGATCGACATGGGATCATATCGCGGCATTCTGGATTACACCGCCCATGTCTGTGTCGGCGAAGATGCGTTTCAGGACTCTGCGCTGGCACATGAGGCCCAATCCATCGAGATTGCCATTCTGGGCATCTATGGCTCGGAAGACTTGCTGATCGGGGCCACGCGCAAGTTCGAACTGGATCGCGAAACGGCCCCAGTGGAACTGCGGGCCGTGGATGTGCTGACACGTCAGATCACCAAGCGCAAGGAACGGCGTCGGCTGTCGAAAGAACTAGCCTGTCAGCTGTGAGGTCGCCGATAACAGCCACTGCACCTGCGACACGTGCAGCAGCGGTCAACAGAAACGCCGTGAACCCATGATATGTCGTTCGACCCTTACGTGCCTTGTTCGACAATGACTTCCTGATTGACCAATGTCGCGGCGCTAAGTGTTGTCAGGAAGGCGATATCCACGGCGTCACGCCCGACCGCGATGACGGCCATGTTGTCTGCCGAGGCCATTCCCGTGGCGTCGATCAGATGCCAGCTTCCTTCCAGGAAAACCTCAGCGACGGCGTGGAAATCAGGCGGCTGGACTGTCGGGGCGTAAACGCTTGCGATCCGAGCCGGGATTTGCGCGGCCCGGCACAGAGCGATGAACAGATGTGCGTAATCTCGGCAGACGCCGCGTCGCTCAATATATGTATCGACGGCAGTGGTCTGGTCGTTGCTGACCCCTGACACATAGTCGAGGCGCTGCTCAACCCAATCTCGGATGGCCGCGACCTTCGCGCCGCCAGTCAGGTCACCAAATCGCTGCAGGACGAAAGGGTAGAATCGCTCGGCCTGACAGTAACGGGAGGGCAAAAGATAGCGCAGAGCATCGCCAGGCATCTCGTCCATCTCCATCGCGCTGAGCGCCGAGATGTCCGCGCTTTTTCGGGTGATTAAGACAGTCGCCTCATATGCGCACTCAATCTGCCCGGTTGCCCGAATGATAATTTTCTCGCCAATTCCCTCTTCGGCGGGGACGCGGGCGAAATGCTCTACCGCACCAACATTAAGTTCCGTGCGCGTCAATTCCTGACCATCAGTGCCCGCAGCTTCGAGCACGAGGATCGCCGGGCCAGGGGATGACAGCTTGTAATTAAGATCAACCTTGATGTGTATTCTCGACGCCATATCGTGTGCCCCTCTAAGCTGCAGCGCCCTTCAACTTCCCAAATGACGTTCGGATCCCTTTCCGCAGCACTCAGACCCGTCCGAAGTCAGAAAGATGTGCGGACGCGAGCTGTCGTTTCCTGAGGCGCAAGGATTGCAACATACACATTCTGATCGTGGATAACGAAACCAGCGGTAATGGCCGTATGACAGGGAAGGCTTTTCCGGATCCCTGATGCGGTTGACGGCGTTCCGCTGCACCGACATCGTGAATGAAAGAACCGGAAATGCCAGACCATCCCCGTCAGACCCCACAAAATCCGGGTCAGGACGCCGCCACACCAACGCAAATACCCAAGCGGGGGTGGGTGCAGATCTTCCGGCGGGTCAAGGAAGAAATTGTCAAAGATCACATCGGCATCATCGCAGCCGGCATCGCCTTTTACGCGCTGTTGTCCATCTTTCCCGCGATCGCTGCGCTGGTCGCGATCTCGGGGCTGTTTCTGGACAGGGCAGATGTCAACGACACAATGACCGTGGTGGCCAGCATTCTGCCGTCGGACGCTGCCAACATCATACACGAGCAACTGATCAAAGTCTCTGAGGGGACCCTTGGGGCCAGCCTTGTGGCGCTGTTTGGTTTGGGATTCGCGATCTATGGCGCGACAAAGGGGGTCGTCGCGCTGATCGGCGGACTGAACATCGCCTATGATGAGGAGGAAACGCGCGGATTGGTCAGCCTATATTTGACCGGCTTTGCAATGACGGTGGCACTGGTCATAGGTCTGACCAGATCG